>Ga0105356_10001121_pt1 | contig 26428 bp, 19 predicted proteins | sample GOMGulsemesocosm_3_FD_83502 | JGI IMG/M metagenome (GOLD analysis project Ga0105356, IMG submission 83502) | Methane-oxidizing microbial communities from mesocosms in the Gulf of Mexico - GOM9D Gulf of Mexico | ecosystem: Environmental > Aquatic > Marine > Cold seeps | place: Gulf of Mexico... | reverse complement strand
AGGAAAGTTGTTTCGTTATCCGGTTAAGCTTATTTACAAATGATTTAGTATTCATTACCAATACCTTCAATAAGTTAATCTCACTATTGAGTATAGACAACAATTAGCTACAACAGCGCCATTTATATACAGCCAAACTGAAATCCCCGTTAATATGTGACCAAATAATCAGTTTTCCTTCCTGTGCAACGATCGAATAGAGTTAGTGATGCGTGCGCCTTGGTTGCGATGATCGCTGATTAAGATCACGCATAAGAGACTTGCGGGATGACGAGAGTGTCCAGGCTTGCGGGATAACGAAAAACAGTCGTCATCCCCGAAGTGTTTTATCGGGGATCTAGTGATGCGTGCGCCTTGGTTGCGATGATCGCTGATTAAGATCCCGCATAAGAGACTTGCGGGATGACGAGAGTGTCCAGGCTTGCGGGATAACGAGTAACAACTTACTATTATGGTAAGTTAGAGAGCACCGCCCTATCCTTCCTATAAATCACTGGTCCGATGTTGTTATTGCCTCGCAAAAGAACAAACGCTTCTTATGAACTAAAATTAAGACTCCTCAGCCGAGGTATTAGCCATCATAGCCAGCAACATTTTTAGCAAAGCAGATATGTTACCAAGCTCGTTTTTAGTGATCTTATTGGTTATTTCTCCTCCCAATGTCGCCATAACCTTAAAACCAAACATTGAGGCGGCACCGGAAAGGCGATGCACTAGACGCGCAATCCCTTCATAGTCACTCTGAGCCATTAAGTGCAAGAGTTTTGCGTGCTCATCTGGTAATGAGTTAACAAAATTTTCAACTAAATCACTGACATCGACGCCAGTAACCAGTTCTTGTGCGTTTTTAGGCACATTTTGAGCTAAGTAATGAGAGATGGTCGTCATAAACCTTGCTTCGTCAATTGGCTTGGTTAAACAATCATCAAAACCTAGATCCAAATAGTAATCAATTTCATGCGCAACGGCGTTCGCGGTAAACGCAATAATTGGCTGCGTATATCCTCGCTTGCGCAGTGTGTTAAACGCATCGATACCATCAATATTTGGCATTTGTATGTCCATCAATATTAGGTCAGGTTGGTACTTAGAGCACAGGTTAATCGCTTCTTCTCCATCGCGAGCCGGTATTACATTTAGCCCTAACGCTGTTAAGTGCCGAGTGATTAGATGGCGATTGTCATCGTGATCTTCAGCAAGTAGCACCGTGCCTTTAAGTGTAACATTGTCAGATGTTGTTCGAGCTAATACACAAGGCTCGTCATCACAATGAGACTTTTTCAGGTAAGGTAAGCTAAGCGTAAACTGACTTCCTAGATCAATTTCACTGTCTACACAAATATCCCCACCCATCATATGAGCGAGTTCTAGTGACAAGTATAGCCCAATACCCGAACCGCCAAAGCGTCGATTAATCGAGCTGTCTGCTTGGGTGAACCGTTCGAAAATTACATCAATATTGTCCTGATTAATGCCAATTCCGCTATCTGAAATTTTAAATAGCAAATTGTCATCGACCACCGATAAGCAAATAGTGATGTGACCATGATGAGTGAATTTTAGCGCGTTTGAGCATAAGTTAATCAAAATTTGCTTTAAGCGTGTTCGGTCAATATACACCTTTAGAGGGCATGGCAGCTGGTTATCAATGTTCAGTTGTATGCCCTTTTTTTGTGCCGCGCTATCATAAAGCAGTCTTATCTCTTCAACTAACACATGAATATCATGCATTTGGTAGCTGATTGTTAACTTGTTCACTTCGATAGAGCTTAAGTCTAGAATGTCATTGAGTATCGCATGGACATGAACCGAATTTCGCAGGATCACTTTGGCATCATCGTTCATGCTAGAAATGTCGCTACTAACAAGTGATTGGGCATGACCTATAATTGAGGTTAACGGCGTTCTAATCTCATGACTCACATTGGCCAAAAACTGACTTTTTACTAAATTGGCTTGCTTCAAATCTTTCGCCAATAATTCTAACTGCTTGGTGCGCTGAGCAACTAAGTCCCTTAAGTTGATTTGCAACTTAAGGTTAATATGACGCCGGTAGAAAGAGAAGCTTATCGCCAAGAGTAGGAGCACTACAAATAGAAAAAGGTAACGCTGCTGATTAGCGAGTGCCGCTCTTTGTTTAAGCTTTGCTAATTCTCGTGATAGATCGTTCGCTTCTTTTCTGTCTTGATAATGTGCTACCTGTCGGTACAGTCTGTCATTTCTTTCGCGATTGACTCGTTCAATCGAACTTATTTGGCTTAAAAGCGCTGTTTTGGTCTCGCCACGGGCAGACTGTATTAATGCTTTTAACCCTAAATAATCATTGGCCCAATCGCTAATTTTTCTTTCTTTTGCTAACGCCAGTGATGAAAGGATATTTTTATACGCCGCGTCAAAATCCCCTTGCAGATACTGTGCTAACGCCAGGGCATGGAAGCCACCTATTAACGAATAGCTATTATCCGTCATCTCGCTAAGCGTAATAGCAAGATTTGCATGCCCTATTGCTGATTTTGTCAGCCCTAGTAAATTTTCCACTTCGGCGATATTATGGTGTTGTGAGGCAATAAAGTAGTTCTGTTCGAGTCTTTTATAAGACTTTAAGGATTTTTTATAAAACGAACGAGCTTGTTGATAGTTACCCGCTTTGAGATACGCAGTTCCTAAGTCACCGTAGGCAACTGCTAGTCCCTCATGATCTTGGCTTGAGGTACGATCCCTGATCACGCTAGTTATCATTTTTATCGCCATATCAAAATGTTCTAAGTGAATATGGAGGCCTGCGATATTAAAGTAGGAGTCGGTACGATCTACATCACTACCATACACTTGATAGAGAGAATCTGCCTTGTTATAGCTGTCCATTGCGAATTCATAATCGCCATTGGAAGCATGCACTAGGCCAATATTATTATGGATGTTGGCCACTTTGATCGGTTCATCCTCAACACTCAATAACGCTAATGCTTGTTTATAAGCCGCTAATGCCTTGGTGTTGAGACCACTAAAATAGAGCATGATACCGAGCGTTTTTTGAGCGCTAGCGGTGATAGAAATTAAGTTATTGTCGGCGGCAAGTGATATGGCATGTTCGAGCGTCTCGATGGCGCCAACCAAGTTATCATTTGCATGATATAAGCTCGCCGTTATTATTGAGAGGGATATTTTCTGTTCGGCGCTAAGCGAGTAGTCATGAGATAACTTACGCGCTTGCTCTAAGGCGAGGACTTTATTTTTTATCGCTTCTATATTCAACGTAGCCGCTTTAAACTGGCGGTCGGAATACTGTTTATTAGGGGGCTGTGGATTAGCGTTAAAGCACGCCAACATTAAAACGATAAAAACAACTAAAACTTTACAGTGTTCCAACACCAGAACTCCAAATCAATCATACCTTATGGCAAAGCCTATGTGCTAAGAAAGAAACGAATCTTGCTTAGTTTCTTTACGTTATACACTACTCTTAAACACATAAATAGAAAATATTTAGTTAGGTATAACCTTAGAACAACAGAGCTCAATAAGTGCGCAATAACAGAGAAATATTATCGGTAACGGTAAGCATTAGCACGCATACGCATGATCGTGTATATGTATCGCCAACGTTTTTGCCACACCGCCAATTGACGGTGGTTAAGTTGCTTGTTTTTAAGGCGACGCTACGTGAAATCTGAGCATCCTTGGCTAATATGAGCCACGAAAACAACATAGCGCACCAGCCATATTTGGCTAATTGACGACTCGTATCGCTAGCCATTTCTTGCTGGGATAAAGTATGCCGCGCAGCCTCGCTATTATATTGGTGGCGACAATATTCCGTGGTATTTTTCCTAGTCATCAGCACTTACTGTGCAGTTGGCCGAAACTACTTTGCGCAATCACGCAAACGTTAAAATAGATTGTTGTGAATCGCCTCATCCATCTGATCTTGTGAGATGTTGACATACAGCTCGGTAGTTTTAATTGATGCATGTCCCATCAAGTTGGCTATCACTTTAAGGTCGACTCGATTATTATATAGCTGGGTTGCATAACTACGCCGGATCGAATGTGGCGCAATATGACGCGTCTGATTGATTAAACCAAATTTCTGACATAATTTGTAAATGCTATGGTTTGATAAACAAAATTCACCGAGTTCTTTACTGGCGCTCGCCTTTAGGTAGGCGTTATCGATCGCATCATTCTTGTAGACACGTAAAAAGACTGGACCGTCTTGGTTACCGCGCACCTCTAGCCAGCGTTCCAATTGCGCCAAGGTTTTCGGATGCATCGAGACTTGCCTAACTTTACCGCCCTTACCCGAAAACCGTAACCGGCTATTGGCCAGATCTAAGTTACTTATCATCAACTTGGTTATTTCAAAACGCCTCAAACCACAGCCAATGAGCAATGAAAATATCGCCATGTTTCTGCGCTTAGCATTCGTGTGACCCGCGAATTGTTGTAGAAACACTTCAAAATCTGCAAAACTAATAATTTGATGGCTACGCTTAGTGCCGCCAAGCGGCAAATTAACTGAACAGACGCGATCATATTGCAGCTGCGATATCTGCTCTAACAGATAGGCTTTTCTTAGAACGCCTTTGACGATGGCGCCATAAAGTACGATGGTATCAGGCGCTAAATTAGCAATTTCGAGTACCGTGACTAATTGATTCATGGTGTTGAGATCGAACTTTGTCCAGCGAATGTCGTAGATCGATTGTTGGTTTAAATGACGCGCGATCGATTGCAATACTGCCCGCGCAGTATCTTGAGATGATTTTTTTCTTAAGCCACTAATATAGCTATAAATTGGACACTGAGGGTCGACCGTTATATAGGTCGCTGATTTAGTGGCACGATAATGCTCGATATTGCTTTGATTTAGAATGCGGACCAATCGATGCTGCTCTTTCACACAGGTACTCTAATAATTTTGGCTAATTATACCCTATTTGGCCCAATAATAAGTTACATAAATGTTTATTTAGATGCCTTAATATTATGTTAAATGGGATTGCCTACACTTTAGTGAAAAGTACACTGCAACCCTGCTGTTTTGCTTGATAATCAGGCGACGCTACGTGAAATCTGAGCTGGTAACAGCATGATTATCACCATTATCTCACGTAACACACCATTATATTTCCACGTTTTGGATATTCCTACGGCGATTGCGTTGTTGAGTCTAGCACCAGTGACTCAACTCTAAATGTTTTCCCGGTTAGAGCTCGCTAAATTTTTCTAACCATTGTCCAAACGAGTTCGACACTTTTGTCACAGCGTTGGAGTCTCGGTCAAAGAACCAAACAGGTAAATCTGTTTTTCGCTCGATACAGTCTGATAACTTGAAACAAAACATGTTGCCCTTACAATCAGACGCAAATAAAACATGCCCTTTTGGCATACCTGTCATTTCATAAAGCTGCGAGAGAGAAGATATGTCCTCTAGACTTAAGAAGTCTTGCACTTGAGGGATATCGACGCCTAAATCACAAATTTTAGTTAACACATTTGGTGAGTGGACAAGACCATATGTCGAGACTAAATATTTATATGAGTCGGGTAGTACAGCGTCTAATCGTATTTCAAGCGCTGCAATTTCCTTACCCTCAATTGGTACCATGGCATGTTTACTCCCCCAGTTTTTTACAAAGAGGTCGATACTTTTCATCTAGAAATACTCCAAAAAATTAACGCGCGGCTTGATTTAGTTAGCCGATAATAGGGGCCGCAAAAAAGTTTGCACCATGCTTTGTGGCGTAATCTAGCACCAATAAACTAACGCTGCAATACACGTTCACTGTGTTAGTTTCGGCTTAAGTTCAACGGATAAGGCAGCGCGGCAAGTTTGATACTCAATACATTAGGGCTAAGTCAATATTGGAGATGTAACGGAGGATTTTAGCCAAACGCCCTATCCTTTAATTTGTCGAAGTTTCGCCGTTGCATCGAACTACGAACTCGATAACGCCAATTACTCAATATTAATTGTCCACATACCAGATATTTTTACACACTACGTGTTATCAATAGTCCACCTGTTAACGATGTAACATCGGCACTATTTATGGATGATTTTATATCATCTCGCTACAACATCTAGCCATTTTCACGCCCAACAGCGCTTGTCACCAGAATAATAATTAGCTCACCTTCACAAAGCGTTAGACCAAATTAGCGTTCATTGGGTCGAGAAAACCTAGATTTTCCTTGGCCGACTAAGCTACGTGGACATGGTTAATGATTGACATAATTTAAGTGAAACGACTCACCGATATTACTAGGGCGTGCTGATCCAGCCAATAATTTCTGTCTATTATTCTTACAAGCATCACTGGCACATTTCGTAACTAGCTGATTTTCGGCAGATGGTTCGTTTTATGCTTGCAAAATGATGGTACAACAATATGTAGATTTCAATATTATATTGATATTTTATGGCATAAAGGAGTAATCATGAAAGCACGTAACTTGAAACTATTGATTGGTTTAAGCTTGGTTTTTTCTATTTTTAATGCGAACGCAACCCTTATCTCAGAGTTAGACTTAGACACTTTAACCTTTGAGACAAATTTTGATATCGGTGAAACGACGACTTTATTACGCGTGTCAGACGATCAAGCCGGTCCGACTGTCGCAACAGGTACTAGCAACGGTATTGGTTATACATTTGAAGCACAAACGCCCTTCTTCGTTGATTTTTCTAATATGGTCAGTGCGCAAGCCTTCAACGATTTACCCAATAGCTATGATGATATCCATGCAGGCGCCTCATTTACTATCACTTTCGATCAGCCCATCACCTCTCTGTTAGTGGCTTTGGCCAATGATAATGACAGCGATGATGGACCTGATTTTGGTCAGCTACCTAGCGACTTTACTGGGGTGAGTTTTTTAGGTACTAAGGCTCAAATAACGGATATTGGTGGCGCGTTAATGCTATTTGAATTTGGTAGTCCAATTAGTTCATTTACCCATACCAACGACGCCATTACAGATGGCTGGGATCTCGCATTCTTTGCCTTTCGAGATTTCGAAGATCCGATAGACCCACCGACGGGCATTCCAGCGCCTGGTGTTTTCTATTTAATGGCATTAGGCTTGACCTTACTTAGCCTTAAACGTAATCGTTAGTATGTTACGGGTCAATGGCAGTGCACCATCGGCCCGTTTCTTTTATCTCTATTAGCTATATTTTCTGTGTTAATAATACGCTTTGTCGTTGCTCAATAAAATCATTGAGGTGTTCGATCGGCATCGGCCGCGCAAAGAAGAAACCTTGAATAGTATGACAACCGAGTGTCGCTAGATAATCAAGCTGCTGGGATGTTTCGACACCTTCTGCAATACAACTCAAATTCAAATTATCGGCTAAAGATATTATCGATTTAATGATCGGCTTGTTTAACGGGTTACTGTCCATATTGAGGACAAAACTCTTGTCTATTTTTATCACATTGACCGGGAACTTGCTTAAGTACGTTAGTGACGAATAGCCCGTTCCAAAATCGTCGAGCAACAACTTAAAGCCACAACGGCGTAGCCCATTAAGCCTGACCAGCGCCACGTCGAGATCGGCTAATAATGTACCTTCGGTAATTTCCAACCGCAGTGTACTCGCTGGTAACTGATGCTGCTCAAGCAATTTGATCAACGCCTCTGTTAAACCTTCTTGCAAGATGTGGATAGGCGATAAATTTACCGAGACATAAGTGTTAGCACAATGCGCGTCCCATTGACGGAAATCATGCAAAGCTTGGTCGATGGCATCGATGGTCATCTGCGAGATTAAGCCAACATCTTCGGCAATTGGAATGAACTCGCCTGGCGACACCATCGAACCTTGATGAAACCATCGCATTAACAATTCAAACCCGATAATTTCGTTGCTCTCATTATCAATAATTGGCTGGTAATAGTTCTTAAATTTTTTCGCTTCACAAGCATGCTTTAGCTGTTCTTCGAGCAGAAGACGTGAGTGAGCACGCTCGTTCATGTCTTGCGTGAAAAATTGAAATTGCCCTCTCCCTTGTCTTTTTGCATGAATCATTGCTAGGTCAGCTTTCTTGATTAAGCCACTGGCACTTGAAGAGTCCTGAGGGAATGTGGCAATACCGATACTAGCAGTGATGTTTAAATGATTGCCATCAATGATCAGCGTCTCTGACAATTGCTCGATGATAGACTGGGCTAAGTGAGCGAGTTTGTCTGTTGAAGGTTTTCCCTGAACCAGAATCATAAATTCATCGCCGCTTTGTCTCGCCACTATATCTTGATAATTAACGTTATTTTTTAAAATTTGAGCCACATAACATAGCAGTTCATCACCCGTAGCATGGCTGTATAAATCGTTAACTTGTTTGAATTTATCCAGATCAATAAACAGCACAGCGCAACAGTCCTGCCCCGCTATAATTTTATCTAAGTGTTCCAACACTAATGGGCGATTGGGTAACTCAGTGAGGTGATCATAATGTGCGAGGTGACGCAGTTTATCCTCTGCACTTTTCTGACTGGTAATATCGGACATCACGATGACATAATTTGAGATAACATCGTTGCCCTTGCTAATGGCATTTACCTTGACTAACACCGGTATCTTTCGGCCCTTTTTGGAGAGGACTAAGTCCTCTCCTTGCCACGTGCTTTTAGCGGTAAGGTTATCTAAAATATCATTGAATTTTTTTATTTTGGTTACGCCAACTTGGCGGACAAGCGTGCGCCAGCACTGTGTAACCGTGGAATTTGAAATGCCAAATGCTTGTAAAAAAGCATCGTTTGCGGTGATCGGGCGCTTATGGTTGTCTAGAATCAATACGCCGTCATTGATCTGGCTAAATGCTTTACCGAATAGGACCGCTTGTGCCTCATTCGCTTTAGTCAGGGTAATATTCGTATAGGTGCCAGACACTCGGGTTGGTTTGCCTTGGTCATCGCGGGAAATTATGCGTCCAATATCACGATACCACAGCCACTGTCCATCTACAGCTTGCATTTGGTATGTAGCATCCCAGCTTGTATCTCGGCCTGCAATAAAGTCTCGCCATAGCGATCGAAGCCCAGCATATTGGTCTGGATGCACTAAAATCGTGTGTTGTTCCATCGATGTGGGCAATGTTACTTCACGGTAGCCTAACTCATCGCCAATACGTTCCTCGTAGAGTTCGTCAGAATCAACCTGGTAATCCCATACGCCACTGCTACTACCTTTCAATGCTAGTTTCATTTGATCTTCGCTAGCCTGAACTTTACGGTGAGCACGAATCAAAATGAGCTTGCGTCGTTTATGGTTATAGCGAAATAGAAAAAGGATCAATAATAATAGTGATAGGTACAACAATTTTGCGGCGGGTGATGTCCATGGTGCATACATTGAGACTATCTTTAATGTCAAAGGCTCACTTGTCGTGCCAGATAAGGCATCGACCGCACTAATGCTAAGGGTATATTCCCCCGGCGGGAGTTTAGGTAAAATAAATTCACTGCTTTGTAAGTCTTTTATATCTAGCGAGACAGGCCCTGCTAGCAGCACGTGATAATAAGTCTGGGCTTGTTTGTGAAACTGCAACGTTGAAAACTTTAGTTGGAGTCCGATGTCATCATGGGCCAGCTCTATTCGGTTATTCTTTAGCGATTTTTCCTGCGCGTTGCCAGCGATAAAATCAATACCACTTAAGGCGACCGTAAAGTCTTGCGCTATTTTTTCTTTACTTGAAAGTAACGTACTGGGTAAAAACGAAAGTATTCCCAAGGGAGAGCCAAAGACCATACGCCCATCGACAAGTTGTGCAAAGGAATATCCGTTGAACTCTTCACTATTTAACCCATCATCGGCGTCGAAACGCCTAATGTGAAGATTGTTGGTATCTAATTGGTATAACCCTTGTTGCGAGGTAAACCACAGATTATCTTGTGCATCTAATTGCGCGCTATATACACTGTTGGTTGCTAACTTGTCATTGGTACTAAAATGGTACTTTATACCCAAGGTTGTGTGATCTAACCCCACAAGGCCTTGTCCGGGTACGGTTAGCCACAGTGTATTGTTTTGGTCAATGACCCAATTATCGACATAATCGAATGTTTGCTGTTGATAGTTTTTAACCTTATAAATGATTTCGGTCTGTTGGGTGGTCAGATCGTACCGATACAGGTGGCCAGAAGCGGTAAGTAACGTGGTATCTATTTGCCCTGGGAAATTCCCCAGAAACGACAAGCTTAAATCGGGACTGGCGATTTTATCAAGCGCTTTGAGCGCAACCAATTCACCGTTAGTCGCGTTATAGTGAAAATGTCCCTGCTCAGTAAAGAAATAGATATGTTGGTTGTCGTTAACAAAGAGTCCGCTAAGCCATTTTCCGCTAAAAGAGTTTTGCGCATTTTCGATGCGCGCGGGTAGTGTAAGTCCTGTTGTCTTGTTGAAGCTATGCAGTCCATTATCTTTGACCAACCATAAGAGATTTTGATCATCGCTATTGGCAAATACACTCCAAATAACCGGATGTCCCTCGCCACTTTTTACATGGTTATTGCTTAGATATATCTGTCCGGAGTCGAGATCCGGTGCAAGCTTGGTTAATCCATTGTCACTGCCAATCCATAATGTTTGCGCAGCATCTTTATGAATAGTCCACACATTTTCGTTACTGAGCAATGGCGTTGTGGTGTGTTTAAATTGACGTGACTGAGGCCGCCACATCATCGCGCCTTGCGACTTACTGGCAAGCCATAGATTACCCGAGCGATCTTTAAATAGATCGACAATATTATTGTCGCTCGTGTGATAATGAGAGAGTGAAAATTTCAATAAAAATGTTAATGACCGTGAACGAGGGTCAAACTCATATAAGCCTTTATTTGTTGCCACGAAATAGATCTCGTCAACGCGTAGCATATCCCAGATGTTTAAGTCAGGAATAAGTAGGTTTGGCCGCCTATTGCTCGGATTCGCTGCATCAACGTTTGGGATTTGAAACAGGCCATTAACTGTACCGATTAATAAGCCAAGGTGGTCATCCTCAATTAAGACTTTTGTGTTGGCACTATTGCTATCAATAATCTGTTCTGGACGATGTTGAATAAGGGAGTTGTCCCCTGATATTAGGTCACTACGGTAAAGACCGTCAGATGTTGCACTATAAATTGCTGATCCAGTGACCAATACATCACGAACGATATCGTCTTCGGTGGCGATACTCAATAGTTTGGTTAGCTTTTTAGTTTTAACATCGAGTAGATAGGTGCCATTACTCATCGCCAGCCATAGTTTACCCGGTGCACCTTGCTTAATATTTTGCACTTCGGTATACGATTTGTCGCTAGGCGTTAATTTTCCCTCGATAAACTTAATGGTCTCAAATGTTTTTGTGTCGACGCGATATAAACCTGAATACCTGGTTGCGACCCATATATAGCCATGTTTATCGTTAAACAGCGTCGATATGACCTCTTTTTCGAAGATATTGTTAGGACCAGCAATCTGCAGGACACGATAACCGTCGTAACGATTGAGCCCCATATGCGTGGCTATCCAAATAAAACCCTGACTATCTTCAATCGTTTTAGTCACATAACTTTGTGATAAGCCTTCATTGGGAGAAAGCCGCTTTAAGAACTGGCTATAGTGCTGAATTGATCCTGCTGCAAGTGCACTCGCTTGCCAAACAAACAGTGGCACGCAAAATGTGAATACCAATATACTGCGAATTTTTAACATAGAAAGACTACTACCTTTGTATTACTTTTTTTATTATTATGGTTATAGAGCGTTACAATTTATTAACAAGTAACATAAAGCATGCTCAATTGCCAGCGATTGTCCCGTAAGGCTTAACTACCGCTGCATAAACCAGCGACCGCTTAAGTGTTCGATTAATAATCCAACAATGCAAACAACGCGACAAATGTGATTAAATAGCACTACAACGATTTCAAATAGGTCGGAATTATGCTATTTTTGCCACTGATTTTTTGAGAGTAATATTCCATGAATAATTTAGTTCTTCGTCGCTTACGTTATGCACTTAACCTTCGCGAATCAGGAATGGCAGAAATTTTTAAGTTAGTTGATGCCAAAGTAGCTCCTGCGCACATTAGTAACCTGTTGAAACGCGAACAAGACGACGGTTTTGCCGCTTGTTCTGGTTTGGAAATGGAACAGTTCTTGGACGGTTTGATTATTAAGCTGCGTGGTCCACGCGATGGCGATGCGCCCGCCGTTGCACAAGCAGTGACAATGAATAATAACATCATCTTAAAAAAGGTTCGTATCGCGTTAGAGTTACGCGAGGAACACTTGCTTGAGATAATGAACTTGGCAGACTTTAAATTTTCTAAATCAGAAATGAGTGCGTTCTTTAGAAAGCCAGGGTCGCGTCAATATAAGCCTTGTGGCGATCAAATGTTACGCAACTTCTTAATGGGTTTATGTGAAATGAAACGCCCAAGCGACAAGAAAGAGGCCCAATAGCGTTAGTAGCGCCAAGCTTTGTCGTTCACATTAGCCTTGTTGCAACCACATGTTACGCAACTTCTTAATGGGTTTATGTGAAATGAAACGCCCAAGCGACAAGAAAGAGGCCCAATAGCGTTAGTAAGCACACAAAAAATGAGGGAGCGCCATGCTCCTTCATTCATTCTTGCTTAAGATGACTGGCTAAATACCTTTTCGGTAACATGGTCGGCAAAACCACTACCTGCCTCCAAGTAAAAATTATACGTTGAGTGAACACCTAACCGCTCGAGCTCTTGCTGTTGATCTGGGTAATTGGCGATGGCAGATACCTGGCCGTCAAACCCTGATGCAGTTAACTGTTCCAGAGCCGACACATTTTGAATGTGTTTTGGCATCGCTAGCATGATCATCCCGACCTTGGAATGATTAATTCGTTGCCAAAAATCAGGATCCGTTGCATCCGCCATGATCACGTTGCGGCCACGCTCACGATGTTTTTCGACACTTTGCTGATTTATGTCTACGCCAGCAACGAGCTCGGGATAGTGTTGAGCGATAGTTTCATAGGCACCAGTACCAATGCGCCCCATGCCAAAAATTAAGATTTGAGCCTCTTTAATAATCACCGGTAGTTCTTCCGCCAAGCGCCGGCTTGACTCATGACGGCATAAAATATGCTCTAGCTTTATATACAGTTCATTAGAATGGACATTAAGTGGTGAGGCGATAATAAAGGTGATTGATACCGCAATGGCCACAACGGCCAGCCATTCCCCAGACACCCAACCTTGGGTCGCGGCAAGCGCGCACACAATTAGGCCAAACTCGCTGAAGTTAGTTAAGGTAAAGGCCGTTAACAACGAAGTACGAGCGCGCAACCGAAAGAGATTAGTTAGGCCATAATATAATCCCACTTTAAGCGGTAAAATCGCCACAAGTATGAGCGCAGCGATGACCGCGTCTGTTGATAACTGCGCATTTAGACCGATACTTAGGAAAAAACCGACAAGCATCAAGTCCTTAAAGTTTAGTAATGACTTTGCTAATTCACCCGCCTTCTTGTGCGGCGCAAACAACATTCCGATAATCAACGCGCCAAGATCGCCTTTGAGTCCGGCAAATTCAAACGCTTGATAACCCACCATCAACGCAAAGAAGAAACCAAAGAGTGGTAACAATTCGCCATGCTTTGAACGATCGAGTAACTTGTAAATCACGGGTCGTAATAAGGGTAACAACACTAATAGGCCAAGTGCCCATAGATTTGGGGTTTTCCCGGTGCTAATGGCTAGGAATATGACTGCAAATATGTCCTGCATCACGAGTATGCCAATGGCGACTTTGCCATGCACACTCGCCATTTCCCCGCGCTGTTCTAGTACTTTTACTGCAAATACGGTGCTAGAGAAACTAAAAGCAAATCCGATTAGTAGAGAAGTCTGTAAGGACAAGTCGGTAAATAGCGGCAACCCTGTCTTAGCAACAAGCAAACAAAAGCCCGAAAACAAGAGGCTACATAATACGATATGGATGGTGGCAGGGGCCCAGATATGCACCTTAGCGAGGTTTTCCACACGGAGTTTGAGGCCAATGGAAAATAACAACAAGGTGACACCCAAGTTGGCGAGTTGATCAAGCAAGGGGGTCGATTGATAGCCGGCGCCATGAAGAATAAACCCTGCAGCCAAAAAGCCGATCAATGGCGGTAGCTTAAGCTGGAAGACGATAAAACCACAGATAAAAGCCGTACTAAAAAAAATCAGTTCCATAAATCAAATAATATGCGGGACTGACCCCGCCTCCTCGTCGAGTGCTATAATATGTTTGCCCGCCGCCGCGCCCCATTTCTGATAGATGACAGCACCGGGATGAAAACCATCGACTGCCATGTGCCGATCGCTAAGCTGTCCGTCGATGCTTAACAACGAGCACTGCGGACGGTTGGCGACAAAGTCAGCCAATATTTGATTAAAGTGTTGCGACTTTTGCCCCAAGTACCAACGCATCGGTTGGCGTAGTGCCTTAAACTGCCCCATTGGTGGTACTTTAGTAAAGATTAACTGCCTAATTTCACATTGCGTGGTCAATAATTCACTTAGATGTTCTAGGCGCTCACGCCACTGTTTCGCACTGCAGCGCCCTGTAACATCGTTGACCCCGAGAGAGAGCACTGCGACGTCATAAACAAGTGCATTGCGTTGATGTTGCGCAGTAAGATGGCGATGACACGCGCGGCTATCGACGCCTGATTTTGCCACCAGGCGCCATTGTAGGGAAAATCTCGACTGTAACGCGTGACTTAATTGGCCCGACAATGCTTGCTGTTGATTAGCTACCCCAACCCCTGCTGCTGCAGAATCACCTATTATCAGCATACGCAATAACGGACCAGCGCCGATCTGGCCGCAACGCTCGCCACTGGCTTCAGGTAACTTGGGCATCCGCTTTCGTAACTGCTTGCCCTGCCACAGTAAAATAGGAGCAAGTAGGGGCAAAGTAATAACGTATAGGGGCAAAGTAATAACGTATAGGGGTGGCATGGTCACTCAGTTAGTTGAAACTAAAGAGTTCAACGTCGAAAATAATCAGGGAGCCTGCAGGTATTTTACCTGCAGCGTTGTTACCGTAAGCCAATGAGCTTGGAATGTAGAAGCGCGTTTTCTGGCCAACGACCATCGTTTGTAATCCTTCGGTCCAACCGCTAATCACCTGATTTAGACCAAATGAAATGGTCTTGCCGCGCTCAACCGAGCTATCAAAGACGGTGCCATTGATTAGCGTACCGTGATAGTGCACCGTAACTTTTGAACGAGGCGTCGGGTGCTCGGTACCGCTGCCTTGTGTTAGTACTTTATATTGCAGTCCCGATGGCGTTGTGATCACGCCTTGGGCCACGCTGTTTGTTTCCAAGAACGTGTTTGCAAGCTCAATATTCGCCGCCGCCGCCTTTTTTGATTGCGCACTGCGATTTAAAAGCCATAATATAGAGACAACTATGAGAGATATAACGATAACTTTAGACAAAATAGGGTTCCTTTTTAGTTCAGGGTGCAACCATACTAAAAAAGCTCAAGCAACGAAATGATTATCGTCTAATACTAGGAATATAAATGAGAAATGTGCGAACGAGCTTGTCCTGCGCTTTACTATTTGTTGCCATTGGCAGCCTAACCGGGTGTTATGGTAATTGGCCACAGCTCGATACGGTGGCCAACAAAGTCGAATGTGATATGTCACCCAAGTCCGTAGGTCAGCTTGGCTCAAAATATCAGGCCGATAAGGTATGGGATGAGGAGTCGCATACGCTTACTGTAGCCAAATTTGATGATGCATTGACCGTGTTGTTTGATCAATCAGATCAACAAATACGCGTTGTCGCTAAAACTGCCTCGCAAATATCCTATGGCGGACTAATCCGCCGGCAAGGCGACGTTATCATCGTGGCGCGATGCAAATAATCTAAAGCATGTTAACTATGTCAGCAGCCAAGTTATCAGCCGGGCGCTCAACAATGCGTCCTAATTCTTGCTCGCCGCTAAACGTGATAAATGTTGGCGTGTATTTAAGCAAAAAACGCGACTGCGCCTGCTTCTTCGTATTGACCGCAATCAATTCCAAACTAATATTTGGGTTGTTGGCCTGTTCTATTAACTTAATTATCCGCGGCACTTCACGTTCACTGTCATGACACCATGTGCCGAATAAGCCAATAATTTTAATCGGCTTATTCACTTGGCGCAGTAATGCTATGTGTTTTTCGCTGGGCGTAAAATCTTGATAGCTTTCTTTAAATTCACTGTGATTGGCCAGCAGCTCTGATGATGACATCACTTGGCCATGGTCAGTTTCATGGGCAATTGTCGCGGTGGCGCTAAGCGTGATATAGCTAATCAACATCAGCGTAAGTAAGAGTCGAACTATTTTCATTTGGTTAATCCCAGTCGGTGGCTACAAATTTTGCCACTAATCTATCATTTTGATAGATATTTAGAAATGGCCATTGCACCGTTAAATGGTCGGCACTGTTTAACATCGCAATGAATGTCTGTTCCAGCTGAGTATTTATTGGATCACACCTCATGCGAGTCATGGCTAGATCGCCGATGGTTAGCGCATATCGCGCCCCGCTGCTCGCCTGAACCAATGTTGTCGGTTGACCGAAAAAGCGATTGCAGCCAGAAAATCCATTAATACTATCCTGGGAGAGCGACAAAAAAGGTATGCTTGCTGAGTCTAGCCCGCTCAAGTCTGAAACACTTGGCAAGGTCTTAAGCCGCCACTGACGTTGATTGGTCAAGCGAGTCGCTGTGATTCCTGTCGCTTCCTGCTGCGCTAGAGTCGATTGTTTAGTCGCTAACGACTGCACGCTACAGCCAGTCAACAGCACAGTGCACGTAATACCGGTGAGCATGTGCTTAATTAACATAAGTCACCTGCCATGATGGCTTTAGTCACTTGTAATCTATTGTTGTTATCGCGTGACGATCGAATTAAGTCATCCCCTTGTTGTCGTGGACCAAGCTTGGCCATGCGATCGTAAAGGACAACATTCACCGTAGCAGCTAGGTTCATACAACCAATGGTGGGCACGTAAATAACGTCCTCGCACCATGCAACCACGTCTTTGTTGAGGGACTTGTCTTCAGGACCAAAGATATAAAAGGCATTTTCTGGGTGTTGATAATCGATTAGTGAGGTCGCCCCTTCAACTAATTCAATCGCCACAGGTACGGCGCCACTGGGCAAAGCCTGGATAAAATCGTCGATATGATTAAGCGGTATCCGCCTAGCGACATTTTTGGTATCGGTATGTAATTTTTGCCCGCGTGCGATGGCTTTGTTAAAGCGCGCGCCCGTATAGCTAACGCTCGAGGCTTCATAGCAGCCGGCTGCACGCATCACCGCGCCTACATTATCGGGAGATTTAGGATCGGTAAGACCGATATGAGCTTGTTGTTTCATTTGGCTACTTAGAATTAATTGGTGATTAGCAGTGGCTAGTATAACGATTTACGCACCACTAAACAGTGATTTATCACCAAAAAAAGAGCAGACACAATGTCTGCTCTTTTTATATCGACAATAGCTTAGTCTTCGACTTCCATGGTCATTAGCGAGGCGTTGCCGCCAGCGGCTGTGGTATCGATACTTACGGTTTTTTCGGTCACCATACGCATAAAGAGATCATGATGAGCTAGCGCGCTGATCAATGGCAATATTGCGCCACTGCGCGCTGCTAGCTTATCGTTAACCAAATGCGTCAAGCTGCTGTGGGCATCAACAATCGCGCCTGCTAGGTCTTGATGAGCCAAGATACCATCAGCCTGGGTCAGCTTAGCAATTTGGAAGATCCCTGGCACGATGCCAATCGATTTTAACGAGTCTCGAATCAGGTTAGCTTGGGCCATGTCATCTTCATCAACCAGTGCAATAACAGTATTGCCTGCTGCCAACGCGCTTATGATCGCCATAAACCAGAAATCAAAGCTGGTGTCATCATCACGTAGAATAGCCAGTACACCACGAGACTCAAGATACAAGCAATTTGATTCACCCGTCGGCCCTGGTAATACAGTTGGCATCGCCAGTTTTTTCTCGGCGCTAATCAACAATCGGCTCGCATCGGTTAATGTTTGAGCGCTGTTGACAACCGAGGCCAGTCTTGCACCTTTAGAGACATGAGCGAGCAATTGGCGTAACACAGAAATACGAGTATTGACCTCTATATGCTGCCAGTTCTGCGCGACAGTGACACTACGAGCAACGACACTGTCGATTAACGACGTTTGTTGACTTTCTTTGGCAAAGTGCGCGTTAAGGCTGGCCACCTTGCTATCAGCAAAGCGTGGCGCAGTTTTTAATCCACTTTCTTTGACTAAACGGGTTAAGTACATTGGTCCGCCAGCTTTAGGGCCGGTGCCTGATAATCCACGTCCGCCAAATGGCTGGACGCCAACGATAGCGCCAATCATGTTGCGGTTAATGTAGACATTACCAGCACGCGAACGTTTGGCTAAGAATTCTGCTTTTTGATCGATACGGGTATGAATACCCATGGTTAGCCCAAAGCCAGTGCCATTAACTTGATCTATTACTTGTTCAATATCGCCGCCTTTAAAGCGAATAATGTGAACACAAGGACCAAAAACTTCCTGAGTCAATACGCTTAAATCTTTGATTTCATAGAGGCGCGGGGCGAAGAAAAAGTTGCCGGTATCACCCATTTCAGGTAATTCGCAGGTGTAATGCAATTGACTGTCTTGATGACTGGCAAGATAATCAACGTGGCTGTTGAGCGCGCTAAAGGCTTTGTCATCAATAACAGGTCCTATATCGCTGCTAAAGAATTGCGGGTCGCCAACATGTAATTCGGCCATCGCGCCTTTGATCATCGTGATAACTTTATCGGCAATCTCTTCTTGTAAAAATAATACCCGAAGCGCTGAGCAGCGCTGTCCGGCTGACTGGAAACCCGAGGCGATCACATCATCAACCACTTGCTCTGGCAGAGCTGTTGAATCGACAATCATACAATTTTGACCGCCGGTCTCGGCAATCAGTGGCACGGGATCGCCATCGCGGGCTGCTAGCGTTTGCGCAATGATGGTGCCGGTCTGTGTTGAGCCCGTAAACATCACTGCGGCGATGCGTGCATCTGGTACTATCACCTTGCCCACCATGCTGCCACGCGCTATCACGGGCTGCACCACGTGCTGTGGTAAACCCGCTTCAATCATGAGTTCAATGGCACGTAGTGCGATTAAACTGGTTTGCTCTGCTGGTTTTGCTACCACGGTATTACCGGTAACAATCGCGGCAGCGACTTGACCAAGGAAAATAGCCAGCGGGAAGTTCCACGGGCTAATACAAAGCACCACGCCACGTGAACTTAAACGCTGATCCGCCATTAACTCTTGAGCGCGCACCGCGTAGTAACGACAAAAATCAACCGCTTCGCGTATTTCGCTAACCCCGTCCACCGGAATTTTACCAGCTTCTTTAATGCAAAGGGCAATTAGCTCATCACGATTCGCTTCGAGTAAATCGGCAGTCTTATCTAGCACCAGCGCGCGGGTTGCAACATCGGTTTGTGACCAAGTAGTAAATGCAGTTTGCGCGTTACTGACAATGCCTTCCATGCCTTGTTCATCGACGTGAGTAATGTAACCGATGATCTCATCATGATTAGCGGGGTTGGTCACCGCGTCACTGCCACTAGGTACCTGCTCTTTGCCAATTCGGTTATCAACCAACCACTGGTCTAAATTGGTTTTCATGGCCGTAACTAAATCTACATCGGTGAGATCGATGCCCAGCGAATTATCGCGCTCAGCGCCATATAAGTTAAGCGGCATGCTGATTTGCGGGTTGTACTTATTCGTCCACGCCTTAACCGTTTCAACAGGATCTGCGAGCAAGGATTCAACCGGAATATCTTCATCGACAATGTTGTTAACAAATGAACTATTGGCACCATTTTCGAGCAGTCGACGCACCAGGTAGGCCAGTAGATCCTCATGCGCGCCAACTGGGGCATAGACTCGACAAGAAACGCCTTGTCCTTGTACTACTTGATCATAGAGCGCTTCACCCATGCCATGCAGACGCTGGAATTCAAAGCCGCTCTTGTCATCTTGCGCAATTTCAAGAATTGTCGCCACGGTGTAGGCGTTGTGAGTGGCAAATTGTGGGTAAATGCTATCGCGATATTCGAGTAATTTTTTGGCACAGGCTTGATAGGCAACATCGGTTGACGGCTTGCGAGTAAAAACAGGGAAGTCAGGAAGACATTCGACCTGCGAGATCTTAACTTCGCTGTCCCAATATGCGCCCTTAACCAGACGTACCATCATTTGACGATTAGCACGCTTGGTTAGGTCGCGCACCCACTCGATGACGAAAATCGCGCGTTTTTGGTAGGCTTGCACCGCGATGCCAAAGCCATCCCAACCAGCAAGTTCCTCGTCGAGGAATACCGCTTCAATCACATCCATCGAAATATCTAAGCGATCAGCCTCTTCGGCATCTACCGTAAAGCCGATATTATGAGACTTAGCCTGCAACGCCAACTCTTTTAAACGTGGCACAAGCTCATCAATTACACGTTCACGATGTGAAAATTCATAACGGGGATGTATCGCCGAGAGCTTAATGGAAATACCAGGGCTTTTTTGTGGCCCACGTCCAGCACCAGCGCGACCAATCGCATCAATTGCGCCAACATAGGCGTCAAAGTAACGGTCGGCATCAGCCATAGTGCGTGCGCCCTCGCCTAACATATCGTAAGAATAGGTATAACCCTTGCTTTCTTGCTCAACCGCACGTTGTACCGCCTCGTCAATGTTACGGCCCATCACAAACTGGGTGCCCATAATTTTCATCGCATAGCGAACCGCTTTACGGATCACTGGCTCACCGAGACGACCAACGGTGCGTTTAAGTAGGTTAAATTGCAGTTTTTTCTCTTTATCGGTGTAGTTAACGAGCTTACCGGTCATTAGCAGACCCCAAGACGATGCATTGACAAAGATCGAATCGCTGTTACCTAGGTGAGCACTCCAGTCGCCGTGGGCTAACTTGTCACGAATAAGGTTATCGGCGGTTAACTTATCTGGCACCCGCAATAACGCCTCAGCCAAACACATGAGTACCACGCCTTCATCCGTTGACAGGGCAAACTCGTTAAGCAAAGCATCGACGCCACCTTTTCCAACTTGTGCCTTACGAATATTTACTACCATTTGTCGGGCATGTTCCCAAGCACGGCTTTTGGCATCTACACCAATCTCTGCCAACGGCAACAGATAATTCAAGATGGTATTTTCATCACAGCGATAATGATCGCGAATAGTTTGGCGAATTTCATTGGTTGCGGTTAGCGTGGTAGTAAATAGCATGGAGCGCCTCACGTTTATTATTTTAAGTCATATTAGGTCAAGGATTTTAACCAACCAACAGCAGAATGTGCTGGTTAATAATCGAGAAATACCGTAAATTATCGGGTATTGACCCTCGTAAACAGTAGAATATTCGGATTATGGCCAAAACGCCTAAAAATAAGCCCCTTGATCGCATCGATATAAACATTTTAGCAACTTTACAAAAGAACGGCAGAATATCGAACATTAGCCTCGCAAATGAAGTGGGATTAAGTGCAAGCCCTTGTTTAGACCGTGTAAAAAGGTTAGAGACTGAAGGCTATATCGAGCGCTATGGTGCAAAATTAAATGCCTCAAAACTAAAATTTGGCATGTCGGCCTTTATTGAAATCACCCTAGATCGTACCACCACCGAGTTGTTCGACAGCTTTCAGGCGGCGATGTGCGCGATCAATGAAGTGAGCGAATGTCATATGGTGGCGGGTGGTTTTGATTATTTGGTCAAAATAAGAATTGCCGATATGGAAGCCTATCGGCAGATTCTGGGCATGATTGTCGATATTCCCGGTGTGGCCAAAAACCACACCTATGTGGTGATAGAAGAAATTAAGCAAGACATTGGCTTGCCATTACTCTAAGAGATTCTAACGAATTACTTGATACGCGGTTAAAAAAAACACATTTAGTAGACTTTAGTCGAAAAAACACAATTAGACGTTTAGATGGCTAAACGCCTGTGGTAAGCTCTGTGTTATCGAATTTGTTAACGTGGTTTAACATTCGGTTTACTATTAACTTGATCACTAATTAGGGCCTACCAGCAATGAATTCAGAATTACGCGCCAAATCTCGCGATGCCAAATTCGGTGTCTATTTTATTGGCACAACGCCGCCGCGTTATGGGAATTCACTCGAAAAGGTTGAAGGTATCGCCGATAAATTAGTCGCACGCCTGGACAAGGTCGATTACGATGGGCTGATCGTTTATGACATTCAAGATGAAAGTAGTCGCACCGACATCGAGCGACCTTTCCCGTTTAGCCGAACGTTTGAGCCTTGCCATTATTCCCAGATTTTAAATAATAAGACCAACAAGCCGATCATTACCTACAAAAGTGTCGCGCAGCGCGACGAGGCTGAGTTTTCACAATGGCTCGACAACAGTTGGCAGCTCTACGGCGTGCGCGATATTGTGTTAGTTGGTAGCCCGTCAAGCGATGGCGATCAAAAACTATCACTGGCCGATGCGTACAAGGTGCAGCGTAGTCATCGCCATGACTATTACCTGGGCGGTGTGATCATTGCTGAGCGTCATGCAAAAAAAGGCGATGAACATCAGCGAATGATCAGTAAAGATCTGCAAGGGTGTGAATATTTTATCTCTCAGGCGGTTTATGACGCGCCCGCGACCATCGATATGTTGGTGAAATATGCGCGTGAATGTCGTCAAAAGAATGTCTTGCCACGCCGTATCGTGCTCACTTTTACCCCATGTGGTAGCGAAAAGACCATGGACTTCATGAAATGGCTAGGTATCTCGATTCCTGAGGCGACTCGCTGGCGCATTCTTGACTCAACCAAACCCTTAGCCGAGTCGATTAAAGTGTGTCGCGCCAACCTCAATCAAATTATTGAAGCGGTAATGCCGCTTAATATTCCCTTGGGGCTCAATATTGAAAGCCTGACCAATCGTAAGGAAGAGATCGATGCGTCGATGCGCTTATACAAACTGCTAAAAGCTACGCTGGATTTAGCCTTAGCAGAGCGTGAACTTAGTCAGGCGGATAATGAGTAACGAATAGATTTATCTGCTTGCTGCGCGGCATAAATGTTAGCGGTAACAACAAGATAAAGATGAGTGAATTAGTGGCCATGTTTGAGCAACTTGGCTATCGCGATATCACTACCTATATCCAAACGGGCAATATACTCTTTACCTGCGACAAGAGCGCGTCCGAGCAATTACAAATCAAAATCAAATCAGCGATCGCCTCTACGTTTGGATTTGATATCGCGGTGTTGGTTCGCCCTGTCGAGAAATTACACCAGGTAAAACAAGCATTGCCCTATGCCAATATTGATGTGGCGACTCAGGGCACTCAAGTGATGATTAGTTTCTTGAGCCACGTGCCATGTAAGTCGCTAACCGAGGCGATTAAACAATGGGTCATCACGCCCGAGGTGTTAATCATCGATAATGACGTTGTCTATCTGCATTGCCCTAATGGCTATGGCAAAAGCAAACTCTCGAATGTGTTCTTGGAGAAAAAACTACAGGTCAGCGCCACCACCCGTAATCTTAAAACCTTAGATAAACTTTGTCAGCTCGCGCTAATCTAGGCCATTAATAAACGCGTCACAGGACTGGTTAAATTCTGCAATCTTCACATCGGATTCGAGCTTGCAGACCGCAAGGTATCCAATGTTATCGCCGTGGGAAGGAATCGACTTGGGACTCTTGTTATTGGCGCCAAGGTTCATGTACTTACTGATAATTTTCCCTTCATCGCGCACTTCAAAATTATAAGGTGCCTTGAGGGTGGTGAATTTATGCCAAAAGTCTTTGTAATTATCTGAGGCGTGTTCGCGCTGATTATAATATTTTGAAACATAATAGGTGCCATCTTCATTGAGATTAGGGGTAAAGCTAATGTTACCCACCATTAACTGAGACAACTTGTCGGGGTCTATTTCGATGGCAACATATAGCTTGCTATCGCCGTTAAGTTTTATATTTTCCAATTGCCCTGAAAACTCGCCAATCACAAAATCGACCTTACTGTCCGTAATAGAAACTTTAGCCTGACTAAAATCTCGTGGGATCATCGACTTTGGCAATTCAACAAACTCTTTCCATTCGCTCAGCTTGGCAGAGTATGACAACATGATCCGGTGGAGATTATCGACATAGGCTGTGCGCTGCACCGCCATCCACGCCGTTGACGCTTCCACTAAATCACAGGCAACACCCGAAGGTGTTGGCAAACAATAGGTCATCATTGCTCGGTCCGAATATTGATCGTTCCACAGCGCCATGTGCCAGACACGGCCGTATTTGTCGCGATGTTGCTCTTGGTATTTCGGCTCGCCATACGAAGTGATGTACACTGCCGTATTGGCAATATTACGGTTCCACTGCATCGAGGTTAAAAAGGTGTCTAGAATACCTTTCTTGTCTTTAATAAATTCAGCAAGGCTTTGCTCTTTGGGTTTGTCGAGCACAAATTGATATTTACCCATGATCTTGCCATTACTGTCGTAATGCATCTTCTGTTGTTGGCTTATTTTAATGGTGCGGGTTTTGCTGGGCTTAAACAACAACCATTCGCCATTACCATTGATATCGATGGTGGAGAGCATGTCGCTGTTAGATTGATTGCGCAGGTATTTATCGACATTGTGTTGTTTTGGAAAAATGTGTTGTGCAAACTCGGTGACAAACTCCCCTCTTGCTTGCATGAAACGATCGTAATAACTCGTTTGGGCTAGCGATCTTAATGTCATCATCGGTAATGGTAATTTAGTGCTATATCGCCATGAATAACGTAATTCCTGTAATGCCTCAATTTCCCCCATCTGATTGGTGAAAAATTCTGATTTTTGGTCTGTAAACGTCTTAAACTCATTAATCGGGAACGCATAGTTAAGGTTTTCGCTGCTTGATTTCTTAGTCACGATCCCAATGACCTCACCGCCTAAATTTAGCAATGGCCCACCACTATTACCGGGTGAGGCAGCGGCTGAATATCGAATATCTTTCCACTTACCGTCGATTGGCTCATAGGTAAAAGAGGTTAATGAGCCCTTCCTAAAAATAACCCCTTCGCCCAGCGCATTGCCGGCTGCATAAACAACATCCCCTTCTTCATAGTCACTGGCCAGAGAAAATTTGTGATAGGGGCTAGTATCCCCCGCAACCGAAAACTGAATAATATCTCGGTAGTTAGAGAACTTTTCAATATTGGTGATGGTAAACAAGTTACCTTTGTTATCACGCACGGCATAATTTTTTGCGAGCAGTGAGAAATATTCGATGCCAAACACATGCGCCGCTGAAACAAAGGTATTGTCGCCGATCAGAAAGGCAGTACCGACGCTGTGGTGCTTATCGTTTCTAATATGAAAGGGAATAAGATCTTTGGGAAAGTCTTTTTTATAGATCGCATTGTCGGGCAATTTTCGGGTCACCACTTCAAAGATACCATTCTTATATTTTTTGATCTGGGTGGAGCTAAGCTCTTCTGTTGCGCCGTAGGCGGCCGAGGCGAGGAAAATTAGTGCGAGAGGAAAAACCCAGCGTGATAATGTTAACATAGAGACACTCCTTGATCGTTTTATAAGTAGACTACTTAAATTATAGGTTCAAGATAGTGAATTTACCCAAGATAACATCTGTATACGTTAATTTAATTATAAAGCATACACCTATGTGGCATGACGAGGCGCGTTGTTACTAGCGCAGCGCTTATGTACTGACTGTTTTTATCGACTTCATTGACGAGTGCTATTCTCCTTGGCTGGTGAAGTCGTGCATCAGTTTGCGTGTTGTGGTGCTCGTTGCTCAATCATAATTTGTTTAAGTGATCGACTTTGGCGCCGCAATACATGCACATAGCATGACGCGGTGCCAGCGTTCGTTGGCACGCAGGACAGGTTATGCTTGGCTTATTTTGAGTGTCTTTTTTTTCTAATTCTTGAATCTTGGCCACCAGCATTTCTTTGCTAAGGCCAACTTGGCTCAGTAATTCACTCATCGCCTGACAAACCAGGGACAAATGGTCTATTTGATGCTGTAGACCGCGTATCGTGTGTTCATTATTATCGGCACGCGCGTTGGCCTGACCAGCGCGTAGTTTACTCTCTTTGATCCGTGCGTTTTGAAAAAGATCATAAAGATCCATGCTCATTCCTTCGTTAATATGTCCTAGTATAAGCGTAGCCTGACAAGTTAGTGTTTGCAAAGCGCGTCTGTTATCTATTAATTAATGGCGCTGTTGTAGCTAATTGTTGTCTATACTCAATAGTGAGATTAACTTATTGAAGGTATTGGTAATGAATACTAAATCATTTGTAAATAAGCTTAACCGGATAACGAAACAACTTTCCT
>Ga0105356_10001119_pt1 | contig 26444 bp, 13 predicted proteins | sample GOMGulsemesocosm_3_FD_83502 | JGI IMG/M metagenome (GOLD analysis project Ga0105356, IMG submission 83502) | Methane-oxidizing microbial communities from mesocosms in the Gulf of Mexico - GOM9D Gulf of Mexico | ecosystem: Environmental > Aquatic > Marine > Cold seeps | place: Gulf of Mexico... | reverse complement strand
TATACCATCATAAGTAGATAGCTGGATCTCTTCTCGACAAACTATTTGAATAATAATGCCTTTAGCGGTGTCAATTTTGGCAATAGAGACTAATGGGTTATTAAGAGCTTGATCTAAAGCTTCTAGGTACTGGTCTTCGCTTTCAGCTTTACCAACGCCGAGAATAGACTCGCCTTCATATGAAAGTATTCTAGAAAAATCATTTTTATCAACGTTAATGAAACCTGTTTGAGTGAACATTTGAACTAAAGCTGAAACTAAGTTTTTTAATACATCATTACTTTGCTTAAATGCAGAGAAAAGACCTACGCTATCACCAAGCCCTTTGAGTAGTAGATCATTGGACAGTGTAATAAAAGCTTGTGCAGGCTCCTTGATATCGCCTAAACCCTGTAGGGCGTAATCCATACGCATTTTACCTTCAGACTCGAAAGGTAAGGTAACAATGGCTATACAGCTAATACCTAGATCACGAGCTACTCTCGCTACTAATGGACTCGCACCGGTACCAGTTCCGCCACCAAAACCAGCGGTGATAACAACTACATCGCTATCTTTAAGTGCATTCTCTATAGCTTCTTCACTTTCTTGTGCAGCTTTTAGTCCTACTGCTGGGTCTGCACCAGCTCCATAGCCATTTGTTAAGTTTTCACCTATCAAAATTTTGTTTTCAACATCTATGTAATTGAGCGTTGCTAAATCAGTATTAACGGCAAGTAAATTAACACTATCCCCTAAATTACCTTCATGTAACATGTTAACGGTATTGCAGCCACAGCCTCCAATACCCACCACTGTAATAAGTATTTCTGGTCTTGTTTTCAGGAGTTCTTCCATTATTTCTCTCATTCGTTGGCATTGAAATTATTATAGATTGCACGTACGTCAGAAAATGACGCATGCAAGTTGTTAATGGTGGGTTTGTTGTATTAGTTGAAACAAAAAACTAAGCTGTCATCAATATCAAAAATTATAGAGTTAGGCATGTTCTCGGCTGAAATGCTCTTTATAAAGGTCTCTTTATCTTTAATTGATAAAAGTTGCTCGTCTTTAGTTATTATTTTAAATGGTAAGGAGGTTAACTTCCCCCCATCTTCACTCGTTGTATTAAAAGCTAGGGTTAGTTCTTTAAAGTTAACGGCATTTATGTCGCAAACAACAAATGGATTTTTTTGTATCACTGAGAGCCTTTCTTTTGAAGTAGCATCAGGGAAAAGCGTTATTGCCATTGGTTCACAAGACAAAGCTAAAGCCCGTTCGTCAGAAGTAATAGTATCAAGTAGATAGCGAACCAGCATGCCGTCGAGTTTTATTGCGGCTTTTCTAGCCTTGGTGCAGCGCATTAGTCCATCACTTTCATAGAGCAGTTCATCTTCTTCTAAAATGTCTTCATAGCACTTTTCTGCAATGGGATGTTTAGAATGAATAGTAAGTGCTAAAACATTATATTTCTCACCTATTGGCATAAGTTCGTGCCGGAGTTGAAAATAATTTTTTAGCCATTGATAGAATGAAACATATTCACCTGATTGCGTGTAGACTTTATCTTTAAAATTAAGAATAGTGACCTGACCACCGTAAGTAGTTGCCATAAAAATAGCATGGTCGTCATCTTCTGATGATTCTTTTTGCCATGATATCAATGGCTGGTTCTTCGTGTGTCTATATATGGAGGTCCAAGCTTCTTCAGAAAGTATTCTTACTAATGTAATGCATTCATCAATGAAATATGTCTCGTAATCATTTTCAGTAAATAAGTCATAATTTAACTCACTATGTTTTGCTTTAATCATAATATCTAACCTTAAGGTTGTTTACTGGCATAGCATTTATCAAATCTAGAGATCAATAAATGAACTCGTATGACGAGTAGTCATATAGTTTTATAGGTAAAAAATGGTCTGTTGTTGTAGGAATTTTATTTGGTGTTTTTACTTGAGGAACTTTTTCACTTTAACATAAATTGAGTCGTCAAAATTTGTTAGTTTTTGACAGTTTTATTTAACCTAATACACCTATGAATTGCTCATAATACTCTCTAATTAATTGGTCAAAAAATATATCATTTCACTTAGGTCCGATAGTTAGTAATACTTCAGTTTCCCCTTGGAGAACAGCTTCTCTTCTTTCTGTGTCCTTTATTTTATAACTAATAATTGAGTAACTAATGATATGTGAAACCTTGAATGTTCTATATTTATTCGCATGATAATCAAATGCTCCCCAATAGTTATTATATTTTAGTCGCTCAGGTTATCTCTAGCAGTCACCTATTTAAAAACAGTGTTCTATTAAAGCAAAGGCAAACAGATTAATCTATTAAGTAACTTCTGTTTAATAGCTATTTTCCATAGTATCTTCGAAATAGGCTTTCGATAATCGGCGTATCGTCTTCCCGCATCCTACTCTCCTCAATAACTTAAAAGAAACTAAGTTCATTTTAATTCTGGCGACAAGCTTGTTAAGTCACTGAGGATATTACTTTCATCTATTATTCAAACATTGAAATGACGAATAGCTTAAAAGCAAAATGAGTTAAGCGAACCATTTCAAAAATTATAGCCATTTTAAGTGGTCAATAACTAAATAACTTTTGGAGCATTAATAGTATGAGTATTTTAAATCCACCCTGTGACTCGACTTATTTGAATCATTTTTTGAATCTTAGCGACAAGCTTGTTAAATCTCTGAGCACACTGTTTTTAGCTATTATTCGAATAGTGAAATAACACAAGATTAACTACCTCTAAAAGGGGAAAGGGTTAGTTCACTAGAGTGTTATACAAATAACAATTTTTACTTAATAGAATAAAGGAGCATGTATGCCAATACCATTAGCTTGGTTAATTGCAGCAGCTGTTGCTGGCGTTATCGTCGGCGCTAGCACTGACGATTAACAATACCAAGGTTTAACGCACCCTAAAGCGTACGGGCATCATTTTGAAGTGAGATCAATAATAACGTGAAAGACGGAGAGTGAAATGGATGAATTACTTGATGCGATTAGAGAGCTAATCGCACTATTTGAATCATAAGGCATAACAAACCTTAATGAATATGAGCTTCTATTAGAAGTGAATTTAAACCAAAAACTGAGGAGTTAACGATGAGCTTATTACCATTACTATCTGTGTTTAGTGCTGGCTATAAAGTTGGCAAAGCCGCTAAGAAATTTTTTAAGGACTGATTGTTTAGGGGCAGTGAGCCCTAAACTCACTAGGGTGTTATAGAAATGACAATTTATATTTAATAGAAAAAGGAGCATGTATGCCAATACCATTAGCTTGGTTAATTGCAGCAGCTGTTGCTGGCGCCATCGTCGGCGCTAGCACTGACGATTAACAATACCAAGGTTTAGCTCAGCCAAAAGCGTACGAGCCTCATTTTGATGTGAGAGCAATAATAACGAGAAGTATGGAGAGTAAAATGGATGAATTACTTGATGCGATTAGAGAGCTAATCGAACTATTTGAATCATAAGGTATAACAAACCTTAACGAATATGAGCTTCTATTAGAAGTGAATTTAAAACAAAAACTGAGGAGTTAACGATGAGTTTATTACCATTACTATCAGTGTTTAGTGCTGGCTATAAAGTTGGCAAAGCCGCTAAGCAATTTTTTAAGGACTGAATGTCCAGGGAAGGTGAGACCTAAACTCACTAGGGTGTTATAGAAATAACAATTTTTATTTAATAGAACAAAGGAGTATTTATGCCAATACCATTAGCTTGGTTAATTGCAGCAGCTGGCGTAATCGTCGGCGCTAGCACTGACGATTAACAATACCAAGGTTTAGCGCACCTTAAAGCGTAAGAGCATCATTTTGATGTGAGATCAATAATAACGTGAAACATGGAAAGTAAAATGGTTGAGTTGCTTATTACCGTTAATAAGCTGATTTCGGTAATTAACTGAAACCGTCCAAAAGACTGATGGGCGGTTTTAATTTAATAACTAATATCTGTAAATAAACTTATGAGGTAAATGCTTATCATTGAAGATAAATTTACAAGATCTAAATCAACTTATAGTGTTATTAAGTAACTAAGTACTTGAAATGACAAAGCTTCATGTCTTAAATTGAGTTGTATGTTAAGGTCACTCCCATATTATTTTAATTTGCTTATGATTGGATTAAAATTGACCAATCTCATAATGTTCAGTTCTAGCGGATAAAAATTAAAAAGCTTGCTAAAAAAAACACGAAAAGATAATCAGTTAAGATTAAGTTCGTAAAGACAGATAATTAATCAAAAAGGAAGTTATACATGAATGCATTTGACCCTAGTGCTTTTACAGCGCCAAAAGCTAAACCATTACCCGTAGTTCTCTTATTAGATGTAAGTACCAGCATGAGTGGTAGCTCTATAAATAACTTAAATGAAGCCGTAAAAGAAATGATTATTGATTTTGCTAAAGCTGAAAAAAGTGAAATTGAGTTGTTAGTTTCTATTATTACTTTTGGGGCCGAGGTAAAACTGGAGTTGCCATATACATCTGCATCAAATGTTGAGTGGAAAGATCTCAGTGTGAGTGGCGCAACACCTATGGGCACCGCATTTAAAATGGTAAATGCGATGATAGAAGATAAAGAAGTGACACCATCTCGTGCTTATCGACCAACCATTGTTCTAGTATCTGATGGCGCTCCTACTGATGAGTGGCAACGCCCGTTACAAGACTTGGTTAGCGAAGGGCGTTCAAGTAAATGTGACCGCATGGCGATGGCTATCGGAACAGGTGCTGATAATAATGTGTTAAACCGCTTTGTTGAAGGAACAGAAAATGGCGTATTTACTGCTGAAGACAGCTCATCAATTAAAAAATTCTTCCAATTCGTAACCATGTCTGTGACAACACGTACAGCTTCACAAAACCCCAACACATTACCTACTAAAAAAGAGATTGAAGATATTTCTCCTGCAGCCAAAGCTTTAGTAGAGTCGGTTGAAGAGTCAACAATCCTAGAGGAAGCAGACTCCGGATCAGATTTTATCTAATATCTATTCAAATTAGTCATTTGAGCATATATGTACGTATGTTCAAATGATAAAAACACCTATTCAGATGACGGAGCATTATGAACATATCACCCAATATGGAAATAAAATTTGATACTTTATTAAATGGCCTATCAAAGCCAATATCCAATGAAATATTTAAAAACCTTTCATCAACAGCCTCTTTAAATCCGGGAGAATATTTTTTTTATAAACTGACCCGTATTGCTCTGGCCGAAGAACAAAGTAGTAGGCAATCCTTAGAGAATATATTTAGCACTATATCGGATTTAGGCTTGAATGGTGTTTATATCTTGGAAGGTGATGAACATGGTGTCAGTTTATATTTTGGGCTTGTCCGAAATTTTACTCGTGAATCTTCGCCTATGAGCGCAAAGCTTGCAGCTGAAATGATACTCAAACCAAGTTTTGAAGGTAACTTCTTTGGGAGTGAGTTAGTAGAGCTTGAGAGCCAAAACTATATTGTAGACACTCTGAAAAACTATTCTCATACGGGAATTTTACAAGGCGCAGTAGGTGATCAAGAAAATGGTGAAGCATTGAGCTACCAAAGTGTCGATACCATTATTAATATAATGATGGGGAAACCCTTTGTTTTAAGCATCACCTATTCACCTCTGCAGTATAATGAAATTGAAGAGATAGAAAACGGTTTGCAAGAAGCGTTTCAACACTTGAGCCTATTCGCAAAGAACTCACTACAACTTGGAAATAATGGTAGTGAAAACCAATCTATATCAATCAATGATAATTACTCGATAGGGAAAAATGATAGCCTAGCTATTAATAACGGAAGCAGCGACGCTGAAAATTATAGTAAAACAACTAAAGAATCCGAAGATGTGAGTGATACTGGAGGCGAGACCCACACTACAACTAAAGGAGATACTAATACAGTAGGAAGTAACAGTAGTGTATCTAGCGGTAGTTCAAATAGTACGAGCAAAACAAAAGGAAATAGTGAAACCCTGAGTATCGATGTAATCAATCCACAAGCTCAGAAGTGGGCTAATTATATTGAAGAAGTGCTATTACCTAGGGTTGATTATGGCCGAAGTCGAGGGTTATTTGTTACTAGTATTAGCTTGCACACTAAAAGTCACCCAAGCTTATTAACACTTGGGAGTAGTTGTAAATCTATATTTTCCGGTAATAAGAATAACTGCTATCCATTACAGTTTGTACCAATCACGGGTTATCAAGACGCTATACGTATCGTACAACAATTTCAAATACCTGTTGCTAATGTAGATAGAAAACAAATATCAGCTCCCCAACACAAAATGAATCACTGGCTTAAGTCACGCTGTATTCTCGATAAAAAAAGCTTATTACTTGGTGCAGTATATTCAACAAAAGAGCTTAGTTTAGTTGCGGCAATACCCCAAGAGGAAGTCGCTGGCATTGCATTAGAACCAAGAATTTCATTTGGTTTAAACCCTCCTTTTATTAGTAAAGACGATCAACTCACACTAGGAAGTTTAGTGAAAAACTCACGTGTATGTGAAGGTCACCCTGTTTCAATTAGTAAAAAAGAATTGAATAAACACGTGTTTGTTGCAGGTGCAACAGGCAATGGTAAAACCACTACTTGTAAATATTTATTAGCAGAAAGCAATTTACCTTTTATGGTGATAGAGCCCGCGAAAACTGAGTACAGAGAGCTAATCACCGAATATGATGATTTATTAGTTTTCACTATAGGCAGAGAAGATTTATCTCCGATGAGGTTAAACCCTCTTGCTCTTTTGCCTAACGAGACAATTAGTAATCGTGTAGACATTATTAAGGCTGCATTTATGGCTTCGTTTGACATGGAAGCAGCTATACCACAAATATTTGAAGCAGCCTTATATCAATGTTATGAGAAGCTTGGCTGGAATCTTACATATTCTAAATATATCGGGAATAAGCATACACCTAGTTACCCGACACTTAGTGATTTAGCTAATGAAATTGAAAAAGAAGTTGAAAGGCAAAATTTTGATGAGCGATTAAAAAAAGATTATATAGCGTCTATTAATTCTAGGCTTCAAGGATTATTAATTGGATCTAAAGGACAGATGTTAAATTGTTCGCAGTCAATTGATTTTGATGTACTACTTGATAAACGTGTTGTGATTGAGCTCGAAGATATTCGCAATAATCAAGAAAAGTCACTACTAATGGGGTTTGTAATTACCAATCTCATGCAAGCAATAAAAAATAGGCATGAAAGAGATCCTAGTTTTAAACATTTGACTTTAATTGAGGAGGCCCATCGTTTATTGGCGAATCCAGCTATGTCAGCTAGTACAAATGAAAAAATAGGCTTAGAAATATTTTCTGACATGTTAGCTGAAATACGAAAATACGGTGAAGGATTAATTATTGTTGACCAAATACCAAATAAGTTAATGCCTGAAGTTATTAAAAGCACCAATACAAAAATAATCCATAAATTAATCGCTAAAGATGACAAAGATGCCGTTGGAAATGGTATGGCTTTGGATGAGCAGCAGCAAAATTACTTATCTCAACTAGATGTTGGTCATGCTGTTGTATTTAGTCAAGGCTGGCGCCAATCAGTACAAGTTAAAATTAAGCCTAAAGACTTTGGAGAGCTTGTTGACAACAAGCTTGTTATATCAAAAATAAAATATCAGCATGCTAAATTATCTTTCGACCTATTAAGTAATAACGTTGTTCACTATCCGTTTACTATTTGGTATGCACTTTTAAATAGTAATATTTTGCCTGCATATGAAGATGTAATTAGTCATGGGTATGAGCATTTAGAGAAAAATGAAACGCTAGTTAACGCTATCGAAGTATTAATGAGGCAAGAGATACCACTATCGTGTATATCTAATTTTATAACGGTAAATGTATATTTAGATCAAAATAGTGATGTGTTAATTGAGTGGCAAGATGCAGTGCAAGAAATGTTAGAGGCTTCAACTAATAAAAAGCCTTTTTCGATCATCAAGTCTAATTTAGACGTAAAAAGTAGAAGGAAAATAGTATGTTAGGATTGATTTCAGCAGGAATAGGTGCAATTTCGTCGGCTTGTAGTGCCATTGGTGGAGCTCTCGGGGGGGCATGTGTGGCCGTTGCAGGTTCATTGGGAAAGGCTATGTCGATAGGAGCTAATATATTTTCGAGTGCGATAAACAATATTGGGGTTATTGGCAAGATTTTTAATTTAATACCTCAACAAGCTAATATCGAAAAAGATATGACCGACTTGGGCATGCGGGTAGAAAAAAGCGATATGAAATCAGGCGAGTTCGAGAGTGCTAAAGAATATATTAACCACTTAAGAAACAATATCGAAATCAGTAAAGAAGATATAAGCGTACTATCAGATGAAAAGAAAAAAATTCATCAAATAGTCGGTTCAAGTCTCATAGCTAAAGGGGTGAGTGAGAACTTCACTGTAGATATCCCTGCAAATTTTTGGGTCGAAACTGCTCTGTCAGCATTATCTTCAGGGCAAGTACATAAATTGTTAGATGGCTATCAATCTTTAGGTTTACCAGCCGATCTTAAAGGTTTTTCTGAGCGTAGTTTGTCACTAGCAGAGAATAAATCTGTTTATGGCCTTTTAGTATCAGTACTACAAGAGCTTGGCAATGATAAGGGGCCAAGAACACCTGAAGACTTGATTGCTCAAAGAAATAGTGAACATAAAGGGAGTGAGTAGTGCATAAGGTTATATTCGATAATAGTGGAAGTATGTCGGAACTTGGAAAGTCACAGTTATTAATAAATACATTAAGGTTTTCTCGCCAATATATTGAATTGAATGATATATCAAAAGAGGTCTCGTATTATTTGTGTAGTGGAAACATTGATGAGGTCAAGCTAGAAAGTAATAAAGACATCATTATTCCTAGTCCTAACGGTAGTTCTTGTGGAGCAGTAATATCAGGATGGTTTCTGTCAAATCATAATTCACAGTTATTGTGGTTCACAGACGGGTATACAACATTCACTGAAGAGCAGATATTCAGCTTAAAAAATAACACTAACCTAATTATCGTGGCGCTGGGGTGCGATGCCGACTTAGGACAACTTAAGCGTTTTAGTTGCCCTGTGTTTTCAATCAGTAATATAAATGCTGCTTTAATGAGTTTTTTTGAGCCGACATATAATCACAATATTTTGCCAACAACCGTTGAAGACTCAGAGCCTTTAGATTCTTTCGGTATTGATGACGGTGATGATGATGAGTGGTAAGTACAGATCTTACTTTGGTCATAGTGAGATAGGACCAAGTCATGTGAAAAATAATACTAATAATCAGGATGCTTGGTCTATTAAACACTTCGATTGTGGGGAGGTTATTGTTGTTTCTGATGGTGTAGGAAGTAAACCTCAATCAGAATTTGGTAGTGAAGCTGCATGCTCAGCTGCTATTAACCTTTCATCCTTTTGGAAGAAGAACGTCAATTACCCAGCTGAAACATTATTAAAAAAATTTCACGAATACTGGATTGATGCCCTCGAAGAAAAAGAGCCGAATCAATGCAGTTGTACAAGTTTGTTGGTTATTCGTTGTTATGATCTTATTTTTATGGCGCAACTGGGAGATGGACTTTTATCTTTTATTAACTCGCAAGGTGATGTTGGTTTTTTAGCCGATGACTTTAATGAGGAGTCCTTTAGCAATCAAACGTACGCACTACAAAAAAGTCACCATGAGAGTCAATGGAATTGGAAAATGGGTAATGCAAAAGATTTCACTTCATTTTTATTAATGACAGATGGGATTAGTGACGACTTACTACAAGAACAAAAAGCTTCTTTTGTAAAAGGAGTAGTAGATCACTATTCGACCATGCCGGATGAGGAAGCAAAAAAAGAAATTATGGGGTGGCTTAAATCATGGCCAGTACCCAATCACCAAGATGACAAAACCATCGCATGTATGTATTCAGTCAAGGATTAATTAAATGAACCATGGTAGTACTATTACGGATCAATACCACCAAGAACATAAAATATGTGCAGAATTAGGAAAAGGTGGGCAAGGTATAGTTTATACAACTGAAGACCCTGACATCGCTATAAAATTAGTATTAACTCAGGATGGAGAGCCTTATACAGACCAAGCGTATATTAAGAACTATCATAGGCAATTAGATAATTTACTCACATTGCCTGTAAGCCAAGGAATCAACTTGGCAAGGCCTCTTCTTAGGCTAAAAGATCATGCTGGTTATGTGATGCAACAACTCAGAGGTATGAAGCCGGTAGAAAGCTTGTTTTCAATAACGCCTAATGATGTGGAAGATATTAAATACCCAAAATGGCTTGATATCTTTATCAAAAATATGCGTTTCAAAGAAGCCCATGCTTTACTGCATTATGCTAATACGGGTAGTACTAAAAGGCGTTTTGAAATACTAATGCAATGTTCCGCTCAGTTAGCAAAACTTCATGGACAAGGTCTTGTATACGGAGATATATCACCGGAAAACGTTTTTTTTAGTGAAAAGTCAGCATTCAATCACGTTTGGTTTATTGATGCCGATAATCTGCATTTTGAAAATATAAATACTAAAAAAGCAGTTTATACTCCAGGTTATGGATCTCCAGAGTTAGTCTTAGGGCAAGTAGGTACAAGTGCTAGAACCGATGTCTACTCATTTGCTGTACTAGCATTTAAAATATTATCATTATTACACCCTTTTGATGGGCAAAAACTTAAAGATAGTGATGATGACTGGGATAGTGTAGACGAAGATAATGAGTCAAGTATGTCTTTGGAAGCACAAGCTCAAGCAGGTTTATTACCATTTATAGATGATCCTGATGATGATTCTAATAATAATGACTCAGGCCTTCCTAGGAAGCTAATCCTTACTGAAAAACTCCAGCATTTATTTAACCACACATTTAACAAAGCGCAAACTAGCCCTTGGAAGCGACCTTTAATATATCATTGGCCGGAAGCTTTAGCGGAAGCTGTAGACACTAGTATTGAATGTCCATCATGTAACATGAGTTACTTAAATAATTATGCTCTTTCAGAAAATAGGTGCCCGTATTGTTCAGCTAAAACGCCTAGCTATTTTAGTATCCAGAGGAATGCAATAAGCCCAAGTTCTAATTCAAATGTTTGGCGTGCGGTAATGTCACCAGAAAATTCAGAGACTATATTACCTAAAAGATTGTTTACTCCATTTTCAATAGATGATTTTGATGAAGAATTCGCTAGGCTCCATAAAGAAAATGAGAACTGGGTATTGTCTATATCCTTTAACTCTAGCGAAAAAGTCAACGTAGCATTGAATAAATTAGGGGAGGTTTTTTCACCCTTAATTTCAAATCTGGAGTTAACAGAGGAAGAATTAAAGGTCGGTCTCTTATTACAGATTGAAGGAAGTAATCCACAACAGGTAAGAATCACACTCAAGGAAGCTAAATGAACCTTTCAGAAATACGCACAGATATAGAGCATCAAGCGTGGATACGTTTATTAAGTGAGAGTAATTCATTGGAACGTGGACAATTAGGTCTGCTGTCTTATGATTCAGGCGGCTTGCAGTTCTTATCTGATGGAAAGTGCATGATGTTACATTGCACAGATGCTGTACAAAATGATGATATAGCTAGGCAGTTTTCTAGAGGGTATTCAGCCCTAGCTACAGTGACCAATCAAGCTAAGGACGGAACATATGCTTTACGTATTGTTTATATTCATGGTAAGGAAGTTAACCTTTCTGACATTAATTTAGCATTAGATAAGGGGACCCTTGAACAAGCTCAAAAACTTAAGTTGGGCGTTGAGTTTAAACAAATATCACAAAATTTAAAATCTCGATTTTTATTTCAATTGGATAAAAGTAGTAAGGATTATTACGCGCTAGCCTATTTAAGTCAGGTTGCTTCAGACGAAATTAAGAAAATAGAACAATTAGAAAAAAATGCTTTAAATGATGGTGATATAAGTTTAAACACATCCTTTAAAAAGGCTCAAGCAAATAACTTAGTCCTTATAGGTAAGAAAGTACAACTTGCCGTTGGCGAATATAAAATGGGAGAAGAAACTTATTTAGCTTGTAAACGTTTAATTGAAAAGAAAAGGAAAGAAGTTAATAAAGCTATTCGGTTAGTTAAACTCAATTTAAGCTTCTCAGATGTCGACAATCCGGTTGTTTTACAAGCATTCTCTAAGGAGCAAATGCAAAGTCTTGCGAATCAAGAGAAAGGCTATTTAAGTACTTGGGATCGATACGGAGCAGAAGAGGGTAACCTCCTACTAGAAAAAGCGAGGTTAGTTGATCGCATCGCATATAAAGAGGACGGAATTGAAGTTGTTGATGGTGGAATTGAATTGTTTGTTGATAAAGATTATCGCGAACTACTAAAAGCTAATGACTCATTAGAACTAGTGACTGAAATACCTGAGTATCTAGAAGATAATGACGTTTCATGGGAACAGTACAGCGAAATACAATTTAACAAATACAAACAAAAAATTGGGCTGAATTCTGGAATGGAATGGGGCAAGTTTCAAACTCAAGAGAAAACTTCCTCTAGTGATGAAGTTGTAGATACAGTTAAAAAAGAGCGTTCTGATAGCCTTCTTATCACAATAAAAAAAGTTACACAGCACAGCTTAGTATTAGATGTAACAGGCTTACCTGAAAATGCAAACTTAATATACTCGATGCTTGGCGACCAAATACAAGTTGAAAGACGAATGACTGCGAGGGAGCGTATAAGCCAGGGGACAAGCGCTATGCCATTATTAGGTTTAATTATTGAAGAAGAAGGGGTACTTCCTCATCGAAAAAGGGCCCCTACAATTACACCAATTATAACTGATCACGTTGAGCGTAAAGTTTTCCCAAAAAACAAACCAACACCAATACAAAAAAAGGCCATAGATTTAGCATTAAACACACCTGACATCTGCATTATTCAAGGACCACCAGGCACAGGGAAAACAACAGTCATTGCCGCTATTATTGAACGCCTAAATGAATTAGCAGACAAAAAGGACGGTGTCCAAGGGAATATATTGATTTCAGGCTATCAGCATGATGCTGTTGATAATGTATTATCAAGGTTAAGTGTAAATAGCTTACCTTCTATCAAATTTGGGCAAAAACAAGGAGAAGACTCAAACGTATCAGCCACTGAAAGTAAAATTGATTTCTGGCGACATAGCATAGCTCAAAAGGTTCGCGATAAGCATCCTGAAATAAATATTAGTGCTAATTATGATTCACTTCATCGTTTATATCAGAACTACTTGACAGCCCCTGATACATTTAAAGCTTTGAGGCTGCTAAAACAGGCGTTAGATGCTGTATCAGGCTCTTCGTCTTCACTACTTTCACAGAGGTGTCTCGCCTTATCTGACGAGCTTACCGAGCAATCACGTCCTAAACAGCAAGATGAACTAAGGTGTATTCGCGCACTTCGAGTTTCCCAAAGTGCTTTTTATGATGATGGACCATCAAGAGCAGTCTCGCTTTTAGAAAACTTTTCTCAAGAGTTATCAGTAGCTGATAAGTCTGTATTGGAAGTAGCTGTTGTTTGGGAAGAAGGAAAAAGTGAAAGTTTTTTAAAAGATTTGAAACAGTTAAAACATAGGTTATTAGCTAAATTTAAAGAAGATATTCACTTAAATACTCCTAAGGTAAGACAGGATGTTGTTGAAGTAATTCAAGATTGTTTAGCTTCTTTGGAATCAGATAGCCGTATCAAAGACCCTCAAAATAAAATCTTATCGAATTACTTGTTCGAATTGGAAAACAACCCCAAAGGCATTAAAAAAGCGATCAGTGACTATAACCTTGTTTATGGCGCGACGACAGGTCAATCAGAAGGGAAATCTCTTCGGGCAGCTAAAGTTGATGGAAAAGGTGCAATTACTTTTGACACCGTAATGATTGATGAGGCTGCAAGAGCAGCACCCAGGGATCTAATGATCCCAATGGTGCAAGCCGAAAACCGAATTATATTGGTCGGTGATCATAGGCAATTACCGCACATGATAGAAGATAGTATTGTTGAGTCTTTGCAAGAGCAGGATGGGGACAGCAATGTATATGAGGAACATATTAAGCAGAGTATGTTTCAATATTTATTAAATCGATTAGATAAATTGACTGAGCAAGACACAATAGAAAGAACAATAACACTTGATGCACAGTTCCGCAGCCATCCATTACTTGGGGAGTTTGCCAGCAAAACATTTTATCAGCCATACGGTGAAGTATATCGTTCACCATTATCAGAAAACCTGTTTTCTCACCAGTTAAAAGGTATAGAAAATAAAGCGGCAGTTTGGGTTGATGTTCCCCATGGATTGGGAGGAGAAGAAAAGGATAATAACAGTAGTACCTTTAGAGTATCAGAAGCAAAATCCATAGCTTTTAATATCAGTAAATGGATTGATAGCGAAGAGGGAAGAGGACTCTCATTTGGTATTATTTCTTTTTATAAAGCACAAGTAAATCAGGTTTTTAAAGAGCTTGTCAAATATGGGATTACTGAAAAAATTGATGATGATTACCATATTTGTGAGCAATATAAAATGCTAAAAGGATCTAATGGAAAACCCATTGAAGAACGTTTACGCATAGGAACGGTAGACTCTTTTCAAGGAATGGAGTTTGATGTTGTGCTGTTATCTGTTGTCCGAAGCTGTAACAAAAAAAGGTTAAATAAAGAAAATATACCAGAAAGACGTATTTTTGGTCACTTAATGTCAGTAAACAGGTTGTGTGTGAGCATGACACGGCAAAAGAGATCATTAATTGCCTTCGGTGATGCAGACTTTGTGTCTTCAAGTAGAGCATTGCAAGCTATCCCTGAGGTGATGGACTTTTTAACTTTATGCCAAACACACGGATTGATTATTAATGAATAAAATTAACAATAGAGGCTACATAACGTGAGTAACCTACCCGAATTTGTTGAAGTGATTAGTACAGATGAATCAATAGACAGGTATAGGCCTATAGTTAAGGGCAACCTTATTTATCCTGTATGGGCATATAACATTACGCTACCGGTGGTTGAAAGTAACAAGTTAAACCCATTAGAGAGCGTTATATATGAGTTAATTGAAAATAAGGAAAAAGATCCTGAGAATATTGCAGCGTTGACAGGTCTTAATAAAGAGCTAGTTTCATTTATTATTAGCCGTTTACAACAGGAAGGGCTTGTTAATGAACGTCTGCAAATAACTAATGTCACAAAGGACAGTCTTCTTGATAAGGTAGATGATAAGTATATTGCAGCTACTGTTTATTATGACATAAAAAACGAGGCGTTCTTACCCTATATTGTTAAAGAGGGCTTGCCTGTAAGTTATGCGAATAAAAACAATAACAAATATACTTTTACTATTGGCATTAGTGGTGAATCAAAAGAAATATCGGCAACTTTAGTGGATTTTAGTCTTAAAAAAGCCCCTGAACTATATACAAATGAAGTATTAAACATAATTCGTCGATATAAAAAGTCTCTAAAAAAAGATCGCTTCATAAATGCGGAAAAAAGCTTGAGTGGAAAAATTCCCAACACAAGTATTGAGGTAGACAAATCCCCACAGCTTATATATTTACACCGCCAAGCTATCATTCCTGAGAAGAAGGCTGAGATATTTGTAACTAACGGGTTTAATGGTGATATTAACCCAGCTGCCAGTAGAGGTTTTGAACGGCATAACAATTGGTTATATAAAAAGTTGAAAGAGCGAGCAATTAAAAGAAATCTACATACCAAGCCAAATAAAATTGGCAATTTACGCGAAAAATCAAATGAAACTTATCAAGTTTTAATTAATACCGAAATAAACTCCTCTCACGCACGTAATGTGGCAGTAGCTAACCAAGCTGACTTTTTTAAAGCGGCATATAACGAAGTAGAACACTTATTAGTTAAGTCGCTTTTATCTAACCCTGCAGAGGATGTATCAAAACATATCTGTTCAAATGATGCTGCAATTAATGGACGTAATGTTTTAAAGAATATCAAAGAGCTAGGCTTTAACACTAACAAGCTTGCTATTTATTTTTTTTACATTAAAAAAGGTACATTAAGTCACTTAGATTATAACGATCCATCCATGGGGGCAGTGATAGCACTAAATGTTATTTCTGCAGTTCAAAATAAAATACACCCGTTGATTGTTCTAGCGAGGAAACAGCCCGACTTTTTTGAAACAATTATCCGTATTAAAAGATTAAGGGATGCAGCAAGTCATGGTGACATTGATGATGAAATTAAAGATATAAAAGAAATAAAAGATTATTACTTATGGCTTGAAGACGTGTATACCACTTTCGGAGAGAAAATTTCAGATAGCTCAATAATAAATGGAGAGTACAAGCCAAAAAACACAGCACTCAATGTGAGTGTACAAATGGACAGGTACTTTAATTGGCATCAAAAAAATATCATTCCTGAAAGTATAATAGAAGTGATTCAAAACACATTAAGAAGGCAGTTAGAAAGCGATTTAAGTGGGGCTGTTGCTGATTGCGCCTCGGCGCTCCAAAAAAGTTTTTATCATGCGTCAAAATCGTTCGACTCTGTTACCGATACCTCAACGTTATTGGCTGAGAAAAGTAGAGATGTGGTTAAGAGGAAAATTGGTCCATGTGATATTAACAGCATACCTAGATCTAGTGCAGAAAGAATAAAAAGTGCTTGTCTAGGTGTAGATAGTACATTAGGAGCTAATGCAATAGCATTTGTTTATAGGGCAGATGTTAATGATTTACAGGCTTGCCCTAATCTGCAGCATTTTTTACCAGTAACCTCGAAGTTAATCGAGCTTAGAGGACACAATAGAAGATTAAGCGAAAATGACATATCGATAGCTGAGTTAAATAAATTATTACCTCTCGTTTTTAAAATAATAAACGAATTAATGGAGTTTTTTGGTGAGTAAAGCGAGTTAAATATACTCATTATCTACAAAGGATAAGGATACGTAATGAATAATAAAGTAAGACATAATAACCAGAAAGTAGAGAAAAAAATGGATTTAAAAGATAAAGAACAAGTTAGTGAAACTCAGTCGCTGCAAAATAATTTAAAAGATCAGCAGAATAAACTGGCAAAAGATATAGAAAAATTTAATGCGGAAAAAATATCTTTTTCTCAAGAGAAAGAAAAACTTGCTAAAGAGTTGTCTAGCACTAAGGCATCACAAGAAAAATTGGCAAAAGACATAGAAGATTATAATTCAAAAAAAGTATTACTTTCGAAAGATAAAGAAGCGCTTGGTCAAGAGTTATCTAAAACTAAAGCGTTACAAGAAAGGTTGGCAGTTCAAGAAATTAAACTTAGTAATGAACGAGTAAAGATAGAAAAAGGTTTACCAAGTGCATTCTTTGATTATAAAAATCAGTTAGATGAGGAAGCTCAACATAAAGAGGACCATCTAAACTCATTGAAGGAGGAGTTAAGCCGACTTCGAACGGAGTTACTAAGTGAACGAAATTCTATAGCAGAAAGGGGCGAAGCTTTATTACAAAAAGAGCAAAACTTTGACCTAAGTAGCAAAAAGAAAGTGCAGGATTTACTTGATGACGCTAATGAAGATATTCGTAAAGATAAAGAAGATGTTCGCCGTGAAATTATCGAGATTAAGAATGATGAAAATAAGCGCCTTGATGATGAATTAAAAGAAAAGAGAGAGCAGTTAGAAAAAGAATTGGAAGAGTTATCTACCAAGAAAAAAGAGGTCACAAAGCAACAAGCGGATAATCAGCTTAGTAGCAAAACCATAAGCGCAAGAAGAGATGCACTTGACCAGCATATTGATATGGGTATTTCAGACTTTAAATTAAGTTTAGAAAAAGAACTCAAACAAAAAAATAATGAAATTGAACGTCTACGTAATCAGTTAGAGTCATCTGAAGAGTCTTTGGGTTTGTACAAAGATCTTGAAAAACAATTAGGCGCAGAGCCGGCAAGAGTACTTGCTAATCTTGCCGCTAGTAAAGATGAGCTTAATCGATTAAATAAAGAGTTGTTAGAGCGACCAACACAAGAGATTCAAGATTATTATGATAAAGCCAAGTTAGAATTAAAAGAGGCCCAAGGGCGAGCAGAAAAATTTAAAAGTGAAAATAACAGCTTACAACAGGAAGTGGCTGTAATTGAAGAGGTAAGTTCTAATTTGCACCTTGCAAAAAATGAACTGAGTACGTTACAAACTCTTATTAGCTCGAAAGAAGCTGAAAATAATAAATTAAATAATGAAATTGACAGATTAACAATAAGTTATAAAGAAGAAAGTGATCGTGATGAACGGTTAAAGCAAATTCAAAAAGGGGTTATTACTCGTCCACAAGGCGATAAGTCTTTACCATCTTGGCCAGTGGGAACTAATGAACTCACTTGGCTCAATACTATTAAGCGAAATGTATCAGATTTTGGTTTAGAGTTTGATCACCGTATTTTATACGCTTTCCATACAGCACTCAAAATTTCAGAGTGGTCTCCATTAACGGTATTAGCGGGAGTTAGTGGTACCGGTAAGTCAGAACTTCCAAAATTGTACTCTCATTTTGGTGGAATTAACTTTATGAGTGTACCTGTACAGCCTAACTGGGACAGCCAGGAGTCTATGTTGGGCTACTTTAATGCCATTGATGATGTATTTGATGCACAACCGATATTAAAATTTTTAATTCAAAGTCAAACAGAGCAATCAACAAACCCTGATGGCTTGAAAGATATGATGAATATAGTTTTACTCGATGAAATGAACCTTGCTCATGTTGAAATGTATTTCGCAGACTTTTTAAGTAAACTTGAAGAAAGGCGAGCAACAGAAAAAAATAATTTACCTTCAATCGATATTAAGCTTGGCGCTAAACATGCACCGCATAAGTTAGAGCTAGGCAGAAATATGTTATTTGCAGGTACTATGAACCAAGATGAAACCACCAAGGCACTATCAGATAAGGTACTAGATCGCGGGGTAACAATATACTTCCCAAGACCTACGACACTTATAGCACGCGAAAAGTTAAAAGTTAAAAAACCTACAAGTCACTTTTTATCAAGAAATCAGTGGGTTAAATGGGTGAAGTATGAAAGTAATTTAAACAATGAACTACAAAAAGAATACAAAGGAATCATTGAAAAAATAAATGAACACCTTGGAGAAGTTGGTAAAGCGCTAGGTCACAGAGTATGGCAATCGATAGAGTATTTTATGGTAAATCATCCATTGGTATTGGCATTTTCAGATAATGGCTTTGATGATGATAACTACAAGAAAGCTTTGCATTTTGCTTTTGAAGATCAGTTAGTCCAAAAAGTGATGCCTAAATTACGAGGAATTGAAACACGGGGTATAGGTAAAGACCGTTGTTTATCGCCTATTAGTGCATTGTTAGATAGTGAAGAATTTAATATTGCTGCCGATTTTGAGAGAGCCATGGTGATGGGGCATGGCCAATTTATGTGGTGTAGTGCCGATTATCTAAATGATGAAGAAAGCAAAAAAGAATATTATGATCTTGTCCAAGCTGCCTCATTAGAGTTTAAGAATAAATCCCTGTCTAAGACTAAGAATGTAAATAAGAAGGCGAGCCTAGCACCTGAAAAGTTAACAAAATTAGCGGTATATGCCTGTACCCAAAATGTTGAGGTTACTAACCTGTCAGCGGAGCAGGTATCAGAATGTTTAGAAGTCGGAGGCTTTGAAGCAAAAGATGTAATGGCCTACTTAGTTGAGAATGCGCCTAAGGTAAGTGCATGAGTTCCGCTAAAACAAGCACGGTAGAATTGAGCTCATTTGCTCAGTTCTACCGTGCACTACAAACAAAAGATCCTAAAGCTAGCCTTGTCAGTTTTCTGCAAAATGTATTTTTGTCAAAAATTGAAATTGAGCCAGTTACCGGTGAACCGAACATAATGGCATTAAGTCACATAGCGACAACGACTAAGCTAGAGTTTCAAGATAAATTTACTCAGCTATTATCCTATAGTGACGTGGCATTGAAGTCAGTTATTAATCAGCCTCGATATAAAGTGATTAGAGAGCATGGTTTTGTACCTATTTATAAAGCGCAACAACTAGATAATCGTTCAGTACAATGGTTATCTCGTCAACCCGGTAATAATATTCGGCAAAAGCTTTCTGCTAACCCTAATGTTTTAGCATTAACCCGTCGAAACTGCCTTGATACTCAAGAGAATCGGTTTGTTCATAATGTCATTAAATACCTTGATTATTTATTAGAAGTTAAGCAAGAGTCACTTGGTTTAACTGATGACCAAGAATGGCTAACGCAAGAGTTGGATCTATGGTGTAGTAAAGAAGAGGTAAAAGAAATAAAAGCATGGGAGGCCATGCCGCCCAATAATGTACTATTAGAAGACAAGAACTATAAAAAGATTTGGCATGTAGGTAATAAGCTTAATAGGTTAGATGAAGAAATTTCGTATATCTTCAATAATCTAACAACTAGTTTTTCACATAGGTTGTGGTTTGAATTGATTACTCACCTACAAGGCGTTAGCGGTGTTCATTTTATAGAATATATGCTTTTACCAAATATAGCAGATTTAACTTTTGAAAGAGCTTACACTTCACTTAAAAATGACTCTAAAAACCTAGAGGCTAAGGGGATATATAGCCCAGGTCAAAGCAACTATGATGAAATTAGTGCTAACTACGACTATCAAAAATCAGAAATTGTGTTGGAATACCACTCTGGCATAAAAAAACGTTTTACCGTTTCAATTTCTACTCAAGGTGTTGTAGTTAATGATAAGGATAAACAATTATTCTCGTATACATTAACTGATAATATTAGGGAAATGGCTAAGAATATTTCCCACACTTGGCTTGGTACATCAACTCATCAAACTCCTAGGAGACTTCAAACGTTAAAGTCTGACTCTTTTGCGACTATCAACTTGTCGTCAAGTCAACCCTACATAAGATGCGAACCAAGGCCGAATAAAGACACTCCAGATAAAAAAGTGGTCAATAAGGCAAGCATTTTACCTCTAAGACTTATTGGCCAGAAGTTTAAAGAATCAGGAGATATATTAGATCTTTCACTTTCTACAGCGATAGATTTAGATGAGGATGCAGAAATATTGAATTATCATTCAATATTTGAAGATGAAAATGCTTTCTTTGTAGCAGATCAAATTGCTAAAGGTCTAATCTCACCAAAAGTAAACTACTTACTAAGTGACCATATCAGTGATTTTGAATCAAAAATTGTTCGACGTGAATTCAATCGAGTTTTTTATAGAGCTACTCCGTTACCCAGAAGTATTGCGGCAACGTTTGCATTGCACAAAACAAATGAGACAATCCAAAAAGGTAGGCTATTTGTTGTGCTTGAGCATGCCCTTGATGGCTTGTATGCAACTCCTATCCTTGGTCACAAAAACGAAAAAGAATCCTATTGGGAGCGTCATCCTTCCTTTAAAGTGAACAAAAAGGGGTCTAATACACTCGTTGAAGAGGCTCTTGAAAAAGAATACCCTAGTGATATTATTAATTTTTTAAGTTCAACATTTGGATACTCAGAATTAATTTCAAAAAACACAAAACCAGCAATAAAATATAAAGATAATTGGTTTGTGCTAAATGAGAACCAGAGAAAGAATATTTCAGGTAAAGTTATCTCTGTAAATAAGGCCAGTTTATCTGACCTATTGAAAAAAAATGGTATTAATAATTATCACTCTCTTAATATTATTTCCTTATCCCCATCAATAAAGAATGAAGACTTTCACCCTAAACAATATCATGAAAAACTAGATGTCACCTTAGGTTCACAAGCGCTTCATGACCTAATATCAATAGATAAGAATCGAGTTTATTGGAGAGATCACTTACCTAAACTATATACTCGTTTGCCAAAAGCTGGCAAGGAAGTGGAGTTGATATTTGTAGATGGTAAAACAACCATAGAACCTAAACGAGGATCTCGTGTTTCGTTACCTATAAAAAGCACGTTTACAATACCCGCAGGTAAAGAAAAAATTACATTACCTATTTTTCAAGGGCAGGGAGAAGAGAGTAAGCGATTTATGCTAACACTTGAGCATTCAGTATTTCCTTTAAAAAAAGCTATTCATTGTAAATTAGATTTAGGGTATACCTACGGTGATGAAGAGCCTTACCAATTGATATTTAGGCCTATTGATGATGGTGCTCCTTTCAATCAAGTCATTGCTAAGTGGTCTTCCTGGAACATGACTTTAGAACAAAAACGAGTATGCCCATTGTACCCTGCGGTTCAACCAGTAGCAGAATTAAGTAAACTTACCTCTAAAGGAAAAAAAGCAACTGATATATTAGAATGGTCAGAGCGAGTCTTTAGCGATATTGATAATTACCATTCATTATTAATGAATGGAAAATACTCACCACAAACTTACATAAAGTTAAGTGATCATAATTATTCCTATAGCTATGACTTCCAAAAAATTAAGCTTGAATTTGGTGAAGTGGCTATACATAGAAAAGATTTTGATGTTGATTTGTTTGATAAACACCCTGATGAAGTTTTAGGGCGGTTATTCAAAAATAAACATGGTGGGTATAAGTTAGAAAAAATTAGTAGTACAGGTAGTCTTCGCGGTCGGTGGAGATTTCCAATGCTAACTTTGTTTGATCAGGAAAGGTCTATAGATGAATTTCCTATAGAGCTTCAAAGAAAAGCTCGTGTAGCTTTAGAAAAAGCAGTTGGGCTGTTAGAGCATAATATTCCCAATTGGTTTAAACCGGAACTAAGACAATTCATATGTTACTTCCATTCAGGGGTTCCAGAAAATATTGCTAATCAATTGGTTGAAGATAGTAATTCTAAAAGTGGGCTAAGGAAGTCTATGTTAAATATTTCTTACGCTCTGGGTGACTGCTCTACAAAGTGGCAAAAGGTTCTTCTAAATAATGTTCTAAACCCTACTGATGATCAAGGGGGCACTCGTGCTGTAACCTTAGAGATATTGGGTACAGCTGTATGGCGAAGTAAGTCATTAATCTATCAGCTAACCAATAATCAAGTTGATAGCTTAGTGGAAAGGCTTTCTGACTTTATCTCTCATGAAGAAGGTAAAATTAAACTTAATGATCCGGATTACAAATGGAATTCCTTATTACGTCGTTTGGAATTAGCTTTTGCTCTTCTTCGCTTACGCGAAAGTACTAACTTAAAAGTGGCTGAATCTATGGAAGTAGGAATGGACAATTCAGATAAGTTATTAGCCGCGATACAGCTAATCAATAAAAAATTAGGGGCTATGCTATTTAATCGTATGAACAAAGACAACAGGGTTAAGTGTAGGTTGTATATGGATACGATTAATAAGCCAGAATCTTATAATAAAACACCAGATATATTATATTCGCTAAATATGTATTTATCTGGTGATGATGGCGCTAACAGCATTACTATTAATGAAATTTCTTCGGAGTAAAAAATGAGTAAAAACATTAAAGCCAGTAATTATAAAAACATATTATTAATTGCTACAGGAGCCAGCCCACAAGTATTAACCGAAACGCTATATGCAATCCATAAAGCAGATAAACCGTTTCCTGATAAAGTGATTGCGATCACCACCGAAAGTACAAAGCAAATGTTAACAAATGGTTTGTTTAGAGATGGACGCTTGGCACAATTGAAAGAGCAATATGACTTACCTGATTTACAAATGACAGAAGATGATATCTATCTAATTTCAGATGAAAACGGTCGTTATTTGGATAAAGGCAATACAGAAAAAGATCAAGAAGCTATGGCTGATTTCATAACTCGCATAGTAGCCAAACTAACAACCCAAGAAAATACCAGTATACATGCCTCAATTGCGGGAGGCCGAAAAACGATGGCCTTTTACTTGGGGTATGCTATGTCTTTACTTGGGCGTAGCCAAGATAGATTGAGTCATGTTTTTGTAAATGAAGAGTTAGAGTTTGTTCGGGATTTTTGGTTCCCAACAAAGGAAGATAATTGGGTAACAGGAAAAAATGGACAAGGAGAAGTAAACTGTAAGGATGGTGAAATTACTTTAGCTGAAATCCCTTTCGTAAGAATGAGGAATAGCCTCGACTCCAATATAATAGAGTCAATTATTCATACTAGCTTTTGTAAACAAGTGTCTAAAATGAATCAGTATTTTGATAATGATTTTGAGCTTTCATTGAATATTGCGACAAAATCACTTGATCTTCTAGGTGTATCTATAAAGCTAACACCTAAAGAGTTTTCATTTTATTGGTGGTTATATAATGAGGGCAAGGAAGGGTTTTTACGTACCTATGATGCTTATGATGATAAGAATAATGTTGGGAGGTATTTATCTTATTACATTCAAGTTTCTACAGATTCACGTACATTTACAACATTTGGGGCATGTGAAGAGGCTATAGAAAAAGGTGATTATAGTAAGATAGAAAATGGTATGCCAAATGATTGGTTTGAACAAAATCTATCAAAAATAAATTCTAAAATTGAAGTGAAGTTACCTGTTGATGTCGCGAACCAAATAAAAATTGATAGTAAATGGGAAGAACAGGGACCGCGCTCGCGACGATCGGCGGTAAATGTTTATGCGACTAATGTAAATGTGAGTATTGTCGAACCCTAGCAAGCTTGTTAAATGCATAAATATTAAAATAGTAAGTATCCTTTATGAAACTATAAATAAGGATACTTACTGATGAATAAATTAAACAGTTATACGAAATACCAGAAAAATGTTATTAAGTTTTTAGGCACTCTTTTAGATAATGAACGTCCATTTTTTTACGAAAAAACAAAATCCAACCATTTGAAGGTTAAAATCCAAGGTGTTGATACTGTTTTATATACCGGAGGTACACCATCGGATGTAAAATCATTATCAAATTTTAAAGCCGAAGTGAAACGTGCAATCAAGGCGGGGAATAATGCCCTTAATGAGCCCGTATCAGCACCTATACAAGAAAAAAATCACGTTATATCTCCTATTCAATCATCAGAGAGATTGGTGTCATCTATCATTAAACAATTCCGAAGCTCTCGTGATGCAATGATACAAAAAGAAAAAAATATGATACAGGAAGAACAGAGTCTAGATTGTATTAAGGCATTTCGTTTTAAAACCATCAACAATATGGTGTTACGAACTCATAAACAACAAAAAAACAATGTCTATTTAAAAGGGAAAGCTCTAAAAGCAATAACAGAGAAACTATCTGTTCATGCAGAGTTTATTTTACCAACCCTTGGGTATTATAAAGATTTATTGAAAGAATATAAAAAAATCAAATTAGATCAGAATCATAATTTAGCAATCACACAGCCAACGAAATTACCTAACAAGAATGTCGATAAGTTAGTTCCTATACTACGTCGTGATCCTGTGCTCAAAATGGACTCATTTAAAGAAAGCCAAGGCCTAATAGAAACCGAAGAGCCTAAAGTTAAAAGACATGACATCAAAGATTTCATGACTAATAAAGAAAAGAGTAGATTAAATGCTTTACGACAACTGTCTAAATCAGAGTCTTTGATATTAATAGATGAAATTAATCAAGCTATATCCCTAAATCAAGAAGAGTCTATCAAAGAAGTACTTACATTTATTGAAGATAAAGAGATCCCACATGAATTACTAGCTCAATATTTAAAGAAAGAGCATGCTGAGGCAGCATAAACTAGATAGGGTACAGCGATAAAGGTCAGACCATTTAATATTGATAGGTTTAATTGCCTTTGTGTTACTCAAAGGCCTACACGTTTACTTTTATTCCAAGCCTCCATGACTAATCCTCGACTTTAAATGCTGAAGTAAAAGTTAAGTCAATTATTTGTTCAATAAAAGATCGGGAATGTCACAAAATCATTTTGAGTTCTTTTTATGTAGATGAACTCCCCGAACCAACAAGTAGCTGTTTTTAAAGATAATACAATGAATGTTTAATTGAGCACTTAATGTAATATTAGGTATATTAAGAACGCACTACGTCACGTTTTTCTCTGTGACGTGGAATGCTGAAAGTATAAATAGCCCGAAGGTCAAAAATTGCATACTTATGTGTTTTTTGATTGATTTATGCAAAGGCAAAAAAGGGCAAAACGAGAAGAAATGTCTCACTGAGGTCACAAACTGGTTTTTTGGTGTTTGTAAGGGGATTTGTAGAGATGAGTAAAACTAAGGAAAATGAAAAGATATTTAACTCATACATTTAAGTTAATAATCAATTTTTCGTGACGTAATTATATGTCACGTTACACAGATTTTGATAAAAGTAGGGTGATGCAATAAATGGGATTGCTTTAACTTATTGATTTTTACGAGGTAAAAGTGGTTGCGGGAGCAGGATTTGAACCTACGACCTTCGGGTTATGAGCCCGACGAGCTACCAAGCTGCTCCATCCCGCGTCCGAATGACTCTTTAAAGTTAAAGAGAAAGCTTCAAATTATTTTA
>Ga0105356_10001111_pt1 | contig 26536 bp, 22 predicted proteins | sample GOMGulsemesocosm_3_FD_83502 | JGI IMG/M metagenome (GOLD analysis project Ga0105356, IMG submission 83502) | Methane-oxidizing microbial communities from mesocosms in the Gulf of Mexico - GOM9D Gulf of Mexico | ecosystem: Environmental > Aquatic > Marine > Cold seeps | place: Gulf of Mexico... | reverse complement strand
TGTGCAACCGATGGGAGCTAGTTATGGTAAAATGATGATGTGGTTTTTCATCGTTTCTGATGCGTTGACCTTTTCGGGGTTTCTTGCTGCGTATGGTTTAACTCGTTTTAAATTCATTGACGTTTGGCCAATAGCAGATGAAGTATTTACGCATTTTCCGTTTATGCACGGTACGCATGCACCGATGTACTATGTTGCTTTGATGACATTTATTTTGATCTTTTCTTCTGTAACCATGGTGTTGGCAGTGGATGCTGGTCATAATATGAATAAAAAGAAAGTTACTTTCTATATGTTTTTAACAATTATTGGAGGTGTGATTTTTGTAGGTTCTCAAGCTTGGGAATGGAAAAATTTTATTCAAGGTTCTTATGGAGCAGTACAATTAAAAGATGGTAAGATTGTTCAGTTTGTAAAAGATGGACATCAAATTGCTTTGGCTGATTTTGTTAGTGCACATCATGAAAAAGAACAACATACAAGAAATAACGGTTTGTGGTTTGAAGAAGGAGATACAAAACCTACATATACAGTAGAAGAAGTCGTAGCTGCTTTTAAAGCACATCCTAATGTAAATTTAAGAATTGAAAAAATCAATCCAGAAACAAAAGAGAAAATTGTAGTTTCTAGAACCGAAGGTTTGAAATTCTTAGCAAATTCTGCTAGAGTAGTAGAAGGTGCCAATTTGGAAGTAAACGAATACGGAAGTAGTCAATTTGCAGATTTCTTTTTCTTTATCACAGGATTTCACGGGTTTCACGTATTTTCAGGAATTGTTTTGAATGTCATTATTTTCTTCAATGTAATCATTGGAACTTACGAAAAGAGAGGACATTATGAAATGGTTGAAAAAGTTGGATTGTATTGGCATTTTGTCGATTTAGTATGGGTATTTGTATTTACATTCTTCTACCTAGTATAATTATAAAATAGAAAACTAAAATGGGACACGCAGCATCACATAAAGCATTGATCTGGAAAGTATTTGGAATACTTTCATTGATTACAATTGTAGAAGTAGGATTTGGAATTGTAAAACCTGAATTTTTATTCAAAACGGAATTTATAGGAACTTCTTTGTTAAATCTTTTATTCTTGGTTTTAACAATTGTCAAAGCATATTATATTGTTTGGTATTTTATGCATTTAGGAGATGAAAAGAAAAGTTTAAAATACTCTATAGTATTGCCATTGGTAATCTTAATTCCTTATTTAGCAGCTTTGTTAATTATAGAAGGAGGATACATTCACGAAACATTGGCACCCTACATAAATTGGAAATATTAAATGTAGTACTGATATAAAAAAGAAGGTGGTTTATCCACCTTTTTTTTGATTTAATAAGCATTGAAATGAGCAAAAATCCGAATCAAATAAAAAAGATCCTAATCCTTTTTTGTACGTTTATTGTGCCCTTGTTGTTTTTTTTATTTTTAGCATCAGGAAAAGTCAATTTCAATAAATTACCTATTCTAACAACCAAAGTATTGGACGTTGAAGGCACTACTTCTTTTCATAACAAAGTAAGTGTCGTTTCTATTGTAGGAGAAAGTCCGACGGTAGAAACCTATCAAAAAGTATTGAACCTTTACCAAGTGATATATAAAAGTACTTCGAAATACACGAAATTTCAAATTGTAACCATTCTACCTGAAGAAGCAATAGGGAGTATAGAAAAGTTGAAAAAAGAATTGCGCTTGGTTGGTGCAACAAGCTTAGACAAATGGCAATTTGTAACCTTACCAACAGAAGATATAAAAGGCTTATTGGCTAGTTTTGAAACTCCAAGTGTTTATGATAAAGGGCAAGGGGTAACAAATGTATTTATAGTAGATGAAAAATTGCAGCTAAGAGGAAGAACAGACGATGAAGATACAGAAAATGGTGTCTTGTTTGGTTACGATACTGGTTCTATTGCTGTGTTGAAAAATAAATTAAGAGAGGACTTGAAAGTTATCTTTTATGAGTCTAAATTTGCTGTGAAATAGTTGTAAAACGAAAAGAAATTAAAAGAATAATGGTATGGAAAAAAAGAAATACTCATATGTTGGCATCTCTTTTGTAATCTTAATTTTTGGAATTTGGGTTGTAAATGAGTATGCAAATCGTTCTGCTAAAAAAGAGCTGGTTAAATTTGAAAAAGTACCAGATTTTGAATTTACAAACCAGGATGGAAAGAAAATTTCTAATAAAGATTACGATTCAAAAGTATATGTAGTTGAGTTCTTTTTTACAACCTGTCCTACTATTTGTCCAATCATGACAGAAAACATGGTGAAGATTCAAAATAAATTTTATGGAAATCCACATTTTGGAATCGCTTCTTTTAGTATCAACCCTAAAAATGATACTGCAGAAGTTTTAAAGAGATATGCTAAAGAAAAAGGAGCTACGATGAAAAGTTGGAATTTTTTAACGGGTAATGAAACTGAAATATTTGCATTTTCTAATGAAGGGTTTAAATTGTACGCTGGGGCAAATGAAGAAGTAGAAGGCGGTTTTGAACATTCAGGCTTGTTTGCTCTGATAGACAAAGACGGTTATATAAGATCTAGAACTGTAAAAATGGGAGAGAATGTAAACCCGATAAAGTTTTACGATGGTTTGGATACCAAAGCAATAGAAATGTTGAAAGAAGACATTCAGATTTTACTTGCTGAGTAGTTTTTTTGAAATGAAATTTAACTTAAAGAATTAAAAGAGTATTATTAGGCACTTAGGCACTTAGGCACTTAGGCACTCAAAAACACAAAACACATTTAGAATGGAGAAATACAATAAATTAATAATAGCATTGTCTATAGCAATACCTTTGGCAGTAGCTGTTTTATTCGGAATAAAAATAGATTTGGAAGTTCCTGTTTTTTTACCGCCTATTTATGCAAGTATCAATGCAATTACTGCTGTCTTACTTGTATTTGCTGTGTTAGCCGTTAAAAAAGGTAATATATCTTTACATGAAAAGTTAATGAAATTGGCTATAGCGTGTTCAGTAGTGTTTTTAGTACTGTATGTATTGTACCACATGACTTCTAACTCTACAGAGTATTTAGGAGAAGGTATGATAAGATCTGTTTATTTCTTTATTTTAATTTCTCATATAGTATTATCAATTGTCGTAATTCCATTTGTATTGATTACCTATGCAAGAGCAATTACAAACAATATAGAACTGCATAAGAAGATAGCCAAATATACATTTCCATTGTGGTTGTATGTTGCGGTAACAGGTGTTGTAGTTTATTGGATGATTTCTCCTTATTATTTAATTCCTTAATTAAAATAGAGGTTTTATTAAAAAAATTGAAGACAATGAAATTCAAGTTTATTTTTATTTGTATAAGCATTTTTTTTATTTCAATACCAGGAACATTTGGGCAGTGCGCCATGTGTAAAGCGGTTGTTGAAAGTGGAGACAAAGGAATGGCCGAAGGTGTAAACGACGGAATCATGTATTTAATGATTTTTCCGTACCTATTGGTTGCGGTTTTAGGGTATGCCTTATATCGTTATAAAAAACAACAAAAGAACAATTAGACCACTGTTATTTTAGGAAGTGTATATGGGAGAAATAGGTTTAGGTTTGGCTGCTTTGGGGCGTCCAGAGTATATCAATATACGACAAGATAAAGAAATTGATAAATCAGAACAAAGTTTTGAAGAGAACGCATTTGCTGTTTTAGATGATGCTTATGAGAATGGAGTTCGGTTTTTTGATACCGCTCCTTCGTATGGAAGAGGAGAACAATTTTTAATTGATTGGAATAAGAGTAGAGGACATGCTGATGTAGTACTGTCAACTAAATGGGGATATACTTATGTTGCCGATTGGGAACTGGGATACAAAGGGGCTCATGAAATAAAAGAACATTCTTTAGTAAAACTTATTGAACAATGGGAACAGTCTAAATTATTACTTTCAAAACTGGAAGTGTATCAGATTCATTCAGCAACCTTTGAAAGTGGTGTTTTGAAAAATTTGGAAGTGTTGGAAAAGTTAGTTTATTTAAAGGAAACTAACGGACTTAAGATTGGATTGACTACCAGTGGAGCAAATCAGAAAGATGTCATTCAAGAAGCTTTGAAAATAAGTGTAAAGGGCAAGAAGTTATTCGATAGTTTTCAAGTGACTTATAATATTTTAGAACAAGATGTATTCGCTATTTTACAAGAAGTAAAGAAAGCCGGTAAATTTATTATAATAAAAGAAGCTTTGGCAAACGGACGTGTTTTTTCAAAAGAGAATGAGACCTTATATGCCAAACTTAAAAAATTGTCAATACAGTACAATGTGGGAATGGATGCCATCGCATTGCGGTTTTGTTTGGATACGGTACAACCAGATGTTGTTTTAAGTGGAGCTTCCAATACATCTCAACTGAATGAAAATTTAAAAGCTTTGGATGTTACATTGACTACTAAAGATATTGAATCCTTAAAGGAAGAAAAAATTACTGCTGATTTGTATTGGGAAGAGAGGAAACAATTGGAGTGGAGTTAAGTAATAAGTGTTTTTCGCAGAAAGTCATTATATAAAAAGGTATACAATGACTTTCAAAATTAAATACTTAAGAAGTTGTTACAACTTGAGTTTCTTTAGATTTCTTTTTCCCTCTAAAGAAGAAATACAAATTGAGAAATAATACGATTCCTAAATAAATAGAAAAGGTTCCAATTTTATAACTAAGCGCTTCGGTTAAGGCTTGATAAGTGTTTTTATAGGTTTCAATTTTTAGTATTATAAGAGCACATCCTATATTTAATAGATAAAACCCAGTTTCAAATAATTTATTGGTAGCGATGGCTATTTCTTGTCTTCCTTTGAAAATGTCAAGCATAAATATTTGGCTGTTTTTGAAAAGTGTTTTGGAAACAGAATAGGTCAATAATAAGGCAATTGGTAAATAAATTGCGTAGCCGATTAAAATTTTTGTTGTGTCCATAGTTTGCATTTTTAATTGATTAATTTTTTAAGATATTTAGTAAGCATGATAATATTCAGGTAATGTAATATTGAGATAATAGAAATAATGATTGCTGTATTTATAGAGATCGTTTCTATCAATTCAGGAACAGATAGTATTGTGTTCCATTTTATTAAGGTTGTAGCACTATATCCAATATTTAATAAATAAAAACCAATTAGTAATACTTGGTTTACTTGATGACAAAGTTCCATATGATTTGGTACCAATTCTGAAACAAATACATTTCCATTCTTATAACATATTTTTCCAATAACAACAATAATGTAAGCCGTTATAGATAGATACAGGATATAACCAATAAGATTGTAATTCATGTTCTTTTATTTTGAACTTTCAGAAATAATTGAAAGTTTAGTTTAAAAAAAATCTATTTCATTATTTTGATGACCAATTTTGTCAACCAGTTGTCTTTATGCTCCGTTATTTTATCCAAAAGATTGTCAGCCTTTAAAACAAAATCATATAGTTTTGAGGTTTGATCTACAAATTGTTTTGCTTCTTCTGAAGTATTGTTTTTAATGGAAGAAACCTCTTTCAATACTTTTAAAGCCGGTTTGATTTCTCTTTTACTACGTTCTTTTGAGATTTTTACGGCCAACTCATCCAAATCTTTTTCGGCAGTGAAAAACTCTTTGCGTTCTCCTTGTTTGTATTCTTTGTAAACAATGCCCCAGTCAATAAGAGCTTTTAAATTCATACTGGTATTTCCTCTAGAAATTTGAAGTTCTGCCATTATTTCTTCCATAGAAATAGGAGAGGAGGAAACCATAAGAAGCGCATGTATTTGGGCCATCGTTTTATTGATACCCCATTGAGAACCTAGAGCTCCCCATGTTTGCACAAATTTATTTTTTGCTTCTTTTAATTCCATGATACAAATGTATATATAAATTATTAAACTTTCAGAAATAATTGAAAGTTTATTTTTGCTAGGATATAAATGCCAATAAAATACAGTTGTTAAAAAATGAAAAATAGTTATTGTTTGTTTTTAATAAAAGGAATAACAAACAGGTAAGAAAAACAAATAATCAAAACTAAAATACTGCTTAGAACCCCAGTGTTAGAACTAACAATTCCCATTATTGGTGGTATTACTGCTCCTCCAACAACTGCCATAATTAAGAGTCCAGAAATTTCATTGGATCTAGAAGGCATTTTATCAATTGCGATTGAGAATACCAAAGGAAATAAATTACCAGCTCCAAGTCCAACCGTAAAAATCCCTATGTAAGCTATAAGTTGGTTGGGAGAAAATAAAATTATCAATGTGCCAATAATAGCCAATGTTGTAGTGCTTATTAAAAAATAGTTGGGTTTGTAAAATTGTAATAATATAGCACCGGAAAACCTGCTAATCATCAATGCAGTGAAGTACACACTTATACCATACGATGCTTTTTCTAGCGGCAAACCATGTAATTTTATTAAAAAACTCTGAATGTTTGAATTCATACCTACGTCCGCACCAACAATTAAAAAAATACCGATTACCATGGCAATTACAAATTTATTTTTGAGCAGACTTAAGCATGATTTAAACGTGGCAGGTGTATCGGATACAATAAGTTCTTCTATTTTTGTAGAAGAAAGCCATAAAATAGAAATGACGGAAACAATGCTGTATACAATAAATACAAATCTCCAGTCTCCATACTTTAATGCCATGTAAGTTGCAATAATTGGACCCAATAATGAAGTTATTGCTTTCACAAATTGTGAAAGACTTAAAAAGCTAGATAGTTTATTTTTTGGTGTTACTTCTTGTAGTAATGGATTTGCAGAAACTTGTACAATTGTATTTCCGATTCCAATAAACACAAAGGCAATTAGAACAATAGTAAAGGAGTAGTTAATAAAAGGCAGCAATGTCCCAAATAAAGTAACAAGAATACCTATGTTCATCATTTTCTTTTTCCCTATTTTGTCTTGTAAAATACCAACCGGTATTGAAAAGACAAAGAACCAAATAAATACCATGGAAGGAATGAATTGAGCTAAAGAATCTGAAAGTTCAAAATCTTTTTGCACATAACCCGTTGATACACCAACAATGTCAACAAACCCCATTACAATAAAGGTTAAAAATACGGGTAGAATTTTACTGCTGTTCATTTTTTTTGATTTCATTTTGTAAGATTTAAAGTTTGGGTAAATCATGCTTTATCTGATCCCAGAAATTAGAATCAAATAATTTGGCACTTCCAATTATAGCGGCATCTTCCATTAATTCGGAGATTTCAAAATGTACATTTAACCCAGCTTCTTTAATTTTTTGTTTCAAAATTGGTAGAAAAAATTTATGAGCTAGAGATACATTTCCTCCTAAAATAATGAGGTCTGGTTTGAAGTCAAGTAGAAAGGGAAGCATGAATTCGGCCATGTTTGTTCCAAATTCGGAGAAAACAATCTTTGAATTTTTATCGTTGACTTCTGCAATTTCTTTAACTCCTTTGACTTGTTTTGAAGTTATTTCATAATATTTTTTTAGACACCAACGTGTAGAAAAATAATCGTCTCCAATACCATTTTTATAGGGCTTGTCCCACAAACATCCTCCTTTAGGAACAGTTTCTGAATTTACCTGTGGAATGCCATTTTGGATAAAAGTAGAACCAAAACCTGTACCCAATGTTATTGCAATGGTTTTGTTGAAATTTTTTGCTTTTCCTATGGATGAAACGCCTACACCGAATGCAGTTGCATCGTTAAGAAAACGCATTTCTATTTTTGAAGTATCGATATATGGTTGTAAGTAGTTAGGAATTGATACATTGTATAAATGTTCGTATTTGTCATTACCTTCAAACATTGCCAGACCTGTTTTATAATGAAAAGGGCCAGGCATAGCAAATCCGATGGCAGTTGGTGTTGCTAAAGAAATACTATTCAAAGTCTTATTAATAACCTTACTCCAGTTTAGAAGAATTTCTTTCTTGGACGCTTTGTTGTCTACTTTTACAGAAAATTTTGTTTGAGGGATTATTTCAAGCGACTCTAAATTTACGAAAGCACTAGAAATATGACTTCCACCAACATCTACACCTATTGCTATTTTATTTTTCATAATTTTTAATTTAAGAATATGGATGATTATATAATAATGTTTAAATGTTTAGACATATGTAAAAAGAAAGTCATCTTATTTTCGTTATTAATTATCAGATTTAAAGTTCTCTTTTAATATCTATATCATAAGTGAAATAGTCTGTGTGATAATAAACAGTATTGTATTCTACGGGTTTATTGCCTACATCAGATACCAATCGTTCTCTTTTTAAAAGGGCAAGATCTTTAGTAACATCTAATAGAGCGGCTATTTTGTTATCGGCTTTTACAGCTCTTAGTTTCTCCTTTGAAGTAGAAACGATTATATCATGTTCTTTTTCTAACAGTTCGTATAAAGGAGTTATAAAATTTTCATCACCTTTAATTCCAATTCTGGGATGAAAGTAAGAAACGGAATAAAGATATTTTGCTTTTTTGGAACCTCTAATTTTTTCTAGCTTCCAAAGCTTTTTTGTGTTGGAAACACCAAGCGCTTCATATACATTATCTTCAGCCTGTACCAAAGCGACTTTAACAAGGTAATTAACGACTTCAATTCCTTGATTTCGCATTTCTTTGGTAAAACTAATCCAGTTGTCAAGTCGTGTAGAAATTTTTTTAGTTGCAACTTTTGTTCCTACTCCCTTTTTTCGTTCAACAAGACCTTCATATGCCAATTTGTTAATGGCCTGGCGTATCGTATTTCTAGAAACGCCCAATTTTTTTGACATTGTTACTTCTTTGGGTAAAAAATTATCACCATTTTGATACTCTTTGGTAGTAATAAGTTTCCTTAAATATTGCTCTATTTGAGCATGAAATGGAACTGCGCTATCTTGGTCTAATTTGAAATCCATAATTGTTTAACCGAATTCGTTTATGTGTTCTAAAAACTTCTAAATATAATAAGTTATAGGTATATTCTATTCTAAAAATAGAACATTTTATTTATTTGATTCTGCCCAATCTTCCAAAGACACAATCGCATTGTACAATACCCCCGCAGATCCTTTAAAGGTTCCTGAGCCTTCTGGTTTGTTATCTACAGTATACCATTCAAAAAAGCCATTGTTTTTAAGTACTCTATTGGTCATAGGTAATAGTTGTTCATAAGCTTCTTTAACAAAGCCATATTTGGCCAATTGTAGAATCATACGTCCACCAAACCATGTCCAGTCTCCTCCATTTTGATAACCATAAGGATACATTCCTTTGTTTTCAAAAGCCCAAGACGGATAAGTTGGGTACATCGTCAATCCAATAGACCCTGCTCCAGACGCTTTTACATTAGCAATCATTTTATTCAAAGCTGTTTTAATTTGTTGTTTGTTTAGAAGACCTGCTTCAATTGCAATTGCAGTACCTCCATGATAATAAATTTTATTTTCATCAAAATCTTTTGGGTAGGGTGATTCTTTTAAGTAGACATGTGGTATAAATTTTTGATGTTCATTATCCCACAGAACCTTCATTGTGTTTTTTGCTATAGTAGTACGTATCGCTTTCCATTTGGTTCGAGTTTCTGGAAGTAATTCCATCATATTGTCTAAAGCAATCAAAAGCATTGCATTGTCGTAAATGTCGACACAGTAAGCGGTGTCATCCGTAATATAAACCCCCCAAGGATGTTTATGTTGTACATCACCCCAATCAGCTGTTGTTGCTCCGTAAATCAATCCATGTTTTTTTGACCAGCGGTGGTCTAAAAGAAATTGCATTGATTTTTCCATACGCTCAGCAACAGTGGTATTGCCTACTTTTTGATTTAAAAATGTTTGGTTTCCAGTTCTGTGAATATATTTATAGACAGTTTGTACAAGTGATGTTTCATGATCCGTTTCTACCGTGTTTTTATGTCCACAATAAGTCGGTTCCAACTCAGAATAAATATATTCATATCCGCCTTTTGTTTGAACCGCTTTTTCTTTTGGTATAAAACCGTCAACTATATTTCCATCTTTGCCTTGTAATCGAAAAAAGACTAATAAATTTTCTTCTAAATCTTTGGAATCAAAAACTTCAGCAGAAAGTTCAATAAAGGTGTTGTAGTCGCGAATCCAAACCTCTCCATATCCATCTCCTGCATTGAAGCCTGTTTTTATTGCTGCCAGCGCTTTGTTTTTTATTTGTTTGAATTCTTTTGAAGACAAAATTTTATGAGATAGTTCTTTGTTTTCTTTTTGAGAGGTACAGCCTATAATCAGCAGTGCTACTAATAATTTGAGTATTTTATTCATAATAGGTATTTATTAATCTTCATTAGACATTGATGGAGGAGTTTGTTGAGTACCCCATTTTTTATTAGGTTCTGGCCCTAAGGTAAAAATGAATTTACCTCCTTTCATTAATTTACTTCTATACATCCAATTGGATTCAATAGAGGATCCGTTCCATAAAGCAGATTGTATATAGTGGTTTTTTGGCGACTGATTTATGGTTTCAATACTTAATTCTTTTCCTTTGTAATATCTTGGATTAAGTTTGATAGTAATTTTATCGAATAGTGGAGTGCCGAATTGAAACGACGGTTTTGACGAAGTATGTCCTTGTACATCAAACAAACCTATAGATGCCATTACATACCAAGCTCCCAACTGACCTTGATCTTCATCCTGACCAACACCATAACCATGCAAAGGTTCTGTACCATAAAATTCATTGCAAATAGTTCGAACCCATTTTTGGGTGAACCAAGGTTTTCCAGAATAATTAAAGAGCCAGGCATTGTGTAGGCAAGGTTGATTCCCGTGATTGTATAATTTTTCGACTCCAGAGAAACTATGTATTTCTTCAGAGGCTCCACCAAACATACTTTTTTGAGCATCGTTAAACATATTTTCCAAACGCTTATTAAACAAAGGTTTGCCAATTAAATTTATCAAATTAACGGGGTCATGTGGCACGTACCAAGTATATTGATAAGCATTACCCTCTTGAAACCCATCCCAACCTTTCATAGGGTCAAAGTTTTTAATAAAAGTTCCATCTTCTAGTTTGGGCCTTATAAATTTGGTTTCGGAATCAAAAATATTTTTATAATAACCAGCTTGTTGTAACAGTTTTTTAGAATTAACTGTATCTTTTAAAGCTTTAGCCATTTGGGCAACGGCGTAAGAACTAAAACTGTATTCCAATGTGTGAGAAGCTCCAAAATTGAACACCCAACCGTTGGATATAACAGTGTCTTTGTAGGGAATATACTGTTTTTTAATAAAGGAGGATAAATCGTATTTTCCATTACCAAGGTTACGTCCGTGGTATTCTATTTCGTTTTTTAATGCCGCTTCATATCCTGTTTTTACGTCAAAATCACGAATTCCTACATTGTAAGCTGATGCCATTAGCAATCCTTGAAAATTGGTTTGTACACCATTTGTAAATACGCCAGCAGTTGCTCCGTCATGTAACCAACCTCTGTCTTTGTAAAAGTCAATATTAGATTGTATATAATCACTAAAATAATTTGGATAGGCTAGTGCCCATAGTTGACTTAAATTCCAAAAACCTCCCCATATACCATCAGTATTGTAATGATTGTATTTAGGATGTCCTTCTTTATTTAAAGGTGTCCTTCCTATTTTACCATCTACTTTAGGAAAGTTTCCGTTTACATCGTTAGAAACACCTCTGCCTAATAATGCGTGGTAAAGTCCAGTGTAGAATTTAATTCTATCTGCTTTTTTTCCTCCTTCAACCACAATTTTATTTAGTTTTTTATTCCAAATATCTTTAGATTCTTTACGGACTTCATCAAATGTTTTTCCAGAAGATTCGGTGTCAAGGTTTAAACGAGCGTTTGCCAAAGAGGTATAACTCAAACCTGTCTGTATTTCTAAAATTTCATCTTGTTCCATAGCAAAGGTAAGGTAGAGTCCATTGTGAATACCTTCTGTTTTATAGCTGTCAACTTCCTGAATACTGTCTCTAAAGCTACCTGCTTTGATTGGTTTTTTATTAAACTTAGAAACAAAATACATTTTTACTCTTTTTCCAGGGTCACAGAATTTTACGTATTCTGGGTTGGTTTCTATATATCCTTCAATTTCAGTATCGTTTATGAGTTGTCCAAAAGCCTTTGTTACAGCTCCACTTTCTCCCTGTTTGTTTCCCAAATCAATAATTACATGTGCTTCGTCTGTTTTTGGGTAGGTAAAGCGTTGGTAGCCTACACGTTCTGTTGTAGTCAATTCTGCTTTGATATCATAATCTTTTAAAAGCACGTTGTAATATCCAACTTCTGCATGTTCCGTACTTTTATCAAAGCGTGAGCGGTAGCCTTCATCTGGGTTTTTTAAAGTACCTGGAACGGTTTTTAATGTGCCAACTGTAGGCATAAATACAAGCCCACCTATTTGAAATTCATGAAAATGCCCAAACCCTTCAATAGAGGTATGTCTGTCATCATACCCGGTAGGTCCCCATCCTCCAGCACTATTGTAGCCATTAGTATGAGGTGCTAGTTTGGCCATACCAAAGGGACGTGCTGCTGGTGTGTAAAAAAACCATCTACCGTGTACAGACCCTATTTGTGGATCAACATATTGGGTAAGTGCTACCAATTGTTGTTCTTTAATAGGTGGATATGTATTGCATGTGATAAAAAGTGTCACTAAAGTAATAGACGCAATTATTGATTTAATGTTCTTCATTTTTTTTATTTAGGACTGTTTGGCATTTTATATGTTCCCCAATTAGGGTTGGGTTTAGCTCCCATTTCTAATTTTAGTTTCCCTCCTTTTAATAGTTCACTTGCAGGAAACCAAAAGTTTTTAAGTTTTTTCCCGTTTAGCGTTGCATTTTGAATGTATTTATTAGTAAAAGAATTGTTTTTTGCTTCAATTACAAAACGTTTTCCTCTACCATATTGTTTTCCTAAATTTATTTCTATTTTTTTGAATAAGGGACTTCCTATTTCATAAATAGGTTCCGATCTAGTACCTCCATCAGTTTGAAACAATCCTATAGACGACATCATGAACCATGCGCTCATTTGTCCTTGATCTTCATCACCTAAATAGGCGTTGGAAATACCATAGCCATAAAAACGAGATAGTATATCACGATTCCATTTTTGAGTCAACCATGGTTTTTTAACCCAGTTGAATAGAAACGAAAAGTGCATGGATTGTTGATTTCCTTGTATTACTGGGAAATCCCAATATTTTTCGTTTGGAGCATTGTAGCGCCAATTACTACTAGCACTGAAACCACTATTCAGTCGTTCAATAAATTTATTTTCTCCAATGATTTTTGCCAATTCAGGAATGTCTTGTGGGACAAAAAAAGTAAGTTGCCAAGCATTTCCTTCTACAAATTGATGATTTCCACCTGTTTTAATAGGATCAAAATCTTTATACCAGCTGCCATTAGAATGTTTGAGCCTTGCAAATCCTATTTCGGGATCAATTGCATTCTTCCACCAATAGGCTCTGTCAATAAATTCATTGAATTCTTTAGTTTTCCCAAGAGATTTTGCGAATTGAGAGACTGTGAAATCATCAAAAGAATATTCAAGAGTATTGGAAAACCGCCCTTTGTTGTAAGGTACATATTTATGTTTTAAATACGTTTCTATATCTCTATTTCCGGCATATCCATTTCCTATTTGTTTTCCTTTAGTAGTTTGCATTTTATAAACTGCTTCAAAAGCTTTTTCTACATCATAATCTCGAATTCCCATTTGATAAGCACCAACAATAAGTGGAATTTCATGTTCTGCTACCATTACAGGAATATATTCCATTCCAGCAGGTCCTTTGGAGAGCCAACCATTTGCATCGTACATTGCCAATTGAGATTTCACCCACTTTGAAGACCATTCGGGGGTTACCAAATTCCAGAATTGATTCAAGTTCCAAAAGGTATTCCAAAAAGCATCACAGCCTAAAGCAACATCATTGGGATTTGTGAATTTGTGAATTATTTCTTCAGAATCGACCCAACTACCATCCACATCGCTAAATATATTTCTGCTAACTAAAGCACGGTACATATTGGAATAAAATCTGGTTTTTTCCAATCGGTTATTAGAAGTTATTACAAGTCTTTCAAATAAATTGTTCCAGGTGTTCTCTTGGTTTTTACGAACTTCTTCAAAACTCCAATTAAAGGGTTTTGTAATTTCCTTATGTAAATTTAATGCAGCATTGTCTATACTTACATATGATATTCCAGTTCTAGTTTGTACAACTTGATTTTCAGTGGTGTCGAATTCAATAAAAGCAACAATATCTTCAGGGTTTTCAATCGTCAATTCTTTACTTTGTAAGACTGTAGCATCTTTATTTCCTTTTTTATTCCCATCAATCCAGATACCAAAGTTTTTGATTGGTTGATCAAACTCCATGACAAAATGAACTGTGTACTCTTGGACTATGTGGTCCCATTCTTTTTGTTTATTACCATCTTCTACCATTTTACTTCGATACCATTGTTCTCCCCAAATTGATGAAGAAACTTGTTCACTATATCCAACTATTTTATAGGGATTGACTTTTTTGATATGTGCTTTTTTTATTTGGTAGGCGTATTCTGAAGGTATTTGTAAATCTACTAAGATTCTTGAATTTGGAATATTTTTTGGATAGGTATAACGTTGAAAACTGGCTCTTGTAGTTGCTGTTAGTTCTGCTTTTATTTGATAATCTTTTAGTAAAACAGAATAATATCCTAGAGGAGCTTTTTCTTTGGTCTTATCAATTCTTGAACGATAGCCTTTATCAGGTTCTCCTTGGTTACCAATTGTAGTAACCAAAGGACCATTGGTAGGGAATGTACCCAAACCAGCCATAGTCCATTCATGTATATGGCTAAAGGTTCCGATGCTTTCAAAAGTAGGTTGGTAACCTGCTTGCCAGCCTCCATTTTGATTGTCGGGACTTATTTTAACCATGCTAAATGGCATCCATGGACCTGGGGAAATCATCCATCTCGAGTGGCCAGAACCAATTTTTGTATCTACATAATTGGCTAATGTGTTTTGTTTTTTAGGACTTCTTTCAATAACTCTTTTTTCAACAACTTTACCATCTAATAAAATGGAATAGTTACTGAATGTGGTTTTACCTACTCTTTTCATTGAAGCTTCGTATACATTTCTGCCATGCTCAATTGTTTCTTCAAAAATGGTTTTCCCATCAAGTTGTACGCTTATTTTTGGTGTTCCTTGGAGATGTTGAACTTCTATCAATAGAGGCTGTACAGCGTTTTTGTTTTTTTTCAATTCATAATTAGCTGCTTTTACACTTCTGACCAACGCTTTCTGAGGTTGTTGTAATTGAAGTTTTTTGGATCCTTCTAGTCTTACTTGATCAAATACCATCCAACTCCCTTCTAAAGTAGTAAATTGAATATGATTTCCGCCAATTTTTAATAACTCTGCATCAATGGGAATCGTTATTTTTTGTTCATGGGTATTGTCAATAGCACCTTTTAATGCATTCTTGTTTTTTCCTTTTTGTAGTCTGAATTTCCAAGATTTACCATTTATAGACACTTTAAAGTAGGGAGGTGTATCCGGATTGCAATCTAGAATATCAATAATTAATTGCCAATTGCCGTTTTTTGGTTTTGTGTCTGTACCAAATAAGATATTGATTTCATGAGGACGTATACCTGCAAGACCAGAAGTTCCACCCCAGTAATCAATGGCTCCGGGTAATGCAAAAGGAAAATCCTTTTTCTCTTTGGAATAACCAACTACATAAAATCGATCTTCCCAACCGAAATCTTTTTCTAAGAATTTATTGTATTCAGAATCCGCTAAGGCAAACTCAGCTCCGCTATTGTCTGATTTTCCAATCTGCCAGATGATTTCTTGTTGCGCAGTACAATAATTTGTAAATGCGAGTATAAATAGGAATTTAATTTTTACATACTTCATAGGTTTGTTTTTTAACAAGCTTCATCTTTTACAAATGAAACTACAACTTTTGCAGTTTCTTTTCCCGTATTAATTAAACGGTAGTTGTTGGTAGCAGCGGGAATAGCAAATGTTTCTGCATAATAAAATGTTTGCGAATCATTTACCAATTCAAGAAGTATTGAGCTGCCTTCGACTAACATTAGAATATGACAGTGATTTAAGGTAGGAATGGTAATATAACTATCGAATTCATATCTATATATCTCATAGAAATGATCAGAGTGTGTTGGCAAATGTATTTCTTTCCAGTCTTTTCCAAATGATTTTATATAAGGTTTGGAGAGTAAAGTATCTTGTACAATTTCACCTTTTCTATCAAAATTTAAGTTTTCAAAAGCGCGGTTTATATTTAAGGGTCTTGGATTTCCATCCATATCCATACGTTGCCAATCATACATTTTAAATGTAAAAATATAAGGTGTTGCACTTATTTCTAAGACAAGATTGTTAATTCCTGAACAGTGAACTGTGCCGTTTGGGATTAAAAATAAATCGTGTTTTTTAGCTGGTAGTTTTTGTATGTATTTTTCTATATCAAGTGTTTCCTTGGTTGTATAACTGTTTTCAAGTGCTTTTTTGAATTGAATAGAATCAATATTTTCTTGAAAACCTAAATATACCTCCGCATCTTTTTTACTATCTAATATATAATAGGTTTCATCTTGGGTGAAATTTTCTCCAAAGTGTTCTTTTATATAATCAGGCTTGGGATGACATTGTACAGACAGATTGCCACCTTTGAATGTGTCCAAGAAATCAAAACGAATAGGAAACTCATCTTGGAATCGTTTTGCTGCTTTACCTAATACATTCTTTTGTTCATGAAACATTAGCATGTCAAAAGAAACTTCGAGTAAAGTATCTTCATCTGAAAAAAGCAACCCGTTTTCTGGGACAATCATCTCGAAAGACCATGCATAATTGGGAACGTTTTGATTCAATTCTTTAAAACGTTCTTTTATCCATTGTCCTCCCCAAATACCTGGTTCAAACCAAGGTCGTACTCTAAAATACCCTTTCGATAATCTGGATAGACTAGACCTTAAAGCAGTTCCTTCTGTCCATGTAGGTTTATCTGGTCTTTGCTGGTCAACGATTAGAGTTATTGTGGGGAGTAGTTTTTTCTTTTCTTTATTAAGGACAATCCAGTCGACAAAGTAAAAATGTTTGTACATCTGTTTAGGAGATTTTGGAGAGGAAAATCCTAAATTATTAATGGTATTTGCCCGCATTCTAAATTGTAGCTCATTTTTGGGAAGGTCAAAATAGACAAGGCATCCTTCAATATTTGATTGGCTTGCTCCAGTTCCAAATACAATATGTAAATTTTTATTTTGGTCAAATTTGATATTGTTAATTTTTTCAATGTCAAAATAATCACTGATATTTAAATCAGTTCTGCTTCCAAAAATTGGATCGTCGGCTCCTAAGTATGGAGAAACCATAGTTTGGATTTCTGTTTCTGATTTCAAACAGTTGTCAATATTGAAAAGAGCAATTGAAAGTCTTTTTTTTTCAAGTAAAGGAATCAACGATGTTATTACCTCTTTCCAGTCTACACCTATATATCCATCCAAAATTATAGTGTTTTCGTTAGCCAATCTATTGGCCAAATTTTCATACCCAATGAAAATGTTGCCATCTACTAAGGGGTGTGTAGGTATGATATCATAGGAGTCGTTACTCTTTTTTTTCTTTTGTACGGGTAGTAAATATTGACTTGTATTTCTTTTCATTTGAAATGACATATTATAAATAGTTACTGCAAATATATGAATTATGTTCATATGTCTGAACATGTATATAGGTTAGTTTATTATAATAATGTTTTGCACCAGTAAATTGGAGTTTGTCGTGAGTCTTTAAGTACTAGAAAAATAAATAAGGGAAGGGAAGAAGCTAATGAATAGTTTGTCCTTGTATTTGCTATTAAGTAAACATTTCTATATTGTTTTTTGAATAGAGCTAAGAATGTTAGTTGGAATTGAAATTAATTTAAATAGAACAGAGATACTGAAAGAGTAAAAACACCGAAAATTTGAGTGTATTGTGTTTATAGAATCAAAACGAACAAGCTCATGAAGATAGTTCTATTTTAAAAGATAGCAAATAAAACTATTTTTACGAGCTTGATTTTAGGATTGAATCGTTATTTTTTTGACAAACAGGAATTGTATACTATTACTACAACAATTAAAAAATTTATTTTAACAACCCAGCTCTTTTTAACAAAGCATCAGAATTCGGTTTTTTACCTCTAAACTGTGTATATAAATCCATCGGTTTTTGAGTTCCACCTTGAGATAAAACGGTGTTTTTAAATTTTTCTCCAATTTCTTTGTTGAAAATACCTTCTTGTTTAAAATATTCAAAAGCATCTGCGTCCAAAACCTCTGCCCATTTGTAAGAATAATACCCCGCAGAATAACCGCCTTGGAAAATATGAGAAAAAGAAGTACTCATACAGTTTTCAGCTACATCTGGGTACAATTGCGTGTCAGAAAAACATGCTGTTTCAAATTCTTTAACGCTTAGTTTTTTGAAATCAATTTCACTTGGCGAGTGCCAGCTCATATCAAGTAAACCAAAACTCAATTGACGAAGTGTTTGCATGCCTTCTAAAAAGCTAGCTGCATCTTTTATTTTTTTAACCAATTCCATTGGAATAATTTCACCTGTTTCATAGTGTTTGGCAAATAATTTTAAAACATCTTCTTCGTAACACCAGTTTTCAAAAATCTGACTAGGCAACTCTACAAAATCCCAAGACACACTAGTCCCAGATAAGCTATTATAAGTAGTATTGGCTAGCATTCCATGCAATCCGTGTCCAAATTCGTGAAATAATGTAGTAACCTCATTAAATGTTAACAAAGAAGGTTTGGTAGCGGTTGGTTTGGTGAAATTACAAACGTTGGAAATATGAGGTCTGCTGTTTTCACCATTTTTAATATATTGACTTTTATAAGAAGTCATCCAAGCACCATTTCTTTTTCCTGGACGCGGAAAGAAATCGGCATAAAATATAGCTATATAAGCTTCTTCTTCGTCAGTTACTTTGTACGTTTTTACATCTTCATGGTATTTTTCAATATCGAATACTTCTTCAAATGATAATCCAAATAATTTATTGGCAACTGTAAAAGCACCTTCAATGACATTCTCTAATTTGAAATAAGGTTTCAAAGCTTCTTCATCAAAATCAAACAATTCCTTTTTTAATTTTTCAGAATAATAAGCACCATCCCATTTTTGCAGCGTGTCTATTCCGTCTTTTTTAGCAAAATTACTTAAAGATTCAAATTCTTTTTTAGCAGCTGGTTTGGCTTTTTGTAACAATTCATTTGAGAAATTTAAAACCGTTTCTGGTGTTTCTGCCATTCTTTCTTCCAAAACAAAACGTGCATGTGTTGCATATCCTAATAAATTGGCTCTTTGGTGACGCAATTCTACAATTTCCAATACAATTGCTTGGTTGTCATGTTCGTTTCCTTGAAAAGATTTTTTACCAAAAGCAATGGCCATTTCTTTTCTAAGATTACGATCATTCAAATAGGTCATAAAAGGGACATAACTAGGATAATCCAAAGTAAACAACCAACCTTCTTTCTCTTTTTGGGTAGCTGTTTGCTTTGCAGCTTCTAAAGCTCCTTCTGGCAATCCTTTTAATTGAGAAATATCCGTAATATGCAATTCATAAGCATTGGTTTCTGCCAAAGCATTTTCTCCAAATTGTAAAGACAGTTTGGAAAGCATCATGTCGATTTCTCTTAAAGTATCCTTGTCATTTTTTTCTAGGTTGGCACCGTTTCTAGAAAAGCTTTTGTATTGTTTTTCTAACAACATAGCTTCTTCTGTATTCAAGTTTAAAGTAGTTTTAGAATTGTAAACAGATTTCACCTTTTTAAACAATTCTTGGTTTAAACGAATGTCGTTTGAAAATTCTGACAACCATGGAGAAATTTCTTGTGCAATTTTTTGCATTTCATCATTTGTTTCCGCAGAATTTAAATTGAAAAAAACACTTGAAATTCTTCCTAACAACTCCCCAGAATTCTCTAAAGAAACCGTTGTGTTATCAAAAGTCGGAACTTCTGTATTTTCAACAATTGCGTTTATTTCTTCTTTGGCAATTTTAATAGCTGCTTCAAATGCGGGTTTGTAATGCTCGTTTTTTATTTTTGAAAAAGGAGCTGTTGTATATGGAGTATTGAACTCTTGCAATAATGGATTCATTGTGTTTTATGTTTTTTAGATAATAGTAGGAGTTTTGATTTGTTAGATTTGAGTTTTTATCCAACTTTCTAATCCTCCCGTTAGACTCTTAATATTTTTGTGAGGATATTTTTCCAAAGCAATTTTAGCAGCAATCAAGCTTCTTTGTCCAACTTGACAATAGATAACGATATTTTCAAATTCTTCTAATTCATCCAATTTTTGTTGGAATTGATGCAGTGGTATATGAAGACCTCCAATATTAGAATGCTCACGTTCCATTTTTTTACGGACATCGATAAGGGTAGTGTTGTTTTTTTGAAGTTCTGTTTTTAATTCAGAGGAGGTTATTTCAATAGAATCGTTTTTTTTGATGCCACAAAAAACATCATAGTCAATTAGTTTGTCAATTTTTATGGTTTCATTTTTTTTAAAATTTAGAAGATTCTGTTGCAAACTAAGTGCATTAAAAGAAAGAAGTTTTCCTTGTAAAACACCTCCCAATCCACAGATCATTTTAAGAACTTCATTTGCTTGAAGGCAGCCAATAATACCAGGTAAAACTCCTAAAACCCCAATATCAGAACAGTTAGGAATACTGTTAGCAGTGGGAGGGATCGGGAAGAGACACCGATAAGTAGGTCCGTTTTGGTAATTAAAAACACTTACTTGTCCTTCAAATTTAAAAATAGCACCGAAAACCAAAGGTTTGTTTGTTAAAACGGCTGCATCATTGCTCAGGTATCTTGTTTGAAAATTGTCAGAACCATCAACTATAATGTCATAGTTTTCAAATATCTCCAAAGCATTTTCAGAAGAAAGAAATTTTTGATAAGTGTTGAATGTAACGAAAGGGTTTAATTGTTTCAAACGTTTTACGGCACAAGTTACTTTGGGCTTTCCAATATCATCAATAGAAAAAAGTATTTGACGCTGTAAATTACTTTGATCTACAGTATCATTGTCAACAATTCCAATAGTCCCAACTCCAGCAGCTGTAAGGTATTGTAAGATAGGGCAACCCAGACCTCCTGCTCCAATTACGAGAACTTTACTTTTTTTTAGTTTTTCTTGTCCTTCGATACCTATTTTTTCCAAAATAAAATGCCTGCTATACTGTTCTTTTTCTTTTATTGAAAACATGTTTTGTCAATATTAGTTTGTAAACTAAAATATTTTTAAAATTAAAATAGACTTTATTGTTGAATTACAAAGCTTATTTTGTGTGTTCAAATATACTTAATGGATTTAGGTCTTTGAGGGGTTTTGACAAATTTATTTTTTCTTTCAACAAGTTTAAAAATCTTAAGATAGCTACTCGTGCTGAGTGTGTCGAAGTTTTTACTGAGTTTGTATGCTATCACTGAAGCCAATGCATCAGAGGTCAAAATATAGTTATGGTTTCAAATTTAAATGAAGATAAAAGTAAAGAGACAAAAAATAGAAAAGTTATTATGTATATACCTGTTTTTTAAAAATAAGCAGGCTTTTTCTTAGGAAATCTTGGGGTTTTAAAAAAATCTTAAGGCTATTTGTTTTTTTGTGATAAAATCAGGTAAAATGTTTTTTCTGTTTTGTGAAAATGTAGATATTTTTTTGTAAATTAGAGGAGTGAAATTTAAGGCAGGTCTATTGTCTGGTTTTTAAGTTTTCAAAACAGCTGTTTTTTATATTGTTACAATACAGTTGTTTAGGTTTTGTTTAGTACCCCTGTTTATATTTGTTATTAGGATATTTTGGATTAATGTTTTAAATAGGTACAGTTATGGAAGCAAAGAATTACACGCTAGAATCAAAAAAAATAGATGTTCATCGAGCAGGTGTTTTTTCTTCGATTCAAAAATTTCTTCAAGAAAAATCAGAAGGGTTGAATCTTTTTGAAAAAATAATGTTGACTCTATATGGTTTAATGACTTTGTTCTTTTTGTTTTCAACATTGTATTTGGTGTTTACAAAAGGGTTTAAATATTAAATTTTAAAGGAGTAACTTTTGGTTTAGGTATTGTGTTGCAAAAACATGTCTTTTTTTCTTAGTTGAAATATTCAAATCAATAATTTAATTGTATCAATTGAATATTTATTTTTTACACATTCATCTGTATTTTAGTTAGTTGAGGAGTATGTGTGTTGGGCGAAAACGTTTTCTTAAAATAATGAAATCAAACGGTTTTTTGTAATGGAATGAATGCTATCTTTGCACTGTTAACAAGTGTTAATACTGACTTGTACTTATTTGTATGTTTACCCCCCAGTTTAGTTATAAATTTTAAAGAAATATTATAAAAGAAAAGCTATTATGGGAATTGAAAGTGTAAAAAGTAAAAGAAATTTTTATTTACAGAATTTTTTTTACGAGAAAACTAAAGATTTTAATTTATTTCAAAAAATAATGTTGGTGTCTTATTTATTGATGACGACTTTTTTCTTGTTGTCAACAATGTTTTTTATTTTAACAAAAGGGTTTAAATACTAAAATTTTCCGAAGGGACTAAGACGAGGTGTTTTTGGAGGTATTATTCTCTCTATTAATAGCTGAAGTTTTGGATTTCTGCCAAGTAATTCGTCGGAAATTATCGTTTTGACTTATTTTTCTTAAGGTTAATTGGTGTTCGTTTTTGTTATTCGGATTTTTGTTATTATATTTGCACCGTAAAAATCAAGATTATTGTGAATGAAGGGGGACTTACAAGTCCCCTCTTTTTATATTAAAGGATGAATAAAGAAATTGTAGAACAATTAGTAGAAGAAGCATTGAAAGAGAATGAATCTTTGTTTTTGATAGGTTTAGAGTTTCTTCCTGATAGTAAAATATCAATAATAATTGATGGAGATAATGGTGTTCCTTTGAATGAATGCATACGAATTAGTAGAGCTGTTGAAGGAGATTTGGATAGAGAGGAAGAAGATTTTAGTTTGGAAGTAAGTTCTCCTGATGTTACAAAACCTTTATTATTAATACGTCAGTATAAGAAAAATATAGGCAGAATACTGACTATAAAAACTGAGGATAAGAAGGTAGAAGGTAAGTTGGTTGAAGTTCTTGAAGATGAAGTTGTATTGCAATGGTCAGCTAGAGAGCCAAAACCAATAGGTAAAGGAAAGGTTACTGTAGAAAAAAAAGAAAATATTTCGTATAATAAGATAGTAGAAGCAAAAGTGAAGCTAATTTTTTAAGCAATAAGATGAAATGGAAAATATAGATTTAATAAATTCATTTTCAGAATTTAAAGATGATAAAAGTATAGACAGAGTAACATTAATGTCTATTCTTGAAGAAGTCTTTAGAGCTGCGTTGAAGCGTAAGTTTGGATCTGATGATAATTTTGATATTATTATCAATCCAGATAAAGGGGATTTGGAGATTTGGAGAAATAGAGTTGTTGTTGCTGATGAAATGTCAGAAGATGATAATGAAGAAATCGAGTTGTCTGAAGCGAGAAAAATTGAGCCAGATTTTGAAATTGGTGAAGATGTGTCTGAAGAGGTAAAGTTGTACCAGTTGGGAAGAAGAGCAATTTTAGCTTTGCGTCAAAATTTGATTTCTAAAATTTACGAACACGATAGTACAAATATCTTTAAGCAATTTAAAGAATTGGAAGGAGATTTGTATTCTGCAGAAGTACATCACGTGAAACACAATGCGGTGATTCTATTGGATGATGAAGGAAACGAATTGGTGTTGCCAAAAAGTGAACAAATTCGTTCAGATTTCTTTAGAAAAGGAGATTCAGTAAGAGGAATTATAAAAACGGTTGAGTTAAGAGGAAACAAACCTGTAATTATTTTATCAAGAACAGCCCCAGAATTCTTAACGAAATTATTTGAACAAGAAATTCCAGAGGTCTTTGATGGTCTGATAACGATTGAAGGCGTTGCTAGGATACCTGGTGAAAAAGCGAAGGTGGCAGTTGATTCTTATGATGATAGAATTGACCCAGTTGGTGCTTGTGTAGGAATGAAAGGATCTAGAATTCACGGTATTGTACGAGAATTAGGAAATGAAAATATCGATGTAATCAACTTTACTAAAAACACACAACTATTTATTGCAAGAGCATTAAGTCCTGCTAAAATAGTGTCTATGACCATTACTAAAGAGCCTGAAGAAGGGAAAAAAGGAAGGGTAGATGTGTTTTTAAGACCAGAAGAAGTATCTAGAGCAATTGGTAGAGGCGGTGTAAATATCCGTTTGGCTAGTGAATTGACTGGCTTTGAAATTGATGTACAAAGAGAAGGAGTTGAAGATGAAGATGTCGAATTGACTGAATTCTCTGATGAAATTGAAGGATGGGTAATCTTAGAATTTAAGAAAATAGGTTTGGATACTGCCAGAAGTGTATTAGACACGGGGGTTGAAGAATTAGTAAGGAGAACAGATTTAGAAGAGGAAACTATTTTAGATGTTCAAAAAGTATTAAGAGAAGAATTCGAAGGATAGTAGTCTCAAAAAAATAAATTAAGTTTAGACATAGATATGGCTGAAAACACAACAATACGACTCAACAAAGTTTTAAGAGAACTGAATATTTCATTAGACAGAGCAGTTGAGCACTTGGCGAGCAAAGGATATGAAGTGGAGGCGCGTCCGACTACAAAGATTTCTAATGACATATATAAGGTCTTATTGGATGGTTTTCAGACGGATAAGAATAAAAAAGCTGCTTCTAAAGAGGTAGGAGAAGAGAAAAAGAAAGAAAAAGAAGAACTTCGTTTAGCTCAAGAGGCTGAGTACGAAAAAAAGAGACTTGAAGAAGAGTCTCGTAAAACTGTAGTGAGAGCAAAAGCTGAAAAGTTGGAAATCAAAACAGTTGGTAAAATTGATGTACCCGGTGCTAAAATTGAAGAAGTTAAAGTTGAAGTAAAGCCTGTTGAACCTGCTAAGGACACAGAAACCAAAACAACAGCTATTGTTGAAGAGGTTTCGGAAAAGGTAGTTGCTAAAGAAGCACCTATAACAGAGGCCAAAGCTGAAGAAAAAGAAGCTCCAAAAGAAACTCCAAAAGAAGCCGTTAGTGCTGAAAAACCGACAGCTATTGTGAAGAAGCCAATTGTAGCAAAAGCTATAGATCAAGCGCAAGCGCAAGGTACTAAGGATGAAAAACAACCAGTTGCCAAAAAGCAAGAAGTTGAGGAGGAAGTAAATGCTGAAGAGGCTGAAAAGTTAGTGACGCAATATAAAAAACTGGACGGCCCTAAATTAACTGGAACGATAATTGACTTGAAGCAATTTGAACGTCCAAAAAAGAAAAAGGAAGATCCAAAAGCAGGTGATGCTAACAAGAAGAAAAGGAAAAGAATAGTCAAGCCTGCGAAACCGGTACAAGGTCGTAAGCCAGGAGGTTCTGGCCCATTGCCAGCTAGGCCTTTTAATAGAGGTAGAGGAAGGAATACGAGACCATCACCAGCTGTTAAAAGGGAGGAGCCTACAGAAGCAGAAGTACAAAAACAAGTACGTGAAACGCTAGAAAGGCTGCAAGGAAAGTCTAGTAAAAACAAAGGAGCCAAATACCGTAGAGATAAAAGAGATTTACACCGTCAACAAACAGATATTGATATAGAATTAGCTGCGGCTGATAGTAAAATATTGAAAGTGACAGAATTTGTTACTGTTGGTGAGGTTGCTACTATGATGGAAGTGTCTCCAACACAAATTATTTCTGCTTGTATGTCGCTTGGAATGATGGTGACGATGAATCAACGTTTGGATGCTGAAACTATTGCAATTGTAGCGGATGAATTCAATTATACTGTTGAGTTTATCGGTGCAGAAGTTGAAGAGTCTATCCAAGAAGAAGAAGATAAAGAAGAAGATTTAAGCTCAAGAGCACCAATTATTACGGTAATGGGACACGTAGATCATGGGAAAACATCCTTACTAGATCATATTCGTAAAGCAAATGTAATTGCTGGTGAGTCAGGAGGAATAACACAACATATTGGTGCCTATTCAGTAGAATTGGCAGGAGGACAAAGAATTGCATTCTTAGATACACCAGGTCACGAGGCTTTTACAGCCATGAGAGCACGTGGAGCGCAAGTAACGGATTTGGTAATTATTGTAATTGCTGCTGATGATGATGTGATGCCACAAACAAAAGAGGCAATAAGCCATGCACAAGCTGCAGGTGTACCTATTGTGTTTGCAATCAACAAAATTGACCGTCCAGCTGCAAATCCAGACAATGTGAAGCAACAATTAGCTTCTATGGATTTATTAGTTGAAGACTGGGGAGGTAAAATACAATCACATGATATTTCAGCTAAAACAGGTTTGGGTGTAGATGAATTACTTGAAAAGGTATTATTGGAAGCTGAAATGCTAGAGTTAAGAGCAAACCCTAATAAGTTAGCTGTTGGTACT
>Ga0105356_10001107_pt1 | contig 26568 bp, 22 predicted proteins | sample GOMGulsemesocosm_3_FD_83502 | JGI IMG/M metagenome (GOLD analysis project Ga0105356, IMG submission 83502) | Methane-oxidizing microbial communities from mesocosms in the Gulf of Mexico - GOM9D Gulf of Mexico | ecosystem: Environmental > Aquatic > Marine > Cold seeps | place: Gulf of Mexico... | reverse complement strand
GAAAGTTGAAAGCGTGCCAAATGCTAGGCCTAATATGTGTCTTTTAGTCATTCTAAATCAATATATTATAACGACGCACGACGCACGACGCACGACGGCATGGATGCAGGAGCTAGAGCAACGCGGGAGCAGTTGCCGGTTGGTCGCTTATCGCCTGCCCTGCGGGCCTCTTTACTCAGCGTAAGTGGGTAGAAAGCTATTACGGCGTTATGATTCATAATTAGGTTCTCAGAGCCGCAGCGAAACCATGTATCTGCGATACAAGGAAGTTCGCGTAGCTGTGATGTGAGACATTAGGGCAATGACAGGCATATTGCCGGGAATAACCATTAATTACAAATCATGCCTTGTACTAGCATCCTACCCTGGCTCTGAAACCTGCATTTTCAAGTAACACGGGCATATACACCTAGCGATAGGTAGTGGGTCGACATGTAACAATAGTAAATGAATAAGGGGTCGAGCATGCAACGTGAAGGAGGCGTTACATGTTATCGTCAGTTAGGTTCTAGGTTGTTTTAATTGAATGTGCACTAGGTTGGTTTAAGGGCGCGTGGGTAGTAATTCACTTATTTGATATTTGTCTATTAGCGAGTATAACGTCGGCCTAGTGACTCCTAGCTGCTCCGCAGTCTTTGACATATTGCAATCACAAATTTCATACGCCTTGATGATGGCTTTGCCTTCAGCGTGGGCGCGAGTATCCCGTAGTAGTTCAATCTGATTGTCAATATCACCCTCATCAATGTCAAGCTCTGAGGTGTCAATGTAATTGTTATCGCTCATGATAACCGCAGATTTAATTTTGTTTTGTAGCTCTCTAATATTTCCCGGCCACCTATAACTTATCATCGCCTGCAACGCTTTAGGGGTGAAACCTTTGATCTTAGTCTTCAATTCTGCATTAAATTGCATCAATAAAGCCTTCGCTAATAAAATGACATCACTGTCTCTTTCCCTTAACGCGGGGATATTAATACAAATTTCATTAATTCGATAAAAAAGATCCTCACGAAACTCTTCCTGTGAGATCATATTGTTCAAGTTGCGGTGCGTGGCACAAATCACTCTAATATCCACCGATATTTCATTACGGCCGCCGATTCGTTCTATTTTTCTTTCTTGTAAAAAACGTAACATTTTGGCTTGCAACGTTAACGGCATATCGCCAATTTCGTCGAGAAAAAGAGTTCCCTTATTAGCGTATTCAATTTTACCCATTGTTTGTTTATTAGCGCCGGTAAAAGCACCTTTCTCGTAACCGAATAGTTCACTTTCCAATAAGTTTTCAGGAATAGAGGCGCAGTTAATAGCAACAAAAGCTTGTTTTTTACGTGAGCTTTGATTGTGAATTGCTTTGGCGAGAACTTCCTTTCCCGTGCCACTCTCCCCTAATAACAAGGTCGTCACGTTGTTTTTTGCAATACGCTCAACCATCTTTATCACAGTTTGCATAGCAACACTTGAACCGATTATATTATTCAACGCAGGGGCAAGTAAATTGAGCCGGCGGTTTTCATCCTCTAAGTGATGGATCTTTAATGCACGGTGAATAAAATGAGTTAGTATTTCTGGCATAACTGGCTTTTGGAAAAAGTCAGTGGCACCAAGTTCTATCGCTTTTAAGGCATTGGTACGATCATCGTTGCCTGTTAGGACAATGACTTTTGTGTGGGGAAATAGTGCTAATATGCCACAAAGTGTCTCTAGTCCTTCGCTGGCATTGGTAGGGTCAGGCGGCAACCCAAGGTCTAAAGTGACAACCGCGGGCGCATGTAAGCGCATTTGGGCAAGCGCCGACGCACGACTATCTGCCGTGATAACGTCAAAGTCGATTAAACTCCATTTCAACTGTTTTAGGATGCCGGGATCATCGTCAACAACCAATATTTTCGCTTTTACACTGCTCATTTTTTACTACTTCCTTCTATTGTCGGATCACACCTTCGGGTAGCGTTAGACTAATACGAGTTCCTTTATTTTCGGCGCTTTTGACAGATATTCCCCCTCCGATGCCTTCTATATATTGTTTTGCTTCGTAAGCGCCTATACCCATACCTGCATTACCTTTAGTTGTATCGAATGGTTTAAATAGTCGGTTTCTAATAAATGCCTCGCTCATGCCACAACCGGTATCTTCAATCGTTATGATATGACGTTCCTCTTGAATGCAATGACTAAGCTTGATCGAATCCTTATCAGTACAAGCCTGCTGAGAATTGTGTATCAAATGCATTATAATGTTAGTCAACTTTTCGTGGTTTAGGAATAATATTATATTGTTTTGGCAATTAATTGTCGGGCATGGTTGCTGAGCACTACATCGTGAAATAATCTCACTAAATAAATCATCGAGTGCGACAGACCGCTGTTGATCTTTGTCGCTTTTCTTACTGCGCAACTGAGCGAGAATTTTATTCATCTTAGTGACGGCGTTATCGATAGTGTCAAAGGTGTCATCGATAAATTCTGGATTATCTCGATGATGCATCGCGTTGCTGGAGGTCAAGGACAATTGTGCAACAATATTTTTGAGATCGTGAACTAAAAATGCTGACATTCGATTGAATGCGGCGAACTGGGTCGCTTCTAATATTTCTTGATTAGCTTTATTTAAGTCAATAAAATTGACTAGCTGTTGCGCCGCCGTAGAGAGTAAATCTCGATCTTCGTAGTTAACAATTTTGTGATGTCCCGGTCTCGATAGAACCACATAACCTGATAACTTCTGAGGCCCTTGCATTGGCACTACTAAGCGCATATCACCATCGTTCATTGGCTCAATATTATCCAGGGTATTAGGGTAAATTTCTGGAAAACGCTCATATTCGTCTAGATCAATAATCCATTGAGTTTGTTGACTTTGATAAGACCGTAAAAAAAGTCGCCAATCCGGTAGAGGACGCTGTAAACCTATAGAGGCTGCCAACTCTATGTTGCTGTTGGCATTAAATAAATAAAGAGCACCTTGCTGTATATCAAAAAGGTCCATCAATGCATAAAGCGCATTTTCCTGATAATCACTGTACTTAGAGGCAGCCAAATTTGCATTGAGCTTGAGCCACTGCTGACGATAATCGTAGCGGTTAGCAAAGAAATGTTTACTAATAAACACTTTGATTTTACTTCTTAGCGATTCACTTAAGAACAGAAATACTAACATTGCTAATGCTAGTACGATAAATAGTAATTGGCTATATACCCCCCACTGACCACCAATCAGTTTCAAATAATACCCCACGATGGACATGGTGATAAGATAGACGGCTATCCCCAGTAATAGCGTTGAATGAAAAACCACAGCTCTTGAAATAAAAAGTCTGACGCCTAAGGATTTATGTCGTTTAATACCGATGATCAGTAAGGGCACTAAGAGTAGATAGATCGCGCCGCGCGCCCAAAATAGTTGATGATTTAGTTGGGTGGTTAAAATAGACGTTGAATAGATGGTTAGGTCGATAATCGCGTAGGCTGCAATGGCGATCGCTAAGGGCTTGAACCCCCATTTAAAGTCTGAGCTCCCTTGTCTATACAAAAATTCGATCATGATTAAGTGCGAAATCGACAACGTTAATAGACTCATGAATAGCAAATAAATGTCATCAAGTAAGCCATTAATAGCGAGCGTAAGTATGAGAAAGCTTAAGCCAACCGTTGGAAAAAACCAGCTAAATTGATGCTTGAAAGAGAACAGTGATATTAGCTTTTCTTCTTTTAGCAGCAGGTTCATACACAATAGTCCCCACGCAAAGCTCTTGAGCACTTCAGGAATAAAGGTAAAGATAATTGGTAAGTCATACATGCCGCCAACGCCGACGAGACAGCACCAAATAGCGGTACAAAGAACCGAAAAAAATAATAGCTTAGAGCTAAGACTAGAAATGCTTGTGGTCAGCAATAGTAACAATAGGCCTAAGAACCCCAAGCTTGCAAATATATAGCTATAAAAACCAATTTCTTGCACTGAAGAACCCTATCTATTGACTTGGTTTATTAATGAAGAGACTTTTGCGTCTAGCTTGTTTACTCGTTCGAGTAAGGTGTTCAGTAAGCTGATGGTCTCTGTGTTGCCGTGCTGAACCGTGTGAGCTAGTGCTGGTTGTACTGTGGTTTGTATTAGATCTTTAGAGCTGGCGTTACCTTGGCCTAAGCTCAATTCTCCTGACATCTCTAGTAATACCGTATCAATAGCTTCAACATTAAAATATTTTAGTTCTTCGATAAAACCAAACAACATTAAGCGATCCATAAATAGATTGATCATGCGCGGTATACCTGAAGTGTGAAGGTGAATTACAGAATATGCGGTGAAGGAAATTAGGGCTTCTCCTTGCCATCCAGCCATATCTAATCGATGGTTAATATAGGCTCTTGTCTCTTCTTGAGTGAGGGGTTCTAGGTGGCAGGAAGCTATAATTCGTTGCCTAAATTGTTCCATGCCAGGAGACTTAAGGATTAAGTTGAGTTCGGATTGACCTAGTAAAAAACTTTGAAACAGTGGCATATTCCCAATTTGAAAGTTGGATAGCATGCGTAGTTCTTCGACTGATTCAGCGGGGAGGTTCTGTGCTTCATCGACCAATAATACCGCTCGTTTCCCTTGTTGTTTAAGGTTGATTAGGAAATTCTCAATCCCCTTGAGGATACTCGTCTTGGTGACTGTGTCGACTTCAATCCCAAAAGATAATGCGATCATTTCCAATAACTCTATCGGCGATAACAAAGTTGTTACTAACTGAGCCGCAACCACATTACCGCCTTTCACTTCATCAATGAGTGAGCGGGCAATTGTGGTCTTTCCTGTGCCAATAGCCCCTGTGATAACAATAAAACCTTCCTGTTGCGATAAGCCATATTCCAAATAACTCAAGGCCTTTTGATGGTGTTTACTCGAATAAAAGAAATCAGGATCAGGACTGAGCTGAAAAGGTTTAGTTTTTAATCCATAGAAGGTTTGATACATCGCATTAAAACTCTTTAATGAGCGAAAAATTAACTCTATTTTCGCTAAAGTTATTGACTGCAATAGTTGACTCGCGCTGACGGTTCATTATGGCGACAGATAGCGATAACTTATTGATTAAACTCCTTTTGTGGCTTAATGTGTACAGCTCCTCTCGGTATTCGCTGACCAAAACATTGCTATCCAAGTGCTGATATTTTTCATGATGAGCCGATAAATTAAAACTACTTCGTCGAGATGTTTGATAGCTGGTATTGATTGATAATCTCTCCCGATTATTGTGGTCAAGCGAATCAATTTGAGCCTGATTAGTATTGTAGTAGCTCAGCTGGAAATTGGCTCGACGAAAGCGATAACTGACACCGATATTCCATTGCTTAGATAGGTAAGTATTATTATTGAGCTCACCACTAAAATGATCATAAGGAATGAGTTGCTGTCCTGTGCCCAAGCTAGGTGTAGTGCTCGTGGCTAGAGTACACTGAGAAAACGTGTAGGTCGGTGTATTGGGGCAAATAAAATGACTTGAGGAGTTATTCGACGATGCTATCTGATAGTTCGTTACGCTTTCCGTATAAGATATATTGGTTTGAATTCGTTTATGACGATGATTAAACTTAGCTTCATAAGCGTCGCCAAAATAGCGTTTGCTAGAGCTAAGCGATAAGGAAGTGCGGAGACTTGGCTGCCAATTAATATTAGCGCTTATAAAATTGCTATTTAAATCATTAAGACTCCAGTTATACGCCAGCTTGAAATACGAATGGCTGCTAGGCTGCCAACGTAATCCCGCACCGTAACTAGAGGAAGCTAAGGGCGAGGAACTCCTTTCGTTGACATCATAATCTTCATTAAAGTATTGAGCGAAAAAGGATATGTCATAAGCAATAGCTTGCCCTAACTCAGCCTGATAATTAGATAGTTGTTGCTGCGCTCGTTGAGTATTGTGTTGAGGGGCATAGTTGATAATTGAATGGTGAGCACTCAATGACCAGTAGCTGTCCTTAAAGTAGTCGCCATTATTTAGTGACAAACTAATTTGGTGTTGATGTGAATCGGTCAAACTAGATAGTTCATCTTTATTGACCGTATCCGCTTGCGTTTTACTCAGTTTCCACGAAATGTTGTAATCCATAACATCTTCGAACTTTGAAACAAAATTGTTGTTTATATTGTAATGTGTAACATCTGTTTGACCAGTATCTGAATATATTGTTGACGGACTCGTCAAGGATGCTTGCTGTCGTTTTTTACTGGCACTTAAGCGGCTAGTCAACCGATTGTCCAATAATTTGAATAATAGTTGTCCGTCAAAGCTACTAAAGCCTTTGTTCAAGTCATCACGGTTAACATAGTTGAAGTGCCTATATCGATAATTAAGATTACTCTCAACATTGCGGCCTTGATTACTCAGATTAATACCTGCTGTCAGCTCGGTGATTTGCTCCGACTGTTGATGTTGGTCTTGCACATTGAGATTATCGGTATATAAATGAGTCAGCCCCAAGTTTGGAGTGAGTTTGAGGCCACCGGCTAACGCCTCATGAGTCACAGCAGCGAATATTAACAACCCGAAGTGGTGAGAGGCTTTAAATTCCATAGTAGTTACCGTAGCCATAGCCGTAGCCGTAGCCATAGCTGGATGATTGCTTACTATTCGTTTTATTGAGTACAAAGCCGACAGCAAGATCACTGTCTAGCAGCTTAACCGCTTTGGTAAGACTTGACGTGGCGGTCTTTTGTTCTTCGACTACAATCACAGCTTGGCCACTTAATGCTGATAATACCTGTGTTTCACTGATGCCAATTAAAGGGGGAGAATCGAGAATGATGATCCGATCTGGGTAACGAGTGGCTAGTTCGTTCATCAGCTCCTCCATCCGTCCACTCGATAACAACTCATGCGTTAAATGATGCCGACTGCCGGCGGGCAAAATGGTCAAGTTACTAATGTTGGTGTTGTAAATTACTTCACCAATATTATCTACCTTGTTCAATAAATAATCGAGCAAACCACTGGTCGCATCATATTCTAATTCCATACCAATACTCGGGCTAACAACGTCAGCGTCGACTAACAGGACTGTTTTATCTTGTTCAAGCGCGATACTCAATGCTAAATTGATTGAGGTAAATGTTTTCCCTTCATTAGCATGGGTGCTAGAGACCAAAATAATATTTGGCATGTTAAGTAGATGAGCCGTTTTGCCAAAGGCATTGGTCAATATTTTACGCTTGATAAAACGATATTCCTCATTAATACGACTGCGCTCGCTGCGGTTGGTAACCATGGATTTACTGCTGAGTAAATCCAAATCTAGTTCTATGTAACCACCAGCGCTGTGGCCGTCGTCCACTTGTTGGCTATTTAATTTATTTGCACCTTTACTCAGTGCTCTTTCAATTGTACTCATTGGAGAAATCCTTGGGCTATTTGACGAACCTGTGGCAAGAGTGAATCTGAAATTTCTAACACGAGAATGATAAAGTAGATGGTAATTAATAAACCAATCAGTGCAAAGAAAACAGCATTCTTGGTCCTCATATTCTGACCATGTTGGCTTTCATTTGTGTTTGACACTGTGCCCAGAACAGGCAACCCGGTTAATTGGGTTAATTGGTAAGGGCTCATGATCACCGCTTTTAATTGACTCATCAAAAATGCAATGGCGATACCTATACCTAAGCCTGCGAAAAGCGCCAATGTATAAAATAGCGCTCTTGGAGGGCCTGTGGGGGTTTCCTCCGCCCGCGGCGGGTCGATGACTCTAAATTGGATATCATCTACGCTATTGTCTGCCTGTTCTCCCAAACGTGCGGTTTCACGCCGTTTTAGTAACTCTTCATATTTCTGTTTAGTCACATTGTAACCGCGGTTTAATGCTGTTAATTGCGATTCTATTTCGGGAATGAGGTGGATCTTACTACGAAGCGCATCAACCTTAGCGACTAAATCACTGACTCTAACTTTAGTGCCAACGAGTTGATTCTCTAGTTCCAATACTTTGATCTTGATTTCTTGAAAAACTGGATTTGCATCGAGTGCTTGTATCGAGGACCCATTACCAACCGCAGCGACTTGAATCATCTCTTCGATCTCTTGTTCTCTTAATTTTACTAGGTCATTGATACGCTTCGAAGCCTCCTTAACATCTGGGTGCTCGATGGTATAGCGCAAGGTCAATCGGTCTAGACTGTCTTGCATTTTTCGAATTCGCTCATCATAGGTTGTTGTGTATTGCCGTTTTTGAGCTTGTGTTAGTAGTCCGAAGTTTGGGCGTTCGCCCGACATTTTTTGTCGTGCAGCAGTGAGCTGGGACTCAATTTCTCGTTGTTTTAATTGAGTCGCATCTAACGCACTTTCTAGGGTCGTTAGCGTTTTGTAATAACCATTGCCAGATTTCGATATCAACGAACCATTTTTCTGTCTGAATTGGGTCAGACGCTGCTCGGCCTGAGCTAATCTACTCTCATATTCAGCAATTTGCTCAGTGAAAAACTGTTTGGCAATGAGCGTTTCATCACGTGATTGTCCCACGGTATTATCGACAAATACCTTGAGTACTGCTTGCACTATTTGGGTCGCTTTAATTGGATTATTGCCTGAGTAACTGATGGTATACAGGTTGTCTTTACTTGTTCTGGCCAATTTAATATTCGACGCTAGCTGGCTAATTAAAATATCAAATTCATTTTGGTTGTTAGCAAGAATATCAAGATCAGCCATTCTTAAAATCTTTTCTAGATTTGGTCTACTTAGTAGTGTTTTTACCATGAGCCGTACCTGCTCATCGGGGTTATTACTAACCGTCATACCGCGTAATAGTGGTTTTAGTAAGGACTGGGTATCGACGTACACCCTTGCTGATGCACTGTATTTATCTGGCATGGCGGTTATTGCTGCCCACCCCAATAAAGCAATAAGCCAAGATGAAATGACTATATATCGCTTTTTAAGCCAAATACCACGAACTACACTCCGTATTTGTTCGAGTATGTCTTGCATTGATTACTCTCTTTTTCGATTAAATTTATTACTTAATGTTGTGTAAATTACAAATTAAATTAAAACCATGCTTCAGGGATGATAATGATATCGCCTGGAAGCATATCTGCATTAGCATTAATATCGCCTTCCTTGATTAAATCCTCGAGTAAAATTTGATAGGTTTTCTTCTGATTGTTTTCTACTCGGATCAGTTTTGCGCTGTTGCCATCGGCATACTCAGTTAACCCGCCTACGGCGACCATAACATCAAGCAGTGTCATATTTTGTCGATAGTTTATTGATTTAGGGTTGGCTGCTTCGCCAACGATTCGAATCTGCTCACTATAAGGGCCAACAAATCCTGAAACGGTTACCGTAACAATGGGATCTCTAATGTACTTGCCAAGGACTCTTTCGATGTCGCGGGCCAACATTGTCGGTGTCTTTCCTGATACCGCAATATCTTCCACCAATGATGTAGTAATTTTACCGTCTGGGCGAACGGTAAATCGCCCAGAGACTTCGGGATTGCGCCACACAAAAATATTCACCGAATCGCCAGGGCCAATCAAATACTGATAGTTGCTTACTTGTGTAGTTAGCGAAGGATAGGTCGATGCACTAGGGAGCGTTGAATGACTACTACACCCGACAAGACTAGCGAGCGTCAAAGCGACAATGCAATGAGTTTTTCCCAAATTTTTTATAATCATGATTACTTTTCCATTTTATGTTGGATCAAACTAGTAGCGCTATAATCGATGTTCTAGCACAACTATTATTAGCCAACATCCTTTGATATAAAGTTAGCCGAGGAACATTATTAAGTCTAGTTGCTGACAAATAGTTTGCTTATTTATTTGAGAATATTATGAAAACTCTTTAGGAATATCGAAATTAGAGCAACATATATTGCTAAGTTTGGAGGTATTAAATTGATTTGTATTCAATTTTTCTATCAGCAGCACGGGTTATCTACATGTCAGAATATTTTTTTCGCAAAATGAGAATTAATAAAAATCTGGACTATAGTTAAGATTGCTGTCTGCATTTGGATATAGCGATTAGCTAATCTAATTGCAAGTAATTGAGTTAGGTTGACTCGTGAAAAGGAAATTAAATGCCTAAATTGGATCCAGGCTATCTAAATAAAAATGGTAAAGCTTTAATGCTCTTGGAGTCTGTCATTATTTTTATTTCGATGATGATGACATTGTCAGTAACGTCTTTTGTTGCTGGTGTTTCTCTTGCAACGCAAGAGGGAATGCTTAATACAGTATACACTTCTGTTGTTGTTTCTGCTCTTACTCAAACTTTGGCGTTATCGTTAGGGCTATATAGTCGGCAATTACGCGAGAGTTTTTTAGGTATCGTCAAGCGGTTTATTCTGAGCTTTCTTATTGCCTATATCGTTCCTGTTATCTTTATTCGATGGACCGCTATTGATGATATGGATTTATTGTCATTGTTTATTGCCGTGACAGTTAGCTGTGCTTTGATCTGCTCATTACGCTTTCAATTATTAAACTTTGTGATTTGTCATTTATCCAAGAAACGTTTGTTGGTGTTAGGTTCGGGGACTAGGGCTTCAGTAATTGAAAAGAGAATGCGGCGTTCAGTCGACCAGATGCATTTCGAGATTATTGGATTTATGCGGATTCATGGTGATGACCCCAACCAAATTTGTCCGAGAAAAATCATTGAAAATGACCTGCCGATTGAACAATATGTTGTTGATCATAACATTGAGCAAGTCGTGATAGCTTGCGATGAACGTCGCAATAACCTCGCATTGGAAGGGATCGCTAAGTGCAAGTTACGAGGCGTGAAAATTATCGATATTCTAGAGTTTGTTGAAAATGAAACTGACCAACTAGCCATTGAATTGATGTACCCAGGGTGGGTGTTATATTCCCAACCATTTATGGCGCCATCTGCCTTTGAGACTTTTGTATTGCAACTATTTAATATTGTATTAGCGATCGTTATATCGGTGGTCGCTTGGCCATTTTTCTTACTCGCGATTGTCGCTATAAAAGTTGAAGATGGGCTACGGGCCCCTGTTTTTTACCGTCAAAAGAGAGTCGGGATTTATTCGCAGCCTTTCGATATTTTTAAATTACGAAGTATGATCACCGATGCGGAAAAAAATGGCGCGGTGTGGGCTGAACTCGATGATAAGCGAACCACCAAAGTTGGGCGTTTTTTGCGAAAATACCGTATCGACGAGTTACCGCAATTATATAATGTGATTCGTGGTGAAATGGGGTTTGTTGGCCCACGGCCTGAACGGCCTGAATTTGTTGATAAGCTAGCGGTATCAATTCCATTTTATAATGAGCGTCATCAGGTTAAGCCAGGACTAACTGGCTGGGCTCAGCTGAGCTATACCTATGGCGCGAGTGAATCTGATGCCTTAGATAAATTACAATTTGATCTGTACTACGTAAAAAACCGCAGCTATTTATTTGATCTGTTAATCATATTACGCACTATCGAAGTGGTAGTTTTCTCTAAGGGTAGCCGCTAAATATGTATATCCCCCATATTACGTTACTTACGGGTCGCTTGTGAGCAGACGCATAATAAACGCGATGACCGTTGACGTGGAAGATTATTTTCAGGTGTCGGCGCTAGCGGAGCGCTTCCCTCAAGAATCCTGGCAGTTGCAAACCCTAAGGGTAGAAATTGGTACCAATAAGCTATTGGCGTTGTTTGAACAACATCAGGTTAAAGCAACTTTTTTTACCTTAGGTTGGATTGCGCAACACTGTCCAGATTTAATTAAGCGGATTGTGGATAGCGGACATGAACTTGCTTGCCACGGCTATGGCCATCAGCGAGTCACTGAGCTTACCCCGAGATTATTTTCTGAAGATCTTTATCGAGCAAAATCTATTTTAGAACAGCTATCAGGACAACGAGTTATTGGTTATCGAGCGCCTAGCTTTTCCATTAATGACTCTAATAGATGGGCGTTTGATGTGATGGTTGAGCTTGGTTTTACTTATAGTTCTAGTACTTATCCGATAAAGCATGATCATTACGGTGTTCCTCATTGGCCACGTAGCCCCTATGAGGTGGTTGATGGTTTAATTGAGATCCCGTTAACCACATTAACCCGCTATGGTCGCTGTTTTCCTATCGCTGGTGGCGGTTACTTTCGTCTGGCGCCATACCACCTTAGTCGATGGGCGTTAAATGCATATCATCAACAAGAGCAGCGCAGTAGCGTGTTTTATGTTCACCCATGGGAGCTTGACGTTAACCAGCCTGTGGTGCAAGGTCTCGACCTAAAAACAAGATTTAGGCATTACATTAATTTGGATAAGGTTGAACCTCGGATGGATCGCTTACTAAGTGACTTTAGTTGGTCTACGATGAAGAGTGTTTATGCCAACTATTTGAACCGAGATTTATAGGGATTTCATGATGACAATGGAAGTCAGGTATTTAGAGCCTAAGAAAAATAGTACATGGGATGCCTATGTTGAAGCACATGAACAAGGAACATTTTACCATCTATCAGGGTGGAGAGATATCATCACGAGCACCTTCGGACATGAAAGTTATTTTTGTTATGTGATGGACGATGGCGTGATTAGAGCAATCCTGCCGTTAGTTCATATCAAGAGCAAGCTATTTGGAAATACATTAGTGTCGACTCCTTTTTGTATTCATGGCGGTATCCTCTCTGACGATCCTTTGGCACAAAAGGTGTTGCTTGAGCACGCCAAGAGTTTAGCACAGCACCTGAATGTTGATTATATTGAGTTTAGATCTGATGGAAAGCAAGTACTGGCACCAGAATTGATATGTCAGAGCGGTATAAGTGTTGTCTTTGGCTGTGACTTAGCCGCTGAATCTACGTCTATTTTGGCAAATATTAAGAAGAAGCAACGAGCAGTGGTACGTCAATCATTAAATAATGGCTTACGTTATCAAATTGAAGATAGCATCGAAAATTTTTATAAAATCTATTCTTATAGCGTTAGAAACCTCGGTACACCAGTTTTTTCCAAGTTGTTGTTTGAGCAACTGCTTAGGGTCTTCCCAACACAGTGTGACATATTAACTGTATTCCATGGTGACCAAGCGATTTCTAGTGTGATGAGTTTCTATTATAACGGGAGGGTCCTACCACACTTTGGCGGGGGACTTCACGCCGCGCGTGATCTTAAGAGCAATGATTATATGTATTTTAAACTCATGTGCCACGGTGCAGGCAAGGGTTGTACCTATTTTGATTTCGGTCGTAGTAAAATAGGCAGTGGTGCCTATCAATATAAGAAACATTGGGGGATGGAGATATCCCAAGCGAACAATCATTATTATCTCAATCGAACAGATGAAGTGCCTAATGTTAATGTAAATAATCCTAAATACGCACTGGCTATCAAAGTATGGAAAAAGTTACCGTTGCCGCTGAGCCAACTTCTAGGCCCTCAATTATCAAAATATTTAGGATAGAATATGACCTCGATGACCAATTATTCATCCTCTTCTACGGCCCCCAAAACTACCAATCGCTGGAAGAACGTACTTATTGCCGTCGGCATTTTTGTTTTTTGGGTTGTTTTGTTTTTTGAAGATATATCAGACACTGCAGCTATTTGGTTGAGCTCTGATACTTACGCTCATGGTGTCTTTATTATCCCTTTGAGTATTTGGCTGTATTGGCGCCGCAAAGATGATTTTTTATCGGTGATCGCTAGGCCAAGTTATTTAGGTGCCATTACGAGTGTAGCGCTCAGTCTGCTGTGGTTTATCGCCCAGCTAATGGAAGTTAATTCGCTAATTCACTTGTTTACATTTATGTTACTTTCGAGTTTATTATGGCTTGTCTTGGGGGATGAGTTTTGTCGTCGATTTAAATTTCCGTTACTGTATGTTTTATTTTGCGCCCCCTTTGGCAATAGCTTGATCCCTTATTTACAGGTTGTTACAGCAAAAATAACAGTTTATTTATTACAATCATCCCAAATACCCGTGTTTTATGAAGGGTTATACATCACGGTGCCCAGTGGGGTATTTGAAGTGGCCGTCGCATGTTCTGGTATTCGCTACCTTATCGCTTGTTTCGCGGTGGGATCACTATACGCACATCTCTCGTATAATCAGTGGCACAAGAAATTAGTTTTTATTTTATTTGCACTACTGTTTCCCATCTTAGCTAATGGTGTTCGTGCGTACCTTATCGTATTGATCGCCTATTTATCAGATATGAAATACGCCACCGGAGTTGACCACCTAGTGTATGGCTGGTTGTTCTTCGGTCTGATTATTTATTTGATGTTTGCTATCGGTAATATTTGGGCGGATCCTGTTGATGATGCGAGCCTGAAAAATAACGAGGCAGGATATGGCAAGTTGTCAAAGCTTCGTGTTGCTGTAATGACTGCTAGTCTAGTGATCGTTATGGGATCCGCTATAAAATTCTATAGTCTCAACGAAACAGTTGCACCTAAATCACCATTACAAGCCGGGGCAGTGGAGCTTGTCGGTCATCGTGCTCCCACTCAGTCGAATTGGAAAATTACTTTTAGTCATGCACTTACTACCTATCGGGGGGTTTCCTCCACCAATACTGAAGTGTTTAAGGCTCAGTTTGCCCATAAACAAAGCCAAGGCAAGTTGATCACTTCCACGAATTCATTTTTCAATGCAGAACACTGGAGCCCATTGTCGGGGCCGACGGCTCATCAGTATGTAACTAGTAATGATGATATACCCTATACAGAGCTGTTGTTAGTAAGCATTGGTGGGCATCAAAGAGTTATTCGTTACTGGTATTCGGTTAATCAGCAGCATTACGCTAGTCGTTGGAAAACTAAATTGGCGCAAGGTTTTTCGCAGTTAATTAATACCACAAATTACGCATATATCAATGCGATATCAATAGAATTTCATCATGGTGATGAACGTAAAAAATCAGCGGATATCTTGCTAAATCAATGGATGGATAGTCATGCGTCTGCGCTTGAACCAATTTTAAGTGGTCAAGTAGACAGCATTAAATAAACTCTATAATTTCATGCTGACTTATACTCAGTAGCTATACTTAAAACAAAAATAACGACTTAACAGGATGTGATATGTGTGGAATTGCCGGCATTTTTAATGTCGCAAATAAAAAGGATGTACCTCAGGGATTATTGGAATCTATGAATGGGATCCAACGTCATCGTGGTCCTGATGATGATGGTTTGTTTTTTTCCCCGGGTGTTGGATTAGCTCATCGGCGTTTGTCTATTATCGATCTCGCTGGTGGTCATCAACCGATGTTTAATACTTCCAGTGATATTGGGATTGTGTTTAATGGGGAGATATACAATCATCGGGAGTTATCGCAAGAGCTTACCGCCCTTGGACATGAGTTTTCTACAGTGGGCGACACCGAAACCATTATTCATGCGTGGTCGCAGTGGGGGCCGGACTGTGTTAAACACTTACGTGGCATGTTTTCATTTGCTATTTGGGATGCCAAGCAAGATTTACTCTTTGTCGCACGAGATCGATTGGGGATTAAGCCCTTTTATTACTCGTTGCTCGATGACGGTCAATTTATCTTTGGTTCAGAGCTTAAGGTGCTAAAACAGCATCCTCAGTGCCCGCGTGAACTAAATCCTAAAGCGATAGAAGACTATTTTACCTTCGGTTATATCCCCGAGCCAAAAACAATTTTTAAGCAAGTTCATAAGCTCGAACCTGGGCATATCCTGACCATTAAATTTGGCGATGTTTTAGTGACGCCGGTGCAGTACTGGGATGTTAATTTTAGTGAGCCTAGAGAGCATGATGATACGGACAAAGATCAACTGATCAATCGCTTAAAAGATGCTGTCGATGTACGTCTTATCTCTGAAGTACCATTAGGGGCTTTCTTATCGGGCGGGGTTGACTCATCCGCAATCGTTGCGATGATGTCGCAGCTTAACGATACGCCAGTTAATGCATGTTCTATTGGCTTTGATGTCGATGATTTTAATGAAACCGATTATGCTAAAACGGTCGCCAAGCGATACCATGCCGATCACGCGGTTAAAATAGTCGATAGTCAAGATTTTGAACTGATTGACAGTTTGGCAAAAATTTACGATGAGCCTTACGCCGATAGTTCCGCTTTACCAACCTATCGCTTGTGTGAAATGGCTAAGAAAAGAGTCACTGTAGCGTTATCTGGTGATGGAGCAGACGAACTAATAGCTGGCTATCGACGTTATCAATGGCATTTAAAAGAGCAAAAAATTAGAGATTTTTTACCGCTATCCATACGTAGGCCGCTCTTTGGAACCTTAGGTAAAATGTATCCAAAATTGGATTGGGCACCTAAATTTATCAGAGCTAAGACCACGTTCCAGTCGATGGCATTTGATTGGGTTGAAGGCTATCACAATAGTATGTCAATTTTACGGAGTGATGAGCGAGACAAATTATTTAGTGACGATTTTAAGTTGCAACTCAATGGCTACTCGAGCGTTGAGGTGTTTAAGCAACATGCACTTAAAGCGCAAGACTTTGACCCGTTATCTCAGGTTCAATACTTGGATATGAAAACGTATTTAGTTGGGGATATATTAACAAAAGTAGATCGGGCGAGTATGGCGCATAGCCTAGAGGTTCGAGTACCTCTTTTGGATCATCACTTTGTGGAATGGGCGGCTAAACTCCCTGCAGAAATGCGGCTCAAGAAAAGAGAAGGTAAGAGTATATTTAAGCGAGCGCTTGAACCACATCTGCCACATGATGTGCTGTATCGTAAAAAAATGGGTTTTAGTGTTCCCTTAGCGCAATGGTTTCGGGGTCCACTAAAAGATAAGGTGAGTCAGGGGTTACTATCGAACCATATGAACCGAAGCGGCATCTTTAACCCTAAGACCGTGAATTGGCTTATCGACAGTCACATGGACGGCACTCGAGATAATAGCGCATCATTATGGACACTTTTGATGTTCGAGCGTTTTTTAGCTAATGAGGTCGCTCAATGAATATTCTATATATCTGTCACCGATTTCCTTTTCCAGCTAAAGATGGCAGCAGAGTGCGCTCTTTTAATATTATTAAGCATTTTGAGCAACAAGGCCATCGGGTATGGGTAAGCTCAATGGTCAGAGATAAACAGGAAGAGTCACAAGGGCAAGGCATCAAGGAGCATTGTCACCAATTTACCATGGCTCGAACCACACCATGGGTGCAAAACTGTCGCATGGTGTCTCGCCTCCTGAGCACTGAGCCTTCTAGTATGGGTTACTTTTATAGCGCGACAATGAAAAAGCAAATTGAACAGCTATTGGCTGAACAAAACTTTGACCTCATATACGTTCATTGTTCGTCGGTCGCGCAATATGTGAAGCATGTCGCTGGCATCCCCAAAATTCTCGATTTCGTCGATATGGATTCACAAAAATGGCTAAGTTTTACAGAGTTTAAATCATTTCCAATGAACTTTGGGTATTGGCTTGAAGGAACGAAGCTTGAACGCGCAGAGCGGCAGCTCTGCGCTCACTTCGATTTATGCACTACCATCACCCGCGCTGAATGTGACAGCTTAGATAAACTTGCTCTAGGTGGCGCAACTAACTGGTTTTCTAATGGCGTAGATAGCGAATATTTTGTGCCGACAGAACAAGCCTATCACCGGCATCAAGTCTGCTTTATCGGCAAGATGGATTATTACCCGAATGAACAGGCGGTCAGTTATTTTTGCCATCACGTGTTGCCCTTGCTACGACAAAGCATCCCCGCTGCTGAGTTTGTTATTATCGGCGCTGCCCCCAGTGAGAAGGTTAAAAAATTGGGCGAACTCAGCGGTGTAACAGTTACCGGCTTTGTAGATGATGTGCGTGACTATGTGCGAAAAAGTGCCGTGATGGTGGCACCGCTGAGTATCGCGCGCGGCACTCAAAATAAGATACTCGAAGCTATGGCGCTTGGCGTACCTGTGGTAACGAGTGAAATTGGCGCACGTGGTATCGATGGCGATCCTAATAAAGATTTTATCGTCGCTAGCTCTGCACAACAATATAGCGACCAGCTGGAGACGTTGATGAGCGATCAAGAACTGCGCCAACGTTACGCGCGACAGGGACGATTAACTATCGAGGAAAACTATAGCTGGACTCATGTGTTACAACGTCTTGATGCACTAATTCAAACGACCGTTAGTGCAGGTAAACCGCCATTAGCCAGCGGAAATACATAGGATAATTGATGTTAGTTCTTCATGTTTTTGACCATACAATTCCATTGCATAGTGGATATACGTTTCGCAGCTTGGCTATTTTACGTCAGCAGCATTTACTGGGTATCGAGACGATGCATGTTAGCTCCTCGAAGCAGCTTGAGCAGAACGATGAGGTGGAAGAGGTAGATGGTCTGCAGTTTTATCGTACATTTCCCAGCACGCTGGCAAAATTACCAATACTTAATCAATGGGATGTTATTGCAACGTTAATTCGTCGAATCGAGCAGATCATAAAAGAGCGGCGACCAGACGTGCTACACGCTCACTCTCCGTCACTTAATGGGATCGCGGCGACTATTGTGGGTAAAAAACACAATATACCCGTCGTCTATGAAATGCGCGCCTCATGGGAGGATGCGGCGGTGAGTCATGGTACCTGCAAGGAAGGATCTTTACGTTATAAAGTAGGGCAATGGTTAGAAAGATATGCACTTAACAATGCGACGCATGTAACTACGATCTGTCAAGGCTTGGCTGAGCATATACAGTGCTGGGGGATAGAGCAGGATAAAATAACAATAATTCCTAACGCAGTCGACCTAGAGCGTTTCTTGCCGCAACCAGAAAAAAACAAGTCATTGTTGTCGCGCTTGGCGCTCAAGGATAAAGTGGTCTTAGGTTTCTTAGGTTCTTTTTATCGATATGAAGGCTTACATTTACTGATCGCAGCACTTCCTAAAATTGTAAGTCGTCATCCCAACGTTCACTTATTGTTAGTGGGAGGGGGGCCTGAAGAGAAAAAACTCAAGCATCAAATTGAGACACTCTCATTAGCGCAGCATGTGACTTTTACCGGTCGAGTTCCGCATCAAGAAATTAGCCAGTATTATTCATTAATCGATCTATTTGTCTATCCGCGAGAATCGATCCGCCTGACAGAAATTGTCACGCCACTTAAGCCGTTGGAAGCGATGGCGCAACAAGGATTGGTTGTCGCCTCTGATATTGGTGGTCACCGTGAAATGATCACGCCAGATGTTACTGGGATACTGTTTAAGGCTAACGATATTGGAGCAATTAGCGAAGCGATTATTGATGTAACATCACACCCTGAACGATGGCCTGAAATTAAGCTTGCAGGGTGCCGTTATGTTACCAGCGAGCGGACATGGCAACGCAGTGTTGCACCTATTAAAGCGGTCTACGAATCTATTGTGTAAGGTAATGGTATGAACATAGCGATCATCGGGCCAACTCCGCCGCCTAACGGAGGCATGGCGATGCAGACACAGCAGCTGATAAGGTTGGTTAGTGATGCAGGAATGAGCGTTACCCCAATAATGACTAATGGCGCTTATAGGCCGGCGTTGGTTGGAGGAGTTCCTGTGCTGCGCGCGGTATTTCGTTTGTGCTGTTATTTCACAACCCTAATGGTTCAATTGAGAGGTGTAAAGGTGATTCATTTGATGGCTAACTCAGGTTGGTCATTTTACTTATTTTCGATGCCGGTTATTTACATTGCGAGTTGGTACAAAATACCAGTGGTAATGAATTACCGAGGGGGGCTAGCCGGCGATTTTTTCTCCGGGCACTGGCGCTGGATTAAGCGTTCAATTGCTCGCGTCGACAAAATTATTGTGCCAAGTGAGTTCTTGAGACAGGTTTTTCAGCGTTATGACGTGGCTAGCACTGTCGTGCCAAATATCATAGATTTAGCGGTGTTTGAGTTTCATCAGGTTCGATTGGATCCTGAATCATTACATATTGTGGTCACTCGTAATTTGGAATTAATTTATGACAATGAGACCGCAATAAAAGGCTTTTCATTGTTCGTTAAGGCTCACCCGAACGCGCGATTATCGATAGCTGGCAGCGGTGAACAAGACAAACAACTTCAAAAGTTAGTAAATCAGCTAGACTTAAACGACAAAATCACCTTCGTCGGTCGTCTAGAACGCAATGACATAGCGAATCTTTATCGCAGCGCCGATATATTATTAAACACGAGTTTGGTGGACAATACGCCAAACTCAATCATCGAAGCATTAGCTTGTGGATTAGTAGTTGTATCTTCTGACGTTGGGGGGATCCCCCATTTGGTCACTGACCAGAAACATGCTTATTTAGTTCCGCCAAGTTCGAGCGAGCGAGTGGCGCAGCAACTAAGTTATGTCCTTGATAAAAAAGAACTGGCACGTAACGTTGCGCTAAGTGGTCATCAAATGGTGAGACAGTTTACGCCTCAAATAGTTATTCCAAAGCTATTAGATATCTATCGGGAGTTGAGTTAAGGATGCGTGACGTCACGTTATTTATTTTTCTTGTTGTGATGTTGTTAATCACTTTTAAGCGCCCCTTTGTTGGTATCTTAATGTGGTGTTGGATTAGCTATATGGTGCCACATAAACTTAGTTGGGGCTTTATGATGAACTTTCCAGTAGCACAGCTAGTTGCCCTAACATTTTTATTTTCTTTCGCCATCTCAAAAGAGAAAAAAAACAATCGTTTACGTTCACCGATCATTTGGCTACTTCTGTTTGATGCTTGGTTAGTACTCAGCTTTATAATTCACCCTTTCACCGACCATGCGGTAGTACAGATCACCAATTTCGCAAAAATTCAATTATTTACAGTTCTCACTTATTTACTGCTTACCAACAAAGAACGCTTACATCAGGTATTGTTGGTTATCTCATTGAGTATTACATTTTATGGTGTCAAAGGAGGGATTGCGACCATTACATCTGGTGGGAGCACCCGAATATGGGGGCCTCCAGGAGGTTTTTTTGAGGGGAATAATGAGCTTGGGTTAACGTTGCTTGTGGCGATGCCGATAATTTATTACTTCTCGGTGGTAGCCAAATCTTAAAAAAAAAAATATGGTTTCCTGGGCGCGATTGTCTTGTCATCTGCGTCGGTACTAGGTACACAATCACGCGGTGCTCTGGTCGCGATCGCCTGCTGTGGGTTTATATTTTGGTTAAAGAGTAACAGCAAGATAGTGACATTGATGGCGTTATTAATCTTAGCTCCCGTTGGTTACAATTTTATGCCCCAAACTTGGCACGATCGCATGGGGAGTATCGTGCTCGATAATGAAGCCGATTACGATGCTTCAGTGCAGGGGCGATTCAATGCATGGCGGATGAGTGCCAACCTTGCTAATGACCAAGTGATGGGCGGCGGCTTTGACTCTTATACAAGGACAAACTTCTATCTATATGCACCAAACCCCGAGGATATCCACGATGCCCACAGCATCTATTTTAAAATACTTGGTCAGCATGGTTACGTTGGACTATTTTTATTCCTAGGCTTGTGGTTTAGCGCCTGGCTTATGGCGGGTAAAACACATCGAATGTGTCAGGGGCACCCACAGCTACAATGGGCTAGTTTACTCAGTAGAATGCTACAAATAAGTTTGATCGCATATGGTTCGGGAGGACTATTCTTAGGCCTAGCCTATTTCGATTTACCCTATCACATTGCTGTGTGTATTGTTGCCGTCTATAACATTGCACAGAAGGAAAAAGTCAAACTAGAACTAGAACAAGCGGAAGCCCCTGTGAGTATTCCGCAACCGACGCTGGCCCCTGGGCAAAGAGCGCCGGTAATTAAACCACTCTTGAAGTCCTAACTATTTTTTGTCGTTAAACAGATGTCAATCAGTTTTATATTTACTTTTTGGTTAAAACACAGTAAAAATGAAGTACACTCTTGATGGAAAAACAGTTGCTATGATTAAAGTAATTATTGAACGAACGATAGCTGAGGATATGCAATCGACTTATGAAATAGAAGTGAAACGAGCGCTTAGGGCTGTGATGGGAGCCAGTGGGTTTATTTCAGGTGAGTCATTGATTGATATAAACCACCCGAGTGTACGAACCATCATTACCACGTGGGAAAACTTATCCTGTTGGAATCGTTGGTTTAACTCTGACTTGCGTCGTGATTCAAATTACAACTTAAGCCAAATCCTCGAGCGCGAAGAAAAAATTAAAGTGTTGATGACTCCGCCTCTATCCTAGACAAATGCGTCAAAATGTTAGGTGAAATTTGGTGGGCGCTTTTCAAAGAATGCCGAAATAGCTTCTTTGCATTCGCTAGAATTCACCCGCTGAGCAAATACATTGCCTTCACTGATGATCACCTGTTCTATTTGCGCCTTGAACGGGGCTTTTAAAAGCATCTTGGCCTGCTGTACGGCTTCTGGCGGTTGCGCCGCGTAGAAGTTAGCCTTAGCTAGAGCGTTATCTATCAATTTTGGTGCAGTGCATACTTGGTTAATGAGCCCGATCTCAAGTGCATACGTAGCATCAAAACTCTTGCCAAGTAATAGTAATTCGCTCGCTAAACGCTGACCTATTAAGTTGGGTAATAATAGACTAGAGCCCCCTTCAGGTGTTAAACCCAGCCCAACAAATGGCATTTTGAACAGGGTATTATCTGCACTAATCACGTGGTCACAATGTAATAACATGGTGGTACCTATACCGACTGCCGGCCCAGCGGTGGCCGCGATTAATGGTTTGGTAAAGTTATTAAGCGCTAATAAGAAATGAAATGGCGGCGCACTACTATCCTGAGGAGGATGTTCTAAAAAATCATTTAAATCATTGCCTGCACAAAATACGCTATCATCACCGGATATGATCACAGCACGTATATGTGAGTCATCATTGGCCTGTATAAGCGCTTGTGCCAAGGCTAGATACATTTTCGCGGTAAGCGAATTTTTTGCCTCTGGACGATTAATGACGATATGACGGACATACTTATTGGAATCAGTTACTAGAATAGGGGACGACATAGTGCCTCTTTATTTAAACGAATGTTTTAATTTTTAATACCATATCGAAATAATGGTATTGGCGCAAATCTTAAGCTATTTTATCGACGCATAAATTTAAGATATAATCAGACCACTTTTCCCCTTGAGCCACTCCTGTGCAACAATTTGAACTACACCTTGATATCGAAAGTCCTGTCAGCGCCGTTGAGTTATTAGAGCAGCATTGCGCACTGTCTAAGAATCAGATCAAAATCGTGATGCATAAAGGAGCTGTATGGGTAACCAATGTGAACAAAACAGTGAGGTTACGGCGCGCAAAAAAGCAACTTATTCCCGGCCAGACGTTGCATATGTATTACAATGAACAAGCGCTCAGTGATGAATTTATGAGGCCGACACTCATAGAGGATTGTGGTGAATATAGTATTTGGAACAAACCCAGTGGCATGATGAGTCAAGGGTCTAAATGGGGTGATCATAGCACCATTGCTCGTTACGCCGAGACGACGTTACAACCACAGCGCACGGCCTTCATTGTTCACCGCCTTGATAGAGCAACCCACGGTATTATCTTGGTCGCACATAGCAAAAAGGCGGTCCGTCTGCTGACGCAGCTCTTTGAACAACGTTTGATCACGAAAAAATATCAAGCGGTTATTGTTGGTGAACTGGCCCAAGATAGGGAGTTCACCACTGATATTGAAGGACGCTCAGCCTTCACAAAAGTGCATCCATTGAACTATCACGTATCCACCGGCCAGAGTCTATTAGATATTGAAATTGGCAGTGGTCGTAAGCATCAGATCCGCCGACATTTAAGTGAGGCTGGACTTGCGATTGTTGGCGATAGATTATATGGAGAACCCCCTGAAGATAGTGATATCAATCTACAACTATGTGCCTATTACTTACAATATCAATGCCCGCTGCTAGAGGCGTCCAAGACTATCGTAATCACCCCGCAATTGATTATTAGTAATTAATTTCATGCGTTTAGTTGTATTTATTAATTGTTAGTTTATTCAAGTTAATGCTGATTATTTCGGATCTAAGCTAGCTTAATTATCGGTGCGATCAGTTAGCAAACGGTTACGAGTAACAAGAACACGCAACAAGTCGAACAAGCTAAAACACGCTAATCTGTCATATGATGAAGCGACTACTGGTTTTAAGGATATCGAGACGGCTGTTCGTGATATTAATCGCTTAGATGTGATATTGATCATGCCGCAGGAGTTATCAATGAATTGGCATCGGAGACCAACAATATTGGTAAAGTACTAGATGTCATACGAGGTATTGCCGATCAAACAAACTTGTTGGCGCTCAATGCCGCGATTGAAGCTGCAATAGCCGGTGAACAGGGGCGTGGGTTTGCTGTGGTTTCGGATGAGGTTCGTACATTGGCCAAACGAACTCAGGATTCGACTTCAGAGATCCAAGGTATGATTGAAGGGTTACAACTGCGCGCTGAAAAAGCGGTTGATGTGATGATAACAGTAAGGAGTGCACCAAAGAATGTGTGGATAATACACAACCGCTTGGTGAGTCTTTTAATAAAATAAATCAGGCAGTGAACGCTATCGTGGATGTGAATACTATCATTACAACTGCAACGGAAGAGCAAAATGCGGCAATTAATGAAATTAGGACAAACGTCAGTGATATTAATCAGCATGTTGAAAAAACGGCTCAAGGCTCTCGTGATACGGCGCAAAGGAGTGAGTCTATGACGGATTTAGCGATGCACATCGAGGGCGTGGTCAGTCAATTTAAGGTCTGATGTCGCTCCAGTGGTATATCGGCGGTATCTACAATTAAGTCGGATAAAGCCGTAGTATTGAAATGTCAGCTTGTTATTCAAGGGAAGTTGATTAGAAAGCCTCACTTTAACCATCCCTTTGGTGACTATTGGGATGGTTAATCATTAAATCTCTGGCTGACTATCAGTGCGTGTTAATGCTTCTTTTGCTAGTGCTGGGTTGGCGTACATGGTTAAAAGCCAACGCCTTTGAATATCAGTCAATTCCCTTACACGCTGGGACAGGGTGACACTTTGAATGTTATCTTGTAGCTGTTCCTTCGCTTCAATATTAGAATCATACAATTTATAATTTGATATTATCTGGCGGTCTATTTCTGCCGCTATTGCTTTAGAGTCTTGATAATCGCCAACAATAGGTTGTCCAAATTCGATATGAACACAGCCCTTGTGACCGATTAGTCCTTGATTAATACTGCGTAAATCCTCACCGTCGGATTTTTCATAACTACCTGTTTCTTCAATCGTGGCAAGTTCTACCGCTTTATCTTTATCACAGGGATCAAACTCATAGCTAATGGAGACTGGGACAATATTGAGCTCCCCTAAATACTGTTCAATTGTTTTTATTTTTCCTTTATTTAACAACAGCATCGAAATAAGAGCTGAATTTGTCTTATCTAGTCCGTCCTTTGCACGCCCCTCACGTTGTGCAATCCACACATGATGATCATTTTGGGTCAAAGTATGGTGAATATAGCTAGACAGGTTCTTAGAAGCTTTAAGCATTGCACGTTTAGATTCTTCATTGCGCTTAACGATGAAACTCTTATTCATTCTCATGAGATCTGATATCCATGGCTTACTCAGTAGATTGTCGCCGATGGCTATTTCAACCGTACTAAAGCCGCTTTTATGCAATGCTAAATTCACTAAGGCAGGATCAAGCGCAATGTCACGATGATTACTGATAAATAACGTTGGTTTAGTCATGTCTAAGTTATCAAGACCATTAAAACTAAATCCGTCGGTGCTCTTGGTAATGAGTTTATGTAAATATCGAGCAACCAACTGCTGAAACTCTTCAATAGAGTGTAACTTAGCAGCCTTGGACTTTAGGTATGCCTTTACGAACCAATGGCTTAGCGCTGGGAAAAAACGATTGAAGCGGGGGAAGAAATAAGCCGCAATAGACTCTTGTAGAGCTGATTCATTAATTATATTTTGAATTACGGCTGGCGCCTCGTCGTCACGAAACGGCCTAATGTCATCAAACATGGAATGTTCTCAATGATTACCAATGTACACGATATGAAAATATGTGGTTTGGTATAGTTAATATTAGTGAAAAATTGCGATAGATAGAACGATCAAAAACGATTTACTCACACAAGTTGTTAATAATACCTAATTCAATAATTGTTAGAGGTCGGATTACTTGATTTTTTACTTATAACCAGCACAAGTGGGCAGTTATATGAGTCAGAGCGAAGGTACTGGAAAACTTACAAATTCGTGGCCAATATTACTTGACCACTTCATACTTACTTACCTAGATTGGTGTAATATCAATTACTGGGCTGGTCCCCTTCACCATGATGCAAACTCATACCTGCCATGTGTGGAAAATTAATGTGATTGCAGGGGACGACAGAGCCCCTACATATTTAAGAAAACAAATTCTGGCAACGAAATGAACTGAAGTAAAAAGGTCATTATTTATAGTTGACCGAACTTGTTTGAGATGAATAAGGCAGACTGCTCCATCCCGAAATTACTTTGTTACAGACATAAAAAAATCGCCTGTCTTTAGTAACTAAAGGGCGATTGGTTTACGGTACTTTAAGTGATTGGATGCGGGAGCTAGATTTGAACT
>Ga0105356_10001106_pt1 | contig 26578 bp, 24 predicted proteins | sample GOMGulsemesocosm_3_FD_83502 | JGI IMG/M metagenome (GOLD analysis project Ga0105356, IMG submission 83502) | Methane-oxidizing microbial communities from mesocosms in the Gulf of Mexico - GOM9D Gulf of Mexico | ecosystem: Environmental > Aquatic > Marine > Cold seeps | place: Gulf of Mexico... | reverse complement strand
TTCCCAGGGCTTTGGTGTCGAAATGAGTCAGTTACTGGACAGTTTTTTAAGCAGTGCCGGGCTTATTAGCAACCGCGAAGACGGTATCGATCAACGCATTGACGACTTAGACGATGATCAGAGCCAGCTGGATCGCCGTATTTCCGCTTATCAAGAGCGCTTGACCTACCAATACATTGCCATGGAACGTATCGTTAGCAGCCTGCAAGGCAGCGGTAGCTTTCTCGACGGTCTGCTCGAAAGCCTGCCTTTCACTTCAGGTAACTAACAATAGTTGGCTCTGCCGGGCCCAGTTGGTCTGATTTTTGCATTTCTTTAGAGCAGGATATACGCCAATTTCTCCGCCTGTGCATACAGCCTGCTATTTCGCGTTTCCCCGAATATTCCAAGTAGCCACTCTCGTTCTTCTACGGTATATGTATTAGGGGATTTCCAGAGCTTCGCGTAAATATTGCTAGAGTTCTAGTCCATTGCCTAGCGGTTTCCTCGAGACGGTAGTATGTAGCACTGGCATTTGGCTGTCGCTTGTACCGGGAAAATCACTTTTTCCGCCTGATCAGGAAAAGCCAAACAATATGTTATGCAAGTGTATTTCCAAAAAACTAGTCGACTACACTCGTAATACCCCATTAGTCGCGGTATCTGGTTCATGTGTGCTGGATAGTACTGTGCATTTTAGTGTTCGTGGAGGCTAGGCCCTTTTCCAGACACTGTTTGATATCATTTAATACGCGCTGTCTTCGTGGTTGCCCCTACACGGTTCGGTCTGTTGACGAAAGTCCTTAATCGCTCGTTCAACAACGTAGAACGTTATTACTTTACTCAAGGCAATAACGCATATGGCGATCGTATCTTGCTGCCTCCAGCCGCCTTTTTGCATCGACTAATTTACAGCGCGATTTTTTCCGGAGCCCCAAATTCACCCTGCTGTCCTGTTGTTCTTCGGAGCGGGCGCAGAAAAATAAGGAGGCATCGCTAGCGTGCGATTACCTCGTGCTACCCACATGCTTTCATTCTCCGCGGGTGTTTTTCCGGGTTTCATTTAGTGATTTAAGGGACTGTTCATCAGGTAACAGAGGGCCGTAGACTAGTTGCGGAGATATCGTCAGCTTGATCAGTGACTGCGCCTGTAATGATAGATCTATCGTCCCACTTGCCTTTCTCGATGTGCGACTAGCCTTTTAGGCGTCTGTAAAACGTTTCAAAAATACCTGCTTTTTCGCTGATCACAATAAGGTCCGGTTGATTACGGAGAACCGATTTTGGGCAGCATCGTGTGGTACTTTTGTGCTTTCACAGGCCAATCGAATTCCATGAAATAGCGTTCCTTCCGAACGTCTATGTCATTACGATAGCCCCGAATGTCTGGTAGCCAGCGATCATCTAATGGACTGTTAGCGTCACAAAAACATACTCACCACTAGGGCTCCGTGAGTTATTCATAGCATGATCTAGTGAAACTAAACCAATCCGTTATCTTGTCAGGATGGGGTTTCATTTTTCTAGGTTGCCGGTTGCCGGTTGCCGGTTGCCGGTTGATGGATGGCAAGAGCGCGTCGTAAATAATCACTCGATATCTTGTCCCGTGGAGGTATCATGCTCGCGACGATTCTCCCGAAAGCCCTATTGGACTGTAGTAGAAAAATCCTGAGTTAGTGAGTCGCCCGAGTGTATTTTCCGAGTTATAACTATCGTTCGAGTTCTACGTTATGCGCTTCGATATCGCTGAGTGCATTGCCATTGGGGCGAGTAATGAGAACCCCTATAGTCGGTGAACGGGAAGATTGTAGGGTTTTGAGAAAACTATTGTTGTTACGGAAGGGAGCGACTATTGGGTGATTTACCCCGTTACCATTATATGCTTTTACCCGTAGCGGGTTCATTAGTATTCAAATTGTACAATCGGATATATATAACTATCAACTCAGATCCCGATTACAGGAATGGTTGACTATTAGTCACATTAAATACGTTGTTGGAAAGGTAATTGAAGGAAATAAGCTAGCGCGGAATAACTACGGTTCTTAGGGGTAAAGTAATACAATTTATTATGGTCTGTGGCATAATAAGTGCAAAAATACACCGCCTTTGAATTTAATTTTACAACTACAGCGGAGGCTATGAACGTGCTTGATATTACAGATTTCTATGTAGGGCAGTCAGTCACATTTACTCACAGAATTACAGATCATGATGTGGCAAGATTTGTTGATCTTACCGGTGATGATAATCCGATGCATGTTGACTCAGAATTCACCAAAGAAACACAAGTAAAGTATCCTGTTGCCCATGGTATGTTAACAGCCTCCTTTATATCGACTGTAATTGGAAAACACCTTCCTGGGCCAGGGGCATTGTGGGTATCTCAAAAGTTAGAGTTTTTGGCACCGGTACGAGTAAGCGATCAAATTGATATTTTTACCGAAATAAAAAAAACCCATATTGGCAATAGGCTTATTACTTTATCGATAAGTATAAAAAATCAACTAAATCGCCCGGTTATTCGCGGAGAAGCCGTCGTAAGGTGGCCAGCGTCTGGAAATAATATTAAGGGTAGTGTGGCAGAAATACCTTCTCAAACAGTTGCTTTGGTTACAGGTGCATCTAGAGGGATCGGCGCTGAAATAGCTTCCCAATTAGGCGCGAAAGGTCATTTTGTCTATGTTAATTACAATAATTCCGAAAGCAGAGCTTTAGAGGTGTTGGGGAAAATAATTAAGGCCGGTGGTAGCGGTGAAATTATCAAGGGGGATGTGTTTAATTCTGAATCAATAAAACGAATATTTTCAGAAATAACATTGAAGCACAACCGATTAGATATATTGGTAAATAATGCTTCCCCATCAATACGCGAGGCTGATGCGCTTGAGTTAGACTGGGATTCGCTTAAAGGGCAGTTCATGCCGCATATTAAATCCATTTTTATAGCTATTAAAGAGGCAGTGCCGTTGTTTGAAAAAAGTGGCGGCGGATGTGTTGTTAATTTGGGAAGTGTTGTGGTTGATGATCCTCCAGACAAATGGTTCGGTTATAACTTAGGTAAAGGGTGTGTTCACTTATTAACTAGAAACTTAGTTAATATTCTCGGAAGAAAAGGCGTTCGTATAAATACTGTCGCCCCTGGTTTTACAGAAACAGATCTAACATTAGATATTCCGGAAAGGCAGTTGATGATGTTGAAAATGAAAACCCCCTTGGGTAAGTTGGCAGAACCGGAAGAAATAGCTAAAACAGTTGTTTTTCTTACGGATGATGCTTCAAGTCATGTCACTGGTCAGGTGTTAAAGGTAAATGGTGGGGTGTCCTGATGATGCTGTCAATGTTCCAAGAGTTTCCCCAGGAAGAACAAAAACGAATCTATGTTCAAAAGGCTGTCAATTGTTTTAAAGAAAAGGTCGATTACGAAAATAATGTAAAAACCTTTTTCCTAACGAATTACACCTTAAATGGCATTGAATCGTTTCAATCCTACTACCTTTACAAAAAAAGTATCTCTCCAGTTGTTGAATTTAGTGACTTTAATGCAGTTGTTCAAACATTGTTGAATGAGAAGTCAAAGTTACATGAATTCTCGCCTGATTTTGTTGTTCTGAGTCTTGATCTTCGTATTTTTGTCAAAGATTTTTCCCTCAATGAGTGGGATTTAAACATCATTTTGTTGGAGCTAATGAAGATATTAGATTTGGTGAAGAAAGCCATTAAGGTCCCTGTTATTGTTACAGACTTTTTTCTTCCAGCAGTAAACCTTATGAAAAATAGCACTGGGGATACTCTGGACAAAAAAGTAAACAAGCTGAATTTAGAGCTATCAGAATATATTCAAAGTAATTCGAAAGAGTTCTTTCTTGTTGAGTTAAGTAAGATGGTAGGGTTTGTTGGCAACAAAAACTCCATTGATGATAGGCTTTGGTACAAAAACAAAGCCCCGTTTAAGTCTCCACTACTAGCTTCTTTAGCTCGAGAAATAAGCACCATTATATCCTCTCATTATGGCCATTCAAAAAAGTGTATTATTTTGGATTGTGATAACACCCTCTGGGGCGGTGTTGTTGGTGAAGACGGATTGGATGGAATAGCGCTAGATCCCAATGAATACCCAGGTGTCGCGTATTTCGAGTTTCAAAGTTATTTATTGAGTTTATACAAGCAAGGGATATTGCTAGCAATTTGCAGTAAAAATAATGAAGAAGATGTTCTTGCTGTTCTTGAAAATCATCCCAATTGCTTGCTTAAGAGAGAACACTTTGTAGTTATTAAAGCTAACTGGAACAAGAAATATATGAGTGTAATGGAAATCTCGTCACAGCTGAGATTGGGGATGAATAATTTTGTTTTCGTTGATGATAGTGATGTTGAATGTAGTTTGATTCAAGAGTTTATACCTGATTTAGATGTTATCCAGACCCCCAAGAACCCCTCAGAACTTTCCCATATTTGGAATAGCGAAAACCTATTTTACCTTCCACAAAAAACAAAAGAAGACGAAAGAAAACAAACCCTATACAAAGACGATTTTTCACGACAAAAAAGTTCGGAGGACTTTGAGGATATATCCACATTTCTTAAAACACTACAAACATCTGTGGAGTTTTTTGAAAAGGAGGAAACCCAGCTAGAACGTATCGCTCAGCTTACTCAAAAAACGAATCAATTTAATTTACGTACGATTAGATATACTGCTCTCAATATTGAAAGTTTTATAAAATCTGATAACCATGTGATTTTTTCAATGCGCGTGAAAGACAAATTTGGTGATCTCGGGATTACCAATGTGGCGATTTTCAATTTCGACAAGAAAAACGTTGCTTTTCTGGATACTTTTCTAATGAGTTGTCGAGTTATACAGCGAGACCTTGAGTATTGCTTCTTGCAACATTGTGCAAATACTTTAAGAGATAATTATGATGTCAAGGTGATTGAGGCTGAGTTTGTTCCCTCGAAGAAAAACTCCCTAGCAAAAAATTTCCTGGCTAAAGTAGGTTTTAAATTATGCGTAGATACAAATGGCAACGATACGGACAAATATTATGGTAATATCTTAGATATGGCGCCATTTAGCAGTGACCATATCAATACTATAAGGGTAGGCAATTGATGAATAGTTTGGAAGAGAATTTAAAGGATATACTGGCAACAGTATTTGAAATTGGAAAAGAAGAAATTACTCCTAAAAGTAATGTTGAGACGATAGAGTCATGGGATTCTGTAAATCATATGCATTTAGTTGTCGCATTAGAAGAGGAGTTTGAGATAGAATTTAGCGATGATGAGGCTGTTGAGTTGATAAGCTTTGAATTGATTCTTTCTTATCTTCAGGAAAAGGCTGTTAGTTGAGTAAGTCACAACTGATTCGGTGATTTTATAAGAAAATAGTTTGTTTTACACTGATGCCGTATGCGCCAGTTGGATTTATTTAAAATGACGGCATCAAGTTTAATCTGCAACTGAATATTGTTGCGGAAGCTGTAGCCACTACAGCAAGCCCCTTGCAAACGTTGACTGAGACTAGAGCATCGCAAGAATTCCTCCAAAGTAGAATCGAAAAATAGGGGAGCATTATTTTATCTATTGGATAGAACTAGGCCGTTGGAATAAAAGCGGCATTTTGATAACGGCCTGGCAGCTAATGTTGCATGACTGTTTGTAGTCAGGACAACGAATAGCCTACGAGGGGGATGACTGGCAGTGCCCCAACGCCGATGACGAAGAGCGTTACTAGTGCCACTTTCGCTGTTCGGCAGCCATCGCCAATAGGCTCGAATAGTTACGATGCTCTCTGGTCGCTAACTGACCCGCTATACGCGGTCGGATTTTCCTGTCGCTTGCTTTCAAATTCTGCGACGCCCGTTAGGTTTTTCCAGGCAGTGCTTTATCGGTCAGTCCATGGTTAACTCGTTATTATTCAATTACGTATGACTATGAAAATCTTTGCAGTTTCCGTAATTTTCGCCGATACGAGGATTGGTTGTATGTTCCACGGCAATATTCTTTTGAGCGACTTTCGTGTTAACTCATCTCGGAAGGTAACCTCGCTGGCTGGGCCCGAGTTAACTTTTTACCCTGTAACTAGTTGATATGGGACACTATCAGTGAAAGCCAACAGGCACTTATCAAGAGGGCTAGTGATTGCAATATGTAAAGGTCAACCTTCATTCATGTGTGATACGTTTGACCGAGATGATGTAGCGCATATTTCGCGTTACTATCTACGTGATTGTACTGATAGCATGCCAGGGTTATTGCGTAAATAGGCCTCTGGATAACACCCAGATGAACGTGTTACGAAGTGAGGCTAGTGGTATGATGTTAGCTTCCAAGGCTTCCAAGGCTTCCAAGGCTTCGAACGCATGCCTAGCTACAAATTTTAGCATCTTGGAGAATATCGTATTACAATGTAGCAAGGTCTTATTTCCTTATTGTTTTTCAGTGGCTTGTGGTGGATTTTTGTAAAATGGAAGTCGGTTTATCAAGTCAGCGTATTGCTTCGTTAACGGGATAGTATTGGTGAAGAAATGGTTATTGGAAAATACAAAGACGACATATTTCTAGAAATTATTCGTATTATTCAGAGTAAGAATGTATTCCAGAAAAAAATGATAAAAAATGAATTGGCCAGTAGGGATAGCGTTTTTTGGGCCAGAACAAATAGTTTTTCTGTTGGGTTTGAAACGTTAATGGAAGAATACAATATCTCAGCCGAGAAAATTGCAGATTGTTATATAAAGCTATGTAAAGATATGGTTTTGGAACAAATTAAATTCAAAAAAACTGGCAAGTATAGTTCAAACTCATTTGCAGAGGTGGCGGACAGGGTATATCACTCAAAGCATGAAATGGAGGCAATGGTCTATGGTCTCGCTATGTCTCAATTTCTCTGGAAGAATCATTACGGCCTGTTTGACTACTTTATCGAAACCATTGGTGAGCTTCAGGAAAGCGAAGAAATAACAAATTATTTGGAGATTGGGCCTGGTCATGGTTTGCACTTGGTCGAGTCGCTCAAGACATTTGAAGCAGCACATTTCGATGTGGTAGATATTAGCTCGATATCGCTAGATCTGAGTAAAAAAGTAGTAAAGCATTTTGTAGGAAGTAATGTTGACGTTAGCTTTCATCATCAAGATATTCGAGATTATAAGGGGATTTGTAGTTATGACCTTGTTGTTATTAACGAAGTTTTAGAGCATTTAGAAGATCCTCTTGAAATGATGAAATGCGTTGTTGATTTGATCGGTAACAATGGGGTCGTATTTTTAACCACATGTGCAAATGCTCCCTCAATTGATCACATTTATCTCTACGACTCGGTGGAATCTATTCAAGATCAGATTAACGAATCTGGCTTAGAAATCATTACTGAGAGGCTACTGCCGGTTGGCCATGTTGTCCCACGTAGTTTATGGAAGGGGAAAAGTGTTGAGGTTAACTACGGAGCCCTCTGTAGGAAAAAAATTAGCGAGTAGTAATATGTTTGATGTATTAAGAAAACGGCTAAGTCAGTTTTCCGAACGTATCGCAATAGTTTCTAATAACAAGGAATACAGTTATGGAGATCTAACTGCTGAAGTGGAAAAGCAAGAGCTTTACTTCGAAGATAACTGCATTGGAAGTAAGCATGTTGTTGTTATTATTGGTGAGTTTTCCTTAATAGCAATTGCGAGTCTTATTGCACTTACATTAAGAAAATCGACTGTGATTCCATTAACTAAAGAAGCATATTTTAAGTTGGGGGAATATGTAGATAAGTTACAAGTGGATTTTGTGTATGATACTTATGAAAATGAGCTGATTCACAAAGAAGACTCAGAGTCTGCTTGTCCACAGTGGAAGTCAATATTACCTAGGCAGGCTGGCGGATTGGTTGTATTCACTTCTGGAAGTACAGGGGTTCCTAAAGCTATTGTTCACGATATGGATTCGCTTTGTTATCGATACCTTGAGTTAAAACCCCCAATTAGTGCTATTTGCTTTTTGTTATTTGACCATATGGGAGGGATCAATACGATTCTATTCTTGCTGTTTCGTGGAGGAACTGCGATTAACATAGAAAGCAGGAAAGTCGATTTAGTGTGCAAGGCAATTGAAGAGTATAATGTCGAACTATTGCCAACAACACCAAGTTTTTTATCTCAAATGCTTATAGAGAATGCACATAATAAATATGACTTATCGTCTCTGAATATCATTAGTTACGGAACTGAGGTCATGAATGAAGTCGTTTTAAAGCAACTGAATTCGGTTCTGCCAGGTTGTGTTTTCAAGCAAACATATGGATTGTCAGAGACAGGTGTGTTCCAGATAAAATCGCAATCTAATGACTCGTTGTGGTTTCAGATCACTGATGATGGCGTCGAAACCAAAATTGTTGAAGAGATATTGTGGATAAAAACTAAATCGAACTTACTTGGGAAGGTTTTGTTTGTTGATGGCGGCGCTCTGCTAGAAAAGGCATCGGACGACTGGTTTTGTACTAACGACATTGTTGAAGAGAAAGATAAGTATATTAGAATATTAGGTCGTGAAACAGATATAATCAATGTCGGTGGGCTAAAAGTTTACCCAAGTGAAGTTGAAAATTGCATTCAGGAACTCGATTATGTTGCTGATGTTTTTGTTAAAGCCAAAAAGCATGTGCTTCTCGGACAGATAGTGGTAGCGTATATTTTACTGAATGAAGGTGTAGAAAAACATGAAATTAAAAAGTTATTAAGACCCTATTGTTTGTCGAAATTGGAAAGATACAAGGTCCCTAGTCAATTTTTGTTTAAGTGGGAAAATTTCGTAAATGATAGATTTAAAAAAGTGCGAGTTTAATGAAAAAAACATCTCTTCTTGAGCTAAAGTCAAGCCTAAAAAACTTGAGGACGACAAGGAATCACATTTATGTCGTTCACAGCTCGATGCTTAAGTTCGGGCTAGTTGAAGGAGGTGTCAGAGGGGTCATGAGCTGTTTGCATGATGTCTTGGGACCAGATGCCACGATCTTGATGCCAGCGTTTACTTTTTCTTTTGGTGAGTCCAGAGTATGGGACTATAATAATTCAAAAAGCGAAGTAGGGGCCCTTTCGGAGTATTTCCGAAAGCAGGAAGGGACTGAGAGAACAATACATCCATTTCATTCATTGTCAGTCTCTGGGAAAGAGTCAGAGCAATTTTTATCTTGTAAAAACTTATCGTCTTTTGGCGATGGCTCACCTTATGACTTATTGTATGAATCGGAAGCTATTAATATCGGTTTGGGGACTGAGTTTATTGGTGGGGCAACTTTTTTACATCACACAGAAGAAATTGCTCAAGTCCCTTATCGATCATACAAAGATTTTGAAGGTGACGTATTTGATAGAAATGGGAAGAAGCTCTGCAATACATATAAGATGTATGCTCGTGAAATATCAAGAAGTCATGTATACGATAATGAATGGGATAAGGTTTGGAGTCACTTTGTTAGCGAAAAACTTGTAATTAGAGAAAATTTAAATGGTGCGAACTTGTTTGCATTTGACATAAAATCAACACATGATAATTTCCTTAAAGCTTTACGTGATAATCCATATTACTGCGCAAAAAAACATATGTTATCGGAGGATAGTTGAATGAACAAAGAAGAAATAATTGATTACATTTTGGGTGAGCTTAGTAGCATTTATAAGGAAAATGAACTGGACGATAGTGTAATTGACAAAAGCACCATCATTTTTGGTAGTGGAAGTTCAATTGATTCCTTGGATCTTGTGGGGCTTATAGTTAGTGTTGAAGAACACGTTCTCGAGAAACTTGACAAAGAAATACAAGTAATCGATGAGGATTCTATTATCGTGGGAAAAACTCCATTCGAAAATGCTGAAAGTCTTGCTTCGCTGGTTCTTTCGAAAATATCCCGTGAAGGATAAAACGTTATTAATCACAGGAGTTTCTAGGGGGTTGGGATTAGCATTAGCTAATTATTGGAGCCAAGAAAATACTATTATTGGTATATCACGAACGCAGAGTCCCGAGATGGACGTGGATATAATCCATTACAATTGTGACTTGGCAAATGAAGACGAAACGCTGTCAACTATTCGGAAGATAGTAAAGAATCATAAAAATATTGATGTGCTGATAAATAATGCTGCTGTTTTAACATCTCTTCCGGTTGGGATATTGAAGCCACAAGATATTAGTAGAATGATAGATGTAAACTTAAAGGCCCCCATTCTTCTAAGTAAAGTTGTTTTTAGGAAAATGATCGCTTCGAAAGGCGGTCAGATTATTAATATTACCTCTATGGCTCCCAAACTCTCAGTTGTAGGGGATTCTGTTTATGCAGCTACGAAAAGTGGCCTAGAGGCTTTTTCGAAAGTTCTGAATAAGGAAGGACATCAATTCGGAATACACGTGAATAATCTTGGTATATCTGCTTATCCCAGCGGCATGCTTGAACAGGTGTTAACGGATAATTCGGAGAAAATTCTGAATTTGATCCCGCACAAACAGTTTGCAGAGTTTGATCAAATCGTTTCTGCGTTGGAGTTTCTTGGATCTGGTCATAAAGACATCGGTGGTCAAACAATTTATTTAGGTGGGGTTTGATGAAGTGCTAATTTATCAAAATGACAATTTGAAGATACATCAGCTTTTATTAAATCGGATACAAACCAATTGTTTTATTGTTCAGAAAGAGAGTGAGGCAATATTAGTAGATCCTGTCAGCAATGCCAATGCCATTCTTGACTATTTGGATAGTAAGTCATTAGTACTACGATTTATGCTTTCGACTCACGGGCATTTTGATCATATTGGTGCCGCGGCGGATATTATCGAAAGTGGATTAGTAGAAGAACTATTTATTCATGAAAAAGAATTTGGTGAGGTATCGAAAGCGCCAATGTATTCGGCTCTCATTCTCAAGGAAAAATTGATAAAACCTAAGTTGTCCCGGTTTAGCAATATTTTATTGGAGTGTCTAGATTCATTCGGATTGTCTATAGAGCATGCCGGAGGCCACACTAAGGGAAGTTGTTTTTTGTATTCCCATAATAAGGAATTTGTTATCACTGGCGACTTGGCGCTTAATCATAATCTAAAGATAACCTTGGCAAATTCGAGAGAGAATAAGAACGAGTTTTTTGAATTTGTAAAGAACATAGAAGATAATTTTCTACCACATACGGTAATTTTCCCAGGTCATGGTGATAGAACAACAGTAAAAGACGAGTTGATGTACAACGAAAAATGGAAATATATTCGAGAGAGTCAAAATGGGAATTAAAATTATTGGGAGTGGGCGATATATTCCTCCGCTTTTTGAGAAAACTGAGGAAGTTGCTAAACGCTTAGGAATAGAATCCGATAATATTGTTAAAAAGACGGGGATTGAAAAGCGTCATCTCGCTGGGGATGAGACGGCTTCTGGTATGGGGCACAAGGCCTTGCTCGAAGCCATTGAGCTTGGCAGGCTTGATAAGAGTGATATTGATGGGGTTATAGTCGCCACTTTCACAGGAGATTACCTATACCCCAATACGGCTTTAAAATTAGTTAAAACGCTGGGTCTAAATTGTGGGATAGCTCAAGACGTTATGGCAAATTGTGCAGGGATGCAAGTCGCATTTGAAAATGCACGATCATTGCTTATAGCAAATGACAAGCTAAAATTTATTGCGGTTGTTGGGATCGCTAAGCAATCTCCATTTGTTGATCCCAATGATGAAAATAGTGCATATTTTTTTGGTGATGCTGCATCTGCAGTTATTATGGGAAAAGATTTAAGTCCAGCAGATTCCGGTTTTTTACCTAGTTACTTTAAAAGTAATACTAAAAATTATGAGCTAGTACGGCTTAGGGCTGGAGGTTCTAGCTTTCCATTCTCGCCGAAGCTATTAGAAACAAATAAACCGACTCTTTTTTACGAACATACCGGGCTTGGTGTTTGGAAAGAAGTTGTTGTCGAGCTTCCCAAAATAATTCGTAATTCCTTGGATGATCTGGGGTGGACGGTTGATGAAGTGGACCTAGTACTTTTTCATCAAGCCAACTTAAATCTGATCAACTACTGCATGGCCAAGCTAAAAGTGCCAAAAAGTAAAACAATTAACAATGTGCAAGCCTTGGGTAATACCGCTGAAGCCTCTTTAGGCACTGTTATATATGAAGCCTTCAAAAAGGGTATGTTCTCAAAAGGAAAAAAAATACTATTTGCGTCAGTTGGCGCAGGATTTATCTACGCGGTAACTCCATATTATGAGAAATGAACAAGTAAAACGATCTAAGTCTTAATAGTAGTTATCTGTGAGCTTGGATGCGGATAGTTTTAGTGAGGAGTGAGATGAAAGCAACGGTAGATATGTACGCAATGGCAGCTGAACTTTTCCCTATAAATCGAAGTTTATCAGGTGAGGGGAATAGGAAAACTCTACGATTGATTAAAAAGATTGTACCCGAGCTTACCGTTAAGGAAGTTCCGAGTGGGACTAAGGCTTTCGATTGGGTTGTCCCCGATGAATGGAATGTTGTTGATGCTTGGATAAAAGACAAACATGGCAAAAAGATCGTTGACTTTTCAGTGTGTAATTTACACCTAGTTGGTTACTCAGAACCTGTTCACATGACCATGAATCTGAAGGAATTACAAAAGCATCTATATTCGTTACCCGAGCAGCCAGATGCGATCCCTTACATTACTTCTTATTATAGTAGGCGATGGGGGTTTTGCCTTTCTGAGAACGAACGGGAGCAATTGGCTGATGGTGAGTATGAAGTATTTATCGATAGCTCGTTAGAATCAGGTAGCCTCAGTTATGGAGAGGTTATTCTTGAGGGAGAAGAAGACAGAGAGATTTTAATTTCTACTTATATTTGCCACCCCTCTATGGGAAATAACGAGCTGTCTGGTCCAGTAGTGACAACAGCCATATTAGATTGGCTAAAAAGCCTCAAAAAGAGAAGATATACCTATAGGGTTCTATTCATTCCAGAGACCATTGGATCTCTAATGTACCTTGATAAGCATCATGAATATCTAAAGCAAGTGGTTGATGCAGGATTTGTATTAACTTGTATCGGAGATAATAACTCTTACTCTATGCTCGAATCTAGGTATGGTAATACGCTAGCAGATGACGTTGCAAAACATGTTTTGAAATATCACAGTGCTAATTTCTTAACCTATTCATTTTTGGATAGAGGCAGCGACGAGAGGCAGTATTGTGCGCCAGGGATTGATTTACCTGTTTGTGATTTAATGCGCTCGAAATATGGAGAGTACCCTGAATATCATACATCACTAGACAACCTCGATTACATTTCAAAAGAAGGCCTAGAAGGTGGCTTTGATGTCGTAAGAAAATGTTTAATGTTACTCGAATCTAACAGGGTATATAAGACTAGAGTTTTGGGAGAGCCGCAGTTGGGTAAGCGAGGTTTGTACCCAACGATCTCAACTAAAGGGACGAAAGCGAAAGTAGCGGCAATGATGAATTTGATAGCATATGCTGATGGGACTATGAATCTAATAGAAATTGCCAATAAGATTAATGAAAATGCGCTGGATTTAGTCGAGTTGGCTGAGAAACTGGAAGATGAAGGCATTTTTGAAATTATGTAACTAAAAGAGCCATCAGCCTCTCTTTTCCTGCTTGCTATTCTACTTGTGCTTGATTGGCTTATACTCATTGCGTTAGCAATAGCTAGCCGGCCAAATCCATTGATAATTACTACCTGCGTTGGGGGTTCTCTACTGCAGAAAATCGATTGTACTGTTTAGTCGGCACTTAGTCTCTTGCCGGAGGAGCGCCAAGAGATTACCTGCGGTGGGCCATTGTTCTGTTCTGTCCAGTCATGTGACGCTATTGTATTTAGGTTTGGAGATACGGAAGGCGAAACTAGAAAGTGAAAGATGTTCCTATGCGGCCAATCAATTGTTATATACTTTCTTACAGATCCCAGAGGAGGGACCAATTATGAAAACATCAGAGCTTATTACAGTTGAAGCCTGTACCAAGATATACGAAGACTACAGAATTAACTGGAGTCGTTCGGGCCTAAACGAATTCGCAGAAACTATTTATTGTGAAAATGGCGAGGATGGAATTGTTGAGAAGGTTTTTTCCGAAATAGGGGAGGGCAGTAAATTCTATGTTGAGTTTGGAGCCTGGGATGGCTGTCATCTGTCTAATACTTGTAAATTAAGGAAAGAATCTGGTTGGCATGGACTGTTATTAGATGGAAAATTTGACGAACCTAGTATTAACTTACACAAACATTATCTTACAGCCGAAAATATCGTGGAACTTTTTAATAAATATGATGTGCCCTCGGGATTTGATTTTCTGTCTATCGATATCGATGGTAACGACTACTATCTACTGAAGGAAATATTTACATCATTTAGGCCCAGATTAATAGTAATCGAAACCAACCAACTTATTTCACCTTCGACTGCAAGTGTGATTGAGTACAACCCTAATATATACTTTGATATAAACGCGAGATACTTTGGAGCAAGTGTTAAAGCTTTTGATGACCTAGCAAAACAACATGATTACGTTATGATTTGTCAGCATGACCAAAATGTGTTCTTTCTTGAAGGAAGCGAAGTCAAAAAATTACAAACACCTATTGACGGGCTCGGTGATATTGAAAAACTGTTCAAGCCACGAATTCCTAGATGGTATCTGGATGCAAATAACGAAAAGGTTGAGTTTTCAAAAAAACATGTCGAGAATCTTGCCTGCAATAATAAGACTCCTGAGGACTTACAGCCAATCATAGAAAAAACAATGAAGAATCTGGACAATGATGGTGATTGGATAATCCTGTAGGAAAAAGTAAAGCGTATTTCGGAGTGCAAAATAAACGATATAAGACATCTCAGTCAGCCTTCTATATCGTTTTTTCGAATACATTGAGTGATGATTTCCCCATTCGAGAGACGATGCACTAATAGCTTAACGGGACCTGTTTATCGCTTACAGAGAAATAGTTAGAGTACTAAATGATGACTCTTTATTGTATTGAATAAATGATCAAGATTTTTCTATTAGTTATATTTTCCTCGTACTACATTTTCAACGGTCAGCTTACGCGCGATAAGGTCGTTAGTAACATTTTGTGAAGAATGCACATACGTTGCTATTACTGACATGTCCAGCCACCATCTATTTGTAGATTAATTCCTGTGACATAAGATGAAGCATTAGAGGCCAAAAATATAATGGCACCTTTCAGTTCTTCGGCCTGCCCAACTCTACTTAATGGTACCTTTTCTTCCAACTTTGAAATAAAACCCGGGCTATTCAATTGTATAGCGTCATTTGGAAACGGCCCTGGTGAGATACAGTTTACTCGGATGCCTTTCCTCCCAAATTCGTTGGCAGCATATTTCGTCCAATGTATTAATGCTGCTTTAGTTGCGCCATAATAGGGAGGGTTAGTTCCCTTTGGTGAGTCGTAGATACCCTGATCTGGGACAACAACACCATACATTGATGCTATATTAATACAGCTAGCTAAATTGTCATTTTCATGTGCTTTTGCCAACGAAGGTTCGCAGATTTTAAACAGTTTTTGAACGGCTACCAGCCCTATTTCATAGCTTTCTCTATAATTATCGTCGGTCGCTGTTGCGATGGTATCACCAGTCCCACTATAGGCATTATTAACAAGTATATTCAATTTATCAATTTGTCTTTCACTGAAATAACTAAGTAACGAATGCTCATCTAATAAGTCAAATATGGCTCCTTCTGCGGAATAACCATTCTGGAAAAGATAATCCACTAGCGTATTAACTTTAGTCTTATCTCTCCCTTGAATGATGACATGCGCTCCAGCTGCAGCGAGCCCTTTGCAAATTTCTGTCCCTAGGTGCCCTGTTCCTCCTGTTACAAAAGCAACTTTTTTGCTCAATGAAAATAGTTCAAAATTCATAGTAATTTCCACTTAGAGGGATCTAATGTACTGCTGCCCACTATTGGCCTTGTAGAAGTAATTTCCCTGATCCCGTCTTGGTCAATTTTGTCATTTGAAAATAAGCCAATGTTGTTTCGTAGTTGTTCCACTGAGTCCATTCCTATAACCAATGCATCTGCCCACGGTAGTGATCTTGCGTATGCAACGCATAAATCGGCAATACTCTCCCGATTCAGTTTCTCCGTTGTATTATTCAGCCAATTGGTGATTTCCAAACTACATGCAACGTTAGCTTTAGCGAAATGTTCAGGAGAAGAGGATAATAGTAACCCTTGTAAATAGACACTTCTAATATGAATATTAACTTGCCGATTCTTTTTTATTTCGGTCAATTTCTTGATCGATAAATCCCACCGATGATCTAGTATGTTATAGGGCATTTGTATAAATTCTATATCTAGATAGTTAAGAGCAAACAACATTTCTTCAGGTGATTGTACGGATGCGCCTAAACATCTAATTGTTCCTTCTTCTTTTAAGGAGGTGAGCTTATTTAGTACGGCATTTCCAAAAGCAGTGATATCTCTTACTCTATGTAATAATGCAACATCCAATTTAGGTAGATCTAAAGCTTTTAGAGAACAGCCCAATTGCCTGTCAACTATTTTATTGATTTCGGCTACAGACGCTTCACTGGTAACGTACTTTCCGATATTAAATTTAGTTATTACTTTAAGGGACGATTTAGGTAATTTCCTTAATGTATCACCGATCTTTTTTTCGCTCTCACCATAATCTCTTGCCGTATCAATATATTCAATACCATTAGAGTCAGCAACGCTCAATAGGCTATGTGTTTCAACGTCATTGAGCCTGCCATGACTATTGTTGATTCCATAGCGTAGGCCAAGTTGTGCGCCACCAATGACTAGATTTTTTAGTTCTATATCTTTCATTTATTCCAATTGTTCAACAATTTCAAAAGCAGATTCATTGATGGGGTCAGTTATTTTTTGGAAAACCTGGGCCATATATAGATAATCATCGAGTGTGTCTATTGTGCAGCGTTTTCTTTCGAGGCTGAGATTAGAATACTTACAGTACAAGTTATCACCGAACTTTCTCTTAACGTACGGAGTGACGTGCTCCAAGTCAAATGCTGATACAGTATTGTTGTTAGCTTCCTTAAGATGCTGTAATTCCGTTACTTCAACTGAGAAGCCGTAAGGAAGTCCAGTTCCTTCGCCACTAGAGCTAATGTATTGCGAGGATTTCTGCCTAAATGCACAAACCATTTCCTGTAAAAAATCGCCGTCAGGCACAACATTATCTCCAGTAAGTCTAATGATGATGGTGTCGTCATCCGCGTCCTCTACCGCTGATACGAACCTTTCCAATGTATTGATTAAACTACCTCTATAATAGGAAATAGAATACTCGCTCAATATGCTGCATAGATAGTCATCACTGTTTTCCACAGAAGTTACAACTTTCACTTCGATTCCCTTGTTGGCAGCTCGTCTAGCAGCAAGAACTATTAGGGGAACACCTCCTATCGGAAGTAAAACTTTAGCAGGTAATCGGCTAGAGTTTGTTCTAGCTTGAATTAGACATACTACTTTTTGCATAAAATCGCACTCAATACATCAATCACTTCATATTGCTGTTCATTTGTCATTACATGGAACAAGGGAATGCTAATGGCATCGCTGTAATAGCTTTCAGCCACCGGAAATTGGCCCCTTTTGAAACCTAAGTTTTTGTAATATGGCTGTGTATGAACAGGGATATAATGTAAATTTACGCCAATGCCGCTTTCTCGAAGCTGGTCGAAAACTTCTTTGCGAGACAAGCAAATATCATCAAGCCTTAATCGGATGACATATAGATGACGAGCTGAGTACGAATTTTCGATTTGAAATGGAGTTGTCAAGGGTAAGTTCTTTAGAGATTTATCATAGGTAGCAGCTAAGACATTCCGTTTCGTGACAAAATCATGTAAACGTGACATTTGGCTTACACCCAGCGCCGCTTGCATTTCTGTCATTCTGTAGTTAAAGCCTAGCTCGATTTGCTCATAATACCAATCTCCATGGCTTTCACCACTCAATAGCGAGCTATCTCTTGTCACTCCGTGGCTTCGAAGAAGTTCCAATTTGGAGGCCAGTTTTTTGCTGTTGGTAGTTGCTGCTCCACCTTCAGCAGTAGTGACAATTTTTACAGGGTGAAAACTGAAAATGGTTATGTCACTATATTCACAGCTACCAATGGGATTGTTTTTATACTTCCCGCCAATGGCATGCGATGCGTCTTCAATAATGGAAAAATTATACTCGACACCTAATGAATGGATTTTGTCCATTTCACATGGCTGCCCGCTCAAATGAACAGGAATCACTACTTTGGGTAAAGGCAAGTTGTTCTGCTTTGCATGTGATAGCTTTTCTTCGAGTGATTTAGGGCTTAAATTATATGTTCTAGGGTCAATATCAACAAAATCCACATCTGCGCCACAGTACAAAGCACAATTCGCAGACGCTACAAAAGTTATGGGCGTTGTCCAAACAACATCCCCTTTTCCGACCTCCAAAGCTAGACAAGCAATGTGTAGAGCTGATGTTGCTGAATTCACGGCAAATGCATATTCAGCATTAACCGCATTTTTAATAGAATTTTCGAATAAAGGAACTTGTGGGCCTTGAGTCAAAAAGTCCGAAGTTAGAGCACAAACGACGGCATCAATATCTTGCTGGGTTATCTCTTGTTTACCATAAGGGATCATAGTTCTATCTCTTAAAAAGTTAAACTGAGAAGTTGGGATCTACATGTTCAACAATGAGATCTCTTAGGGATTCGATTGTTTCCCATTCGGTATTAGTGCCTGAATTGTATTTAAAGCCGAAAGGTACCTTTACTGCTTTATGGTGTTCAATATAATCAGACTCTGTATTCGTAAAAGAAATAGATGGTAAAATGGCATAATACTGACCCAGATCTATAGTATTTAGAGAGTCAGTATCTGTGATCATTTCTTCGTGTAGTTTTTCTCCTGGGCGAATACCGACTAGTCGAGTTTCACATTCTGGTGCTATAGCATTAGCTAAATCGGTGATTTTGTAAGATGGAATTTTGGGGACAAAAATTTCACCACCGATATGATGTTCAATTGCATACATGACCATATTCACGCCATCTTGTAGTGGAATATTGAATCGTGTCATTTCTTTATGCGTAATAGGTAATACGCCATCATTTTTCTTGTCGAGGAAGAAAGGTATTACTGATCCTCGGGAACCCATAACATTGCCATATCGGACAACACTGAACCTAATATCTTTTGATCCACGTATATTGTTGGCTGCGGCAAATAGTTTGTCTGAAACTAATTTTGTAGCACCATATAAGTTAATTGGAGCACAGGCTTTATCAGTAGATAATGCAACAACGTCGTTCACTCCACATGAAAGGGCCGCGTGAATAACATTTTCAGCACCATCAACATTGGTGCGGATGCATTCAGTAGGATTATATTCAGCTGTATCTACCTGTTTAATGGCAGCCGCGTGGATAATTACGTCTACGCCTTCACATGCTTGAGTAAGGCGAGATTTGTCTCTTACATCGCCAATAAAAAATCGAAGTTGAGGGAAGTCAAATGATGGGTATTTTTGCTTAATAATAGACTGCTTTAATTCGTCTCGTGAATACAATATAATTTTTTTTACTAGCGGGTAGCGTTCAAGAATAGTTTCAATAAATTTTTTACCAAATGAACCTGTTCCGCCAGTAATTAAAACTGTTTTATTATTTAGCATAGGAACTCCAGTATTGAGCCAATTATTTATATCGCGGATTCTAATCTGAGCTGCATCGCATGAAAAACCACCGCCGCAAGCCTTTGATCGCACATTAGCTGGCTCGGGTTTTGTCGTCCAAGGCTTTCCGTGGGTGAGAACTTAGTCGGCTCACTGTTCTCTATGCCACACGTAGCTTTGTGTCACCTTTTTCAAGCCTGTATCTTAGCCAATTAGCAGTGCTGAAAACTGCTGGTTTATTCATTCAGATCTCACTCTCATGAGCTGTATTGGTGAGATGATGACATCTGTTGACAGTGCTGCACTGTTATTTCATGATACGTTAACTTTTCGCCGTTGTCTGCGGTTATAGTGTGGGTTCTGTCTTTAAAAGGTAGTGGTAGTGTGATTGTGGCGCAAGTAGCGCCTGCCGTGCTCATATCGTTGATCTGGGTGGACGTAGTGAATAAGTCACCGGCTCTACAATAGTCACTAGGGCACCGCTGCGGCTAATTGCTGTATCTTCATGCACTCACCAAAGGCGAGATGTTGTCAACAACCGTAGGGTACTAGTCTATGTTGTAGTCGTTGCAGCGACGGCGGGTTTTTAGTCTCCACCAGCGCGCTTATATCAAGGTATTAAGATAGGCGCTTTCGTGCCTGGCCAGCGCCTCCCTTTCTTGCTAGTAGTTAAATCAGGTATTTACTCTGGATACGCTATAACCACAGCTTTTCTTCATTGGTACCTGTTTATGGGCATCGTCTTGGCAGGCTGAACGGCATCATTGCGCTGTAGTGTGCGCCTATATGTGACGATACACATTAGGAAGTATGTTTCTGTCAGCTTTCTACTATTGGTTGATTGACTGCACCAATTACCTTGCCAAGCCCTCTGGCCGTTTGCCCTAGATGAATGGGGCCGAAATCTAGCAAAACGGGTCAATAGACTGTTGTGTTTCCTGACTATCTGATTAGTGATGCTCTTCAGAGTTGAGTCTGCTTCGGCCCTCTTTGAGTTACGCAGTGATCGGCTCTTAATAGCTACATTAAGATGGCCTAATTAAATGTTCTGGGCTAGGGGTCTCAGCTGAAGTAAGGTCGTTGTGCCAGTAACACGATACAGGGCTCATTTTTAATAGAGCAATTAGTGGGGTCAGGATCAAGGGTGATTGCGGTCAGCGATTTTTGACGTAGAGCCCTATTTAGGCGGGTTTTTGGGAGAAAATAGTCGAAGTTAACTACTTTCTACTGTTGGAAGCAAATGCGAGGCCGCGTCGTTAATGACTGAGGTTGTTTTTTCTGTTACTTTTACCGGAGAAACTATTTCATTCGCGACAACATAAGCAGTGCTCACCAAAATTGGGAATAACGCTAGTCTTGATCATATTCATCAAGAATGAAATTTTTTTCCAATGACTAGGATAGATGTATATCAAACTTACAGCTGGCCCAATGCCTCTGGTCGGCCTAGTTAGGAAGAATTTTCCTTCGAGGATAACCCCCTTGTTTTTCTAACGAGCTAACGAAATTCTCATTGCGATAAAGGCCAGATGACGGCGTATTAGTAAGTACGAGCACTATTATTTTAGTTGGTATATACAACATAATATTGAAGCGTTGCTAAAATTGTACGGGTGGATATTATTGCTTCTCATTAAGGCTATTGATAAACACAATGCTAAATTTCCCTGTGACGGAGTGTTTGAACCCGCATTAAGGTACATTGATGAAAACCATCGTTTTTCGAACAGACGCCTCAAAGATACTTGCAACGGGACATGTAATGCGGTGCTTAACCTTGGCAAAAGGTTTCAAGGTGGAATACCCGCAAGCTCGAGTGATTTTTATTTGTAATAAGTTATCGGAAAATCTTGAACTACTGGTAACACAATCTGCAATAGAACTATACACCTTACCACTTGATATTGACGGCAGCAGCTGGCATCAGCTCGATGATGCCAAAGCTACGATTAGGGAGTTAACAATACATTCAATGGGTTCAATTGATCTGCTGGTAGTAGATCATTACCTTATTGATTTCCAATGGCAGCTCAAGCTGGAAAAATATTATGACAAACTACTGGTTATTGACGATCTCGCCGACAGAAATCATATTGCTGATTTTTTACTTGATCAGACAATAGATAGACGCGCTAATGACTATTTACAACGAGTGCCATCGTATTGCCAGCTTTTAGTGGGGCACAAATATATGCTTTTGAGGGATGAATTCATAGGGCTTATTGCCAGTGCTAAACAAAGAAGAAGGCAAGTTAAAACAACTGGATCAGCTGATTTCATTAATAAAATTTTGATCAATTTGGGCGGGATAGACAGTGATAATGTAACAGAGCAGGTATTAGAGGCAGTGATTGAATATGGAGAAATATCATCGAATAGTAGCTTGACTGTCGATGTCGTCATGAGTAGCCATTCTCCTTTTTTAGCACGAATAGAGGAGCTTATAGTAAATCGTTCGTGGATAAAGCTTACTCTTGATTGTAATAATATGGCTGACATGATGTTTGATGCAGATTTAGCTGTCGGAGCCTGTGGTAGCTCCGCATGGGAGCGATGTAGTTTGGGGCTACCAACTCTCGCTATCGTACTTGCCGATAACCAAAAGCTAGTGAATAGAAATCTAGCTGAACGAAAGGCCATTATTGCTATGGGTGGTAGTGAATTATTAACTTCAGTCGCTATTGTAGACGCGATCAAGAGTATTGGATGTCGACCGGATGAGTATTTTTCTTTGGTGGAAAATTGTTTTGGCAGTTGTGATGGTTTGGGCGTTAAACGTACATTGGATCGATTAACGTCCTCGGCTGTGACATTGGAAAAAGCAACTAAGGAAGATTTAGAACTAACTTTTAGCTGGCAATCTAAAGCAGAAATTAGGCGTTATTCACGTAATGCAATGCCTGTGGAATTTGAAAATCATCAGCAATGGTTTTTGTCAAGCCTCGCTATGCAATCTCGACATATCTTTATTATCTGTTTTGATGGTGCGAAACTAGGTGTATTACGCCTGGATGAACAACATGGCGACCATAATGGGACTATGTATGAAATTTCTATTTTGGTGGCGCCTGAAGCTCAAGGTCGTAAATTGGCACTTAAAGCAATACATGCAATTCCTGAGAGATTTTATACTAGCGGGATATTCGCCCATGTTCATCCTGACAATAAGGCGTCACAACAATTATTTACTCAAGCAAATTTTATAAAACTAAGCGAAGATAGTTATCTTCGGCCAGCTTATTTAGGATTACCTACCTATGGGAAAGAATGATGTCATCATTAATGGTCGAAAAATTGGTGAAGGTCAACCACCTTATATAGTCGCTGAATTATCAGCTAACCATGGGGGTTCTATCGAAATCGCCTTGGAAACCATAAAAATGGCGAAAGAAATGGGGGCTGACGCAGTCAAGATACAAACCTATACTGCGGACACCATGACAATTGATTGTGATAAAGAAGAGTTTAGAATTGATGGCGGATTATGGCGTGGCTATAATCTATACCAGCTCTATCAGGAGGCACATACCCCTTATGAATGGCACGAAGAATTATTTGATTATGCCAAAGGAATTGGTATAACCCTATTTAGCAGCCCTTTTGATGAAACAGCTGTGGATCTGTTGGAATCACTTAATGCGCCAGCCTATAAAATAGCCTCTTTTGAGCTCACAGATCTACCGCTAATTGAATATGTTGCTAGAACTCAAAAACCGATGATTATGTCCACGGGTATGGCTAATTTGGCAGAAATCGAGCAAGCGATTAATTGCGCGCAGCAGGCGGGTTGTAAGAACTTAGTAATATTGCATTGTATTAGTGCATACCCAGCCCCTGCCAGGCAAAGCAATTTGGCAACGATACAAGATTTGGGGAAAAAATTTAATGTGATTGTTGGTTTGTCTGATCATACCTTAGGCCATACCGTTGCAATTTCGGCAACCGCGCTTGGAGCCAATATTATCGAGAAACACGTGACGCTATCGAGGAAAAACGGAGGCCCCGATAGTGAGTTTTCACTTGAACCTACTGAGCTAAAAGCCTTATGTCGAGAAACAAAAACCGCATGGCAGGCAATAGGTGTCGCTGGCTATGAATTAAAGCCGGCCGAGCAAGAAAATATGCGTTTCCGTCGTTCAATTTATTTTGTCAAAGACATCACAGAAAATACGATTATAACTAGTCAGCATATTCGAAGAATAAGGCCTGGTTTTGGTTTGCCACCTCAATATTATTCTGAGGTTATCGGGAAAAAAGCTGCAAGCAATATTAAACGAGGCACACCTCTTAGTTGGGGCTTGGTGAAATAGCTGGCTGGGTCAATGGTGATTCTAACTGACACGGCCTTTACTGTTGTAATCATGCTCTCATGCAAGCCTGCGTTAGTCATCGAGGCTGCTACTTCAGCATCATGATTCGGGGTTGGGCTGTTTTCATTGGCATTCGTTGACGGCCGGTAATAGTGTCTCGAGATTAGAATTTTATATCAGTAACGGTGTCATCCAACCGCAGTGGGCCTTCTTCCATCATTTCAAATGTTTTGTTAATAAACTCTTGGTAGCGCGATCTCACCATGGTGTAGTTGGCTTGCAAAGTCGCATCGTCTTTGCTGCCAAAGCAGTATTTCGCCAGCAAGCCAAAATACGAGTTGATACTGCCTCTGAACAGCAAATTGGCGATAGCAATTTGATGTGTTGAGAGCTCAATCGTTTTGTAGATGACGTTCATCCGATCCAGAAGCTCGGTTTTGCTGTTAATGGATTCGGGTAGTTCCAGTAGGCGGCGTAATATTCCCAGAGGTTCGACATATTTTTTGATAACGTAACTATCAGTTAAGGGAGGGCAGGACATTACTGAAAATTTCAAGCGCAACAATTTGTCGAGGAAATTTTTCTTGTTTTCAACTGTAGGGGGCACCGGGAGATTTTTGATACTAGTGGGCGCTGCACCTTCTATATAGGCGCCGTTGTTCGGGTTGTATACTGTTAGCTGGGTTTGGCCTTTCAATAGTTGAACGAAATTAATGCGTGAACTGTCTAGGATATTGTCGGTATATACATCGTCGATGAAGTTGCCCTTAATTTTATATTGCCCGCCGGTGTAACCGAAGTCCAATTTTTTCGGATTTTGGGTTACTTTGTGATGAATACTGTTGTTGGAGTGGTGTTTCTCCGGGTCGGCCATACCAAGGTCGATGCCTAGTAGATATATTTCGGTAAATCCCATGCTAATGGCGTAGCTAATAGCGCAGTTGGTCACTGTTGGGTTGCAAAAGTTTAGCGGCGGATATACCTGGTTCTTGTTTTCGCTATTGATGATGACCTCACCCAGGTCGTTGGCTTTAACTGCCATATAACTTCTGTCGAACAGCGCCAGGGTTTCGGGATGGACGGTGTTCAATGCCAGTAACACAGTTTTTTGTCGGAATTCCTTGCTCGTACCTGCTTCAATCCAGAATTTTGTGGCTTTTGGCCGCTCCTGTTCCACGTGAATATCCGCATCGATACCCATGCTGGACAGCGAGCTGGAACTGGTTCCACTGGAAAACACAATTGCGTTGTCCTTGTTGGCGGTTATAAAGTCTTTTAGAGTGTCTAGGGAGGGGCCATTGCCAATAATAAATGCAGGTGGGTGGTTCTTACTAACCGCACGGTTGTTAAGCATTGGGATTTTGGCGTTTAAGTTGGCGACGGTATGGGCGAGGCTGGTTTGTTCATCCTCGGCAAAGCCGAGACCAAAGGCACTTAAGTGAAACTTTTTTCGATACAGTTCAATAAAATCCAGTTCGCCTTTACTGTTTAAATGGCGGTAGATATAGGTATAAACGCCATTGTGTAGGCCGGCCTGACCCAGTGCCATTTTTATCACTTGCATGGTGGTATCGGGTTTTTGCCCGGTGCAAATAATAAGATTGCGATTGGCTTGTTTGAAGTGCAGAAGAATCGGTTCCCAATCGATGGTGTGGAGCGCGGCGTACAATGAGTCTTTGTGGGGGTCGACGATATGCAGGTTGTATATATCGAGCTTTTCGATAAGGTCAGCTATTTGGTAGCCGAGCCCGCAACCGGTCATTAGCATCAGGCCGATGGGAATATTTTCGAGGCTATCGAAGTCGGCTTTGAAGTCTCCCGCGCAGTGAAGAACATCGTTCAATAAATTGGCGTGGTAGTGGCGAGGGTTGAATGACAGGCTATTGTCAAAGTCGATACTACTGACCAGTGGTTGCTCTATAAATGCCTCAACTTGCCGTCTCGCAAAGTCAACAGGGTCACCCTCATAGACCGGTTTGTTGTTGAGTTGATAGTTGACCAGATTGACATGGTTGTTGGTATCAAAGGATAGCCTCAGTTCCTCTGGCTGGTACTCGGCATACTGGGTATAGATCGAGGGCATATACTCTTTGAACAGCTCTAGATTCTTCTGGAAGCGGAGATTGATCTCCAATTCGCGCTGCTGCATTTCTGCTCTGCGTAATAGTGCATCGATATCGGTCATAGTATTGTCAATTTTCCCATCTACGGAGCCGTTATATTGGCGAGCTACTTTCTTAATTATTTATAGCAATGTTCATGCCATGGTTGTAATTTTCTAGCTGCGGTGGTCTTTATGGTATAACCGTTACGCTTTATTGTAGCGGGTGCTGGGGCTTACTGGCTAGCGTGCTGGGGTGATTGCCCTGTCAGTCGGTCCACACTCTTCAGGTTTGGCGTGATGTATGGCTTATTGAGATGCCGCGATACGTATAGTTCTAGGCGAGGCATTACCAAGAAATTTAGTGCTAAAGTTTCCCCGGGCGTAGTCGATAACTTGGTTGAGGCAATGAAATGCTGTAAAAACCCAGTGAGTATGACGAGGTATCATGAATAGAGCTG
>Ga0105356_10001100_pt1 | contig 26624 bp, 19 predicted proteins | sample GOMGulsemesocosm_3_FD_83502 | JGI IMG/M metagenome (GOLD analysis project Ga0105356, IMG submission 83502) | Methane-oxidizing microbial communities from mesocosms in the Gulf of Mexico - GOM9D Gulf of Mexico | ecosystem: Environmental > Aquatic > Marine > Cold seeps | place: Gulf of Mexico... | reverse complement strand
TAAGAGACGGCTGCGCAGTCCGTTGTAGCACCTATCTAAGGTTGCCGAATTATACGTGCTCGGCAGTTGGTTACAACTGATCTATGGCCAGGCTGGCGAGCAGATATTTTCGATGACTTACATTCTTATTTCTGAGGTTTCACCATGACAGACCCAATGAATGACTCTGAATTCGACCCGCGCGCGTTTCGCCGAGCTCTGGGAAATTTTGCTACCGGTGTCACCGTGATCACGGCACAAAGCCCTGATGGTGTAAACGTGGGTGTTACGGCCAGCAGCTTTAACTCACTGTCCATGGACCCACCACTGGTCTTGTGGAGTAGTATCAAGGCATCGCCCAGTTGCGCCATTTTTGAATCGGCGTCTCACTTTGCCGTCAATATTCTTGCCTCGGATCAGATGCATCTGTCCAATCATTTTGCTCGCCAGCAAGAAGATAAGTTTGCCGATGTCGACTGGCAGCCAGGCTTGGGCGAAGCGCCATTGTTACCAAACTGTGCTGGGCGCTTCCAGTGTGAAACCTATGACAAGGTTGATGGCGGAGATCACTGGATTTTTATAGGCAAGGTCATTGCCTTCGACGACTACGGCCGCTCGCCTCTGTGCTTTCATCAGGGTGCATACTCAATGATATCTTCTCACCCGGGTAACCTGAAAAAAGACGATGTCGATTTACTTAGCAATGATTCAGGTAAGCGTATGGGCGAGCACGCCTTTTTCATGATGTTACAGGCAGTGCGTGCGTATCAGGACAGCTATCAGCCCAAGCTGGCGACGCTTAATCTGAATCTGATTGAATCACGCGCCTTGCTGGTGCTGAGCGACCTGACCGATCTGGATGGAAAAACGCTGTCCGTACATTTGAACGCTCCCGCTGCGGAAGTCAATGATGCATTGCTTAATCTGATTGATCTGGGAATGATAAGCTCAAACAGTGAAAGCCGATATACCTTGACCGAAGAGGGCCGTGAAAAATCAGCGGCCTGTTGGAATCTTTCCGACTCACACGCGCTGGCTGAATTTAATGATTTCAGTGATGAACAGGTACAAAATTTTAAAGAAGTGCTGCGGCATATCATAAGCCATTAACACTAGGGCAGTTCAATAGCTGCCATCAGTCATACCCGTTGAGTGCTGCACGGGGGCGTGCAGCGCTTTAAAAAATTGAAGGTTTCTGCATGAGCACCAACAGGTATAAAAACCGGTTGGTGTTTTTTTGTATTCAAATATCAGCGGCTAAACGAGAGCCTTGGTTGATGGCGTGTTTGGCGTCAATTGTTAAGACTGGCGGCTGTAGCAGGTTGTGTGCATTCATGAACTTATCCCTAAATAGCGCTATGAACTAGAGTATTCCTTATTGGCGTTGATAGGTGGTTCGACCATTCATAACGCTGGTGAGAACCTGAATCTCCGATAATTCCTCTACCTCTGTGGTGAGTGGGTTTCGATCGATGATAATGAAATCAGCTTCTTTTCCCGCTTCAAGCGTTCCGACCTTGTCATCCATGTCGAAGTGAATTGCGGCATTGCGGGTGTAGGCCGCAAGTGCCTGGTCAATGCTGATGGTTTCCTGTGGCGCAAGGGTTCGCCCAGACTGGGTTTTTCGGCTGATGGCCGTTTCCATCATCAAAAATGGCGTTGTAGGTGTCACTGGCGAATCATTATGCATCGAAGGCTTTAAACCCGCATCAAAAGCCGATTTAAGACGAAAAGCATATTCATGTACGACATCTCCGAACAGTTCGTCCAGATAACGGTCGCCGTTATAGTAGAGGTGACCGAGTAAAAACGTAGGTTGTACATCAAGCTGGCGCATCTTCTTAAAGGCTGAATCGGTCGCTAGGGATACGTGAATTGCTTGACGGGAAAAGTTATCGATATTTAGGTCGAGTTGATCAGCCTGATCGAGTGCATATTCTACCGCGGTTAATCCAGACAGCAATCCCTGTTCACCATTGGCGTGAAAAACGAAGCCTTTTCCAGCACGAAGAGCCATGAGTGCCAGAGCATTACTGCTTTCTTGCGATCGCCAGGGGCCTTTAGTTTTGTTAAACGATGGCACTCGATAGTGCAGGTGAGTGTCAATGTTACCACCTTGTGTGGCGCCATCCATCCAGGTCTTTAGCCCTAAAAATGTCAATTTTTCGGTTTTATAATTTTTTAGCTGAGTAAGTGACTGTTCCAGATTTGGATAGGATTCCATCAGGGCACCGACGACGCGCACTGGAAAAGTTTCGGACTCAACTGCCTTGATGAGCGTGCTGAAATCGGTTGGGTTGGAAATGCCTATGTCGGCGAAGGTGGTAAAGCCGAGGGCTGCAGCCTCTTGGGCGGTTTCCAGGGTGTTTTTTACGCTGGCAGAGGGGTAGGAGCCCCCGAGCATTTTAAACACGCCACTCTGGCCACTGATGTAGCCGGTCAGGTTGCCATCACTGTCTTTAATATATTGGCTGCCTTCGGGGGCAATACTGTTGCGATCTAGGCCAGCCGCTTCGAAGGCTTTTGTGTTGGCCCAGATGCCGTGACCACGCTGCACAACAAGAACTGGGTTGTCTGGATAAATATCATCCATTTCTTTTATGCTGAGCTCCAGGCTGCCGACTTCCCAACCGATCCCCTGTATGCGACCTTGCTCGTTGGGAGTTATTAGTTTAAATGCCTCGCGCATAGTCTCGACGGATTTATAGGCCAGTGGCCCCAGTTCCGTCCACTGCTTCTGAGTCGCTGTCAGCATTAGATGAGTGTGCGTTTCGATCAATCCAGGCATCAGCGTGTTGCCCATTAAATTGATTTGCTGTGCCCCCTGATATTGTTGACTCAGCTGATCGGGCGCGCCAAGAGCAAGTATTTTACCCATTTGTACGGCCATGGCTTCGGCCGAGCTGTCGGTCATGGTTAACAGGTGGCCTCCGCTGAAGATGCGTACCTGTTGCTCAGATAAGCTGTTAACCCGAGGGTCGTTAAAGTTAATCGAGCTATCCTGAGTCTGGGCGCAAGCATTGACTAGTATTGCTGCGAGGGGAAGAAATAGTCGCTTAAACAGAATCATGTTTTTTCCTTGGTTATGCGCAGTCAGTCAGTTGACCTAGTGCGGTTTGGCTCAGGCGTTATACGTTCGAGTTTTGAATTGTTACCGTTAATTCAATTTTATATTTTTTAAAAGAGTCTTTCAGTCGAGATGATTTGTGGAGAAAACCGACTTTGTAGTTGCGTTAGCCGGTTACGCTTGATCAATTGGTGGTTCGGTTTATTTGTTGTGTAAATGTCGCGGTGTTTTTTAATTATTATGTTTTACCAAAATAAACGCTATTTATCCAAGAGTTAATTATTCATTAAGTATAATTCAGTGAAATTTTATATCGATATATTATTTGTGTTCTATCTATTATTTGTTCGGTTTATGTCGCGAGTGTTGTAAATGGCTACCGAACTCATCCCGCCCAAATAAGTCTTCATGGATTAGAGCGCAAAATATAGGGAGGTACAGCTCAATCTTCTCTGGGCTTTCCATGTCGCTGTTGAAGAGGTGAAGATATTGGGGGGCGCTGGCAGGCTCGCAGCGGTTGTTGTGCGGTTCTTATTCTCGTTACAGGTACGAAAGACAATTTGACAGACATATTCAATCGCAGTTGCGGTTCAGTGTCGCGTAGACATGAGAGGTTGTGTTTCACGTCATAATGCATTTTAGCTGGTCAGCGCTGAGAAATACTCAGTCAATGGATAAGTTTGGGTGAATTAGGTTTTTTAGTGTGCCTCTAGGTCAGAGTTGTTGATAAATATTTATCAAAAACTCTCTTAACCAGCGGTGACCCGGATCATTGTGAAGTGATTTAGGCCACATTAAGTATACCGGCGTTTCAAAGGGCAGGGGGGAGGGGACAACACTTAACTTGTGGTGCTCAGCGAAGCTGTGGGCGGCTTTTTCTGGCAGAGTACCAATCATATCGGTATGACTGATAGCCTGAGGGTATTCGAACAAGCTGTGGGCTCGCATAAAGGTTGAGCGTTGTAGGTTGTGGCTCCAGAGCTGTCGTTCAATAGAGGAGGCGCCGTAGCTGGCAGGGAGCCTGAGGATAATATGCTTGAGAGAAGCATACTCTTCCAGGGTTAACTCGCTGCCGATGCACGGGTGGTCCTCGCGAACCAGGCAGACATTAAGATCCGTGCCTATCTGCTGGGAGACAAACTCGTCATCATTGGCTTCAAAGGGTTCGGCCCAGAGAAATAAATCAACATTGCCAAAGTGCATTTCTTTTCGAATATCAAGGCCCGTCATGGCCAGCGTGTTGATGGCAAAGCTTGCTTGAATTTTCTCCATTTCATGTATCAGTCGCGGCAGCAGTAAAAGTTCACCATAGTCCCCAAGCACCAGATTGAAATCACGGGTGCTGGTCGTGCTATCAAACTCATGGGTTTGCTCTAAAGCTCCGAGTACCAAGTCCAGCGCACGACGCACGGGACCGGCTAACTCAAGTGCTCTGGCCGTCGGCCTAACGCCATGCCCGGAACGCTCGAAAAGTTCGTCATTGGCCAGTTGGCGAAACCGCGAGATTGCAAGGCTCATGGCCGGTTGGCTCATGCCGATTTTGTCCGCCGCGCGGCTCATATTGCCCTCAGCCATCACGGCATCGAAGACAGTTAACAGGTTTAGGTCAATACTTCTAAGGTTCATTCGGGTGTCTCTGAATTCAGTCTCGATATTTATGCTGTAAATGTAGCATATACAAACAATTAATTTAAAGAATACCGTGGTGAGTGGTAATTTGTTCAAAGTTACTGATTTAGTGGTGAGAGAGAAGGTAGCTGGGGTTAGACGATCTAGAAATAATAATGATTAAACCTGGAGAGAATGATGTTTAAAGCACAGAAGAAACCACTGGCGCTCATAGTGATGGCGTCTACCTTGGGGTTGTCAGCAACCGCTCAGTCCCAAGGGCCGATACTTGAAGAAATTGTGGTGACGGCGACCAAGCGTGCGGTGGGCATGCAGGATGTTCCCATTGCTTTAAGTGTAATGACCGGCGAGAAGATGAGCGATATGGGCTTGAAGGAGCTCTCTGAAATGTCCGTCTATGTGCCCAATGTACACATAGGGGAGTCTGGCTCGGCCCAACAAATATTTATCCGCGGTGTTGGTTCAGGTAATAACCAGGGTTTTGAGCAGTCGGTTGGTATGTTTGTCGACGGCGTCTATAACGGACGCGCTAGAAATTCTCGCGCCGCTTTCCTAGATGTGGAACGCGTCGAAGTGTTGAAGGGGCCGCAGTCGACACTGTTTGGTAAAAACACCATCGCCGGCGCTATCAATATAACCACCAAGCGAGCCAGCGATGAATTTGAAGGCTCGGTCGAGGCAAATTACAACGATGATTTGGGCGGATATGGCGTTACCGGTATTGTATCTGGACCGCTGTCGGATTCACTGCGCGCTCGTCTGGTTGCCAAAACCTATGAGCACGATGGTTGGATGGAAAATAGCGCTTCGGATGGCACTGGTAACAGTAAAGAAGATCAAGTGGTGCGTGCCATTCTGGATTGGGATGTTTCAGAAGATTTGACGCTGTCGATTAAAGCCGAAGAAGGTCGTTTTAAACGCGAAGGTTCGAGTGCCAAGATCACCCTCTCGACGCCGACATCTGACTGGTTGTTTAGCGGCGCCGATGAAAATTTTACTGCTACTACTGGCTTTAATACACGGCAATCGGTACAGGGCTTTGACGGCCGTGATATTGCCGACGATACCGATTCGAGTATATTTCAAATCACCGCTGACTATCAGCTAGGTGAACATAACTTGCGTTCCATCAGCGCCTATACCGATTATGAGTATACCAACTGCGTGGATGCCGACTATTCACCGTTAAGCTTTGTAGATCGTTGTCGCCAAGAAGGGCATGAGCAGGTGACTCAGGAATTTCTGCTTTCCTCACCTACAGGCGGCACGATTGAATACTTAACAGGTGCCTTTTATCAGTCGGCAAAGCTAAAATCTGACAGCAGCACTCTGTTTGCCATTGGTGGTGTGCCGGCGGTAGAAGCTGGTTACTTGCCAACAGGTCAGGGCCTCTACAATTATCTTAGTGGTGTTGCAGGGTTACCAGCGAAAACCTTGATGCCCGGAGATTTGGACAGCGAATACATTGGCGAGTTTTCTCAGGACAGCACAACCTGGTCGGTTTTCGGTGAAGTGACCTATCACGTGTCTGATCGTTTCCGTACAACTCTGGGCTTGCGCTACTCCAATGACACCAAAACGGCCAGTAAATCTCAACGCACGATAGCGCCTGGGTCGGATGCTGAAACGTCTGATGTATTCCTCGGTGCATTGGGCTCGGCACTCAACGTGGCCTTGCCTTATGAGTATTTGGAAGAGCGCAAGGAGGATCACTGGACAGGTAACATCAACCTGCAGTTGGATCTGAATGCTGATGCGATGGCCTACCTGAATATATCCAACGGCTACAAGGCAGGGGGTTATGATGCCGATAATGCGATGGATGTATCCCGAGAGTTTGAGGATGAAAGTGTTGTTGCGGTTGAGCTGGGTTTGAAGGCAGAGCTCTGGCAAAACCGTTTGCGTCTCAACACCTCGGTGTTCTCATCGGATTACAGCAATATGCAGGTCAGCGGCTTTGAAACCGCAGGTTTTGTTGTTGGCAATGCCGCCAAAAGCAAGGTGCGTGGTCTTGAGACAGATGTCGTTGTAGCACTGACGGACACTGTCACACTGAATGCGGCTTTTGCATACCTTGATGCAAGCTTTGAGGAGCATGATGCAGCGGCCTGTAGTATTTCTCAAGATTTAGATGGCAGCTGTGATGCCAACGGTGGTTTTCAGAGTTTGTCGGGCGCGTCTATGCAGTTTGCGCCTGAGTTAGCCGGTAATCTCGGCATCAGTTTTAACACACCGTTAAGTGATTTAATCGAATTGGCCGTTCAGTTTGATGCCTTATACAGCGACGACATTATGATTGCTCCCGATAATGACAGCGCGGTTATACAGCCTGCTTATTGGAAGTTTAATGCGCGCGCTGCTGTAGAGAGTAGCGGTGGCGAGTGGATGGTTGCTTTGGTAGGTAAAAATTTAACTGATAAAACCACGTTTAACTGGGGCAACGATGCAACTACCTCAGGTATGGGTTTGGGTTTTGAAAATGCTTACTTTCATCACATAGAAGCTCCGCGCACTCTGGAGATACAGGGTCGTTATAACTTCTGATTACCTGCAAATAAAACGATCCTGTTAAATCGTCTTATTTAGCTATTCGCGTGTGGGGCCGTCTAGCCCACACGCTCTAATTTTTCTGACTCTGTACTTCTTGTGACAGTGTTGGTAGCGGGCCGTGACGAGAGGTATTTGAAGTGGCTGTTGATTATATTGATGCGTTGGTCATCGTAGTTTACTTGCTGGGTATAGTACTGGTTGGTTATTACGCCTCGAAGAAAATTAAAACCAGTGCTGACTATGCTGTGGCCGGTCGAAGTATGAAGTTCCCAGTGCTCTGCGGGACCCTGATTGGTTCGCTTATTGGTGCTGCGGCTACGATGGGAAAGGCGGGTAAGGCATTCGAGTCCGGTTATGCGGTACTCTACGCAAGCTTTGCGTTCCTGCTGGGTTATATCCTTATGGGTTATTTGGCGCCGCGTCTGCGAGCCGCCAAAATTGACAGTATGCCCGATGTTCTTCAACGACGTTATGGCGCAAAAATGCGCCTAGTTGCTGCGTTGGTTTTGCTCTTGGTGGCGATTCCTCTTGTTGGTATTCAGCTGATTGCCTGCGGTTTGATAGTGACACAATTTTTGCCTGATTTGGGTTTGAGTTTTACTCAGGTTGTGGCTATTTCTGCACTGGTTATTGTTGCCTACACCCTTCTTGGTGGTCTCCTTGCTGTGGCTTATACCGACCTGCTACAGGTGGGTATAATGTTGTTGGGTATAGGTATTTTGTTGCCCCTGACGATATTTCTAAGTTTAGAGGATAGCGAATCCGTTCGGCAAATTTTGATGTCGCCTACCGAGGGTTGGTTGGGTGACCTAGACCTGGGTTATACCTTGGCGTTTTTTCCGGTGTTCACGGCGATGGTGTTAATCGACCCGAGTATTTGGCAGCGTATAGCGGCCGCCGAGCGGGCCGAAGACTTAAAACCTGCGATGTTCTTTAGTGCTGGATTTTTCGGCTTCTGGAGTATTTTAGTCGTCGGTCTTGGTGTAGTGGCTTTCAATAATTACCCGGGCCTGGCAGACGCCGATTTGGCTATTCCGCAAATGATTATCGACTATATGCCACCAGTGCTTAAGGGTATTTGTTTAGCCGCGATTATCGCCTTGATCATGTCAACCGGCGATACCATGTTACTGATCTGTGGTACCACCGTAAGCTGGGATATCGTGCGGGTACTGAGGCCACAGACCGAGGATCAAACATTGCTGCTTATCAATCGTTTGGTGATTCTATTGGTGGGAATTTTTAGTGTGCTCTTTGCATTAATTGACCTGCCGTTATTTGAATTGAATTTACTGGCGATCAGCATATTTGTGGCGGGTTTATTTGTCCCGATAATGGGAGCGTTGTTTTACTCGAGAGCGACGACGGCTGGTGCTATGTGTGCAACCATCCTCGGCACGTTTAGCGTGATAGCACTTGAAGTTTTTAGAGTCAGTCTGAATATGACATTACCGGTCGAACCGATTCTTGCTGGTTTAAGCGTCAGTACCGTGACATTTTTCTTAATATCTAACCTTACTCATTGCGAGCACTCGGCGACTCAGCCGGCGATGCTGGTCAGTTACAGCTCTTAGGAGGCATGTTATGCCAATGCATTATACGGCAGCCGATGGTATCGGTGTCTTCACTTTTGATAATGGTCGTCTCAACGTCGGCAATATGGATTTGTGGAAAGAGTTCTATCATCACTTCCTTGATTTTCAGCAGGACGACAGTGTCACAGTCGGTGTGATTACTGGCGCTGGAGAAAACTTTTGTGCCGGAGATGACCTGAAGGAAATCCGCACAGAGGCCTGGGCTTTAACCTCAACCCGGTGGGATAGGCTGCTGTGGTCAACGCAGCGAAGCAAACCGATGGTGGCGGCGATGAATGGCTATGCGTTAGGAGGGGGCTTTCTATGCGCGATGTTGCTTACCGATATTCGTGTCGCCGGATACAGTTTGCAAATGGGGGCACCAGAAATCGCCTATGGTTTTGGCGGTATCAGCGGAGCGACTAAGTTGGCGGCACATATTGCATCGGTTGATGCTGCATATTTGTCGTTAACTGGAGAGAAAATTAATGCCGAACAGGCCAAAGGCATGCGTTTGGTGAATGAGGTCGTGAGCGATGAGCTGGTGATGGACAGGGCGATGGAGATTGCCGAAAAAATTGCCAGACATCCACGTCAAGCGGTACAAACTGAACTTGATTGTTTGCACCGAGGTATGGAGCTATCCAGGGCAGAAGCTTACAACTATACCAACACTCAGTACTGGCTATCACGCAAGTTGATGGGTGACGGAGAGGATGCTGGCCGCGAAGCGATCAGTCTCATGAAACAGCGTAAAAAGGTTTAATAAAATGGGATTGATTGTCGAAGGTGGATTAGAGCAGTTTAAGCAGCGCATTAAGTCAGTTGAAGCGTTAAATAACTACCCCGAAGATTTTAGAGCTTTACTTGACCATGCCGTAAAAATTAACGGAGCAGGTGGCGGCTTTAATTTCTTTGATCAGGGCGCATCGTTCAACGCTATGGAACTGCGAGACACGGTATACAGTCTCGCCGATAGTTTGTGCCGGGCTGGTGTAAAAAAAGGCACGAATGTAGCGGTGATGCTGCCGAATATCATCGAGTTCCCCGTAACTTGGATGGCTTTGGGTGTTCTGGGGGCGGTCCAGATTGCGGTTAATAACCGTTTTACCCCAAGCGAGCTGGCTTACCAATTTAGTGATGCGGATGCAGAGTTTCTTGTGGTATCAGAGGACTATTTGGACAGGGTTAATGAAGTTAAAGGTATTGATCAAATAATCACAAAAGCATCAATAATTACAGTGTCTGAAAATAAGTCTCCGAAATATACAGATTGGCAAACGCTGGTCGATACAGGTGATTCGAGTTACAGGCCCAGCTGGGCTATTTCGGGTGATGATCTTTCAAGCATTCAGTATACCTCTGGCTCAACCGGCTTACCCAAGGGTTGTATGTTGAGTCAGAGATCTTGGTTGTTGTTTGGGTGTCAGGCGATTGAATTGAGTGACTGTAAGATTGCCAATATCATGGCTGATCATTCCTTCTTTTACGTGGATCCCCAGTGGCAAACTGTTTCGGCACTCTATGCTGGGGCTTGCCTGCATGTTCCGGCAACACTTTCTTCAAGTAAATTTGTTGAACGTTTAAAGAAATATAAAATTGATTTGTCTCTTTTTCCACGCCCCATTGTGGGCGAGAAGGGTGAGCAATCTGATAGAGATACCGGAATTAAACGAATTTATGCGCCTGCTGCAGGGGCAGAGGGCATGAGAAATATTCGGCGCCGTTTTGGCTGTGTGGCGACCGACGGTTATGGTATGACTGAGATTGGTGGCACATTGATTGTTCCTGGAGATGTGGACGATCCTGAGCTTGACAGTTGTGTTGGGGTTCCAGCGCCTTTTCGAGAGTGTCGAGTGGTGCGCGAAGATGGCAGTGACTGTGGAATAGATGAAATCGGTGAATTGTGGGTCAGGGGGGCGGGTATTCTTACAGGTTATTACAATAAACCTGAAGCAACGGCTGAAGCCTTCTCGGGCAGCTGGTTTCGCACTGGTGATTTGTTTGTAATCAACAGCAAAGGTTATTTTAAAATCGTTGGCCGTATTAAAGACATGATCCGTCGCTCCAGTGAAAATATATCGGCTTTAGAGGTAGAGCAGGCTTTAACGATGGTCGAAGGGGTTAAGCAAGCTGCTGCCGTGTCTATTGCGGACGACTACCGAGGTGAAGAAGTTAAGGCCTATTTGTTACTCGAAGAGGGGGTGACTCCTGATCTCGTAACACCTCAGCAGGTTATTGATGCGTGCGGAGATAAGTTGGCCGCCTATAAGATACCCCGCTATATCGAATACGTCAGTGAGTTTCCCTATACGCCATCCCAGAAGGTAGCAAAAGCAAAGCTAGACTTGCAGGACCTGTCGAACACTTGGGATGCATTGGCCGATGCCTAGTGTATTTTTGATTACGGAGCGGCTTATCCGCCTAATAGTTATGAAAATTTAATTGCTATTGGTAACCGATACGCTGCATTTATGCTTATTTAAATTTTCTGCGTAGAAATGGCGCGCGTTACAGCGCGCCTTTGTAAGGTTTTCTTGATGTTCTCAGGGGCGACGGTAATCGTGGTGCTATTGGATATCTCAGTAGTTCAAGGTGTTATTGTCTTATGCGTACCGAGTTGTCATCACCATGAAGGTGATTGACTTTGTCTGCATGGTTCAAGGAAAAGTGAATGTTATAAATCAGCAAGTGAGGTCGTAGTGACAATGCTTTTCATCACATCTGTGTACTGGTAAACAAATTTACAATTTTATTATGTCGTAGAATTAATGATACTAATTTCGGCCTGAATTTACCGGATCAGTAATTAGTCAGGCTGTAGGTGTGTTGGGAATAGAGAGTTGTAGTGTTTGGTTCCATTTTTTTGAGCTATTGAATCAGTTAATATCGTATTTAACTTATATGAAATATTTTTGTGTTGATTGTTCAGTAGCGGATAGTAGTTCACTGTTTTCAATGGTTTGCCTTGGTGAATTTTGACTTTTGATCCTAGGTTGTCGATGGCTCCGTTGGCAAGAACGTCAAGAGCAATAAGTACATCCAGTCGTTTGGCAATTAGCATTTTCACGGCTAACTCTGTATTGGCTATTGAATGGGTTGTGGTTTTACTTTTGTTTACAAGTGTTTCTGATATTCCTCCAGTAACATAACCTATTTTAAGATTTGATGAAGAGAGATCGATTAACTGAATATTTATGATTGTGGGGTCTGTTGTGAAATATCTAATTGATGCAACGCCTACGTTCACTGAAAGCATTGTTGATTGTTCAGATTTTATTTTACTGTACGCGACTTTAGAAATGGCGCATATTCCATCTATATTGCCATTTAATAATTCTGAGGCCACTCTAAGAATTGGGTAGTGGCGTAACTCGAACTTGTAGCCAAGTTGTTTGAATGAAGGCTCGTATAAATCTAGCAAGGCAGCACTGACGGATGAGTTTTGGTAGGTTGGACACCCAAATACAATTGTTGGAAGTGATTCATTTGGCGATGAATCAGATAGCAGTGGCGAAGTGAAGGTTGATAGAAATAATAGTAATGTATATGGTTTTATCATTCGTTAATCGCCCTCAGTAAATATTATATGTATGCCTCATCTAATTCACAATGGTTATTAGTTGGATGTTTATTTAGACGCTTTATCTAGTAGTTTGTCCGGAATTAGTAAGTTGTATGCCAAATAGAGTTTAGCTGTCTTATCCCTGCGAGTAGCGATGATTATAACCTTTCAGACTTCGACACCGTACTTCTTCTTGTTCGGTATGCATGGAGTCCATCAGTATGCGATTTTTAAGTTGGGTAAAACCCAGGTCAAGTGGGGTAAATAATTGTGGGTAGGGTGTAGTTGAAGTTGACATAGTAGCCTCATTATTACGATGGATTAGGCTATGGTAGGAAGGAACGGCTGGAGCTGTCATTAATCCAGATTAAGAGACCATGGCTTTGTTGTGTTGCCTACTGAGCGAGGTCAGTCACTGCTGGTCGGTGCTGATGGATTTCACAACCAAACGACAGTCTGATTAGGATGCCAGCCAGCGATGCCGTTTGTACTTATGATAAACATCAAAGTTTGTAAGTGAATTCCAACGCCCATAGAATTCACTGTCCAGATGTGGCGTATCGAAATACATTTGATTTAACAGTTAGGCCTTCAACTTTTCTGGTTTGTCGGCGCACTAAAACCTCGTGCTTGCATAGCGTGTCACTGTGTATTAGACCTGCTGATGCGGTACTGATTAAAGCGGTTAGAGAAAAATCTTCATTCCTGAGTTGGTTTTTGTAAGTGCTTGTCTAAGGCGATTGCATGTTTCATCCGCAGCGGCATGGATGTTCCAATATTGGAGTTGAAGTGTGATGGATGGTTTTACATGCCGCATAAAAATATAGTGATTAAATCTACTTGTATATTCTGTCTGATAAATTTTTGTACCGAGCGACGCTTTATCAAGGTGTCGTTAGGTGTGTCGGATGTCGTAAATTGTGGGTTTTATTTATATACCAAGATTTGAATCTAAGAGTGGATATAATCTGGCTGGGAGGGTCGTGCTTTGATCGGTTCTGTATATCGACGGGGTGGTGGTTTTTCATGGGTTGTTTCTCTTTAGGAACCCTAATATCAAAGATGCTTTAGATGACGTTTGTTGGTATAAACAGCCCTGTTTTTGTAACTCAAACCTTGGCTCTAGCGTATACTGTGTTAACTCGCTTCATACGCTAAACAGCTACTAAAAAGGCGTAATTATATAATCGCTATGCCAGAGGTGCTCGAAATGACGACCGTAATTACCGACCACGATGAAATTGTGCGCAGATGGCAGGAGGCTTCCCCGAAGGGTTTGGCTTTTCCTCCTAATTGTTTTTTACACATGGAAGGTCGTTTTGTTGAGTGGAACTTTGATGAAAATACCCTGACGGCGCGTTTTCCCTGTAAGGAAGAGTTCTACAATCCACGCAAATTTATGCAGGGTGGTTTTGTTGTGGCTGCTCTCGACAATGTATTGGGTCCATTGAGTTACTTGACGGGTTCACCGTCAGTTACTACCCAGCTCAATACCAGTTTTGTCCGCCCTGTTACACCGACCCTCGAGTATGTGGAGGTTAAGGCGGTGATTCACGATAAGACTACAACTAAGGTCTATTCCAGTGCTGAGGCGCGCTCGCCAACCGGCAAGCTGCTCACCAGTGTTCAGGCGACCAGTCATATCGTTGGCTAAATAGGTGTTGTTTTACATATAAAAAAGCCCGCACTCTTATTCAGAGGGCGGGCTTTTTTGTGGCTCAACCCAGAGAATTTTCTATGGGTTGAGGTTTAAAGCACGAGCGCTTTTTGGAAACTCATTTCACGAATGGCGTACTTGATGCCTTCGCGACCAACGCCACTCTGTTTGACGCCGCCGAACGGGAAGTGTTCGGTGCGAAAGCCCGGACCGTCGTTGGTGGCTAGAGTACCGACGTCCAGCTCGTCAAAGAGCTTGCGCATAATACGGAAATCGTGGGTGAAGACACCGGCTTGGAGACCGAAGTCCGTGTCGTTGATTTCTTCTATGATGACATCCAGATCGGTAAATCGGCGCAATGGAATGACGGGGCCGAAGGTCTCGTCCTTAATGATGGCGCAGTCGACGGGCACATTTTCTAAAATGGTCGGCTCAATAATATTGCCGTGGCGGGCACCACCGAAGGCAAGCGTGGCACCTTGGGCGATGGCGTCGTCAATGCGCGCCTTGATACCGTCTGCGGCACCTGCGTTGATCACTGGGCCGACGAAAGTATCGTCTTCAGCTGGGTCGCCCACCTTTAACTCGGCTGTAGCAGCAACGAGGGCATCGCGGAATTGGTCGTAAACAGCATCGTGGATAAACAAGCGCTTGGCGGCGGTACAGCGCTGTCCCGCTGTGGCAAAGCGCTGGTTGATAGCGGCGCTCACAGCGGCTTTTATATCACCGTCTGGCATCACGATCAGTGGATCGTTACCGCCCAGCTCCAGCAGTAGTTTCTTGTAGCCAGCAGCAGCGGCAATGGCGTTGGCAGCGGCCGGGCCACCGGTAAAATTGATCACATCAATATCTTTGTGGGCAACCAGTTCAGCCATGTCAGGCACATCGGGCATGCACATTTGCAGTACATCTTTGGGGATGCCGGCTGCATAGCAGAGCTCAGTCAGCAGCTGGGAGGAGGCGGTGTTTTGCGGTCCAGGTTTGAAGAAAATGGTGTTACCCGCAGCGAACGCTGGCCCAATCTTGTGGATGGCAATATTAATCGGGAAGTTAAAGGGCGTAATACACAGCGCGGTACCGAGAGGCTTCCAGCAGATCATGCCGATGCGGCCGCGAGCGGGTGCGTAGGCGTCTGAGTCTAACGTCTCGCCACTGATCTGGCGACATTCTTCAGCGCTGGCGATGGCCGCGTTGGTTGCCCGCACAATTTCGACGCGACTGTCGGAGATGGTTTTGCCGGTCTCTTCGGTGATCAGCCGAGCTAACTGTTCGCCGTTTTTCTCAATCAGTCCAGCGAGGCGGCGCAGTATGTCGGCGCGCTCGAAGGCGGGGATGTTGCGCAGCGTCTTGCGGCCAGCTTTAAGCTGTGCGACGACACTGTCTACGGTTTCCCGGTTGGCGTACGAGTATTCACCCAAAAGGCTGTTGTTGTATGGGTTGCTAACGCTGTAGGTCTGGCTCATCGAAGGTCTCCAAAAAAGCGTATTAATAAGTAGTAGTCGTTAAAGTGTGTTTATTTTCAAGCGCCCGACACGTTTCGGCCGCGTGTTCGTGTCCGATTTTCTAGCTGTTGAGGATTAGCAGTTGTTCGGTCAATTGGTAGAGTACTCGTACTCCTGCCAGCAGCAGCGCCCACCACATCAAGCGGAAGAATATGCGGTCGTTGATTTTCGATAAGAGTAATAGGCCGAAACGCGAGGCGAGTACGGCGGTGATGCTGAAGATGACGATCAGGAACATATTGTCGAAATAGGAGAAACCTAAGTAAACGAAGGCTGGGATTTTCCCCAGGTGCACCAGCAGTTGCATAACCGACTTGTTGGCGACTACTTCTTCCTTGCTGAGGTCATCGCGCATAAAGAAAACCGCCAGCAGTGGGTCTATGGCGCCAGCCAGTATGCCCAGACTTCCAGTAGCGATACCCACCCAGAAGAAGTTACGATTTTTAATCTTTAGTTGTGGTAGCGACTTGGGCTTAAATAAGGTGTAGAAAATCAAGGCGCTCAATAGCAGCAGCGGAATTAACTCGTTGGCGTACTTGGCGATGACCAGGGTGGTAAGCAGCGTGCCGATTATGGCACCTAGGGCGAAGGGCCAAATTATGTTCCAGCGCAGGTCACTGCGTAGATACCAGACGCGGGTCATATTGTTAAAAACTTGCACTATGCCGTGCATGGCGATCAAAGGGCGCAGCGGGATAAACAGGTTCATGGCGGCAAACATAAGAATACCGCCAGCCATACCGGTGACACTGGAGATGATTGAAGCCAAAGCAATGGCACCCATCAATATCAATGTGGCTGTCAACGATAGGTCGAAGGATTCCATGAGGGCTGTAAACCGTGATTAGAGTGGGCTGGCGATCTAGTTTGATGGGGACAAGATAGGATAGTTTTCGCTCAGCACTTAGGGCCAATAATCTGATTACTATGGATCCAGTGCCAAAATAAACCGCACCCATGTCAGTTCACGTGTGGGGGCTGAGAGTTAGAGGCCGTAGAGGGTTTTCTGTAGCGCCTCTATGCCAGCGGTGATGCGGTGAGGGGCTATTGCGGAAAAACCGAGGCGAAAAAAGTTCTTTGGCGGTTCTCCGCCCTGGAAGTGGATGGCGCCAGGTTCGATTAGAATGCTGCGCTGGGCCGCCTGCCAGGCCAGCACTTCTGTGTCTATGTGTCCGGGTGCCTCGAGCCAGATGGAGGTGGTGCCAGGGCTGATGGCGCTCTTTTTAAGGTCTGGTAGGTAGCGGTCGATGGCCTCGATCATCTTAATGAGTTTGGTTGTGTTAAGTGTGCGGATTTTACGCAGGTAGCTGTCGTAATGACCCAGTGACAAAAACAGGGCCAGCTGCTGCTGGTTATTGATGGGGGGGTGGCGGTACATCAGTCGACGCAGTGAACGGGCCTCATTGATGAGTTCTTCATCCGCGATCATAAAGCCGAGGCGTAGACCCGGTGAGATGGATTTGGACATACTGCCGATGTAGACCACTCTGTTGTTGCTGTCGATTGCCTTGAGAGCGGGTACTGGGTTGTCTTGCATATTAACCCCAGCGTCATAGTCGTCTTCTATGAGGATCATGTCGCGTTGCTCGGCCAGCTCCAACAGTGATTTACGGCGTGTATCACTGAGTACAGCACCGGTCGGGACTTGGTGGCTGGGTGTTAAGTAGAGATAATCACAATCGTTGAGTCGCTCATCGACCACTATGCCATCGCAGTCGACCGGCTGCAGGTGCAGTTGAGTGCCAAAGCTGGAGAATATATTGAAGGCGTCACGAAAACCTGGGTCCTCGAGGCCGAGGGTAACGTCGCGGTTACAGAGTAGGTTAGCGAGCAGGTAGAGTGAGTTTTGTGTGCCTATGGTGATGAGTATTTCACTGCTCTTGGCGTAGATACCACGTCTGGGGAGTAGCTTAGAGAGAATTTGTTCCACCAGCATGGGGTCGTCGGCGTCTACCCAGTCGTCGATCCAGCTCTTGTCACTGCGGTTGGCTAGGGTCTTACGCGCGCAGTCACGCCATTGCTCAATAGGGAAAAGCTCATTTTGCACTTGGCCGTAAATGAATGGGTAGTCGAAACTGGCCCAATTGTTGGGTTTAATGATGGCGTGTTTGTTGCCAGGGGTGATGACGAAACGTGACTGCCAGTCGATGCCATCGGAGGGGGGGCATTGCTGTTCTTGGTTGTCGAGCAATCGCTCCGGTTGGTGGTAGGCAGGGGCAATAAAATAGCCGTCGCGTGGTTTGGCAATCAAGTAGCCTGCATTAACTAAGCTCTCGTAGGTAAGTACCACCGTATTACGTGACACACCAAGCATCTTGGACATGCGTCTTGAGGACGGGAGTGGCTCTTGCAAGGGTAATTTTCCAGAGAGAATCAACTCGAGCAGGTGCTCGCGCACCTGGTCTTGCAGTGTGCGGTCCGAGTTCAATTCTATGTGGATGTATTGTTCGCTCATCGGCTACCACGTTGTTGTTTGATGTGTCCTAGAATAACAAAAAACCGCTTATCCTGGTCAGATAAGCGGTTTCATTGAGCACAGGCAAGAGGTCGTAGAAGTTGAGGGCACCTCTGATTAATGTCGCTGCAGCTCAGGGCTTCAGGCGAGTTCGCAATCTAGACGCTGCTTTGAGGCAGGCTGGTTGCCTGTCGATAAGCAGCACCAAAAGTAGGCCCCTTTAGGGGACGACGAGTGCGGGTTCGCCTGAAGACCCCGTAGGGCTGGCCCTCAAACAACCATCTGCTGCGTTACCCCTCTTGCTAAGGACTAAGGCCACTTGTGCCCTTTGGGTATTAGTGGCGAGGTGCGCCTTGCATCTGGATGTTTGAGGAGCCCGCTGAGCGCTACCGCCATTATTCAGAGGTGCCTTAGTTTACTGTTACCTCTTTTGCGGTCAATTCTTGCTCTTTGAGCGCCTGCTTGTACTTCTTCAATTCGCGCTTGACCCGTGGCGCCATCACATAGAGGCCGATGATGTTGGGAATGCAAATGAGAAATACCAAGGCATCAGAGAAATTTAATACGGCGTCGAGTTTAATGCTGCAGCCTAGGACGACAAAACAACAGAAGACCGCTTTAAAGCTAAGGTCGGCAAATTTACTCTCGCCGACCAGATAGGTCCAACCCTTGAGACCGTAGTAAGCCCAGGCCAGCATAGTTGAAAAAGCAAACAGCAAACCGGCGATGGCGATCAAATAAGGAGACCAGCTGATGTTACGCTCGAAGGCGGCGGACGTCATCTGGATGCCGCTGAGACCCTCGGTGAAGCTCGGGTCGTAGTAGAAGGTGGTGATGATGACGAGTGCGGTTATGCTGCAGATCACCACTGTGTCGATAAACGGCTCGAGTAAAGAGACATAACCCTCGCTCAACGGCTGATCTGTTTGCACCGCAGAGTGGGCGATGGGAGCCGAGCCGATACCGGCTTCGTTGGAGAAAACCGCGCGCTGGAAACCGATGATCATCGCGCCGATCATGCCGCCGGCGATACCTTCGGGGTTAAAGGCGTTGCTGATAATCGCGTTCAAGGCGAAGGGCATAGCTTCGAAATTCATGGCAATGATAATCAGCGCTGCGCTGCAGTAGAACAGGGCCATAAAGGGCACTACCTTACTGGTGACCTTGGCGATGCTTTTGATGCCGCCGATGATGACCACGCCGACCAATAAGGCCAAGGCTACGCCGAAGAGCCAACCCTTGTCGGCAAACCAGCTATTGTCACCACCGCTAACACTGACGAACTGAATGTAGGCTTGATTGGATTGGAACATGTTACCTATGCCCAGGCAGCCCAGCACAATACCCATGGCATAGAAGCTACCGAGGAACTTGCCAGCTCTCGGCAGCCCGACTTCGGCAAAGCCTTGTCTTAGGTAATACATCGGACCGCCAGATACGGAGCCGTCGGCGTTTACCTGACGATAATATGTGCCGAGCGTACACTCGACAAATTTTGTCGACATACCGAGGATGCCGGCGAGCACCATCCAGAATGCCGCGCCCGGACCGCCAACAGAGATAGCAACGGCGACACCGCCAATATTACCAATGCCCACGGTGCCTGAGACAGCGGTGGTGAGTGCTTGGAAATGGCTGACTTCACCGTGCGCTTTGGGGTCAGCGTAGTCGCCACGGACAATCTTTAGAGCGTGTTTAAAACCGCTGATGTTGAGGAAGTTGAAGTAGACGGTGAAGAAAACGGCAGCGCTTATCAACCACAAGACGACCAGCGGCACGTCGGCTCCAAATATGGGTACACTGAAAAAAATCACCCTTGATAGTGCTTCGGTGATGGGCGTCATAAAACGGTTTATGGTTTCATCTATACCGCCGGCGCAAACGTTGACGCTGGTCAGTAAAGTGGCCACAAACAGGGGCGTGGAACGCATATGGGGGATTAGATCCGACACTCTTGGATTTCCTTAATTATTATAAGCTTGAATATCGATGAGCCGACTTTTCAGTCAATGCTACAAAAATGGCGCACTCATTGAGTGCGCCATTAAGACTAAAACCGCAGGTATATAACCTCAAGGTTATGTTTAGGAACTTTTGTTCTTGTCGCATCGCTGGTTGGCATTGGCTTACCGCTGCGCCGTTAGAGCAGCATCGATGGCTGCGACAATGCGGTCAATTTCGTTTTTTCCGGCGATCAAGGCGGGGCTCAAACAGAGTGTATTGTTGAAGCCCTGTAGGCTGCGGTTGGTGCGGCCGATAAGCACACCGTTGGCTCCGCAGTGGCCGGCGATGGCGATGGCCACCGACTCGTGAACTGGCTCTCGGGTGGTGCGATCGGTGACCAGCTCTAGGCCCATAAACAGGCCCTTGCCGCGTACGTCCCCGATTATCGGGTGCTTATCTTGCAGTGCAAGCAGTTGACCGCGTAAATAATCGCCCTGTTTTTGTGCGTTTTCCAGCAGACCTTCACGCTCGATAATATCCATGTTGGCCAGTGCCGCCGCAGGGCCAGCGGTACAGCCGCCAAAGGTGGATATATCACGGAAGTAGTCCATGGCGGCATCGCCATCGTCGCTGTTGAGCAGCTGGAAGACTTCTTCGGTGGTGACTGTGCACGAAATGGCGGCATAGCCGGAGGCGACGCCCTTGGCCATAGTGACTATGTCGGGTTTGACGCCATAGTGCTGGTAGCCAAACCAGGTACCGGTGCGGCCTAGGCCGCAGACCACCTCATCTATATGAAGCAATACATCATACTTTTTACAAATTTCCTGCACCCGTTCAAAGTAACCGGTCGGTGGTTCGATCACGCCGCCGCCGGCGGTGATGGGCTCTAGGCACAGGGCGCCGATGGTTTCCGGTCCCTCCTCGAGAATAACTCGCTCGATTTCATTGGCTGCGCGCATGCCATAGTCATCGACCTCTCCCCACTGGGAACGGTATTCACAGCAGTGAGGCACTTCGACAAAGCCCGGGGTAAAGGGGCCGTACTGGTTTCTGCGTTCAAACTGGCCGGTGGCGCTGAGGCAACCGATGGTAGTGCCATGATAGTCGCGCTCGCGGTAGAGAATTTTGTGTTTTTTGCCGCCATACTTCTTGGCGGCAATCTGGCGAACTATCTTAAACGCTTTCTCGTTGGCCTCTGACCCTGAGTTGGAGTAGTAGACGCGTCCCATGCCGGGCATCTTGTCGAGAAGGCGCTCGGCGAACTGAGCCGCTGGCACATTGCCTGCGGTCTGGGCGAAATAGTTGAGCGTTACCAGCTGATCGCGTACAGCGTCCGCTATTTCTGTGCGGCCATAGCCGACATTGACGGTCCATACAGCGCCGGAGACGGCGTCTAGGTATTCCTTTCCCTTTGCATCCCAGACCGTCATACCCTCACCTTTGACGATGACCATAGGGTCTGCTGGATTTTCCAGCTGGTGTGGGTAGAGGTGGTGCCAAACATTGTCACGGTCGGTGTTAATGATGGTCTGGGCTTCGAGTTGCTGGGTCATATTCGGGTTCCTGCGTATCCACAAGGGCTGGCGACACGGCTAGCGTGCTTTCATTTGTTGTCTATAGATTAGCCAAAAAAACTGATGAGTCGATAGTGCCAGCGGGGCTCTATATATAGTGCCAAGGGGTGATTTTAAGCGTGATGCTGTGAGTTTTGTCTATGATCACGTTCATTCGTCAAATGGTAATTAGAAGGGTTTCTAGAAGCACACAGTACTGACTCGATCCAGTTTTCATGTCTTAGTGAATAAATTGAAAGCTCTATAAATTATCAAATATAAACCTGTGTTGGCATTCGTAAGATAAATTTATGGCCCAATAAAGTTGAGGCGAACTCGATTGACCTTCTGTGGTGTATGATTTCTGCATGAGCACCAACAGGTATAAAAACCGGTTGGGTATTTTTTCGTTAAATCTCGGCCCCCAGTCGGCAGCCTTGGTTGATGGCGTGTTTTGCGTCTATCTCGTGGGCTTTGTCGGCGCCGCCAATAAGATGAATATCTGCGCAAGCGGGAGACTGGCTTGTTAGTAATTGCTCGTAGAGATGGCGTTCTGATTCTTGACCTGCGCAAATAATGACGCTGTTTACCGCAAGGATTTGTGCTTGTCCGTCGATGCTGATGTGCAGCCCCTCATCGTCAATTTTTTTATATTCGACGCCTTTTATCATGTGAACATCTTTGCGCTGTAAGCTTATTTTATGCGCCCAACCGGTGGTTTTTCCAAGACCCTTGCCAATGGATGTGGTCTTGCGCTGTAAGAGATAAACCTCTCTGTCTGCTTTCGCAACTACTGGCGTAACACCGGCGACACCACCGCGCGGGTGATTATCAAAATCGATGCCCCACTCGCGGGCGAAGACCTTGGCGTCGACACTGGCCGATACACCCTTGTGGCTGGCCAACTCGGCGACGTCAAAGCCGATGCCGCCGGCGCCTATGACCGCCACCTTATCCCCTAGCGGTTGGCTGCCAATAATGGCATCTGTGTAATTCATCACCATCGGGTGATCGATGCCCGCGATGGCAGGGGTGCGGCCCTTAATGCCCGTGGCAACGACAATCTCTTGCCAATCTCCTGCGCGCAGCGCAGCGGCGCTCACCGGCTGATTAAGCTTGAGTTCGATGCCAAAAATCTCTATTTGTTTTTGATAGTAGCGTAGGGTTTCATAAAATTCTTCCTTGCCGGGGATGCGTTTGGCCAGGTTAAAGTGCCCACCTATTTCATTGCCAGCTTCAAAGAGGGTGACCTGATGCCCGCGCTGAGCAGCGGTTACCGAAAAGGCTAAACCCGCAGGCCCAGCCCCCACCACGGCGATACGTTTTGTGTTCTGGGTTGCGTGGTAGTTGAGCTCCGTTTCATGGCAAGCTCTGGGGTTTACCAGACAGCTGACACGCTTGTGCTCAAAGGCGTGATCCAGGCAAGCCTGATTGCAACCGATACAGGTGTTGATCAGTTCGGCCTGATTGTTTTTGGCCTTGTTGGCAAATTCAGGGTCGGCCAGCATGGGGCGGCCCATGGAAATGATATCGGCGTGCTGGTCGCTCAACACCTGCTCGGCTGTCTCTGGGGTGTTGATGCGATTGCTGGTGATAAGCGGAACACTGACCTCGCGGCGTAGGCGGCCGGTGACGCGAGCGAAGGCGGCTCGGGGCACACGGGTGGATATGGTCGGGACCTGCGCCTGGTGCCATGTGAAGTGGGTGCTGATAATAGTGACGCCAGCTCGCTCTATGGCTTTGGTGAGTGTGACCACCTCATCCCAGCTGCTACCGTCCTCCATCATTTCCATGGCGGCGAGGCGAAAAATCAAAATAAAATGAGGGCCGACGGCCGCGCGAACACGGCTGACCACCTCCAGTGCCAAGCGCATGCGGTTGGCGTAGCTGCCACCCCAGCGGTCGGTGCGCTTGTTGGTTTTTTCCAGTAGGAAGCTGCTGATGAGGTAACCCGCCGAACCAATAATCTCGACACCGTCATAGCCTGCCTGCTGCGCCAGCTGTGCGCAGTTGACCATGTCATCGATGGTTTGCACTATTTCCTCATCGGTAAGCTCGCGCGGCACCGAGCGGCTGATGGGCGACGGGATAGGCGAGGGAGCCACAGCCCTTGGACCGTGAGCCAGGCTGCCGGCGTGCAGTATTTGCAGGCAGATTTTACAGTCGCTGGCGGCTTCTTTTACTGAGTGAGTGATGAGCTGATGTTGCGCCACCTGCTCAGGCTTGTAGAGCGCGGCCTGCTCGCAACCCAGTGGTTGGCTGACCTCGTTGGGGGCGGTGCCGCCGGTGATGATCATGCCGACACCACCACGCGCTCGCTCGGCAAAATAGGCCGCCAGCTTGGTGTAACCGTCGACGCCCAGTTCCTCCAAGCCTGTGTGCATGGAGCCCATCAGTATGCGATTTTTAAGTTGGGTAAAACCTAGGTCAAGTGGGGTAAATAATTGTGGGTAGGGTGTGCTGGACGTTGACATAGAAACCTCGTTATTGCGATTAATGAGGTTATGGTAAAAGCTTGAGCGAAGACGAGCCTTAACCTAGTTTAAGGCGCTGAGATATTATTGCTCTGCTCAATGGCCGGTGGTGAGCCACTGCTTTTTGTATTTCGACAGAGCCTCGGGGGTAATGCCCAGGTAGGAGGCTATGTGGTATTGAGGAATACGCTCCAGATACTCAGGAAAGTTTCGGGTGAACTGTAAAAAACGTTGCCGGGCGTTCATGGTGAGCAGTTCTGCTTCGCGTCGTTCATTGCGGATCAGCATCATCTGGCAGCCGTAGTTAAACAGCGTCTGCCAAGGCGGGCAGTTTTTATACCTGTCTTGCAGTCGATCCATAGGTAATTTTACCAGCGTACAGGGCTCGAGGGTCTCGACGGCGAAACGACTGTTTTCATTGAGAATGACGGCACTGAGATTGCCGACAATATGGTTCTCACAGTAAAAAGCTTTGTTGAGTTCCTTGCCTTCTGGCGTGAGATAAAAGAGACGCACCAAACCTTTGGTAACGTAATAGTGTTCGGTGATGGGTTGGCCGATGGCTTGCAGGTTATGCTTGGCGTCCACTTGCACGACTTCCAGTGTCTGAAAAATATCGCCGAGATCAAAGTCTGGTTGGCCAAGCTCTAGGGATAGATGACGTTGCATAGCGTGTAGAGTTGCGGTATCTACGGACATAATCCCTCTAGCTGGCAAGTCAATGACAGCAGACAAGCCGGTAATAAAGTGAGTGAAGCTGTCACGTGATAATACTGTATTTCGTCTAATACCAGTAGCGAAGAGTGCCCCTGAAGCGGTTGTTATATTCAGTGACAAGTCAAAGGCTCAGGGCGAACATTTGACACAGAGGCAAGTTGTTGAGGATTTATGAGTACTGGCTCACCTTCAATCTAACCGGTGCGGTGAGCCAGTTTTGGAACTTTTACGCAGGGTCAGTTACGCAATACTTTTTTATCGATCTTGCCAACTGCGGTTAGGGGAATGGCGTCGATGATATGAATCTCCTTGGGTACCTTGTAAGGGGACAGGTTATCGATGCAATAGCTCTTAATAACCTCCTTAATGGCCGACTTTTCTTGGTTAAGAAACTCGGGATTGAGCTGTGCATAGAGGGTTACTATCTCATTGCCCTCGCGTTTGGGATCGGGTTTACCGATCACCGCGGACATGGCAATCTCCGGCATGGAATTCAGCTTGTCTTCCACCTCGACCGAGAAAACTTTAAATCCACCCACAATCAGCATGTCCTTGGCTCGGTCGCAGAGGAACAAATAGCCCTCTTCATCGACATAACCCACATCACCCGTGCAGACCCAAGAGTCACCGTCTATCTCGCGTAGTGTATTGGCGGTTTCTTCAGGTAAGTTCAGATAGCCTTTCATGTTTTGTGGGCCAGCGGCGAGTATTTCACCGGGCTCGCCAATAGGCATCTCTTTGGCGTAGTCGGTCATGTCGGCAATACGCACCTTGGCGCTCGGCACAGGGAAACCAACCGAACCAGACTTGTAACGCAGGCTTGGGTGCATGACAAAGCTGGGACTGGTTTCGGTCATGCCGAACAGATCGGAAAGCTTGTTCTCGCCTATCGCGGCAACGAGTTCTTTGTGCAGGGCTGTTGGCATAGGCGCGGCGCCGGTAAAGGCGACCTTGAGTTTCGAGAAGTCTATGTCGGCAAACTGCGGCGTCTTCAGCAGCATGTCGTAGAGTGCCGGTACGGCGCCTATTACCGTCGGTGTGGCCTTGATCATCTGCTGGCAGAAAAACTCTGTGTCCCGGGCGTTGGGGATCAGAATCATCAGCGCCGCGGTACGAGCGGTATAGGGCAGCATGGTGAAGCCGCCGACGTGAAAGAAGGGGAAGGCACTGGCAAAGACTTCCTGGCCGCGCAGCAGGGACAGGGCGGAGCCGAACTGAGCCGAATTGTGCATCAGGTTACGCACAGTCAGTTGTGTGCCCTTAGGTTTACCCGTGGTGCCACCTGTGTACTGCAGCATAAAGGTGTCGTCCCAGTGGCAGGGCACCTGGGTATGCTGGCTGCTCTGTTCGCGGGTCAAGGCGGCGTAGCTGATACTCTCGAAGCCTTCAAGGACTGGGGTCTCCATCGGGGCGGCAGGGCTCAAGTCGGCAACACTGCAAATCACCAGTTTGGTCAAGCACTCGGGTGGTGACGGCAGCTTGCTGAAGAGGCCGGTAAAGTCGGACAGGGTCAGCATGACCTTGATGTTTGCATCCTTTACTTGAAAAGCAATTTCAGACGGGGTCAAGAGCGGCGAAACACCTGAACCAATACAGCCGAGTTTACTGATAGCGGCAACCGCGATCGGGTATTGGGGAATGTTAGGTAGGTGGATGCCCACTACGTCACCCTTGACTAACCCCAGATCACTGAGAGCATTGGCCAGTTTGTTGGCCTGCTCTTCATACTCGCGGTAGTTCATGGTGAAGTCACCGAACAGCAGCGCGGGGGCATCACCCAGTTCCTTGGCATTGGCGGCTATGTGCTCGCCCAGGGTTCGATCATCAAACTCCGGGGTACTAATGCCCAGCTCTTCATAGTGTGACAGGTGGGCCATCTGCTCGGGTGCGTTCATAGTCATTACTCGTAAGCGGTATCAACAGCGGTGGTCTGCTTTTGGTTTTCTGGGGTTACT
>Ga0105356_10001091_pt1 | contig 26778 bp, 30 predicted proteins | sample GOMGulsemesocosm_3_FD_83502 | JGI IMG/M metagenome (GOLD analysis project Ga0105356, IMG submission 83502) | Methane-oxidizing microbial communities from mesocosms in the Gulf of Mexico - GOM9D Gulf of Mexico | ecosystem: Environmental > Aquatic > Marine > Cold seeps | place: Gulf of Mexico... | reverse complement strand
TGGGCTTTGGTCGCCTGCCCGGGCCGATTATGTTCTGGGCGGAATATATGGATGGTCTGTGGAGTTCGGGCACGCTGGAACCTACGCGAAAAATTGAATTATCACCGAGTGCCAAGGTGTTGCACTACGGGCAGGAAATTTTCGAGGGCATGAAGGTTTATCGTGTTGATCAGGAGCAGGGTAGTTTGTTCCGCCCAGAGCGTAACTGGAAACGTTTCAACCTGTCGGCGCGGCGTATGGCGATGCCGGAAATTCCACAGGAGCTTTTCATGGAGGGTGTTTATCACATGGCCGCTTACTGTGAAAATATTATTCCTGGTGAGTCCGGACAGTCGCTTTATTTACGTCCTTTTATGTTTGCCACTGAACCAAGCCTGGAAGTGACCGGTTCCGATCGTTTTGCCTTTATGGTGATCGCTAGTCCTTCTGAAGCCATTCAGCTGCATCCAATGAGTGTGTTGATCGAGCGGGAATTTAGCCGCGCGGCGTTGGGCGGCACCGGTGGCGTAAAAACTGGTGGTAATTATGCGGCCAGTTTTGCTTCACGCACTCACGCGCAGTCACTGGGTTTTGACCAGTCACTGTGGCTGGATCCTAATGGCCGTCGCAATATCGAAGAGCTGTCGGTAATGAATTTCTTTGCCGTGGTGGAGGGCAAGTTGTTCACGCCAACACCCACAGGCTCATTGCTGGAGGGGGTCACACGTTCTTCTATTATCGATCTGGCCAATGAAATGGGGTTGGAGGTGAGTCAGCAGGCGCTGGATATCGATGAGCTGATTGAAAAGATCAAAGATGGCCGTTGCAGCGAAGCCTTCTGTTGTGGCACGGCAGCGATTGTGAATCCGATTCGTGAGTTGGGCGAGCATGATGGTACGCGTTATGCGCTGGCTAATCCGGAGGGTAATATCGCCGTTGCTTTGAAGCAACGCCTGCTGGATATTCAGGAGCGTCGCACCGAAGGCCCTGAAGGCTGGGTGCACGAAATTCCTGCTGAGTTTTATCCACCGCAGCCTTCGGCTGAATAGATTGTAGGATAGATCATGAGCGCCAACCCCTTCTGGGATTTTTCGCTACAGCATTACGCTAAAGCACCAGTGCAGCAGCAATGCCTGCAATTGCAGGAGGATGCTGGTGCTAACGTCAATGTTGTGTTGTTTGCGTTGTGGCTGGCCACTGAAAAACGGCTGTTTGATCACGATCTGGTATTGCATCATGCCGAGTTGTTGCATTGGCATGAACAGGTGATAGTACCGTTGCGGCAGGCACGTTTTGGGGTGAAACAGTCGGATTTGAATGATGACCTGTATGAGACGGTGAAAAAAACAGAGCTGGATGCCGAGCGGGTTGAGCAGGATATTCTTTATTTGTTATTACCTAAGTTTTCCGAAGCTTCGGGGGCGTTGTCGCTGGAGCAGCTGGCAGAGTGGAATCTGCGGGCTTATTTGCAGGTTTTGCCATTGGCTGAGAGTCAGGTTGAAGATTGCTTAGAACAGTTGGCCTCCGAAATTTTTGTAAATTAAATCTCTAACAGTTTCCGCTTGCTGCGAAGATAAGGGAGGGAATTCTCTCCCTCCCTTATCAATCCCTCCTTGACCTGCCCCAGGGCACCCTCTCTTGCTTCGCAATTCACCTCGCTTGATGCTTGTTCAGCTGCGTTGAATACCCTGCGCGTTTCGATTTTAACCGACGCTGCGGAACTCGGCCTGCGGCCTCAGACAGTCCTCGCTTCTCTCGGTTAAAACCTGCAATGCTCGGCTGCGCAAAGGGGGATAAAAGAGGTGCGTATTTCAGGCAATGGAGTTTAGTGCATTTTTTGAAATGCTACTGCAACTTATAGCTCAAACCATTCGAGCCAATGGCAACGTATTTGCCTCCAGTGGTGAAGGCCGCTGATAAAACCGTTGCTGAAGAGGGTTTCCACTTATCTTTTTTGGTGATCTTCCAGCGTTTCAGTTGTCCGCCGGTTTTGATATCCCAGAGCTGCACCAGTTGGCTGTTGGTGCCGGTCATTAACTTATTTCCATCCTCGGAGAAGCGTGCGGCGGTGTAGGCGGCACCGACAATATAGGAGCCGGTTTTGATTGGTAGGGTTTGTACTTTTTGTCCGGATTGTGCGTTCCAGATAATGGCTTTGTCGGCCTGTGCCGCGGTGAAGGCGTACTTGCCACTGCTTGATAATGCCGTGGTGATGAGCTGATTGTTATGCTGCCAGCGTTGTAATTCTTTGCCTGATTGTAAATCCCACAGTTTGGCCGTTTCGTCGTCAGAACCGGTGAGCAGTAATGTACCGTCATCACTGAGCGATACGCTACGCACCTTGCCGTTGTGATTAAAGGTACGTTTTACGCCGCCGTTTTTAATGTCGAACAGCACTGCTGTGTGGTTATCCAACCCCAGTGCGGCGTAATCACCGTTTGGTGTCAGTGCCATGCTGAGAATGTCGCCGGGCGATGTCCAGAACCATACGGGTGCGCCGGTGGCTGTTTCCCATAACACAATGGTGCGATCCGAAGCGGTAGCGGCAAAATGACCGTCAGGTGAAAAAGCGGCGCTGCTCAGTAGGGTGTACTGTCCTTTGGCGTGATTCCAGTTAAACAGGCGTTCTTTGCGTTTCATATCCCACAGGCTGGCACCGTGTTGAATGGAACCGACGATGCCGTATTTGCCATCGTTGGAAAGGGCGGCGGTGTATAGCCCCTGCACGGCTGTTTCCCAACGCTCGGTGGGTTTTTCAGCTTTATCACAGGCGGCTAGCGTTAGGCCCAATAGCAGTACCATAAGCGTTTTCAATAAACGGGTCGATGCGCTGAAAATGGTCATGGGCTGCTCGGATGTCTAAATGATAAGTGAGTAAAGATTAGATCGGCCGACGTCGCCATTGCATAAGGCCCACCAGAGCAAAACAGATAAACGCAATCAGCGTCCAGCCGGGAATGCTGAGCGATAAAAAGGTCCAGGCGACCTTGGCACAGTCGCCAGTGCCGTACATCATCGCGTTTATCACATCTGCCCAGGGTAAAACGTCGAGCATGTATTCCAGGCTGGGGCCGCAGGCTGGGACCTCTTCAGGAGGCAGGCTTTGCAACCATAACTGGCGACTGGAAAAACCAGCGCCGGCAAGTCCGAACAGGGTGATCAGGCTAGCGTAAATACGCTGTCCGGTAATGGCCGGATTGTGCAGAGCAGCGACAAGGAAAATTGCTGCCAGCACATAAATGACGATGCGCTGCATCATGCATAGCGGGCAGGGCTCAAGGCCCATGACATATTGCATATAAAAAGCGGTGGCGATTAGGGTAATACAGGATGTCAGGCCGATAAGGCTAAGAGACCGGGGGAGGGTTAAATTCATCATATATCGCTTGAGGGCTGAAGTTTGGCATCTATACTAAAGGCTGTTGTAAGCGAATTATAGGCGCGCACTGCGCAATTGAAATGTTAAGGGCAAAAAAAGGCTTATTTTACCCATGAAAATTAGAGTATTACTGCTGTTATTGTTGGCGCAACTACTGATCATGCCAGCGCAGGCGGAAGAAACTGAGATTGAGGAGGAAGAGGTCCGTTATTTGGATATTAAGCCCGCCATTGTGACCAATTATGGTGGCCCGGGGCGCATGAGCTATATCAAAGTTGAGGTGTCTCTGCAGGTGGATTCGCATGAGGAGTTTCAGGCGGTATTCCATCATTTCCCTTCTTTGCGGCACGCGTTGGTTATGATGCTCGGACGGCAGACGGATACCAGTATGACTGCAGGTGAGGCGCGTGAAGCATTGCGAGCCGAGGCGCTGGCTGAGTTAAAGGCAATTATGGTGGTGGAGGAAGGCGAAGAGATGATTGATGATCTTTTGTTCAGTTCTTTCTTTGTGCAACGCTGATTAACCACCTTTGCTAATAAAATAAAAAAACCGCCAATAGTTGGCGGTTTTTTTATGCTTGTTATTTATTTGAGCTACTTGCTAGCGAGGGTGTTAAAGGCTGTTGTATTCGGCCAGAAAGTCGTCGAAACTTTTAGTGTCTGAGGCTTCAAGCTCACGTTGTCTTTGTAGGGAGTCCCGTGTCTGCTGTTCAAAGAGGGTTTGCATCTGGGCTGAGCGTGCATGTCCTTTAAAGTAGGCTTTGTGCTGTCGAGCCAAATCAAGGCTCAACTCGGCAAAGGATTGCCCTTTTTTCATCGTATCAAGCAATTGTGCGGAGGGTGTTAGGTTCGCATCGGCGACTTTGTTGCGTTGCGCGGCGACAGCCTCACGGTATAAAGGCTGGTCTTGTTGGTCGTGCGCAATATCAAGTAGCTCAGCAACACGCTCTATTTTATCCAATAGCTGGTTGCTCCATTCACATAAAGACAACGTGCGCTGGCTATTGATGTGAAGTTTCAGGTTGTCAGCCCTGCCCTGGTTGACGACTAGCGTTTTATTGCAGACGTTGAGTTTTTCCTGTTCGGCCTCGCAGGAAGGGCTGTCTTCAAGCAGGCAAAATAGCAGGAAGGCATCCATAAAGCGGATTTGTTGCTCGTCAATACCGGTAGGTAACAGCGGGTTGATATCCAGATTGCGAACTTCAATGTACTCCACGCCTTGTTGCGCCAGCGTATGCAATGGTTTCTGGCAGGAGGGGGTGACGCGCTTTGGTCGAATATCGCTGTAATATTCGTTTTCAATTTGTAGCACGTTGGCGTTGAGTTGGCGGTACTCGCCGTCAACCTTGATGCCGAGTTCCTGATAGGCCGGCAGCACTGTGTTGATGGCTTTGCCGAGTCCATCCACATAACGCTCAAGTGAGTTATAGCAGACATTAATGCCCTGTTGAGCATCATTTTGATAACCCAGATCGCCCATTCTTAAGCTGGTTGCCAGAGGGGCATAGAGGGTATCCTCATCCAGTGTCTCGAGCGGATGGGTTTCGCTATCTGCCGATAGTGACTGCATAAAAGAGCGACACAGCGCTGGGGAAGCGCCAAACAAGTACAGAGTAAGCCAGGAATAACGATGGAAGTTTCTGATCAGTGCAAAGTATTGCTCGGTCTGAAAATCCTGGTCTGAAGCAGCGGCACTTAATGACGCCTTGTAGAGCGGCCAGAACGCGGGTGGCAGTGAAAAATTGTAATGCACGCCAGCAATGGCTTGCATGGTTTTTCCGTAGCGGTGGGCGAGGCCAATGCGGTAGACATGTTTCAGTGTGCCGCTATTAGATTTGCCGTATTCAGCGATGGTAATAGACTCTTCGCCATTAAGGATGCAGGGCATGCTGGCCGGCCAGATTAGCTCATCATCAAGGTGGTCGTAGGCATGGCTGTGGATTTCACGCAGATAGTCAATGGCAGCCTGTGGGGACTCCAGCGCGGGAGTAATAAATTCCAGCAGTGCTTCAGAATAATCAGTGGTGAGGCTGGGGTGTGTTAGCGCTGCGCCCAAGCTTTTTGGGTGGGGCGTTTGGGCAATACTGCCCTCTGCCGTGGTACGTAACCCTTCTTTCTCGATGCCGCGGATGATACGAGGCAGCTGTGCCAGTATGGGTGCATTGTGCAGCAAATTCAGACGCTGTTGAAATGTGTCAGACACGCTGTAATCCTGAGGAGTCATGAAAGATGATGATGATAATCAAAACCACGTAGATCTTGAAGTAATTTTGTTTGGTGGTGCTTGTTTTTAGGCTCGAATTAAACACGGCAGGGAAGAAGCGGGCCGACGCCTATGCTTGATAGGTGGACAAACGCTGTTCAGACCGAATGGCTCGCTAGAGGAGCTTCGGCAGTTGTAAGTGGCTTTTGCGGCAGTGTCTTTAACTATTGGCGAAGAAATGTGCCGGGCTAGTCTCGCAAGCCCGGCACATTTCTTGGCCGTGTTTCAGAATGTTACGCGCTGGCCAACATACGGAAGATATCAGACTCGGTAATAATGCCGACTAGCTTGTCACCTTCGGTGACGGGAATGCCGCTGAATCTTTTATCAAGCATCATTCTCGCTGCGTCGCCAATGGTTTGGTCTGGTGTGATTGAAAAAACCTGAGAGCACATAATGTCTTTGATTTTCAGGTTTGACACCAAATAGTTCAGCTCCCAAATGCTTAGCGATGATGCATCAGAAGGTTTTGCCTCAAGCACATCGTTGAGAGATACAATGCCCACCAAACGATTGCCTTCAACAACAGGTAAACGACGTACTTTATTGTCAGCCATGGTTTTGTGTGTTTCAGCCAGATTGGTGTCAACTGAAATTGAGATCACTGGCGATGTCATGTGGTCTTTGATTAATTCGTTATTCATTGTGTGTAACCTCCTGAAATAAATAAAAGTCCATTATTGATAGCTTTTAATAGCGTAACCGCATTTGGCGAAATTGCGTTGATTTGAGGCAATTGCCAATGAGTGAAGGTGCTATTTAACGAATAATAGGCGTATGGGCAGCAGAGGATAAACTAAAACACAGGGCAGGGTATATATCACGGAGTAGGTACTCCCCCAGGTTGTTTACTCTATAAAATTGCTGCAGATTAAGGGGGTTAGTGCAGAGTGTGAGAGGTGTTTGAATCAGTGATGCTGAGCAAGTGCTCACGAATATCGTCCTGCGTGACTTCATAGCCGGTATTGCAGAATTCACAGCGCACAGTGATTTGCGGTTGCTCAGTGAAAATTTCTTCGATTTCTTCCTTTCCCATCGACACGATGGCTTCCAGAGTACGATAGGTGGAGCAGGTGCATTTGAAAGTTATAGCGGTGGCAGGAAAAACGCGTACGGTTTCTTCGTGGTAGAGTCGGCGCAGGATCTCTTCGTGGTCGAGTGTTTGTAGCTCGTCGTCACTTAGCGTATCGCTGAGTTGACAAATTCGCGACCAGCCATCGGTATCTTCGATGCTGCCTTGGGCATCTGGCAACACTTGAATGAGCATGCCAGCAGAGCACACACCGGGCTGCGCCGATAACCAGACACGGGTTTTCAGTTGCTCGGACTGTTCAAAATAATCTTCCAGGCAGGCGGCCAGAGTATCGCCTTCCAGTGTAATGATGCCCTGATAACGCTGACCTTTATCTGGAATAATGGTGATTGCCATCTGGCCTTGCCCCAGTAACGTTTGGAAATCCACGTTGTCAGGATTCCCTTCACCTTCCCAGCGAGCAATGCTTCTGACTTGCTGATCATGACGGCATTCAGCCATAACCAGGCTAAGCAAACCATCGCCTTGAGCTTGCAGTGTCAATGAGCCTTCGAACTTGATTGTCGTGCTGAGAAGGCTGGCGGCGGCCATAAATTCGCCCAGTATCTTTTGCACGGCAGGTGGGTAGTCATGGTTTGCTGTGGCCTCAAGAAAACTAGTATTTAGTTTTGCCAGCTGACCGCGTGCGCCAAGATGTTCAAACATAAAACGTTGGAGTTGGTCTTTGCTGCTCATGTAACTGGAGGGCCTTTGATGCTGGGTTATGAGGTTTTCGCTGGGTGTGTTGACTGTGAATGATTATAGCGTGACTCGCCTTGTGAATGCGAGTTTCAGAGCTATTGGCGTGTGCTGTTCTTGAGGCAATGGGCAGGGTTTATTTTGGTTAGTCTGAATCGTTTATATTTTTGAAACGTACGATCTGGCGGCGCTGTTTCTTGTTGGGGCGCTGTTCTGGCGCGGCTAAGGCGGCACGCTGTAGTTTGCGTTGTTCCGCATTGAGGGTGCGACTGGCAACACTGTCAGGTGTTTCTTCATACAGCAGACTGGCCACGTCGGCACCGCGGCGTTGATCGGATAGCGCTTTTACGACCACGGTTTTTTCATCCCAACCTTGGCGAATGATGAGTGTGGCTTCTAGTTCGACGGCTCGGCTGGGTTTCGTTCTGGCGCCGTTATAGTGAACTTTGCCACCTTCGATGGCTTGTTTTGCCAGGGCGCGGGTTTTAAAAAACCGCGCAGCCCACAACCATTTGTCAAAACGAACGGGTTGATCACTCATGAGACATACTTAGTTGTTGCCTTTGTCCGGCAGGATGTCAGCAAAGTCATTCAATGTTAGAAATTCGTCGCATTCACGCGGTGGCTGCTGGCTGTCAGGCTGACTAATCGTGAGCAGGTGAGCGATGCCAAAATTGCGGGCTGAGCGTAATACCGGCCAACTGTCATCGATCAACAGAGTGGATTTCGGCTGAAATGGCTCCTGCTGTTGCAGGTTAGCCCAGAAATCATAGGCCTCTTTGGGCAGGCGAAAATCGTGAGCGCAAAAAATGGCGTCAACACAATTACCTAAACCGGTTTTGTCCAATTTAAGATCCAGGCTGTCACGGTGGGCATTGGTGACAATCACGCTACGTTTGTTGTGTCGCCTGAGTTGTTGTAAAAACTCTATGACCTGGGGGCGGTAGGCGATTTTATGGCTGACGTCGGCTTTTAACGTAGCAATGTCGAGTTGCAAATTATCAGACCAAAAATCCAGGCAGTAGAAATTGAGCGTGCCCTCATGAGTTTTCACTCTCGTCAGAATTTCCCGGTAGGCTTCATCTGCGGATAGGTCGTTTTGCTCAGCAAATTTTTGTGGCACATGGGTGAGCCAGAAGTAGGTATCAAAGTGTAGATCCAGCAGTGTGCCATCCATATCCAGCAGCACAGTGTCTATTTGATTCCAGTCCAGCATAGATTACAACACGAGGTTATATGGTATTCATCAGGGTTTTGAAAGCTTCACTAGCGCCTAAATATTACTCGTATCTGGCGTAACAATCGAGCGGCTATAGGGTTTAAGTGCTTTTTGTATTGCGGCGGCAATGCTTGCGCGTGACTGCAGACAACCGCGCAGGTGGCGAGAAACTTCCAGCTGCACGCCCCGGCCGGAAAGCGAGCGATTGCAGATGTTGCTGGGGTGTATGCCCTGATATTTTGGGTGGTCGTCAGCCACAGGCAGGTTTTCATCGAGCAGCGCCTGGCGGATTCGATCTTTTAATTCATGATCCAGGCCGCCAATGTAGATCATCGCTCGATCGAACTTGAATCCGTGTACGGTGATGACGTGCTGTGAACGTTCCAGCAACGTGAGGCAGCGGGGCTCGTCAAAGTTATGGCTGGTGATGTGCAGGTCTGGGCTGTCTTGATCTTTGGTAGCAATAAAGGAGTAAAAGTTAAAGCTGTTACCAGCCATCAGTTGAGCTAGCTCGGTGGTGCCGGGTTCGATATTGCCACCGTGCGGGGCAACAATAGTAACGGGTGATTGCCGGTCATGAAGGACTATTTCGTAGGCCTCACTCCCTTCACGCCGGTGCAGCTCAGCAAAGCTACTATAAAGATCCATAGCGGGAGCCTGTTATTGTTTCAGTGTTGCGCTGGCGGATTACGTTTTTTGGTGCGCAAATAGTCGACGATGCCGACCATGCTGATCAGTAGCCAGAAAAACTCAATGGCAAAGGCCGATAAATTGAATTCGAAAATCAATGACACCAGGATCAGCGCGGCGCCAATGGCATTCATCAAAGAATAACTTATTTGATTGCTGGTGATTTTATTCAGTTGCAGCAACAGATAGGCGGCCAGCAGTAGGAATACGCCCACATTGCCGACAAAATCGTACCAAGTATAACCCATGTTAACGCTCCATTAATTGCTGATGATTAAGTCTAGCAAGCTGTATGGGTGATGACTATGTGACGGCTTGGCTATCGCGACTGGTTAGGTAAGCAAAATAAACTACACTTTGCTGATGGCCTGACTTTTGTGCCAGCTTGATTTGTAGCTGGCGATAGACAGGAATTTTTAAGCCAGGGAATAGGACCTGCTATGAAAAAAATAATCGCTGTATCTGTGTTAGCTGCGGCAGTGGTTGGTGGTGCTGTGTGGAAGTTCAGTGCTGAAACGTCGTTTGAAACAGATGTTGCCAGTCTAAAAACAGCCGAGCTTGCCAGTCACTCGGATCATTTGGCGGTAATCCCTACCGATACGCTGTTTTATATGGGCAGTCTGGAGCCGGTATCTGCTAAGGATATGATGGCGAGCATGTCTTCCATGTATCAGTTTGCTGACCCGTCAATGCAGCCAGCTATGGCAGAGATGTTGAACAAAGCCGAGTCAGTAGGCGGTAAGTTTGCGGTTAGTCTGTTCAATTTTTTCATGGCTGGACTAAGCGACCCGCAAGTCATGTTTGAGCAAACGGGGGCCAAGGATAAACTGTTTTCCTCACTCTACAGTGTGGGGCTGATGCCAGTATTACGCTATGAGGCAGACAAAGCCCGTTTTGACCAGTTTATAGCCGGATTAGAGGCTGATGCCCAAATCAGTGCTGTTTCTAAAGAGCTAAATGGTGTGAGTTATCGCAGCTATCCGTTGGCGGAGGGCGCAGCAAAAGCAGTGGAGCTGATTGTTTCTCATTACGAGGGTGACGCGGTCTTTACGATGGCGTTGGCTGATACCGACGCGCAGAGTTTGAGTGTTGCACTGGGCATGGAGAAGCCTTCCTCATCCCTTAAGAGCAGTGGTGCGGTGCAGCAGATGCAGAGTGAGTACGATTATCTGCCAGATTCACTGGGGTTTTTGAGTATTAAGGAAATCATCACAGCCTTGACCAGTACTAATAACAGTGCCGGGGAAACACTGGCTGAGCTGGAGCAGGGCGACCAGGCCTGGTTGCAGGAAATACGTTCGCCGGTATGCGCGGCAGAATTTTCTGGCATTGCCGATGTTTGGCCGCGTTGGGTCACTGGCTACCGTGAACTGGAATACAGTGAAGAGGGTCTTTCCGGCGAGTTCCATATGGCCATTGAGATCAAGCACGATGCGCTTAATGCGACATTACAAAAAATTCGTGGTCATCTGCCATCTGATCTAACGGCGGGTATACCGCATGTTTTCAGTATGGCGTTGGGGCTGGATGTGAGCCGGATTGACGAAGTGCTGAGCGAAATAGCGGGGCATGCAGAAGGTTTTCAGTATCAATGTTCATTGCTACAAAAACTCAACGGTACGGCGGATTCAATTAACAGCGTACGCCCCATGGTGGCCATGTCTACGGGCATGGCGCGAGGCTTAAAAGGTCTGCGTTTGAGCCTGTTTGATATTCAAGGTGACCTGCAGTCGGGTGAGGTGTCAGATGTTGATGCGTTGGTTAGCCTGTCGGGAGATCAAATTCGTGCCTTTATTAATATAATGATGGCGATGAATCCCGAGGGCGGCATGATTGATATTCCTGCCGATGGTTCGCCGGTCGCGCTGCCGTTACCAGCCGAGCTGCGGCAACAGGCATCCGAACCGATAGAGACTTTTCTGGCGGTTAAGGAAGACCATGCGGTACTGTTCACCGGTGAAACCGCGGGCAGTGTTCAGGCGCAGGTGCTGGATGAAGCACTTAATGAAGATGGTTTTCTGTTCTTCAGCATGGATTATGGTAAGTACATGAAATTAATGAGTAGCTTTATGGATATCGCCGCCGATAACCCTGAGATGGGTGAGCAGGAAAAGGCGGATCTACAGGCTATTCAAAAAGCGTTTGAAAATATTGATTATAAAGAAGAGCTGTTGATGCGTTTTACCGGCAAAGGGCTGGAGTTAAGCGGTAAAGTTGCGATTAATAATCAGTAAGTTGAAGTATGAGTACCAGAACTCGCTTGGCGGGTTCTGGCAGTGCTCCATCAAGACGAGATTATTGCAGTGCTTTAGTCATTTCCCTGTGCTCGATGCCAGCATCCAGAAATACCCCTCCAACGGCTTGATAACCAAGTCCCTCATAGAATGTTTGCGCTTGTAATTGCGCGGCTAGCGTTATTTCTTTAAGTCCTGTCTCAGTCGCTATTTGCTCCAGTTTTAAGATGATTTTCGTGCCGTAGCCCTGTTGACGATGGCTCTTTAACACGGCGATGCGGCCAATATGACCATCCGCTGTTAATCTGCCGGTAGCGACGGAGATATTGCCACTGAATAATAAAACATGGCGTGCCAGTGGGTCCTGCTCATCAACCTCCAGTTCGGGTGGTACCTGTTGTTCGATAATAAAAACCTGCTCGCGAATGTGCAGGATTTGTTGTCGGTACTGCGAATAGTCAGCTTCAATCAGTATGGTCATAGTGCTTTATCGAAAGCTTTCTAGTAGTGCTGCCAAATGTCTTTGAGTCCCTTGCGGGGCGACGGCTTTTCCTTGTCTCGCAGCTCTTCCGGCAAGCTGTCGGCTGAATCAAGCACTCCTAAAGCAAAGCCACAAATCACTTCATGAGTCGCCGGGTTGATATTCAGTGTGCTATAGATTTCATCGTATTTAATGCCAGCCATGGCGTGAGTGAACAGCCCAAACATTCTGGCCTGTAGTGCCAAGGCCATCCAGGCGGCACCGCAGTCGAAGTTAGCAGTGTTGTTGTTTTTATCGTTGCGGGCAAAGTTTCTGCAGGCGACGATAAAACCCAGCAAACTGGCGTTTTTTGCCCACACTTGATTGGTCTCAGCGAGCAGACTCAGAAACTGCTCAAAGTGACTGTCTGTTGTGGTGATAAATTGCCAGGGCTGTTCGTTAAAACAGGATGGACTCCAGCGCGCGGCATCAAAAATGGCTTCCAGAGCTACGTCCGGGATAGGCTCTTTTTTAAACGCGCGTGGTGACCAGCGTTCGGAAAAGAGTGTGTCGGTGATAGGTTCCGGCTTGCGGTCGCTGTAATCGGGTACGTAATGGGATTTAAAGCGCATAGCTAACTTCCTGATGGCGTTAGACATTAGTAGCTTTTAATAGTAACGCAAAGCATTACGCAGCAGGCATTATTTGTTACCATTGCGCGCACGAAACAGGCCTGCTGGATTACTGGCCGTAAGAGCGATTCAGGGTTACAGAGCGTGACTAAAATTTTTAGAAATATCACCTTCTGGGTCGTTGCGCTGGCGCTTATGGGTTATGGCTTGGCATTGCTTATCGGTGATAAAGCATTGCTTGATGCTGCGTATAGCTCAAATGGCAGCTCGTTGTTCTACGAGCTGATTGTCACAATTAAAGTCTGGTTTATTAAAATACTGCGCGTTCTTGTCGCGCCTGTCGTATTTATCTCTATTGTTGCCGGTCTGGCGAATCTGCGCAGCATTACCCACCTGCACCGAATGGGGCTTGGTACGCTGGTCTACTATCTTCTGACCACCGCTATCGCGGCCTGCCTTGGTTTGATCATTGTCTTGTATATACACCCCTGGCAAGGTGGTGCGGTGATTGCTGATAGTGGCTTGGGCTCATTGCTTGCTGAGCCATCTTCCTCTTTACGTTTTATCGATGCGCAGAGTAGCTCATTGACTGCGGTGGCAGGACAATTGCTGGAGCGGGCGTTGGTGAATCCAGTCACCGCGTTTATAGAGTTGAATGTACTCGCCATTGTCTGCAATGCACTGCTCACGGGCCTGTTAATTATTTGGCTGGTACCGCAACAAAACCCTGCTTACCGGCTGATTGAGGCAGTAAGCCGTGTCATGCACAAAGTGCTGGGTTGGGTTATTTGGTTAACACCGCTGGGTGTCTTTGCCATCATGTTTGATTTTGCCCTGCGTATTGAAGGCGGCATTGTTGATCAGCTATTGTGGTTTGCGTTGCTGGTATTTGGCGCGACCATGGTACATGGTTTGGTTGTATTGCCATTGATAGCCTGGTTGTTTTCGGGTGTGCGGCCCTGGCAATTATTACGCAAGGCGGCGGCACCGATGCTGGTGGCCTTTAGTACGTCTTCGAGTACAGCAACATTGCCGGTAACCCTGAAAACCTGTCAGGATAATTTCAAAGTATCACGTCCAGTGGCTGGTTTTGTTTTGCCGTTGGGAGCCACCATGAACATGGATGGCACGGCTCTATTCGAAGGCGTAGCGGCAGTATTTCTGGCTTATCTGTTTGGTATTGAGCTGAGCAGTACGGCAATGGTCGCGGTGTTTTTTATGGCCATGGTGTCGTCTATTGGTGCGCCGGGCATGCCGTCAGGATCGATGTCAGGCATGCAGATGGTATTGCTGGCGGTGGGTATTCCGTTGGAGGCTATCGCTATTTTGTTATTGGTCGAACGACCGCTGGATACTTTCCGCACGGCGGTTAATGTGCAGGGAGACATGGTTGGTGCTCTGGTGGTTCAACGTTTGCTGGGGCGCGGCAAGCAGCCTCTGGAGACTAGTGACCGGCAACATGAATCAACGGAATCCTCGGTTCGTTAACAAGGTCGATGTTGCTTTCCGGAAAATGGAATTCGAAAGGCTATGGCAAAAAAATGTAAACGCTGCGAGACCGCCCGCCTGATAACGGTTATTGTGATTATTGTCGGCTTGTTCGCGGTATTGTTTATTGACCGCTTTGTGAGTTGAGGCGAGGGAAGCGATGGCTGACATAAAGCTGGTCACTACGGATATTACCTGCCTTGAGGTCGACGCGATTGTTAATGCTGCCAATCCAACCCTGCTGGGTGGAGGTGGCGTTGATGGCGCCATTCATCGTGCTGCTGGAGCGGAATTACTGGCTGAATGCAAAGCCTTAAATGGTTGTGCGACGGGGGATGCGAAACTCACCGCTGCTTATAAACTACCCGCGCGCTACGTGATTCACACGGTGGGACCGGTTTGGCAGGGTGGTTTGAGTGATGAGCCGGAGCTACTGGCTTCCTGCTACCGGCGTTCGTTAGAGTTAGCGACGCAACACAACTTTTCCACTATCGCTTTTCCGGCCATCAGTTGTGGTGTCTACGGTTATCCCATTAAACAAGCCTGTACTCTGGCAGTAACAACTATTGCGGCCTTTTTGCAGCAATCAAATCGCAGCCATGGCATAGAAACGGTGTATTTGTGTGCCTTTGGTGATGAGGTTTGCCAAGCGCTTAGTCATGCAATAAAAGGAGTTTCTCGGGGTGAGTAAATCGTCATTAATACTGCTGTTGGTTGCCGCTGTGGCCATCACAGCTATGGTTTTTGTTGATCCTATTGCCCAGGACCCTGCATATCACCTGTTCGTCGATCAACGGCAGTGGTGGTTGATCCCTAACACGCTGGATGTTTTGTCGAACCTGCCCTTTGTGTTTGTCGGCATTATCGGACTGCAACATTGTGCTCTGCACCGCGAACATCCGTTGTTCTGGCCTTTTCTGACCGTTTTTGTAGGTGTTTTTACGACTGCCTACGGCTCGGCCTATTATCACTGGGCGCCAGCGAATGAAACCCTGGTCTGGGATCGTCTTCCCATGACGATTGCCTTTATGGGGCTTTTTACCATGGTGTTGGCTGACCGTGTTGATAGACGATGGTCTAAAGCATTACTGCCCTTGTTGGTGGTCGGCGCAGCTAGTGTCTGGTATTGGGCCTGGACAGAAGCGCGAGGTGTTGGTGATTTAAGGCCCTACGCATTGGTGCAGTTTCTACCGATGCTGCTGATCCCGTTAATACTGGTATTGTACCGCGCACCACGCCGGGATTTTGGTTGTTATATTGGCCTGATTTTCTGTTATGGGCTGGCCAAATTGTTAGAGTATTTTGATGTGTCGGTTTTTGAACTCACGGGTGTGGTCAGTGGCCATAGCTTGAAGCATCTAGCGGCAGCAATGGCGACGCTGTTTTTATACGGTTTATGGAAACAACATACCCGTAAGCCTAAGCAATAAATTGGATGGCCGGTATGCAAAAAGATCCGCTGCATTTACCTAATGCCCACTTGCTGGAATTACAGGGCATTGAAAACTTTCGTGATATCGGTGGTTATCAAACCTGTAACGGGCTACGTCTTAAATGGCGGCAGATCTTTCGTTGCGGACATCTTATGCAGATGACCCCGGGTGACGGCGAAAAGCTGGACCCTCTGGCTATTGGTGCTATTTTTGATTTGCGTACGCCCCCCGAGCGCGTCAGTTTTCCTAGCTGTTGGCAGTGTTCAGTACGCCCTGAAACATTCACCATTGATCTGCATGCTGAGGGCGAAGACCCTAAGGCAGAGCTGTTTCAACAGGTCCTGAGCGGTGAGGTGTGTCGTGACGAGGTGCGTCAGTATATGTTGGCCGATTACGCGCGTATGCCCTTTGAATTTGCTCCGCTTCTTAAGCAGATGTTGGCATATTTGTTAGCGCCGCACAGTGCTCCGATCGTAGTACACTGTACGGCAGGAAAAGATCGTACTGGATTGGTTATAGCGCTATTACAAGCAGTGCTTGGTGTGCCAGCTGACGCGATTCAAGACGATTATTTGCTCAGTAACGAAGGTTTTGCGTCACGTGAAAAATTGCAGCATATGGTTGAAACCTTTGGTCACAAGGTTGAGCATATTGATTCGCGAATGGAGGAACTGAGGCCATTGATTGAAGTGGAGGCCGCCTACCTGCAAGCAGCGTTCGGGGCAATTGAAGAACAGGCGGGTTCGCTACAAGATTATTTTCAGGCAATGCTGGAATTATCAGCAGAACAGCAGCAGCTGCTGCGCGACAAATTATTACAGGCCGGCTAAGGTTATTTTAATATTAAGCCGCGCAATTAACGGAGAGAATTGAGTATGACACGATTAATAACGGTACTAATGAGCATTTGTTTTACGCTGGTGTTGAGTAGCAGCGCTAATGCGGGCCACCCAGGCGTGTATATTATTAGCCCTTCACATGGCGAAGTGGTCAGTAATCCGGTACAGGTGCGTTTTGGCTTGCGCGGCATGGGCGTTGCGCCTGCCGGGATTGATAAAGACAAAACGGGGCATCACCACCTGTTGATTGATGTTGCGCAGGTTCCGGCGCTGGATCAGCCGATTCCGGCCGATAAAAACCACCGCCATTTTGGTGGCGGCCAAACCGAAGTTGAGTTGGTGCTTGAGCCCGGCGAGCATACTCTGCAATTGTTATTAGGCGATAAGGCTCATATGCCCCATGGTTCGGCGCTGGTGTCTGAAAAAATCACTATTACGGTGGAGTAGTGATTTAGACCCGTTATTACACAGGCATCTACAGTGTCACGCTATCGGCCACCGCGAAAACCGGGCTCTAACTACATCACCCCGGAGGGTCGGCAGCGGCTGCAGGACGAGTTTGACCAACTCTGGCATGTAAAACGACCGGAGGTGACTCAGGCGGTGTCGGAGGCAGCGGCGCAGGGTGATCGTTCGGAAAACGCTGAGTATATTTACGGTAAAAAACAATTGCGTGAAATCGACAGCCGCTTGCGATTTTTGAGCAAACGGCTGGAAAATGTCGTTGTTGTTGATCGGTTGCCAGCCGATCTAAAGAGGGTGTTCTTTGGTGCCTGGGTGACGTTGGAGGATGAGCAAGGCAATAGCAACGAGTACCGCATTGTCGGCCCCGATGAGTTTGATATGAACCCGGCTTATATCAGTATGGATTCTCCCACCGCTAAAGCGCTGCTTAAGAAGCAGGCCGGTGATGAAGTCGAAGTGCTGGCACCCGTTGGCTCGGTGTATTACGACCTGCTTTCGGTGCGTTATGAGACACCCTCAACGAGCGGCTGGTAGGCTGCAGGTCTGGTCTTTTATATTTCGCCCCACGGCATTTAGGTTAACTGGTGTGCATCAGCAGCTCACCAGAAAACGAGCGCACGCTTTTATTCTTCTTTTTTGATCAGCTGCTTAATACTTTGCTTGGCGAATGTATCGCTCAGCGCGCTTTGTAGCTGTTCAAACACCACATCGACTTCTCTGTCAGTCGGTAGCATGCTCGGGTTAAGGTGGCGGTCTTCGTTGGCGTGTCGAATGGCATGCAGTACGTCCGCTACGGACATTTCATCCAGCGGTTGCGCGGGTAGGTATCTGGATATTTTGTCATTGGTTTGACTGATTAACTGTTGCTTCTCCAGCGCAGACAAAACACGGTCAATAATATCGGAAGGAATATTGAGTCGGTTGGCCAGCTGTTTGCCTGTCAGTGCCTGTTTGTCATGATAAAAATTACGGGCTATGCGTAGCATGATGGCCAGTGCCAGGCGTTCTTTCATGTGGTTGCTGAGGTTTAGTTCGCGGCGTGGTGAGGTGACATAATCCGGGTTCTGAATATAGAAAGCGATATTGGCCCCTACCAACAGGATTAGCCAGCCGACATAGAGCCAGATCAGGAAGAATATCAGCGTCGCAAAGGCTGAATAAATGGCCACATAGCTTGATGATGAAACCACTACGGAGGCGAATACGCGTCCTGCGGACTCCCAAAGAATGCCTGCAATCAATGCCCCGCTTAGTGCTGGAACGAATTTTACTTTGGTGTTGGGGATGAAAATATAAATAAACGTGAAGGCGGCAATGATCAGTAGATAAGGAACCAACCGGGTCAGTATCTCGATCAGTGATCCCAGTACAGCAAACTCCGAGAGCCAGGTGACAAAGCTATTGCTCATCAATGTGCCGGTAAGACCAATGGCGGAAAATATCAACACCGGGCCAATCATTACCACCGACAGGTAATCGCTGAAACGCTGGTGTAGTGGGCGCACCTGAGAGACTCGCCAGGCGTAGTTAAACGCGCCTTCGATTTTCTGCATTAGCGATACCACGGTATAAAACAGCAGCGCGACACCAATGGCCCCCAGCACACCGACTTTCATTTTTTCTACGAAACCGATGATATTAGCGGTTATTTCGGCGCCCTGTGAGCCTAATGGCGTTAACAGGTTAAGTAGTAGGGGTTCAATCTGATTGTGTACACCAAAGGCTTTGAGTACTGAGAAGCTGACGGCCAGAAGCGGAACGAGAGAGAGCAATGTGGTGTAGACAAGACCCATGGCACGCAGGGTGAGTTGTCCATCTTTGAGGTCTCGTGAAACAGCAAAAAGAACGCGCGTGAAACGAATCAGTCGTGCTTTCCAATGGGGAACATCGGACAGCTCTGTCAGCCAGATAGAGTGGGTTAGTGACGCAATAAGCGCGGTTATCCGTGACAGCATGGTAAATCTCGTTTCCTTGAGCCGGTTTGGAAAAGCTTCGATTTAATAGCTAGGCATTTGGAAAACAATAAATCTTTATGGCGGGGATGGCAACTGTCCCGCAGGCTGCGGGACGGTTGCGGATGGGTTTTACTTCTGTAAGTAGCCCATGTGTTTTTCGACGATTTGTAGCAGCGGTTTGAAGACTTTGGGGGTGCCGCAGATAATATGACCTGATTTTAGGAAGTCGTTGCCGCCCTTGAAGTCGCAGACGCGACCACCTGCTTCGGTCACCAGCAATGTGCCCGCAGCAATATCCCATTCCTTGAGGTTCATTTCCCAGAAGCCATCGAAACGACCGGCGGCAACGTAAGCTAAATCCAGTGCGGCAGAACCGGCACGGCGAATGCCTGCGGTTTGTCCGGCAACTTCCTTAAGGCAAGCGAGAAAAGCATCAACATTGTCAAAGGCAAAGCCATTGAAGGGGATGCCGGTGCCGATCAGCGCGCCATCCATGCTTTTGTTATCGGTTACGCGGATGCGTTTGCCGTTTAGCTGGGCTCCATCACCACGGCTGGCGGTAAATTCTTCACGTTTGATCGGGTCGTAAATCACGGCGTGTTGAACACGGCCTTTGAACTTACAGGCAATGGAAATACAGTAATGAGGAATGCCGTGAATGAAATTGGTGGTGCCATCAAGCGGGTCGATAACCCACTGGTAGTCGGAGTCGTTACCTTCGCTGCTACCGCCTTCTTCGCCAAGAATGGCATGGTCAGGGTAGGCTTTACGCAGATGGTAAATAATTTCCTTTTCGCAGGCTCTGTCGATTTCTGTCACGTAATCGTTTCGACCTTTCTCTTCAATGGTCAGAGGATTGGCGCGTTCAACCGCATCAATAAGAATTTCGCCTGCTTTTCGCGCGGCACGCACTGCAATGGTAAGCATGGGTTGCATGATCAGAAACCTGGACTGTTAAGGAACAAATGTTGAGTTAGCGAGTGTTTGCTCGCTAGGCCGGGGATTTTAACAGGGAAGTGCGCTATGCACTAGGCGCTTGAGGGTTAGTACAGCAGGATGATGTGATATTTTGGTGAGAAATACGCTTTTACGGATTACGCAGCTTGACTGAAGAGTATACTCGAAATTAAAAGGGGTTTTGGGGCCGAAGGAATCCTGCCTTACCGGAAGGCAAAAGAACAATTATGCAAAGGTCACGATGAGAAGATCTCAAATATATTCTATTAGCCATGGCGGGTCAGAAGATGGATGAAGATTTTAAAGCCGGTGCATTACGTTATCACCGCGAACCGGTTCCCGGAAAGTTAGCCATTACTCCGACCAAACCGCTGGCGAATAAACGCGATTTGGCATTGGCCTATTCGCCCGGTGTGGCGTACCCCTGTGAGCTTATAGCCGAAGATCCCAATGAAGCGGCGAATATGACGGCACGCGGCAATTTGGTGGGTGTTGTGACCAACGGTACAGCGGTGTTAGGGCTGGGTGCGATTGGCCCCCTAGCCTCCAAGCCGGTGATGGAAGGCAAGGCGGTATTGTTTAAAAAATTCGCCAATATTGATGTATTTGATATCGAAATAGACGAGACAGACCCCGATAAACTGGTGGAAATTATTGCTGCATTGGAGCCTACCTTTGGCGGCATTAACCTCGAAGATATTAAATCGCCGGAATGTTTTTTTGTTGAAAAGAAACTGCGCGAGCGCATGAAAATCCCGGTGTTTCATGACGATCAGCACGGTACGGCAATTGTCGCCGCTGCGGCTGTCTATAACGGTTTACGTATCGTTGATAAGAAGATTGAGGATGTAAAACTGGTCGCTTCAGGCAGCGGTGCAGCGAGTATCGCCTGCATTGAGCTGCTGGTTAGTATGGGGCTATCAAAGGAAAATATTCTTGTCTGTGATCGCGGCGGCGTAATCTATCGCGGCCGCACTGAGGGCATGAATGAGTACAAAGAGCGCTTTGCCCGCGACACTGATTTACGCAGTCTTGATGACGCCATTGCTGACGCAGATATTTTTCTGGGCCTGTCGAGCGGCGGATTATTAAAAGCGGAAATGGTCGTTAAAATGGCGGCGAGCCCGTTGATTCTTGCGATGGCCAACCCAAATCCTGAAATTACGCCCGCGGAGGCAAAAGCAGTGCGCCCTGACGCAATCGTTGCTACAGGACGTTCGGATTACCCGAATCAGGTCAATAACGTCTTGTGCTTCCCCTTTATTTTTCGAGGCGCGTTAGATTGTGGTGCCACCACCATTAACGAAGAAATGAAGATGGCCTGTGTGAAGGCCCTTGCCGATATGGCCCTAAAGGAATCTCACGGCGAGGTGGAAGAGGCTTATGTTGGCGAAGACCTTAAATTCGGCCCCGATTACCTGATTCCCAAACCCTTTGATCCACGATTGATTGAAGAGTTGCCGGTGGCGGTTGTTAAGGCGGCTATGGAAAGTGGAGTTGCCGAGCGACCAATCGAAGACCTGCGCGCTTATCGCGACAAGTTGCATAGCTCTGTATGTCGTAGCGGCCTGTTTATGCAGCCGATGATTGAAAGAGCAAAGCTGGAGCAGGAGAGGCTGGTCTACAGCGAAGGCGAAAATGGCGACGTGCTGCGTGCGGTGCAGGGTGTGGTGGATGAAAATATTGCTTTCCCTATTTTGATTGGGCGCTCTGAAGCGGTTCAGCAACAGATTGAAAGAATCGGTCTGCGTATTCGTGAAGGCGTTGATTTTGAACTGTTTGATCCGCAGGAAAGTGATCACCACGAAGAATATTGGCAGCATTATCATGCCGCGGTAGGGCGTCATGGCGTATCAGTGGAGGCCGCCAAAAATACCATTCGTAGTAATACTACGGTGCTTGCGGCGGTGATGGTTGCTCGAGGCGAAGCCGATGGCATGATTTGCGGTAAAGTCGGACGGTTTGATTACCATCTGCGCGATATCCGTGATGTGATTGGCCCGCGTGTTCCCGGCCAGCATATTTCTTCATTGGCGGTATTATTACTCGATAGTGGTCCTTTATTTGTGGCTGACCCCTTTGTCAGTAAAGACCCATCGGTTGAAGAAGTGGTGGAAATCACTAAATCCAGTGTTGATAGGGTGCGACGTTTTGGCGTCGAACCACGTGTTGCATTGTTATCACATTCGAATTTTGGCACCTCTAATTTGGCCTCGGCAGTGAAAATGCGTAAAGCCGCGGAAATACTGCGCGAGCGACTGCCTGATTTAGCTCTGGACGGTGAGATGCATGCCATGTCGGCGATGAATCAAACATTTCGAGATAGAACCTTTCAGGGTAATAATTTTCAGGGTCAGGCGAATTTGTTGATTATGCCAAATCTGGATGCCGCCAATATTACCGTTGGCATAATTAGGTCGGTGACCGATGCGATGTTAGTGGGGCCCTTTATTTCGGGTTTGGCAAAACCGGCACATATTATGATTCCCTCGGTTTCGGCGCGAGGTATTTTCAATGTCAGCGCAACAACATCAGTGGATATTCAGCGTCGCAAAGGAAAAATATAAGACAGAGCTGACGGGGCTTTATCGCTAGGTCAGGCCCTGCCGGCTGGATATGATTAGCTTATCTGAAATTGCTGAGTTTGCAGGCCTCGTCTTCCTGATTTTTGGCCTGCTCAATTTTCTCATTGTAATAGCGTTTCGAAGACGAGGATGAGGCGCCAGCCCGATGTCGAATGGCATCGGCGAGATTCTGTTTGGCATCGTCACAGGCTTTGCGCAATGCGGCTTTTTTCTGGCGTCTTTTTTCGGCCTGGTTTACGCGCTTTTGTTCGGTTTGCTGATGTTTTGAAAAATCCTTCTGAAAAAGATGATCGGCTGATTGCGGCGTTACCGTGCCGATTTTTACCGCTGGTTCAATCTCTACGGCCTCGACCGTGCCCTCTTCTCGTGGCGTGTCGCTAAAGTGTACTTTGCCGTTTTCATCCACCCATTTATAAATTTCGGCCTGGCAAGGGGCGCAGAAAATAATCAGCAAGCAAATCAAATAGCGCAAAAGTGATGTGTGCATGTAGAAAGTGGGCCTATGTTTCGATGATGTTCTAGTAACACATTAGCAAATATCGACGAATTGGCTAGTTGGCCGAGCTGGACATCGGATAAGCACAATAAAAAAGCCCGACGCAAAGAGTGAGGCTTTTAAGTTCGTGGTGCCGGAGGGAGTTGGGCGCGACAATTCAGGTTTCATGTCTATACTTACGCAGTGACCTTTTAAAATATGATGGAAACTTAAATGAATAAAGTTTTATTTTTGTCTTTTGCGGCAGCCGCAAGTCTAGCTGTTAGTCATACGTCTATTGCGGAAGAAGGGCAGTGGAAGTATTCAACGGGGGTTGATTACAGTACCGGTGATTATGGTGGCGACCCTGTCGATACTGACATTGTCTACGTGCCGTTTACTACGGCATACAGTAGTGGATTATGGGAATTTAAAGCAACCATACCTTGGGTGCAAATAAAGGGCGCTGGTACCGTTATTGGTGCCGGAGGTGGTGGCGTAGTCGTTGGTGATCCAGACTTAGTGGCGACGACAGAATCTGGTGTCGGTGATATCTGGTTGTCAGCAACATACTCTGTTGAGTCAATACCCAGTGAGCTTTTCTATCTTGATATAGCCGGGAAGCTTAAAGTGCCAACAGCAGATGACGACAAGGGGCTCGGTACCGGTGAGCTGGATTACACAGTGCAGGCAGATGTCTACAAGTCATTTAATGCGGTAACCCCCTTTGCGACCCTGGCTTACAAAATTAAGGGCGACTTTAATGAGACGGATCTGAAAAACGTTATATACCTGTCGGTTGGTAGTGACTATCGCCTCTCAGCGAAGAGGAATGTCGGCGTCTCCATTGATTTTCAGGAAGCCAGCTCATCTGCTGGCGATGATTCTATGGAATTATTTGGCTATCTAAATCAAAAGTTAAATTCTCACTGGTCCGCAACGTTATATGGATATAAAGGTTTGAAGGATGGAAATCCTGATTATGGTACCGGCCTACAGGTTTCCTACAAACCTTGATTAACAGCTGCGCAATGATGGGCCGCTCTAGGTGCAACGCTTCGAGTTCCAAAAATAATGGAACCTTTTTGGTGTGCTGACGTGGAAGTAATGAGCGACTTATTTTTTGTCTGTCGACCAGACGTTTATTTTTCAAGTAAGAGGTATTGATATGAAATTGAATAAAACTATCGCAGCCATGTTTGTAGTGACTATTGGGTTATCCATGCCGCTAACCAGTATGGCTGATACTCATGAGGTCGAGGATCCGGCCGTACTGTCGACGGGTGAGTTAAAAGTGGTCGATAAAATCGCCGCTGAGTTTAATGAGTTCGCAGGGGATGAGGCTTCAGGTCTTGTTGGCGCGCTACGCAATGGTGATGATCTCAGCTATGAGGTTGAAGTCGAATTGTTGGATGAAACAACAGGCCTGCCAGTTATCGATCCTGAAACTGGTTTGACAGTTATGGTTATAGAAACGGTTGACGTTGAAAACACCGTTGGTGCGATGGGTTTTGGTGGTGTATCGAAAAGTATGGCGCTTGCCGAACAACTGCTAGGAGACGACGCTACTGTTGAACAAATATCGGGCGCACTTTTCGGTAATGAAACCGAACAGGGTATTCTTGATATGCGTGCTGAAGGTCTTGGCTGGGGTGAGATATTTGCCTCGTACGGCTTAAAAGTTGGCGAAGTGATGCGTGATCTTAAGTCAGCTCGCCCTGAGGCAAAAGAGCATCCGGTTAAGCCAGATCATCCAACTAAACCGGAAAAACCTTCTAAACCAGAGAAGCCCTCGAAACCAGAAAAACCAACGAAACCAGAAAAGCCGGCTAAACCAGAGCGCCCAAGCCATCCTTAATAAACAGTGATCGTTAAATGTTTTGGTGGTAAAAAATTAACTACTACGGAGCCATAATGGCTCCGTAGTAGTCTTATAGTGGGTGAAGTTTGCCAAGAGCCAAACTTAACAGCTGCGAATTTATAGTTTGATGAAATTATTCCGGACGACATTTCGCGCTGAAAGTAAGCAAGCGCATCAGTTTAATCAGCTGATTACTCCCCATGTAGATGCCCTTTATCAGTCTGCTTTTAAATTGACTGGCTCGCAGGTTGATGCTGAAGACGTTGTTCAGGATGTCTTAATTAAGCTTTATCCCAAAACCCAGGAGCTTAAAGAGGTGGCCGAGCTGCGACCTTGGTTGTTTCGGGTTCTTTATAATCAGTTTATTGACCATTGCAGAAAGCAGGCAAGAAACCCAGCGGGTGGAAAAAACCGGCAACAATCATCCGATTGTGAAATTATAGACATTCTCCCTTCAACGGATCCCAAGCCTGATGAGCTTTGTGAAGCGCATCTGCAGTCAACTCGAGTTCTTACTGCTCTGGCAGTTTTATCGTACGATAAACGTGCGCTGATAGTTCTGCACTTGATCGAGGGTTTTTCCCTGGAAGAGCTAACCAAAATCCTGGATGCACCTATTGGGACATTGAAATCACGTTTGCACAGAGTTAAGGCGGAATTAAAAAGGCTTCTGGAAGAGGAACCTTTTCATTCTGCTGAACGTGGTAAGGATAGAAGGTAATGATATGAATTGTTTAGAAGCCCAACAAAAGCTTGGCGGCATAATAGAAACAGGCGAAACCATCGGTTTAGATTCGCAGCTAAAAGCTCACCTGGGCTCCTGTGAGCTATGCCAGCATCGTCACTCTGACCTCCAGCTTAAGCATACCCTACACCAAATTGCCGTTCCTGAGCCAAGCGCTAAATTTGTTGAGCAAAGTATCAAACATGCTATCTCTGAACATGACGGAGGCACAAAAAAATATCGGGCATTAGCTGGCTCTGCGGCAGCAATGCTGTTTTTTGCGATGACATTTAGTTTTGTTTTTAAACAGGATGCAGGGCAGTTAAATGGTGAAGCTGAAGGGCTCTACGAAATGCAGATGGCGATTAACCAAACAAAAAATATCAATGTTGTTTTGCAAAGCGATAGTTATAGAGCAAATGCAACTATCAGGGTACTGGTGGCAGAAAACTTGCAGCTGCAAGGCTACTATAATAACCGTGAATTAAGCTGGCAGACCGAGCTGGTGGAAGGGAAAAACGTCATTACATTACCATTAATTTTACAAAGTGCTGCTGGGGGCTATGTTGACATTACTTATCGATCAGGCGCTGACACCGGCACACTCAGAGTCTCCGTTAGTGAAACCTAGTAATAGTGTATGGTTTAAAAGATGAGATTACGCGGCGATAAGCTAATTTTTCTTGTGCTTTTGAGTGTTGTTACTCATTCACCACTGTATGCAGACAGCGGCATTAGTATCAGTGTTTTTGAGGGGGCGATTCCGGCAAGCGAAAAGGTAAATATGATTAAATTGCCGGCGCCAGCAGCGGTTGATTTTGACGTTCCCGCTATGAAGGGCTCTCTATTGGATGGGCAGCGAGTAGAGGAAACTCCGCGCACTATTTCCGAACAAGGCAAGAGTGCCGATCAGCATGGAAACAAAAATGCAGATGTTGGATCGGATAATAAAGCGCTCCATAAGCCCGCGCTGCCATCGAAGGCGCAACTTAAAAAACCAGAAAAAGCAGCTCGTCCTGATACTCCCGAAAGACCACCCAGGCCAGATCGCCCAACCCTCCCGGAAAAACCGCCTAGGCCTGAACGGCCGGATCATCCAGAACGACCAGGAAAATAGCGGTTTGGATAAATCATAAGATCCTCGGAAGAAGGGAGGCAAGCCTACAAACTATGTTCAGTGCCCTATGGTGAAAACAAAAAGAGCGAGGCTTTTAAAATAAGGATGCTGGGATGTAGAGTCGAGTTGATGGCTCGGAGGTGTGCGATTATTATTGCCTAACAATGAGCCAGATAATCACGCTCAGTAACGGGCAATATAAAACCATTGCGTAACGTAGCATGCGCTTATGGCCACGCAGTTCCATAAAGC
>Ga0105356_10001078_pt1 | contig 26912 bp, 25 predicted proteins | sample GOMGulsemesocosm_3_FD_83502 | JGI IMG/M metagenome (GOLD analysis project Ga0105356, IMG submission 83502) | Methane-oxidizing microbial communities from mesocosms in the Gulf of Mexico - GOM9D Gulf of Mexico | ecosystem: Environmental > Aquatic > Marine > Cold seeps | place: Gulf of Mexico... | reverse complement strand
TTTATCATTCTACAACCTGCAGTAATCGGTTTTGCGTTAATTAGGGTATACGATGAGTTCGCTTTTAAAATCCCATCAGTAATAAAAAATGGAGCCGTTTCGTCCATGAGAATCTCACCTTTAATAACACCATTATTAACTAGTATTTCCGAAAATAACTTATAAGGACTTTGGTGTTCATTCCAGCAATTCACATCGCCCTCAATACACATGAAATCCAACACCGTTCCTTTCTCAAATTCAGGGGCTATATATTGTAAGCTGCCGTTAGGGAACAACAAAGCTCCAACCATGCGTTCACTCGAACTCCATCGAGTGCCTGTAAAGTAGTAAAGATTGGTTCCTGAATGCAAATACAGAGCTTGAACGTTTTGCGTTTGCATAAGCCCACAAGCTTTAACAATTCGTGCCTGAAATTCTTCCTTTTGTATTGAGGTAACTAAATGTGCTTTTGGAGATATTGCATTTAATTCTAATTCAATGGTTGATCCTCCAATTCCAAATGTGCTCATAATTATTCTATTCTTAAATGATTTAGGATTTCATTAAGTTCTCAATGTCGTCAATCTCAATTGGCATAGCCTCTGTAAGATTGACATTCCCATTTTCAGTGATTATATAATCATTTTCTAATCGGCAACCAATGCCTTCTTCTGGTATATAAATTCCAGGCTCACAAGTTAGCACCATTCCAACCTCTAGGGGTCTAGAATATAATCCTACATCATGAACGTCTAATCCAAGATGATGTGCTGTACCATGCATAAAATACTTTTTATATATTGGATTTTTAGGGTCTTGTTTTTTAATGTCTTCAAGTTTTAACAATCCTAATTTTATTAATTGGCCTTCTACCAATTTCGCCATTTCAGCTTCATATTCCGAAGAAATAACACCAGGTTTCAGCAATTTACTTCCTGTTTTTAAACAAAATAATACAGCATTATAAACGTCTCTTTGTCGTTCTGAAAACACACCATTCACTGGAATACAACGTGTAGTATCACTATTATAGTTTGCGTAGCACACTCCAAAATCAATCAAAATCATTTCGCCATCCTTACATATATCATCATTAGAATTATAATGTAAAGCACAGGCATTTTTCCCAGAAGCCACTATAGGTTTAAAAGCATGTCGCGTTCCTCCTGCTTTCGTTAAAGCATAAGTCAATTCTGCTTCAATCTCATATTCTTTTACATCTGGTTTCGTTGCTTTTAAAACCCGATAAAAACCATCAACACTAATTTCTGCTGCCTTTTTTATTAATATAAGTTCTTGGTCAGATTTAACTTGACGTAATGCTCTTGTGATTTTCGCTGCTCTATGGTAATTGTGTAAAGGAAATTTCTCCTTGCACCAATTTATCATTCTATCTTGCTGCGTTTCCTGATTATAGGTTACGCGCTTAATATGCTCGTTATGTCCCAAATAAAAACCATCAGCTTCAAAAGCCATGAGTTGTAGTAATTTCTCAAAATCATGAAACCATTCTACACGATCAATTCCAGAAACTTGTGTTGCTTGTGCTTTAGTTAATTTTTCACCATCCCAAATCTTAATTTGTTCGTTGGTTTCTTTAACAAAAAGAATTGCTCTGTTTTCTGGATTATACGCATCAGGATACAACAATAAAATCGTTTCTTCTTGATCCACTCCACTCAAATAAAACAGATCATTATTCTGGGCAAACCCCATTACATCGTCTGCATTGGTATGCTTTATATCATTTGATGTTAAAACAGCAATGGTATTGGATTTCATTTTAGAAACAAAGTTGTTTCTATTTTCAACAAATAATGAATTCGGAATTTGGTCGTAACGCATGTTTAAAATTTTCTATCAGGATGATACGGTGAAAGTTCTAAGGATGATTTTTGATCTGTAATTATTTCTGAAACCAACTTACCTGTTGCCGTAGACATACTCCAACCCATCATCGCATGTCCTGCTGCAATGGTCAAGTTTTTACATTTACTGGACTTTCCAATATAAGGCAAGCCATCTGGAGATACTGGGCGCAATCCTGCTGCTGCATTATTTTTTTCTGAGGCTGTAAGTTTCAACTCAGGGTAATATCGTGTTGCCGCATTTGAAATGGCTTCAACCCTTACTTTATTAATATCATGATTAATACCGGCAATTTCCATGGTTCCAGCAAATCGTGTAAATCCATTCATAGGGGTCACAGCAGCCTTCGCTTCGGCTAATATTGCAGGAATAGTTATTCCCGTTGGCGTTTCGGTATTAATTCGGTAGCCTTTCCCTGCTTGCAGCAATAAATTTACGCCTAACTTTTTACTTAAAAGACTCGTCCATGATCCAGCTGCCATTACAAATTCATCTGCAAGAAGTACTTGTTTATTGGTTTTTATCGATTTTATAGTACTGTCCTCAACAGTTATATCTTCCACCTTTTCATTACTAAAAAACTGAACCCCATTTTGTTTTAAATAAGATTTCATTTCTTCCATAAATTCATGCGGTGTTGAATGATGATCACATTTAAAATAGGCCGCCCCAATAGCATCAATTTTCACATTGGGTTCCAATTGTTTAATTTCATCTGCGTTAATCTCTTTTGCTTCCAAACCTAAACTACGTGCTAAATCAGCAGTTTTCACCTCTTCTTCTAGCATTTTTTCAGTCTGACATAACATTAGGAGTCCTTTTTTTTCATATTGGCTGCTAAAACTTTCTAATGTTTTAATCTCCTCAAATAAGTCCTGACTCATCACTGAAATATCTCTAATAACAGGAGCTGACTTTTCAACATGAGCTGCATTACAAGATTTATTAAAGGCCCAAGCCCATTTAATTAAATCTGAATTTAATCTTGGCTTTATATAGAAGGGACTAGATTTATCAAACATCCATTTCAACCCCTTCTTCATGACTCCTGGTGCCGATAATGGTATAAGGTGACTTGGTGACAAATACCCCGCATTGACATAAGATGCTCCTGCATCCATATTGGATTGATCTACAACGATTACTTCACAACCTTCTTTTTGAAGGTAATAGGCTGAACATAACCCAATAATTCCGCCTCCAATAACAATTACTTTTTTACTCATTCCTTAATTCCACTTAAAATTCCAAATAGGCTTTTGCTCCAGAAGATGCTCTACAAAATAATTCCATCTTTTTTTAATAAAATAACTTCTGTGCTTGCCTCGATATCCATGACGTTGGCTCGGTAAAATTAATAAATCAAATTCTTTATCGGCATTTACCAACGCTTCTGCTAATTTAAAGGTTGCTGATGGATTTACATTATCATCTATCCCTCCATGCACCAATAATAATTTTCCTTTAAGGTTTTCTGCCATAGTAATATTAGACACTTCGTGATATGATTCATCAACAGGCCACCCCATATACATTTCTGGCCACCAGGCCTTTTCCATTCTAAAATCATGATCAGCCGAACTCGAAACACCAACTTTATAAAAATCAGGAAATGCTAATAAGGCATGCCCTGTATCAAATCCTCCTGCTGAATGCCCAAAGATACCGACCTTAGAGGTGTTTATCCAATTAAATTTTTTTCCCAAATGTTTAATGGCCAATACATGGTCTTCCAGATTATTTCCCATGTTTTTATAGGAATAATCATGAAATTCTTTCGAACGTCCCGAAGTTCCTAATCCATCAACCTGTACAACGATAAATCCTAATTCTGCTAAAGACTGATTATCGAACCCTCTATTAAAAGATTTTGGAAATCGTTGTGTATGTGGTCCCGTATATGTAGCATCAATTATTGGATATGATTTAGTAGGGTCAAAATTCGTTGGTTTCCAGAAAGCACCATAAATGGTTGTTTTTTCATCTTTAGCTGTGAGTTGAAATATTTCTGGTGCTGTCCACCCGTTAGAAATCACTTCAGACACGTCTGCACGTGTTAGTTGTGCCAAAATTTTTCCTGATTTTGATAGTCTCAATACCGTTTTAGTAGGTTCACTAATTGTAGAATAATTATCTATAAAGTACTTTCCGTTTTTAGAAAAAGACACCATATGATGCGTGCTTTCTTTGGTTAACAAGGTTGTTTTTCCTTTTAAGTTAACCTTATATAATTGTTGATGATATGGGTTGTTGTCTAATTCCTTTCCTGATGCCAAAAAGTATATCACACCATTATCTTCATCTATATATTCAATATCATTTATATAGAAATTACCAGAAGTAAGGGCCTTAGTTTCATTGGTTTTTAGATTCAAAATATACATCTGTCTCCAACCACTGCGCTCAGACAGAAACACAATTTTGTTATGTCCTTCTATTGTCCAATAATTGAAATTATCGATATTTGTATGACTCGTCTCGGTTATTAATGTTTGCTCTGTATTTGAATTTAAATCAACTTTTTTTACATATTCCTTTTGATATCCTCGTTGGGGATAACGCGCAAAAAGAACACCGGATTCTTCTGACCAACGTGTATTAACTGAATTTATATGAGTGGCTTTTGGAAGACTTGTTTTTATTTCTTTTTTGGTTTCAACATTATAAAAAACTGGTTGCACATGAACCATCGTTGTATCTCCTGGAGAACCACGGTAATATGATAACAACTTTGATTTGTATAAAGAATCTATGCTGTGGTCTAATAAAAACATTTTTTCAGCATTCCTAAAATCGACAATACTTGTTGATATCCATTTAGAATCTTTAGACCAATCCACATAAAAATGTTTTGGACGTTCCGCATTTTCGCCTTCCATGATATCATACCAACCATAATAAGTTGCATATTCATAATCTTTCTTTCCATCAAAACTTAATTGATGTTCCTCCTCTGTTTCTGTAGATTTAATGAATAAATTAAAATCTTTAGTATAGGCTATCCATTTACCATTTGGAGATTTCTTTTCAAAAAGATTTGGGTCTTCTTTTTTTTCTTCTTCTATTTCCAATAGGGTGTAGCTACTAAGAGCCAAGGCATATTTTTCACCATCGGCTATTATCGTATAATTTCCATTTTCAGTAGGTTCAATCGATGAAATTGATAAGGCCGTTGGATTGATTGTTTTATCTAAAATTTCGCTTAATGCTGCTGCCAATTTAACTTGATCAAATAATGATTTAACTTTATTATTTTTAAAATCAACCGTTTTATATGTTTTGTCGGATTTGCTATAGTCTACAAACCACAATCCAGACCCATCTTTAAACCAATTTACTGATGTATAAAGATTAAATACCGTTTTATTATTATAATTCTTATACATATAGCTCACTGCTCGACTATAATCATCCTCGCTGATTTCTTGTGCAGTTATTGGTAATATTCCAAAACACACTATACATACTAAATAATAAAACTGGTTCTTCATTCTTTTGTTTTTATAATTAATCTTACTGCTAAATCGATCCTATTGTGCTCAATGTGATAAAAACGCTTAAATCACTTGAAAACCATAGGCATAAGGATCGTCTTGATCATCAATAATAATGTTGTTATAGCCGTATACTTTTGCCCATCCTTGTATACTTGGAATAATTGCTTTTTGATCGCCCAAGGTTGTTTCTTCTTCAACACAACCAATAAACTTGCTTCCAATAAAGCTTTCATGAATAAATTGCTCACCTTTTTTCAGTTTCCCTTTAGCATGCAATTGAGCTATACGAGCCGAAGTACCCGTGCCACAAGGTGATCTATCTATTGCTTTATCTCCATAAAACACTGCATTTCTACCAGAGGATGTTGGGTCAATTGGATTTCCTGTCCATAACATATGAGTAACATCTTTTATGGTATCATCTTCTGGATGAATAAATTGATTTGGATACTTTTCATTAATTCTATCTCTTACAACTTGAGAGTATTGAATAATTTTACTTGCCGTAAAATCATGTACTCCAGAAAAGTTTTGTTGGGGATCTACAATGGCATAATAATTTCCCCCATATGCAACATCGAATGTAATTTCTCCTAATTCAGGACAATCAATGGTCAATCCCTCTGCAGCCAGATAACTTTTCACATTTGTTAACTTTACCCAATCCACTTTTTTTCCTGTTTGTTGATATTCAATATTTACCAATCCTGCAGGGGCTTCCATTTTTATTTTGCCAGGGATTTTCGGGGTTATTAAGCCTTCTTCGATAGCGATAGTAATGGTCCCAATTGTACCATGCCCACACATTGGTAAACAGCCGGAAGTTTCTATAAATAATATTGCAAAATCATTTTCAGGACTATGCGGTGGAAATAGTATACTTCCACTCATCATATCATGACCACGAGGCTCAAACATTAGCCCCTTACGAATCCAATCGTATTCTTTTAAAAAATGTTGTCGCTTTTCACTCATATTCGCGCCTTTTAAATTTGGCCCACCTCCTGCAACTACTCTTACCGGATTACCACAGGTATGTGCATCAACACAAAAAAATGTTTTTTTCATTTATAATTTCAATTCTTTATTTATTCTCTAGTTTTTGTTCTATATAAGCATTCATTCTATGATCAAGAATAGAAAGCGTCACTGTTCCTTGTTCTAATATAACCTCATGAAATTCACGAATATCGAACTTAGACCCCAATGCTTCTTTAACTCGTTTGCGTAATTCTCTAATTTTTAATTCGCCTATTTTATAAGACAAAGCTTGACCTGGCCAAGAAATATAGCGATCTGTCTCGGTATTAACTTCATGAATTGATAATGCAGTATTCGATGCCATAAAGTCAACAACTTGTTCTCGTGTCCACCCTTTAGCATGAATTCCTGTATCAACTACTAAGCGACAGGCACGCCACATTTCGTAAGTAAACTTCCCGAAGTGCTCATATGGGGTGGTATACATTCCCATATCGTTTGCTAAAAACTCGGTATACAAGCCCCAACCTTCACCATAAGCTGATAAGTATAAGTTTCTTCTAAACTGGGGAATACTGTCTCCCAATTCATTGTTTAATGCACCCTGAAGATGATGCCCAGGAACCGCTTCATGTACTGTTAATGATGGTAATGTATATAATGTTCGACTTGGTAAGTCATAGGTGTTTACCCAATAATACCCTGGGTCTGTACTGTTTTTAGAGGTGCCAACATATCGCCCTCCTGTATATTTAGGTGCAATAGCATCTGGAACCGGAGCCACTCCATATGGTTTACGCGGTAAGGTTTTAAAGAATCTTGGCAATTGTTCGTCTGCACGTTTTGCCATATCACGTGCAATCATCAATAATTCCTTTGGAGTTTTTGCATAAAACTGAGTATCTGTCCTTAAAAATTTTAAGAAATCGGCAAAACTTCCATTAAAATTTAGGTCTTTAATTATTTTTTCCATTTCTGCCTTTATACGGGCTACTTCATTCAACCCAATTTGGTGAATATCATCTGCGGTATATTGCGTACTAGTTGTATAGAAATTTATACGATTTTGATAATAGGCATTCCCATTAGGCATTTCTGAGGCTCCTAAAGTTGTTCTTGTTTTTGGTAAATATTCAGTTTCAAAAAAATCTTTAATTCGTTTAAATTGAGGGGTGACATTATTTTCTATAGCTTTTTTAGCCGCTAGTAAAACAGAGTCCTTTTGAGCATCATTTAAATTCGGTGGTAAGTTTTTAAATGGGGAATAGTAAAAACTTTCTTCAAAATCATCAACAATATGATCGTTATAAGTAGATTCATAACCATTAAAAATAACCCGTGGTTGAGACACTCCTTTTTCTAGTCCTTCACGAAGGTTAACAAAATGTTGGTCCACAAAATCAGGAATAGCATTGAGTTTATTTAGATAGTTTTTTACTTGATTATAATTATTAAAAGGTCGTACGCTATAGGCCAAATTACTATGAAATCCTGAATCAGATAATAATGGATTTAGAAACCTTTCAAATTCATAAAAATCAATCTCATCTTTTAATACAAATTTTAAAAGATCGAATGAAATTTTATCAGATTCGTTTAGATCATCAGCTTTAATGATTGATAATTCTTCCAGTAAGGATTTGGAAAATTCTGCTTCAGACTTATAATAATCCCTTGTAAAAAGACCTAAAGGATACAACTCATTGTCATATCCTTCATGGTCTTGGTATTTATTTATTATTGCTTCTAACTGAGAAGACGGTGTATTAGTCTCATTCTGAACGCAGCCATTCATTATCATTAAAACGAATAAAAATGAAATAGTTTTTAAATAATTCATAGGCTGTAATATTTAGAATTTGACGTGTTTATATATTAATTTTTCTACTTAAAATTTAATGTTTCAATCCTTTTGGCAACAAACTATTTGGAAAGGATTGGTAACTAAATGGTCTCACCCATCTTTTTATTGAGCCAGTTCCAACAGCAGTAAATCTTGAATCTGTGGAAGCCGGGTATGGTCCTCCATGTTGCATTGACGGACATACTTCAACTCCAGTTGGCACCCCATTAAATATTATTCGACCAACGCGGTCTTGTAAAGCATCTACAAGGGTTTCCATGTTAAGAGCATCATTTTCTTCAGCAATTATTGTTCCTGTTAATTGCCCTTCCAAGCCATTAATAATTTCAATTAATTGATCTTCATCTTTACTTCTTACCACTAATGAAAACGGACCAAAAACTTCTTGATGCATTTTTGGATTCGCCAAGAAATCTGTTCCAGACACGCTGGTTATTTGAGATGCGGCATAATTAGCTGCAATGTCGCCTTCAATTTTACCAACAACCTCAACACCACTTTGTGCTGACACATCTGCTCCATTTTTTACAAAACCGTCTTTAATATTTGGGCCCAACATACATTGTGGGTCGATGGCTATGGTTTTGATTGCCAAATCTTTTATAAACGCTTTTGTATGATCACCATCAACGGTTAATAATAATCCTGGGTTGGTACAAAATTGACCTGTTCCTAATGTAATTGATCCAGCATAAGTAGTCGCCAATTTCTCTGATCTTGTCGAAATTGCATCTGGTGTAATAATCACAGGGTTTACGCTTCCCATTTCAGCAAAAACTGGAATAGGCTCTTCCCTTTGTGCCGCCAAATCAAATAAAGCTCTTCCACCGGCAATACTTCCTGTAAAACCAACGGCTTTCACTTTTGAATGTTTTACCAATGCTGCCCCAACGGTTCTACCGCGTCCCATGATATTTGAAAACACTCCATTTGGCATTCCCGTTTTCTCTGCTGCTTTAATAATTGCTGATGCTACCAACTCTGCCGTACCTGAATGCATTGCATGCGCCTTTACAATTACAGGGCAACCTGAAGCCAAAGCACTTGCTGTATCTCCTCCTGCTGTGGAAAAAGCTAATGGAAAATTACTAGCTGCAAACACAACAACAGGTCCTAGTGGAATTAATGTTTTTCTTAAATCTTCTTTAGGCAGAGGTGTTCTTTCAGGTATTGCTTCATCAATAATATTTTCTCTCCAGTCTTCATTAGAAATTAAATCTGCAAAAGATCGTAATTGAAAAATTGTTCTTCCACGTTCACCTATGGCTCTTCCTTCTGGAAGACCTGATTCAGACATATATGCTTCAATCAATTCAGTATCCAATGCTAAAATCTCATCGGCTATAGCATTTAAAAACACCGCTCTACGCTCCCCTGAAACTTTTCTATATGCTTTAAATGCACTAGAAGCCAAATGTACAGCTTCTTCAATTTCATCTGTAGTTGCTTCAAAAAAATCAGTTGGATTTTCTATATTTAGTTTTGGATTGATTGTTTTATGTGTCACATTACCACTAGCAGTAAGTTGATTGCCTATATAATTTTTTCCTGTAATCATTGTTCTTTTATTCGTTGTAAATGTGCCACGACATCTACTGGTTTATAAATTATTTTTTCTGATACTGGGTACTTTTTTAAAAGAGTCTTCGGGCGTATCGGTCTTGTCACAAAATCACCACCACAATTTGGACAAACATGTTGTAAAACATGTTCTACACAGTCTCTACAAAAGGTACATTCAAACGTACAAATCATTGCCTCTTCAGAATCAAAAGGCAATGACTTATTACAATTTTCGCATGTTGGTCTTATGTCTAGCATTTAAGATGCTTTATCAGTTATTATACAACCACATTTAAATTTTTGTATTCTGGTAATGTTGGTCGTGTTTTTAATCCGTTTTCAATAATACTTAATACATGTTTGCGTTCTTCTCCATATAGTGGTAATCGTGGTTCACGAACGTTTTCAGTTCCAATTCCAGTAGCCACTTCTGCCAACTTAATATTTTGTACTAATTTAGTATTAATATCTAGTTCCAACAATGGTAAAAACCAACGATAAATTTCTATCGCTTCTTGTGTTCTTCCTGATTTCGCTAAATTGAAAATAGCAACGGTTTCTGCTGGAAAAGCACAAACTAATCCTGCAACCCAACCATCGGCTCCCATTAATATACTTTCAAGAGCTAAGGTGTCTACCCCACTTAAAATTGCAAAACGATCTCCAAATCTCGATTTCATCCTAGATATGTTTGAGATATCTCTTGTAGATTCCTTTACAGCTTGAATATTTTCACATGCTGATAATTCTTCAAACATATCTAAAGTCACTTCAATACCATAATCCACTGGATTATTGTATATCATAATAGGTAATGATGTGCTATTTGCAACCTTTTTAAAATAAGTTACGGTTTCTTTATCATCGGCCTTATAGCGCATTGGAGGCAACATCATTAATCCTGACGCACCGTCTTCTTTAGCTTTTCTTGCGGCATCAATTGCAGCAACAGTTGTTTGCTCAGCTATGTTCATTACAACTGGAACTTTACCATCAACGATTTCTACAGCCTTTCTAACGATGGTTCTTTTTTCATCATCAGTAAGTGTACTTGCTTCTCCTAGGGTTCCTCCTAAAATAATTCCGCTAACACCTGCATCTAATTGTGCATGAATATTAACTTCAAAGTTTACTAAATCTAAAGTGTCTTGATCTGTAAATTTAGTTGTTACTGCTGGCATTACGCCTTCCCATTGTAAACTCATAATGTAAATTTATTTTTGACAAAATTAGTGCAGGAATTCAAATTCTGATAATGTCTATTTATCCATTAATAATACAATATTATCCTTTAAAAAATTAAACATACGATTATCGAGTATTTTTTGCATATTTTTGCTATATGAAAGTATTACCGTTTAAAATCCCAAAGCCTGAACATCATGCTTTGATTTATCAGGAAGATTCTGAATTAATCTTCTATGATAAATTTCATCAACATGAAGAAATTCAATTAAGTCTTATTAAAGAGGGAGAAGGCACGTTAATTGTTGGAGACACTATTAACTATTATCAAAAAGGTGATATTCTTGTAATTGGAAGCAACTTACCTCATGTTTTTAAAAGTGATACAAGTCAAAACATCAAGTCACATATGCTCACCTTATTTTTCACCAAAGATGCCTTTGGCGATGCGTTTTTTGAACTCGAAGAATTAAGGGAGTTAAAGTTATTTTTTAAGCTTACAGAAAATGGATTCAAAACAACATCTAATACCACTTTAGCTTCGCTTTTTTTCGAACTCAAATCAAGCAGTAAATTAAATAGGTTTATTCTACTTCTGAATATTTTAAAAGCACTTTCACAACATAAAAATCAAGCGTTATCTTCTTTTATTTATGAAAAAAAATATACAGACATTGAAGGAAAACGTATGAGTGCTGTCATGGAATATACTATGAATAATTATAGCAATAACATTTCTTTGGACACCATAGCTACGGTAGCATCAATGACTAAAAATGCCTTTTGCAAATATTTTAAAAAGAGGACTAATAAAACGTATTTCAGATTTTTAAATGAATTAAGGGTAGAAAATGCAAGCAAGCTATTACTCATAAATAATGATTATTCCATAGCTGAGATTGCAGACAAATCTGGGTTTAATAATATTTCGAATTTTAACAGGCAATTCAAATCCGTGAAACAACTTGCTCCGTCTGATTATAGAAAATCTAAAAGGATGTCATAAAAGACATCCTTTTTATTGATTTTAATTAATTACTACTTTGAAATTTGGGATATTTAATTGAGATTTGAGACTACTTTATTTTGGGTATTGACGCTCATTATAGGTGCTATTATTTCATCAATGTAAGAAGAGAGGAAGACATACATTGTCCATCTACAAACACAAAAAAAGCCACTTATTTGAAGTCTTTTTAAAACTATTCCCCAGTCAAAACTTCAAATAAACGACTTAATTACAACGTTAATTTACTACTCTTCTGGCTCTATCATCGATTTATGTAATTCTGGTACAGAGCTATATATTTTATCACTATGGATTCCTGTTAAATATCGATTTCTAATATCATTATATTCCTTCTGACGTTCATCTCCTTTCCAATGTTCTCTAAATAATCTTCTTTGCATTGCGATACCTTTTTCCAATTCGGCCAATGTTTCAGCTACAAACACCTCCACAAATTCAGTATGGTCGGCTCCATAAAAATGGATTTGTGGGTAATAGGCTTGATAGTGTTCGTTTTTCTGAGTTACGGCTTCATTATATTCATTAATCAAGTCCATAAATTCATCATTAATTGCAACACTACTATCATCTGGGAATGTAAAAAAATTTGTTCTAGCGTAATAAATTAAAGGCAGGTCTGTTTCTTCCAAAAGTTTAGCTCCTGGAATAGTTTTATAAATTTCATCAGAATGATTACTATTATAAAATTTAGACTGACTTTTTAAAAATGCTGCTCTAACAGCTTCATCAGGCCAAGCCTCTTTTTCTAATTCTTCATTTCTTTTAGCGGCCAATTCAATTGCACTCCAAGATGGAAAAACAGTAACGAATAAAATTTCTGAACTATCTTCTGTAAAATGATGTTGTAATACCGTTGTTGATAAAATATACTCATTCTTCATTATAACTTTTTCATGGTATTCCGTTTCTATAGTCTTCCATTCGTCTGCCGAAGAAGTTTTAAGATCCATATTCCAATGCATTGTTGTAACACTAACATAAAATGGTTCATAATCCTGAGAATATATTGAGGTTGAAATCAAGAATACCAAGATGGTAATTCCTTTAAAAAATGAGTTCATTGTTTTCATAATTTCAAATTTAAATTAATATAGATGGTTAGTAAATACAACACAAAGACTCTGAATAACCGGAGTGATTTCTAAACAATAAATTATGATAGATTGCTTGGCAGCATTTTAAAGATACAAAAATAATTTGACTTCAAAACACAAAAAAGGCTTACAGACAAAAAACATCTGTAAGCCAATAGTGTATTTAATTATCATGTATTATTTACAATTTCTTCACGTATTTTGTAATAATAACAATTTGAGTAGGCCCAACTTTTCCTTCAATAAATTCAGCATTTTCACGGTCTAAAGAAATTCTACGCACTGCTGTTCCTTGCTTTGCAACCAAACTAGACCCCTTTACTTTTAAATCTTTTATCAGCACTACAGAATCCCCTGTTTGCAAGATAACACCGTTTACATCTCTATGAATAATTTTATCACTGTCATCTTCTCCTTCGCCTGTTGCTTTGGCAAAATCCAAGACGTCTTCTTCCAAATACATCATATCCAACAAATCTTGAGGCCATCCTTCCTTACGTAAACGACTTAACATTCGCCATGCGATAACCTGCACTGCTTGATGCTCACTCCACATACTATCATTTAGGCACCTCCAATGATTTGCATCTGTATTATCCGGATTTTCAATTTGGTCTACACAGGTATTACATGCCATCAATGCTTTATTAAGATTTTCAGTTTTTGCGGGTGGAATAACATATACTTTAAGGTTTTCTTCACTTGTGCACAACTCACATTTTGAATCACTTCGTTTTTTTAATTCTCTTTCTAAACTCATAACCTAATCTCAATTTTCGTTTTACAATATTACACTTATAAAGTAGGTTCTACAAATTATTAAGTGCATCACGTAGTTTCTTAGTCATTCCCTTTACAACCATTTCATAGGAATGATCAATCAGTTCACAAACAAATTTGGGGTTTAACTCATTTTTATATAAATATAAGGAGTTCCAATGCGTTTTACTCATATGAAATCCAGGTTCAATACTATCATATGCTTCACGTAATTCGATAGCATAGTCTGGGTCACATTTTAAGTTTATAAAAGCTTCTCCTTTTTCCCATTTTTCTAAAGGGAGTAACACAAACATTTTGCCCATCACTTTAAACACCAAAGTATCTGCATCAAAAGGGAAATCTTCAGAAACACCCTTTTTATTTAAGCAATAGTCTCTTATTGTATCTATATTCATTTAAGTAAATATCAATTATTATGCTTACCAATCTTCCCCAAATGTGTATTATTAAAAGCATCAAAATACTTCAATCCGTAACCAAAAATTCGATCCATAGACGCATGAGAAAAAAGAATAACGCCAACAAGTTGCAACATACTAAATTGAAAATACACTCCTAGCAGATAAAAAATAACAGCTATACCTTTATGATGAAAACCATTATAGGCAATCGCTCCAATTTTTGGTGATATCAAATAGCCCAACATTCCAATATCAGGGAGCAACAATAAAGCTGGAAACCACCACCATTCAAAATTTAAAAGACTAAACACATACACTCCCAAAATGAACATTAGCAGATCTTCGGTTTTTAACAGGGTTTTCATTGTTATTCAATTTTATACAAAATAGGCTTACTTGGTGAAGCATCATTCTCAAAAGATGCAATTTGTAAATTAAGCATGTAAGCTCCATCCATAACTGTATTCGGCACAAAAATAAATTCAGTTATTGTAGCATCTAGTCTCAATTTATTTTTGGTATCCCAAAAGGCATTATGCGCCAAAAGTAAACCATCGTCTTTTTCTTTATCTACGCTTGGTAAATCAATTAATAAGTGTTTAATCCCTTTATCTTTTAAATAAACAGCAGCTTCTTCCATTAAATAGGGCGGATTTGTATGAGAATATTGTTTTGATAATTTCTCGTTAGTATTTGGAATTGATCTGATGACAATTGCTTCTCTTTTTTTATTTCCAAGCGCAAACTGCAATTGTTTCTTAGAAATCACGAAATCACCTTCCTTAAATTCGGGTGCAACTGTCACGACTTCTGCAAAAAAGAAAAATTGTTTTAAACATTGATTCACCGAATGAAATGCCTTAGTAATATGTCCTGCACATTCTGTATGCGTACCATGTGCATGAGGATTAAAATAAATGTTATTAAAATTTACAGTAGCACCTTGGGCAACACTTCCTACCCAACCATCTTCAGTAACTGGTTCTATTTTTGGTGCATTGAGATACCATGCATTTACATTTTTATTTGAATTTCTTATAGGTATAGAAATATCAATAGGTTTTGATAAGTCTATTTGAAGTTTTCTTGAATTGTATTGTATAGTCGTGATCATATTCAAATATAATTAAATCATAAATAAATCGGAAGCTATTCCATCAGCTAAAAATTTCCCTTTAGCAGTAGTATTCAAAGTTTGATTAGAAATAACGACTAATTCCTGATTAATAAATTTCTCTGCAGCAGCTAACAAATGTGTTTTATATTTGGACCCATATTCAGTATCAACTTTTTCAATTGAAACGCCCCAAATTGTACGTAAACCCGTCATCACATATTCATTGAACTGATCTTTTATAGACAATATTTCGGACTCATTTGGCAATTCACCTTCTTGAATTTTTTTGATATACTTGGTATTATTTGCAATATTCCAGCTACGAGTTTTTCCATTAAAAGAATGTGCTGAAGGGCCTATTCCTAAATAGGATGCTCCCTGCCAATAGGAGGTGTTATGCTTCGAAAAAAAGCTAGGTTTTCCAAAGTTTGAAACCTCATAATGCACAAATCCTTGATTTTCTGTTTCCGAAACTAAATGATTAAAATGTTTTAAAGATAATTCTTCATCAATTGGTGGATAGGCACCCTTTTTTATAAATATATCTAAAGCCGTTTTGGGCTCTACGGTTAAGGCATAACTAGAGATGTGATTGATACCAAAACCAAAGGCTATCTGCAAATTTTCATTCCATTTCTCCAAACTCATATTAGGAATGCCATAAATTAAATCGATTGTTATATTATCAAAATACTGCGTTGCTTCCTTCAAACAATCTTTAGCTTCTTGAGCATTATGGGCGCGATTCATTGCTATTAAATCGTCTTCAAAAAAAGATTGAATGCCAATGCTCAACCTGTTAATTTTTGAGTTTGAAAGCTCTTTAATACGTCCATTCACCAAATCGTCTGGATTAGCTTCTAAAGTTATTTCTGGATTGTCGCTAACTCTATAATTATTATAAATGGTGCCAATCAATAACCTCAACTCCTGCAATGACAGTAAACTTGGTGTCCCTCCTCCAAAATAAATTGTTTCAATGGTTTGCTCTTGCAATTCATTTTTGCGAATTTCCAGCTCTGCTATTAAAGCTAGAATAAGTTCATCCTTTTTCTTTAAGGATGTAGAAAAATGAAAATCGCAATAGTAACAGGCTTGCTTACAAAATGGTATGTGAATATATATTCCGGCGATGACTAATAATTTTTTAGGATATTAATTTTATGAATTCCTATTTATTTTTTAACACGGCTTTCGTTCTGCTTTACAAAGCTTTCCCAACCCGAATAGCTTTTTCCAATAGTTACACGCCCTGAATTATAAAAATGACATACAGCAGCTGCTAAACCATCTGTAGAATCTAAATTTTTAGGCAAAGTTTTTAATCCTAAAAGGCTTTGAAGCATTTTTGCCACTTGTTCTTTACTTGCATTTCCATTGCCTGTAATTGCCATTTTAATTTTTTTAGGAAGGTATTCTGTAATTGGAACCTCTCTGGATAATCCAGCTGCCATAGCCACACCTTGTGCTCTACCCAATTTAAGCATACTCTGTACATTTTTCCCAAAAAAGGGTGCTTCAATAGCTATTTCGTCTGGATGATGTGTATCAATAAGTTCAATAGTACGTTCAAAAATTAACTTTAATTTCAAATAATGGTCGTCGTACTTTTTTAGATTTAGTTCATTGAGTTGTAAAAAAATCATTTTTTTATTAACGATTTTAATCAGTCCAAAACCCATAATTGTTGTTCCAGGATCAATTCCTAGTATGATACGCTCTTTACTCATAAATTATAAACAATTCTTACCAATCCTATTAAACTAATAGTACAAAATTAAACAATTCTTTGATGTACATAATTGCAAAGCCGCTGTTATTTCATCATCCGTTTTTACATTTAATAAAATTAGATTTAAAAAACTGATTTATAGCTATTAGTCAACTTTAATAATTACTGGAAGATTAAATTCAGTCTTTACTTGTTGGCGGCGTTTAATAGCCGGTAAAATATTTGGCAATCCTTCTAGACTCTTTTTAAGCAACTCATCAATTTCTGGAATTTGTGATTTTACCTTTACTGAATTTTTAACCTCTAATACCGATAGTTTTCCGGTTTCTGAAATTAAAAAAGAAATGGTTATGGTATCATTCAAATCTTTAGTCACTACAATTTTTTCTTGAGACAGTTTAGCCGTTATATGAGCCGTTAGAGTGGCTTCAAAACATGCTTTACGCTCCACCTTAGTTAACAACGGGTCACAACTTGAAAATATAGGATACTCATCAACTTCATTCCAATTAAATGTTTGTAAATCTTCATTTAAAATCTCTTGGGAACTCACTTTTTTCTTCTCGAAATAATCACAAGAGGAAACGCATAATAGTAAAATAAAAAGGCTTAGGTACTTCATTGATGCATAACTGAAGTGGAAAAGTACGATTTTTTTGAATTAAAAAACCTCATTTCATCAGCTTAGTTAAAGACCCTTTTACTTAGCTTTAATTTTTGCTGGTTTTTTGAATACTGTCTTCTGATTTATTCGCTTCTAAGAATTTTTCTTCTTTTAATTCTTTGATACGATGTTCTGCTGAAGTTTTAAACATACTCTTTGGAAACTTTATTATGAAATTTTCAAACAACTTAATCCTAGTGTCTATATCTTCATAATACCTGCCTTTTGTATATACCAAAAAGAATTGAGAGGATTCAATTTTTGGATTTTCTTGTATTGCTAACTTATAAGCATCTATTGCTTCTTTATATTTTTTTTGTCTATTATAGACATTCGCTAACTTTGAATACTCTGAATTTAAGGGTACATCCCAAATTTTTAATGCTGATAAAATATATTCCTCCGCTTTCTCAAAATCTTCCATTTTTTGATACAGCTGCCCAAGTATATACAAATTTGTGGGATTTTTTGATTCAAACTCTAAGGCTATCAGACCTTGTTCTATGGCCTTTTCATATTCATAAATTTTCACATAACAAAAGCTCAATTTTTCATGAATAAATTGTGTGGACTCATTGAGCTCTATTAATTTTTCAAACCATATGGTAGCATTATCATAATCTTCTTTCCAATAATAGTTTTGAGCTTTTAAGCTTATCAAATCTTTATTATTAGCATAACTTGACAAGCCTATATCTATATATTTATTCGCCGTTTTATGATGACGTTTTTTTACATGAAATCTCGCAATTCTGAATATGGTCTTTTGATGTGTGCTATCCAATTGAAACGCACTAAAAAATCTATTTTGGGCTGTAGAATCTTTTAAGTGTTCAAGTACCAATCCCAGTTCATAATGATAGTTTGGGTTGCGATAATCAATATCTATCAGTTTGTAAAACTCATCTGAAGCCTTTTGATACTTTTTTGTTTTAGCCAATAATTTGGCATACTCATACTTTATCAAAGCATCTTTTGGATTGACTGCTATACTGTTCTCATAATTATCTAAAGCTGCATCATAATTCCCAACGGCTATGTATGCTTTTGCTATTCTATCATACAGTTGCGACTGATCTTCATTTTTTTGATATGCTTCAATTGCCTTAGAATAATTCCCATTCAAGTATAAGCTATCTCCACGTTTTGAATTAGAAGTTTGTCCTTGAGCTTCTATTGCTAGTATTGATATGACAACAATAAGTAGTTTTTTCATTCTTAAAAGATAAGATTTTTATTCTTTTTGTTTCTTCTTTATTTTTTCAATGCGTTCTTTATAATAATCACTACCACTTAACTCAAAGGCTTTGGTAACATTTTTTAATGCTTTAGCATAATCTTTTTGCGACTCATAATATTCCGCCATAGAATCGTAAGCATTGGCACTTTCAGGATAATACTTAATATTCATTTCAAAGAATAGTTTCGCCTTTTCAGGAGATCCCATTTGCAAATTCATATATCCATAACCATTTAACATTTCATCAATCATAGGAGGAAAAGGGTATCCAAAATGGTTTGAATATATTTCTTCCTGAGTTTTTAATAATTCCACTATGGTCTCAACTTTAGTCTCTGGATTATTATATAACTGAGGACTTTTAAATTGATACCAATCAAAAAGAAACACTAGACCATCTTGCATGGAGGGTAATGGTACAGTACCGTGCAAATCTTCTTGATATACTTTCCATGAAAAATTCAATCCACTCTGTTTTTGAGTTTCAGCATATTTTGAAAACTCAATAATTGAACGTGCAAACAGGCTAAATTCTGATGTATCCTCCATGATATTATCCATAGTCACTTTTTCATCCCACATATGGAGTTGCTCTGCTGCTAAGGATACAAACAAGGATTTACCTTTAAAGCTTTCTGATTGCAATTTGATTTTAGCTTCTTTTAATAATTTTTGATTATCCCATTCAATACTAGGATCAATGGCTATATAATTATCAAAAAGATGTGAATGATTAATTAACATGTTTATTGTAAATAATCCTGCATATGAGTGTCCAATAAGTGTTCTATATGGACTCGTTTGAAATTTACTATCTATATGCGGAATTAATTCTTCTTCAATAAATTTTGTAAAATTATCTGCGCCTCCAGTATCCTGATCCATACTTGCTCCACGTCTCATTTTAATTTGGGACGTTGTTAAATCTCTGGTTCTATGTTCTCTATTTGAAATACCAACCAAAATCATATGTGGTAAATAATGCCCCCAATAATTATTATAAACGACTTCTAAATTACTTTTCAAGGAAAATCCATCCAAAAGATAAACTACGGGATATTTCTCTTTGTTTTGGGGATTATAATTTTCTGGTAATTGCACCCAAAAATCACGCTGTTCTTTTAGTGTTTTTGAATATATACTATCACTTGAGGTATCTAAATTTTGTGCATTGGCAGTATTTATAATATTTCCTATAAAAGTAATCGCAAGTATAAGTAGTAATCGTATTTTCATTTTAAGTTGATTTTAATGCTATTATTTTTCAATATAAAACCGAAGGCAAGCTTCGGCTTTATCGCTTGATGCAACAATTGCACCACATTTTATTTTTATCTGATATCAGTGTTTTATTAATGACTTCAAAAATTATTGAACCTGGAAGATTATAGGTAACGAGTATCCTACGCTTACATTCTTACCTTCATGGTTACCAGCAACCATATTTGGCAATGAGCGAACCACTCTTTTTGCTTCTTCTTCCAACCTTTTATGAGGAGCTCTAGCTCGAATATCTACAATTTCTCCACTAGCATCTATCTTAAAAACGACACTAATACGCTGTCTTCCCATTAACCCCAAATCCCCAGCTAAATCCGTGTTAAATTTCAACTGTACGTGTTTTGTGATTTTATCCTGCATACATGTTTTACGTTCTGCATTAGATGGTAAGTTTTCACAGCCTGGATATAAAGGCACATTCTCAATTACCCCAAAAGGAATTTCGGCACGTTCAACTACGTCCTGAAAAAAGGGTTCATTAAGCCCGTCTTTGGTCACCAACATCATTAAAGTCTTTAATGCTTTTTCTTCCTCTTCAGTCATGTCTCCTTTAGCCGCAATAGATTCTTTTAATGCATTAATATTTTTTAAAACATCACTATTAGAGTTTTGATCCTCCTCTTTATTTGGCCAATTAATGTACATTACATACGAAGATCCATCAGGAAATCTCGCAGCGGATTCTTCCATATTTTCTGGCACTTTTTCATCCTTATGGTGCACACTATATCGTGCCTCTGTAACGGTATGCTCTGCCCAGGAAACATAATTGGGATTGGCTTTTAAAAATGCTTCAAATTTATCGTGAACTTGTTTAATCTCCTCAGGCATTGCTATCCCCTCTTCTTTGTGCATTGTATACGAATATTGACTTAAATCTAGAGCACTATTTTGATCAACTTTATTTCGTTCTTGAGTACAGGAGGTATATAATAACATCCCTATGACCATTGGCGCCAATAGGATATACTTTAATTTTAAAATTTGTTTTGATTTTGTTTTTCCTATCATGATGATTCGTTTTTTGATTAATGATTGTTTGAAAAATGAATTGATAAAAGACACGTTTTTTGATTCGAATACTTGAGACAATAAATTTTCGTAATAGCTTTGCTTATCTTGTGTTTTTAAAGCTTTAGCATCAGCAATATATTCATGTAGTGTAGTTATTCTATTTTGATACATGTATATCAACGGATTAAACCAAAACAAGATTTTGAACATTTCAAAAACTAATAGATCAATAGAGTGTTTTTGTTGTACATGGATTGTTTCATGACTCAAAATAGTATCCTTGTCTTCTGCTTTTATATGCTCACCCAAAAACACATAATAGAAAAATGAAAAGGCAGCATTGCTTTTTACAAGCTCCACGATTATTAAATCTCCTTGCCAACGTTTGGGGTTTTTATAAATTAAAATGGCAATCTTAACTAATTTAAAAACAAAAATTCCTAAGGCAATAAAAGCACCCAAATAAAATAGTAATTGCCAAGAAAATACAAATCCTGTATTTTGGTCAACCCCTGTCCCAAAAATCACATTGCTTTCTACGCGGGTAAGGCTTCCAATGACAACTTCTGGCAATGTAATAATGAATTGTTGTGGGACTACATCTTTAAACTGTTCAACTTTAATGAATGGCAAGACTACTGATAATAAAGCAGTCGCAATTAAATAGACTCTATTCCAGTTAAAAAAAGTTTCCTTCTTTAAAAATACGTCATAGATAATTAGAAAGAATAACTGGAACGCGATGGTTTGTAAAATATAATGTAACATGATGCTATTCTTTTTTGTTAATTTCTTTTAGTATAGATTCCAGTTCATTTAAACTAATGTCATTCTTCTTCATAAAAAAAGACACCATACTTTTAAAAGACCCATGAAAATAATTGTCAACCAATTTATTTATAGATTGGTTGCTATATTCTTGTTGTTGCACAATAGGAAAATATATATGACCCTTCCCTTGCTTTTCATAATCAACAAACCCTTTACTTTCCAAAATCCTAACAATTGTTGATACCGTATTATAGGCCGGTTTTGGGTCTGGAAACTCCTCTATAATTGCTTTTACATTCGCTTTTTTTAATTGCCATAGAATTTGCATTATATCCTCTTCGGCTTTAGTGAGCTGCTTTATCATTTAACTAAGTTTTTAGTTTAATACTTTTGCAAATATAACTAATAATTTAGTTTGAACTAATAAATTAGTTTAAAATGTAACAAATTATAAATATTCTCGTCATACTAAGGACAATTAAAATCAATTGCATGGATATTTTTTTAGTTATAGTTGCAGCCCTATTTATGTTTCTAGGGATCATTGGGAGTTTTCTACCTATTTTACCAGGACCTCTAACGAGTTGGATTGGTTTATTAATACTTCATCTTACGGATGCAGTTCCAATGAACTGGACCTTTTTAATTATCACCTTAATAATTGCCATCCTTATTTGGCTTTTAGATTATGTAATTCCTGCTCTTGGCACTAAAAAATTCGGAGGTAGTAAATATGGAATGATTGGAACTTCTTTAGGATTAATTGTCGGCCTTTTTGCTCCTATTCCAGGAGGAATAATAATAGGCCCATTTGTTGGTGCATTTCTAGGCGAGCTCCTAAATAAAAGTGATTCAAAAACTGCATTAAAAGCTGCATTTGGATCTTTTTTAGGATTTATAACCTCTGCCTTTTTAAAATTTGTTGTTGCTTTTATTTATTTAGGTCTTTTCGTCGCTAAACTTTGGGAATATGGAAGTCTTTTTTTCTAATAAAAAAGCCTCATAATTGGCAAGGGAATGCGAACCATAAGGCTTGTTTAAATTGCTATATTAAATAAATAAGTTAGAGGGATTATCATTACTTATTATTCAAAACTAAGGATTTTCTTAAAATTTTTACTGCGGAAAAACCGTAAATTTGTTATGGAAAAACCGTAAAATCCAGAATTCACGGAGCATTCCAGTACTATGTAATTTGTAAAAATCATCAATTTTAACATATAAAAACTACTTAAAAGAGAGAAGCTCTTATAAAAATCCTTTTTTTCGGGCCTCACTAAGCAAAGTTTCATCTTTACTATCTTCAACAGCAAACAATAACTTCAGTTGTTTTTTTCGTTTTTCTATAGCACTCATGGACAAATCTATATGCTCTCTTAAGGTTTTTGTTTTTACCCCTTGTGATAGCAAATGCAAAATTTTTCTATTGGTATCATCCAAATAAATATCGCTTGAAACAGTTGTCTTCAAAAATGTGTTTACAGTACTACTATAATATGGCGGATTAATTAAAATTTGCTGAAAGGCTTCAGCCAATTCTCTTGAAGTTAAATCACTTTTAATAAGAAGTCCTTCTGGGCTAATTTCTTTAATGATATTTAGAATTCTAAAAGACTCATTAAACATGGTTAAAATAATAACCTTAGCATCTGGTAAATATACTCTAGCTATTTTGGCAAGATCTTCTCCTGAAGTAATCAATCCATCTTTGGACGAGGGCAAACTAATGTCGAAAAAAATAACATCATAAGGCTCAAATTTGGCCGCTTTTTTAATAAGCTCATTAGCCATATCACAATCATGAGCAATATCAATAGTTAGATTCTGAAAGTCCTTTTTAGTAGCTAATAATGTGTTTTGATAGCCTTCAATAATCATTGGATGATCATCGACCATCAATATTTTTATATGTTGTTCCATAATAATTACTCTACCGGGATCGATATTTTAATAATTGTACCCTTATCAATTTTAGAGAATACCTCAGCTCTTCCTCCAACTTCCCTTACTCTTGAATCAATATTTTTTAATCCAATTCCTTTTCTTGCTTTACTGACATTAAATCCAGAACCATCATCTTCTATTGCAAATAAAATTACACTATTCTTTAATTTAAAACTAATTTTAATCTGGCTTGCATTGGCATGTTTATAGATGTTTTGCATTGATTCCTGTAACATTCTATATATATGGATTTTTGTTTTATTTGGTATGCTCTCCCAATCAATATTATTGTCCTCATTAAAAATATGTGCCAATTCATAGGCCTTGGTCTGCGTCTCAATTAAGGTTTTTATAATTGTTATAAAACTTGAGCCCGAAACAAAATCGGTATTTAAATCATGTGATATTTGCCTAATTTCAGTTTCAATAGTTTTTAACTCATTAATATATTGACTTCTGGAGTCTATGGCAGCATCAGTATTAACCATATTCAAGCTATCTAAACTCAATCTTGTTCCAAATAATCGCCCTAAAATTCCATCATGAAGTTCAGCAGAGATGCGCTTTTTTTCATGAGCTCTTCCTTCATCTACTTTATCTTGTTGAGCCAACATCAGATTATAAATTTCCTCATTAGAGGCCTGTTGTTTTTGAATGAACTCCAACTTTCTGTTTTTAGAGCGCTGTGTAATGACAATGTATAATAAAGTTAAACTCATTAACAACCCTATAGAAATAAATATAAACAGCATCCTTTCCTTGGATAATTGAGCATTATCTGCCTCTATTTCATCAACCTTGAATTTTACTCTGCCAAACTTACTTCTTGTCTTTCTTTCATTTTTAATAATACTATCGCTTAGCCTAATATGCTCCAGCAAGTAATCTTTTTTGCTACTTCCGTCTTCTAAATCATACATCGTTAGTAAGGACTTCAAAACTACGTCGTTTGCACTTGTTTCTTTTCCTATTTGATATGCTCTTTTAGAAAGTGCTAATGCGGTATCCTTTTTATTTATTGCCTTATAAAAATCTGACATGTCTTTCGAAATCATCATCAATCCATAGGAATAGTCTAAGCTATCACTAATGGTATAGGCGCTTTTAAATTGTTGCTCTATCCCTTTTATATCATTATCATTTATTAAAAATCGAGTACGGGCAATATTAGCCAACACTATGGTATATAGCTCAGAATCAACCTTAATTAAGCGCTCATCATTAATTAACCTATTATATATGGACAGTGCTTTAGAGTAGTTGCCATTATTACCATAAGAAAACGCCATATTATTTGACGAATTAAAATAAAACCTAAGACCGTTTATCATCTTATTAGCAATTTCCAATGTCATATTGTAATTTTCAATCGCCTCTTCATGATTTTCAAGTCGCTCAGAAATTACCGCCAGCAAATTATAAAGTGTCCATAGGGCTTCCAAATTATCTTCATCTTCAGGGAATTTTTGAATTAATTTAATGGCTTGAACAGCGTTTTGCTCACTACCAATATAATCTTTAGCTGTTTCCTGAAGGTCTGCAAGGTTCATTAACATTTCACCTATTTGTAATTCATCGTTCAGGCCATCATATAACTTTTTAGCATTGTAATAATAATAATAGGCACTATCATTTTGCGACTCCACTCTATGATACCATGCTAAATTTTGATGCACTTTCCCTAAAGCGATAGAATCCTTTAGCTTTTTTGCTAATTTTAAATTTTTATGATTTAAATCTCTTAATGAATTGTATTCCCCTAAATACAAATACACAAACGAAAGATGCTGGTTACTATTCAATAAGGTTGAATCAATACCAATCTCTTGCGATAAATTACTCGCTTGCTTTGCATACTTCAATCTAAGTTCTAAATCTAAACTAGGTTCTCTTGACAATTTACGAAGGGTCTGAATACTATCCAGTGTAGTATTAACAGATTTGGTTTGTGCATGAATACATGTAGAATAAGCACAAAATAAAAATAAGATAAATTGTTTAGACAATTGTAAACGTATTAGAGATATCTCAAATTTAGGATAAATTATGATACCACAAACGAGAAGTTATAAATCTTCATTTAAAAGGTATAAAAAAAGTACTTCACATTAAATGCAAAGTACTTTACTAAATTAAAATTCACAACTATTTATGCGCGTTGTTTTGGAGGTCTTGTATTCTTTGTAACTTCAGAAATAAATTTAAATTCATTGTTGTCTATCTTTTGGATAGTGTCATTTAAAGGAGTTAATTCTGATTTTTGAGTTGTTCCTGAAATAGTTAAGCAAAATACGGCTAACATTAAGGTAATTTTTAGAGGCTTCATAGTTATCTGTTTAGGGTTATTACAATAGTCTATTCTATTAAAATTATTTAAAATATTAATTACATAATCGAGCTATAATCAAATTATAGCGAGGGACTAATAAATGGACTAATAATTGCTAAACACACTATGGCGTTTAATGATATAAATTTTGAGGGTGCGCAATTTCATATCGAAAATTGCTTAAAATGGATAATTAATTTTTCTTAAAAAGCAGAGGGAATAATTTTTGGGGCTCATTAAGAATGGCTAATATAGAATTATGTTCGATAAATCAAAAAATAAATACGTTAAAATGCACGATTATATCGATAAAATACATAAATAAGGTAATTTTCCTACGCATAAATTGCATTTAACCGAGTTTTCAAACACCATAAGGAACCCGTAATATTTGTAATTTACCTTAAATATTTGCTTTATAAACCACCTTATTAAATATGCTAATCATAATATTAATATGTAGATCATCAGATATACTTGACAATTTTCACAACACACGATTACATCCGTATTCAAATTTATCCTTTTGATCGTAAAATATTAAAATTCCAATTTTTAAAATTTATATATT
>Ga0105356_10001077_pt1 | contig 26912 bp, 27 predicted proteins | sample GOMGulsemesocosm_3_FD_83502 | JGI IMG/M metagenome (GOLD analysis project Ga0105356, IMG submission 83502) | Methane-oxidizing microbial communities from mesocosms in the Gulf of Mexico - GOM9D Gulf of Mexico | ecosystem: Environmental > Aquatic > Marine > Cold seeps | place: Gulf of Mexico... | reverse complement strand
ATAGGTGTTGATATTTCTGGATATTATCAGAGTGAAGAAAATGCTTATAGCGATTTCAATGGTCGCTGGAGAGCTGGTTTTGCTCTTCAAAATTTGGGACCAAAAATTAAATATGACGATGCCGGTAGGGAGAATTTTTTACCAACTAATTTAAGACTTGGAGGAGGGTTTGATTTTATCTTTGATGAATACAACAAACTTGCAGTAACAGCAGAGGTTACAAAGCTTCTAGTGCCAACACCTCCAATAACAGGACGAGAGTATGAGTTTACTGATAATAATGGGAATGGAGTTTATGATGCAAGTGAAGACGATTTAGTAGGTTTTCCTAATAGCCCAGTAAATGATAATGTTATAATCGATGGACAAACTACCGATGTGAGTTTTATCTCTGGAGTTTTCCAATCGTTTGGAGATGCTCCGGGAGGTTTTAGTGAAGAATTAAAAGAGTTTACTTGGGCTTTAAGTGCCGAATATCAATATCAAGATTCCTTTGCCTTTAGAGCAGGCTTTTTTAATGAGGCAGAAGAAAAGGGAGCTAGGAAGTTCTTTGCGCTAGGAGCAGGATTTAAATACACGACTATTAATATTGATTTATCCTATTTGTTTTCAGCATCTAAGGTTCAAAGTCCATTAGAGAATACACTGAGGTTTTCTTTGACATTTAACTTTGGAGACGGGGAGTATGACGAATATTAAATTACTATTTTTAATATAAAATTCTAAAAAAAACTATTGTATTTTGCAATAGTTTTTTTTGTCTAATAAAACACCAACATGAAAGAAATTAAAATTGAATCTACTCTATATGTTTTTGAATCTATTAAAGAAACTCCTGAAGATGTTCAAAAGTTAATGGGAAATGCTGCTGAAGCTCGATTAGAGGCATATGCCCCTTATTCAAAGTTTAGTGTTGGGGTGGCTTTATTATTGGATAATGGAGAGGTTATTATTGGGAGTAATCAAGAAAACGCATCATATCCATCAGGACTTTGCGCTGAACGGACGGCTATTTATTATAAAGGAGCAAAATATCCAAAGGCTAAAATATTAAGAATGGCTATAATAGCGGGATCACAAAAGAATCCAACAACAACTCCAATTCCACCATGTGGAGCTTGTAGGCAAGCTATTGCTGAATATGAGGTAAATCAAGAGTTTCCTATAGAAATATACTTCATGGGAGCGTCAGGAAAAGTTGTAAAATCTGATTCTCTATCAAATTTATTACCATTAGTGTTCGATAAATCCGTTCTATAACGTTTTCGTTTAAAAATAACGTCTAACTGCTTTTGGGTTACTAACTAAAGTAGTATTTTTGTCATTCGCTTAACAAAAATTAAATTAGTCGATGCAAAAAATCACTAAAGAAACGTATATTAAATGGTATGAAGACATGCTATTTTGGAGAAAGTTTGAAGACAAACTTGCAGCTGTATATATTCAACAAAAAGTAAGAGGGTTTCTTCACTTGTATAATGGCCAAGAAGCTGTGTTGGCAGGAGCTTTACACGTTATGGACTTGAGTAAAGATAAGATGATAACTGCGTATAGAAATCATGTGCAACCCATAGGAATGGGTGTAGACCCTAAACGTATTATGGCAGAGCTTTTTGGAAAAGCAACTGGGACTTCACAAGGTTTGGGAGGATCAATGCATATTTTTTCTAAGGAACATGGTTTTTACGGTGGTCATGGGATTGTTGGAGGTCAAATTCCATTAGGAGCAGGAATGGCATTTGGAGATAAGTTTCATGAAACTGGAGCGGTAACCTTATGTTGTTTTGGCGATGGTGCGGCACGTCAGGGGTCATTACATGAAACGTTCAATTTGGCAATGTTATGGAAACTTCCAGTAATTTTTATTTGTGAAAATAATGGTTATGCAATGGGTACTTCTGTTGAGCGTACAGCAAATCATACAGACATATGGAAACTTGGAAGAGGTTATGAAATGCCATCAGGACCAGTTGATGGAATGAATCCAATAAAGGTCGCTGAGGCCGTTCAAGAAGCTTTAGAGAGAGCACGTCGTGGTGATGGTCCTTCATTTTTAGAGATGAAAACCTATAGGTATAGAGGACACTCAATGAGTGATGCTCAACATTATAGAACCAAAGACGAAGTTGAAGAATATAAAAAAATTGACCCAATTACTCAGGTTAAAGATGTTATTCTTGAAAATAGTTATGCAACTCAAGAGGAGCTTTCGGAAATTGATGCTCGTGTAAAAGAGATGGTAAAAGAATGTGAGAAATTTGCTGACGAGTCACCATTCCCAGAGAAGAGTGTGATGTACGATGTCGTTTACGAACAAGAAGATTATCCATTCATACAACATAAAATATAAGCAATGGCAGAAATAATTACAATGCCCCGTTTAAGTGACACCATGGAAGAAGGGACTGTTGCTGCATGGTTAAAGAAGGTTGGAGATACTATTCAAGAAGGAGATATACTTGCCGAAATTGAAACGGATAAAGCAACAATGGAGTTCGAATCATTTCATGAGGGAACTTTACTTCACATTGGAGTTCAAGAAGGAGAAACAACAAAAGTGGATGCCTTATTAGCAATAATAGGTGAGTCCGGAGAAGATATATCGGCGCTTTTAAGTGATGATACTGCAACTGAAGCTGTAGATGTAAATGAAACATCAGCTGAAGAAGTTATTGAAACAACTTCTGATGCAGTAAACATTCCAGAAGGAGTTATTGTGGTTACTATGCCAAGATTGAGTGATACCATGGAAGAAGGAACTGTAGCTTCTTGGTTGAAAAAAGTTGGTGATGTTGTCGATGAAGGTGATATTCTTGCTGAAATCGAAACAGATAAGGCAACCATGGAATTTGAATCTTTTAATGCTGGAACTCTTTTGCATATTGGATTAAATGAAGGTGAATCGGCCAAAGTAGATGCTCTTTTGGCAATTATTGGCCCTGCAGGAACTGATGTTTCAGAAATAGCTGGTAATTTTGTGGTATCAAATCCTGATGTTAAGGAAATTTCGAAAGTTGAAGTCTCAAAAGAGCAGGCTCCCAAGCAAGATGTTGCTCCTACAAAAGCCGTTACTGCAACTCAGATAACAGAGACTTCTACAAATGGAAGACTATTTGTGTCGCCTTTAGCAAAGAAAATTGCAAATGAAAAAGGAATAAACCTTTCTCAGGTACAAGGATCAGGAGAGAATGGAAGAATTGTTAAACGCGATGTAGAGAATTTTACACCAGCAACGACATCTTCTACTGCTTCTGTGGCAAAGTTTGTGCCTTCAGGTCAGGAAGATTTTGATGAAATTAAAAATTCGCAAATGCGTAAAGCTATTGCAAGATCTTTAACTAATTCAAAATTTTCAGCACCACATTACTATTTATCAGTTGAGTTTGATATGGATAATGCCATTGCATTCCGTCAACAATTCAATTCAATTCCAGATACCAAAATTTCTTTTAATGATATGGTTGTTAAAGCTTGCGCTTTAGCTTTACGTCAACATCCACAGGTGAATTCACAGTGGTTTGATGATAGAATGAAACTTAATAACCATGTGCATGTTGGAGTGGCTGTAGCTGTTGAAGATGGATTAGTAGTACCAGTAGTGAAATTTGCCAATGAACAGAGTTTACCTCAAATTGGTGCTGCAGTTAAAGATTATGCAAAACGTGCCAGAGCAAAGAAATTAACACCACAAGAAATGGATGGTAGTACCTTTACGATTTCTAATTTAGGGATGTTTGGTATTGATACCTTTACTTCAATTATTAATCAACCAAATTCTGCAATCTTATCGGTTGGAGCAATTGTTGAGAAGCCAGTGGTTAAAAACGGTCAGATAGTAGTTGGTAATACAATGAAATTGTCTCTTGCATGTGACCATAGAACAGTTGATGGAGCAACAGGTGCAATGTTTTTACAAACATTAAAAGGATTTATTGAAAATCCGGTGACCATGTTAGTTTAACGACTAGTAAAATCCAAAAGAATTATATTAAAAAACCATTGCTAAAGGCAATGGTTTTTTGGTTAATAGAATGATATTTAAAGATCAATTAATCTTTTACTTCAGTTAAAGGAAATGCATCTAGTGGTTCTTCAAAGGCTATAAAAAGAACACAGGGCTCTTTACTTTTACATTTTGCTGTATGGGGCTTTTTAGAGGGGCCATAAGCATATGAGCCTGCTTTTAATGTCTGTGTTTTTTCTCCTTTATAAGTCACCTGAAGTTCTCCTGAAATAAGGATCATACGTTCAGCGGAATTGTGCCAGTGATTTGGAATGTTCGAGTTTGCAGGAACCTTGAATAAAATATCTAGATTTTTTTTACTCGGATCACCATGTAATACTGCTATAGCACATCCGGTTGGCATAAAAGGCGGGCAGGGTCCCCATTTTAAGTCGGCATCCTTTGCTGTTTTAAGTACTGATAATTCCGTATTATCAGAATTCATGTTTTGTGAAAATCCAATAGTTCCAAAAATGAATAACGACATACAGAATAAGTGTTTAAAAGTAACTAGGGTTAGTTTAATTTTCATGATTATATAGTTTATTGTTAGTTTTTCTTTGAATCATTCAGCGGTTTGCGGACTTATTATTGTTCCTACGCTGTTTATTTGATTTGCTGGGAACCCTCCTTTTTTGGCATGTTTACGAACCATCTCTTCATTAGCAGCAAGGTATACACAATACATTTTATCCCCAGTTACATAACTGTGTAGCCATCTAATGTCCGTTCCCATTTCCTTCAAAACGCCACAAGATGTTTGAGATGCGCCTTTTAAATCTTCAGAAGACCATTCTCCAAGTGCTGGAATTTCTCTTTCGATGACATACATATTCATGTTTTTAGATAAATTTTCAGGGGTAACCATGGCTAAAGCTGAATTTTCTTTTTCCAGTTTGGTTACTTGCAATTGCAATGCTGCTATTAGGCTATCTTCGTTTGTTTCCTTTTGGTTATTCGTGCAGCTTGTAAAAGTTAAAGCCAAAAGAATTAAAAAAATATTCTTTAAAGTTTTCATATGTTTTGGTTTTAGTGTTTGAATTTTTTACTAGACATTACTCTGCAGTTATAGGATCAATAATAGTTGCAACCTCACTAATTAAATTTGCGGGAAAACCACCTTCTTTAGCGTGCTTTTTTACAAGCTCCTTATTGGCAGCTATGTACACACAATATATTTTGTTTTCTGTGACATAACTATGTTGCCATTGTATTTGAGTACCCAAATTTCCTAAGACCCCACATGATGTTTGGGATATGTTTTTTAATTGTTCGGCACTCAAGTTTCCCGCATCTGGGATTTCCCTTTCTATAAGATATTTAGGCATGATATTAGGTGTTAACTTCCTACTCGTATGGCTTTTCAGAATGCGCCTCGTTTTTTAATGTGGTGTCATAATTCCATCTTAGATTATAAAGGTAAAACGGAAAAGGAAGATGCTCTTATAGATTTGATTCAAAAACTTACAAAATTGAGTCATTCACAAATTAAGAATCAAAAAACTGCTAAAGGACATGTTGTTGTGAATACCTAGACGGTAGGATTCCAAATTTATCCTGAAAGCATTTTGTGAAATAAGCAGGACTATTGAACCCACTTTTAAAGGCAACTTCAGATATATTTCCCTGTTGATTGTATAATGAATTTATGGCGCGGTGTAATCTAAAGTCTCTTATAAAGTTATTTGCTGATTTTCCAGTTAAGGATATTAATTTTCTGTATATCTGAGATTTGCTATACCCTAATGCGTTACTAAATAAATCAACATTAAAGCTGGAATCATTCCATACTTTTTCGACAAAACCCATTAATTGTGTTAAGAACTTTTCTTCAGATGGTTTTAATGTGCGAATATGTGCTTTATTTATAAAAGTATTCCTGTTTTCACTTTCATATAAGGCTTTTACTTCTGATGAAATTACAATTTCATCTTTAATTATTTCACACATATGTGTAACTAAAGTTATTGCGTCTTCAAAAAGACTTTGCTTCTCCGTTACGGGTATGCCTGTACATAAGCCTATTTTTAGTTTTCTGCTCTTCGTGTCAATTTTTGGTGTAATGTATTTAAAATTTGATTGAATTTTAAGTGCGCAAACAACCGCGTTTGTTACCGATTTAAAAGAAATTAAATAGCTGTGATTATTTTGCTTTACAATACTGCCTTTACCGTGCTTTAATGTTTTTGCAACACTGTTATGAAATTTTTGAGTAAAAATCCCATACTGATTAGCTTCCAATCTATTGAGGTAATTACTTGATTCAATAAGCATGATTACCCTAAAAGCGGGGTCGTTTATAATATTTAATGCGGTGTTTTGTGATTTTTTTGGATCTTCAATACGACCTAAAAACGATTCAACAATAGATTCATCTACTTCAATAATACTATTAGGAGTGCCACCATGTGCCACGTCATGCATATTTTGAATTGCCTTTTTGTTAGGTGCTTTGATTAAACAAAATGCCGTTTTTCGATTGTCATCAAACCAATAGGTCAATCCCTGGCATCCAAATTTATGTTGGAGTTTTAGATCTTCCTGATGGATTTTGGCTACATGTTCAGCAGTAACAGCTTCAGGTAAGTCATGACGATCCATGTAAATTGGCATAATATAATATTTTATTACAATATAGTGATTTTTAATATGTTAGACAGAGATGTTGTGATGAGGAGTAATTAATATTTCATAAATAGAATAATAATATTTAATGAAAGCGTAAAAAATAAAAAGTTGCTCAATGATTTTTTATCTTTAACCCTTGGTTAAATAAAGCAAATGAAGAACATAATTATTACAGGAACGAGTAGAGGGATTGGTTACCAACTTGTAAAACAATTTGCCGAAGCTGGGCATAATGTTTTGGCGTTGTCTAGAAATTCAGAACCAATTTTAGATCTTAATTTAAAGACAGTTACTGCTATCTCATTTGATTTGGGAGATGTTAATGCCTATAATAAAGTAGAATCCTTTATTAAAGAAAATTGGAAACAGGTAGATGTTCTTATTAATAACGCTGGGTCCTTATTGAATAAACCTTTTGCAGAAACTACCATAACAGATTTTGAATTTGTTTATAAAACAAATGTTTTTGGTGTCTCTGAAATGACGAGAATCTGTATTCCGTTTATGGAAAATGGAGGACATGTAGTTACTATAAGCTCTATGGGAGGTGTACAGGGAAGTATGAAATTTCCTGGTTTAGCGGCATATAGTTCTAGTAAAGGAGCTGTTATTACCTTAACGGAATTATTGGCCGAAGAATATAAAGATTCTAACATTTCGTTTAATGTTTTAGCTCTTGGAGCTGTTCAAACCGAAATGCTGGAAGATGCGTTTCCTGGATATGAAGCACCTACTACTGCTGCCGAAATGGCATCCTATATTTTTGAATTTTCATTAAATGGAAATAAATATTATAACGGAAAAATGTTGCAAGTGTCTAGTTCAACGCCTTAATTCTAAAGAATAATAAAAAATAAAGACTTTTTATTTTAAAGAGTCCCTATACTTAAACCAAATTTTGATAAGCTCGAATGGAGCATATAAATAATGACTGATTTGTTTTTTATTATCAATTTATTATATAATTATTTTAAACTCATTATTAGTTTGTGATATCTTAAAGCACTAGATTCTTTTTTAGGTCAAAATTGAAATAAGTTAATATTTGGGAATGATTAAGTTTACCAAATTTATATTTTTTTTTACCTAAAGGCAATTATCTTTCTCTAAAGAATTATACTATTTTTGTTATAATGATAAATTCACTTAAAGATTATATTCCAGAACAATCAGTTGCAGCTGTATTGCAATTATTAAAGCATGATGGCTTATCTGTGAAAATAAAAAGTGAACGTAAAACAAGGCATGGCGATTATAAACAGTTGCCCAATGGTCTTCATCAAATTACGGTAAATACGAATTTAAATACATATCGATTTTTAATTACCTTGCTGCACGAAATAGCTCATTATGAGGCTTATAAATCCTATGGGAGATTTATTAAGCCTCATGGCATTGAATGGAAGAGAACATTTCAGCATATTATGTTGCCGTTTTTGAGTCCAAAAATTTTTCCGATAGACTTATTGCCTTTATTAGCAGAGCATTTTAAAAATCCAAAGGCATCAAGTGATACTGATATTGTCCTAGCTTTAGCCTTGAAGAAATACGACTCAGATAATGATAAAACTTATGTTTTTGAATTGCCTATTGGTTGTATTTTTAAGCTCTATAATGGTAGAGTATTTAAAAAAGGAAATAAACGTGTAAAACGTATTGAATGTGTCGAAATAAAAACGGGAAAGTTGTATCTTTTCAACCCCAATGCAGAAGTTGAGGTAGTTGTGACTGAGCATGTTGACATTTCTTAGGAGGGATGCGTTTATTGAATTTGAAACAGATTAATATTATAGAAATATTCTCATTAATTTGGGATGAATAGACAAATTGTAAATGAATAAAAATTATTACGCCATACTTATGGCAGGAGGAGTTGGGTCGAGATTTTGGCCTGTGAGTACAAGCGAATATCCGAAGCAGTTTCATGATATGTTGGGAACAGGAGACACTTTGATTCAAAAAACATTTCACAGGTTAAGTACGCTAATTCCAAAGGAAAATATATTTATACTAACCAATGAACGATATAATGACTTGGTCTTTGAGCAGCTTCCTGAAGTTACAAAGCGCCAAGTGGTATTAGAACCAGCAATGCGTAATACAGCACCATGTATTTTGTATGCTTCTTTGAAAATCCAAAAGGAAAATTCAGATGCGCTTATGATAGTGGCTCCAAGTGATCATTGGATTGAAGATGAAGCAGCATTTGCAGAGAATGTTGAGCAAGCATTTGATTTTTGTGCTGAAAATGATGCTTTAATGACCTTAGGAATTCAGCCTGCATTTCCAAATACAGGTTACGGATATATTGAGTATGAAAAGACTTCATCAAAACCCATAAAGCCCGTTAGTCAGTTTAGAGAAAAGCCAGATTATGAAACGGCAAAATCATTTTTAGCTCAAGGAAACTTTTTATGGAATGCAGGTATTTTTATGTGGAGTGTTTCCAGTGTGGTGAAGGCATTTCAAAATAATCAGCCAGAACTGTATCGCTTATTCGAGAATGGTATACCGGTTTATAATACAGATGCAGAAGATGCTTTCATAAGAAATAATTATGGAAAGTCAGAAAATATTAGTGTGGATTATGCGCTTATGGAAAAAAGTAATAATGTGTATGTCATTCCTGCAACTTTCGATTGGAATGATCTTGGTACTTGGGGGAGCTTGTATGATAAATTAGATAAAGATGAATGTCAGAATGCTGTTGTTAACGCAAGAACTTTGACTGAAGATGCCTCTGGAAATATGATACGAACAAAAGACAATAAAATCGTAGTTGTTGATGGATTGAAGGATTATATTATTGTTGATAAGGATGAAGTTTTACTTATCTTTCCAAAGACAAAGGAACAAGATATTAAAAGTGTATTGCAAAATGTGAAGCAAAAGTTTGGTGAGAATTATGGATAGTTGAAATTAATCAATTTTCTACTAATAGCAAACGACCTCTTGTCATTAGATATATACATGAACAATTTTGGAAGCACTTGCGTTGAATTTGAAGTTTTAGAGAAGCATTTATGGAAGAAAACAAGTTTAATTTTTCGGAAGAAGAATCAAGTAAAGAGCAATCTGTTGAACAAAGTAAAAAGGCGGTAAAGCAAGATGCTAAAGGCTTATTGAAAAGTACTAAAATATTTTTGATAGAGTTGCTTGATTTTCGTCATGATACTGATAGAGATGCGACCATAGAAGCTATTAAAAATGATATTCCTTTTAAAGGAGCAACCGCTTGGATTTTAATCTGTTCTATTTTTGTGGCGTCGGTTGGATTAAATGCAAACTCTACAGCAGTGGTTATTGGAGCGATGCTTATTTCACCACTAATGGGGCCTATTTTAGGAGTAGGCTTGTCTATTGCTATTAATGACATTGACACCTTGAAAAAATCGTTGATAAATTTGGCAACAATGATTGTTCTGAGTTTATTAACTGCATTTTTGTTTTTCTATTTATTTCCACTTAGGGATGAAACTTCAGAATTATTGGGTCGCGTAAAACCTGATATTCGAGATGTGTTAATTGCCTTTTTTGGAGGCTTAGCATTGATCATTGCCAGAACAAAAAAAGGAACTATCGCATCAGTGATTTTTGGAGTAGCTATCGCTACGGCCTTAATGCCACCTTTATGTACAGCAGGATATGGGCTGGCGGTTGGTAATTGGGAATACTTTGGGGGAGCCATGTATTTGTTTGGTATTAACACAGTATTTATAGGTTTGGCAACATTCTTAGTCTTGAAAGTATTGCGTTTCCCAATGCTTAAATATGCGAATTCAGCCAAGCGAAAACGGATTGGGCAATTTGCTACCTTTTTGGCTATTATTGTAATGGTGCCTGCGGTTTGGACTTTTATAAATGTGTTAAAAGAGAGTAGGTTTGAAAATGATGCTAAAGCTTTTATTTCCAAAGAATTGGAAGGGCTTCCTAACGCAAACTATATTAAGAAAAATGCAACATACAACTATATTCCTAAAGGGACATCGAAAATACAATTGGTGCCCTTTGGAACTGATGAAATTGGCGAGGAAACCAAAAGGCTATTAAAGTTAAGATTTCTAGATTATAATGCTTTAAGTGAAAATACTGAGCTGGATATTAACCAGGTAAAAAGTAGAACAATTAATAATCTGGAATATATGGAAGAACTTCGTACTCGGGATTCATTAGACTTAATGTCTCAGAAACAGAAGATAATATTCTTAGAAGATCAAGTTAGAAGACTTTCTCGATTAGAACGAAATCAAGTGCCTTTTGAAGAAATTGTTAAAGAGGCTGAAATTAATTACGAAAAATTAGAGACTATATCTTATGCAAATCGAATTTCTTCCAACTTTTCTAAAACAGATACCTTGGTTGTGTTTTCTGTGAAATGGAATGATTCATTGGCGACTGAAGCATCCATTTTGAAAGATAATGTTAAGCTTGAAAAATGGTTAAAATTGAAATTGAAATTGGATACTTTAGTTGTGAAAAGTAGTAAGTGATTATTGGTTTTCTTCAATATACATTTTGCGTACTTTTTTAAACAGATTGGATGAATAGACAAAGTCAGTTACCACTTCATTGTCGGTTTTGAAAATGGTGTGTTTAGATCCTTCCCAGGCTTTTAATCCATCTTTTAAAAATATGATTTTTTCACCAATTTCCATTACTGAATTCATATCATGAGAATTAATTACAGTGACAATATTATACTCTTCAGTAATTTCTTGAATGAGGTTATCTATAACTATTGCAGTTTTAGGATCAAGACCAGAATTTGGTTCGTCACAAAATAAATATTTAGGATTATTCACTATGGCCCGAGCTATAGCGGCTCTTTTTTGCATTCCTCCCGAAGCTTCGCTTGGCATTTTATTGTGTGCGTCGGCAAGGTTAACCCGTTTTAAAACAACGTCAGCCCTGTTTTCCATTTCTGCTTTACTCATAGTTGTAAACATACGCAAAGGAAACATGACGTTTTCAGAAATAGTCATAGAATCAAATAAGGCGCTGCCTTGAAAGACCATACCAATTTCGGCACGTAAATCACGTTTTTGATCTTCAGTTAATTGCGAATATATTTTACCATCATAAGAAATACTTCCTCTTTCATGAGAAAATAAACCCAGAAGACATTTTAAAAAAACAGTTTTACCAGAACCACTTTGTCCTATAATAAGATTGGTTTTGCCTTTTTCGAAAGATGTACTAATGCCTTTTAAGATATCTGCATCACCAAACGATTTGTATAAGTCTTTAACTTCTATCATTAGCTTAATAACATTTGGGTTAAAATATAATTTAAAAGGATGATCATAACGCTCGTCCAAACAAATGCAGTGGTACTTGCTTTGCCTACTTCAAGTGCTCCGCCTTTCATGAAATACCCATGAAATGAAGGAATGGTTGCTAAAAGAAATGCAAAGACAAACGTTTTTATAAAGGCGTAGGTAATATGAAAGGGCATAAAATCCATTTGAACTCCTGTAATATAATCTTCAAGAGAAGTAAATCCACCATACACACAAGCTGCCATACCACCAAGAATCCCTAAAAACATTGCAATTGCAATGGCAAACGGATATAGCATAAGGGCAATCACCTTTGGGAAAACCAAATAGTTTAAACCATTTATCCCCATGACTTCTAAGGCGTCTATTTGCTCTGTTACTCTCATTGTTCCAATACTAGAAGTGATAAACGATCCTACTTTTCCAGCCATTATAATAGAGATAAATGTAGGTGCGAATTCTAAAATAATGGATTGTCTAGTGGCAAAACCAACTAAATATTTTGGAATTAATGGATTGCTAATGTTCAGAGCTGTCTGTATGGTTACAACACCACCAACAAAAAAAGCAATAAAGGCTACTATGCCCAGAGAACCAATAATTAAGTCGTCAATGTCTTTTAAAATTAAATGCTTCATCACAGGCCATTTTGTTGGCTTGCGAAACATTTCACGTATCATTAAAAAATACAGTCCAATATTATGGAGATAATTCATATATAAATAAGTTACTGCTAAAGTAAAAAAATACTAGTATTATTTAATAATTAATTAAAATAAGAATTATATAATTCGTTATTTTTAATCGTATATTTTTATAATGGGGCAACTGGATAGCTCTTAATGTTTGTGCTGGAGCAAGGATAAATTAGTCTTTAAAATCAGAGTTGATAGATTCAATATAATTCAGTAAATCGTCTTTGCCAATACTTTTTGAAGATGAGGTAATGAAGTAATTTGGCATTTCTTCCCAAGTTTCTAAAAGAATGTTTTTGTAATCTTCAATATGATTTTCTATTGCTTTAGGTTTAAGCTTGTCTGCTTTGGTGAAAATGATGGAAAAAGGAACCATATGCTCACCTAGCCAAGCCATAAAATTTAAATCTATCGGTTGAGGCTTGTGTCTAATGTCTACTAATACAAATGCTGAGACAAGTTGTTTGCGTTTTTCAAAATAGGCAGTAATAAATTTTTGAAAAGTTTTTTTTGAAGATTTCGACACTCTAGCGTAACCATACCCAGGTAAATCAACGAGGTACCAATTGTCATTAATTATAAAGTGATTTATAAGTTGTGTCTTTCCTGGCCTACCTGAAGTTTTTGCTAAACTTTTCCTATCGGTAAGCATGTTTATTAATGACGACTTCCCTACATTACTCCTTCCAATGAAGGCGTACTCCGGAATTTCGTTTTTCGGACATTTATCAACATCCTGATTACTGATAACAAACTGTGCTGATTTAATTTTCATTTAAAATGGTGTCCTTAATAAAAAGAAATAATTTATTGTTAATAGTTATAATGCAGACTTATAATTCGCGATCAGTAAGCCATTTAGAAAGAATTACATTGAATTCTTCAGGATGCTCCATCATAGCTGCATGTCCGCATTTATCAATCCAAAACAAATCAGAATCTGGTAATAGAGTGTTAAATTCTTCTGCAACATTTGGAGGCGTCACATTATCATTTTTTCCCCAAATTATACAGATAGGGGTATTCATTTTAGGGAGATCTTTTGCCATGTTATGTCGTATGGCACTTTTGGCAATGGCTAAAGTCTTTATGAGCTTATTTCTATCGTTAACAGTGGCATATACCTCGTCGACTATCTCTTTAGTTGCAATTTGAGGGTCGTAAAAAACATCTTGAGCTTTTTTCTTAATCACTTCGTAGTCACTTCTTTTAGTATAACCACCTCCCATAGCACTTTCATATAGTCCCGAACTACCCGTAATAATTAATGCTTTTATCTTTTCATGATATAGTTTAGTGTGGTATAAACCAATATGTCCGCCCAAAGAATTTCCTAATAAAATCACATCATTAAATCCTTTAAACTCAATGAATTCATGTAAGTATTTTGCGAAACTTTTGACGTTGGTTTTTAAAAGAGACATCGTGTAAATTGGTAATTCTGGAACTACGATTTTATATCCATTATTACTAAAATGATTTATGACTGCTTCAAAATTACTTAGGCCTCCCATTAAGCCATGTAGGATGATTATTGGAGTGCCTTCTCCTACTTCTATATAGCTATAATTTCCTTCCTTTTTTAAAGTATGCGTCATAGGGGTTAGTTGTGGTTTCTCTTAAAGGCAAATCTACATAAATTTATTTTAAGATAAGGCTATGGTTGTTAACAATGTCAATATTTATGGACTCCCGAAAGAGGAATTCTGTCGTTATATGTTGTTTTTATTTTATTGATTTTGTTGATCATTAATTCTGGATTGTTAATTACTTGACTATCACTTGTAGCGACCTGAATATCAGATCATTGTATTGGTATTTTTTGATGATTTCGATGAATTATATTGATTTGTGTTAGTATTTATTAACAATGTGGTATAAAGTGGTAAAATGTGGGAATATTTTATTAAATTTGAAACTTATACTATAAAACTGTTTAGAGAGGTTTTGAATTCATTAATAGGAACATACGAATGTAGGGTTGATGCAAAGGGCAGGCTAATGTTGCCTTCTGCTTTGAAAAAGCAGTTGACCCCTGTGGCGCAAAACGGCTTCGTGTTAAAGCGAGCGGTATTTCAGCCATGTTTGGAATTGTATCCTATGAGTGAATGGGAAGCATTGATGCAAAAAATCAATAAACTAAATCGTTTTAAGAAGAAGAATAATGATTTCATTCGTCGCTTTACTGCTGGGGTGAAATTTATCGAGTTAGATGCGTCTGGCCGATTGCTAGTCTCAAAGGATTTAATGGCTTTTGCTGGAATATCTAAAGATATTGTTTTGTCATCAGCTGTGAATATTATTGAGATTTGGGATAAAGATAAATATGAAAAAGCTATAGATGATGCAACGGTTGATTTTGCAGATTTAGCTGAAGAAGTAATGGGACAAGAAGAAGATGGAGATGGAATATCATAACCCAGTATTGTTAAAAGAAACCGTAGACGGTTTAAATATTAAAGAGGACGGGATTTACGTTGATGTCACATTTGGTGGAGGAGGACATAGTCGTGAAATTTTAAGTCGCTTAGGAGAAAAAGGAAGATTAATAGCATTTGATCAAGATCAAGACGCTCTTTTAAATAGAATTGATGATAGCAGGTTTACACTAATTAATGAAAATTTTAGATACGTAAAACGTTTTTTAAGATTTCATGGTGTAAAATCAATTGATGGTATTCTTGCTGATTTCGGTGTGTCTTCGCATCAGTTTGATGTGGCGACACGAGGGTTCTCAATTCGTTTTGAGGCCGACCTCGATATGAGGATGAATCAACAAGAAATACTGTCAGCGTTTAATGTTGTAAATGATTATGATGAAGCTCAGCTGAAACAAGTGTTTTGGATGTATGGTGAATTGAGGCAGGCTTCTGCTTTAGCGAGAACCATTGTGGCGGAGCGTGAAAACGGGGAGATTAAAACCAGTGAGCAGTTAAAAAAGGTCTTGAAAAAATACCTCCCACCACATCGAGAAAATAAAATCTTAGCTCAAATTTATCAGGCAATACGAATTGAGGTAAATCAGGAGATTGAAGTGCTGAAAGAATTTTTAACACAAACGCCAGAATTATTATGTAAAGGTGGGCGTTTGAGTTTTATATCCTATCACTCGCTTGAGGATAGGTTGGTCAAACGATTCATTAGAAATGGAATGTTTGAAGGTGAGCCTGAAAAAGATGTTTTTGGAAATGTTGAAGTGCCGCTGAAGAAAATAGGGAAATTAATAGTACCGAGTCCGGAGGAGATAAAATTGAATAATAGGGCAAGGAGTGCTAAGTTGAGAATTGCAGAGAAACTCTAATAATTATAATAAAATAACATTTTTCTTGCTTGAATTGAACGAAATTGAAGTAAAGACTTGGTGGTAAATAAAAAGATAGGTGGTTAAAAAGAAAATCAATAATATTTTAAAAGGAACCTTTTTGATAAGCGACGATTCGTTTAAAAATTGGCGATTCATAATATTTTTGTCTGGCTTAGCTATTATAATGATATCAAGTTCTCATAGTGCAGATAGAAAGGTGCATGAAATAGCACGCTTAAATGAGGAGGTTCGAGAGTTTCGTTCGGCTTTTATTGATGGGCGTTCCGTGTTGATGAAGCTGAAGTGGGAATCAACAATTGAAAGAGAGTTAGCTGAAATAGAGGTGATGCCATCTGATGAGCCACCGATAAAAATTAAAGTCAAAACACAAAATTAAAGTTTCAACTTGGCAATAAACGAGAAGAACATATTAAACCGATTGTATTTTGTAGCAGGATGTATGTTTATCCTCGCGCTTCTGGTGGTGTATAAGTTGGTGGATATTCAATTTGTAGACGGTAATCAATACAGGGAATTAGCGGAAAAGAGAACCATACAAAATGTTGATATTCCAGCGAATCGAGGAAATGTCTATTCGGCGGATGGAAGTTTACTGGCGACATCGGTTCCAAAATATGACGTTAGAATAGATGTCGTAACTCCTTCAGCCAAAAATTTTGAAAAGTATGTAAAACCGCTTTCTGATTCCTTGGCAAAATTCTATGGAAAACCTTCAGGTCAATATTTGCAAGCGCTAAGAAAGGCGAGGGTTAATAAGAATAGATATTTTTTGTTAGCTAGAAATTTAGGCTATATCAACTATATAAAGTTTAGAAATTTCCCATTACTAGAAATGGGAGCATTTCGAGGGGGATTGATCGTAGAGCAAAACACGAAACGTGTGCATCCAATGGGTGCTATAGCACAGCGTTCAATTGGATATGAGCGATTTGATGAGAATGGAAATGTAACAAGAGCTGGAATAGATGGAGCTTTTGGAGAGAAGTATCTGAGGGGAACAAATGGGCATCGTTTAAAGCAAAAAATTGGCAAGGGCCAATGGAAGCCAATAAGTGATGCTAATGAAGTTGAGCCTCAAGATGGTTACGATGTGTATACTACTATAGATGTAAATATTCAAGATATTGCTCATCATGCATTGCTGGAGCAGTTAGAAAAATATAGAGCAGATCATGGTTGTGTGGTGGTGATGGATGTAAAAACAGGGGAGATTAAGGCAATCTCTAACCTGGGAAGAAATAGTAAAGGATATTATTCTGAGCGCTTAAACTACGCTGTGGGGGAATCTCATGAGCCTGGATCTACATTTAAACTAATGGCCTTAGCGGTTGCTTTAGAGGATAAGGTCATTGATACGTCTACGATTGTGGATACTGAAAAAGGGGTGTTGTCCTTTTATGGAAACAAAGTTAGAGACTCTAAGCGTGGAGGCTATGGGAAAATTAGTGTAGCCAAAGCTTTTGAAGTGTCTTCAAATACAGGAATAGTAAAAGCAATTCATAATAGCTATAAGGATAATCCAAAAAAGTTTGTTGATGGATTATACGCTATGAACCTTCAAGATACATTGAGTTTGCCTTTAATAGGTGAAGGAAAGCCGGTAATTCCAGATCCAAGGATTAAAAACGGAATATGGAGTGGTATAGCATTGGAGTGGATGGCGTATGGGTATAATGTAAAATTAACCCCATTGCAAGCATTAACCTTTTATAATGCTATAGCGAATAATGGAGAAATGGTGCGTCCTCGATTTATAAAAGAAGTTAAGGAGTTTGGGAATACGTTAGAGTCTTTTGATAAAGAGGTTATCAATGAGCAAGTTTGTTCTAAAGAAACGGTTTTGAAATTACAAAAACTCCTGAAAGATGTTATTGAAAAGAAACACGGTACAGGGAATAGATTGTATTCAAAAAACTTTTCTATGGCAGGTAAAACGGGAACGGCTCAAACTGAATATTGGATGGCAGATTGGAATGAAAACAAACGATATATATCTTCTTTTACAGGTTATTTTCCTGCTGAAAACCCAAAATACTCTTGTATAGTTGTTATTCATAAGCCAGATAGGAAAGTGGGTTATTATGGTGCAGATGTATCTGGTCCAGTTTTTAAAAAGATTGCCCAAAAAATTTATACAGACACACCAATTGTGGATGCGGTTGTGAATTTAGATGAGAATCATTCTACAATTATGAAAAGTTATGATGCCTATTATGCCATTGCACGGAAATATAAAACCATTATGCCTGATGTGAATGGATATCCAGCAATGGATGCAATTACCTTATTGGAAAACATGGGGATGAAAGTAAAGGTTATAGGAAGAGGAAAAGTTAAGTCGCAATCTGTGACAAAAGGAACAAAAATAAAAAAGAATCAAACCATAGTATTAAAATTGTCTTGATAGAGTTAAAACACATATTATATAAAGTTACACTCAATGCAGTAATAGGAAGTACCGCTTTGGATGTAAATGCCATTCAATTTGACTCGCGAAAAATTGTATCAAAAGATGTATTTGTGGCGATTAAAGGTGTTGCGTTTGATGGGCATGATTATATCACTACTGCAATTGATCAAGGTGCTGTTGCTGTGATTTGTGAAAAAATTCCAGAGATAATAATAGATGGAATCACCTATGTTGAGGTGGATAGTTCAAGTAAGGCTCTTGCTGTAATGGCTTCAAACTATTATGATGTGCCTTCGGCAAACTTAAAGCTTGTTGGTGTTACTGGAACTAATGGAAAAACTACTATAGCGTCTTTATTATATCAGTTATTTAAAGCAGCTGGATATAAGGTTGGATTATTGTCAACGGTTAAGATTCTTGTTGACGATACGGAATATGGCGCAACACATACAACACCTGACTCATTAACTATAAATAAGTATTTGAGTGAAATGAATACGGCCGGGGTTGAGTTTTGTTTTATGGAAGTAAGTTCTCATGGAATTCATCAAAACAGAACAGCCGGTTTGCATTTTGAAGGTGGAATATTTACTAATTTATCACATGATCATTTAGATTATCATGAAACGTTTGCTGAGTATCGTGACGTTAAAAAGATGTTTTTTGATAAGTTGCCTAAAACCGCTTTTTCATTGGTAAATGTAGATGATAAAAATGGACTCGTGATGCTTCAAAATACAGCATCAAGAAAATATACCTATGCTTTAAAAAGCTATGCCGATTATAAAGCGCAAATTTTGGAAAACCAATTAAACGGATTGTTTCTAAAAATAAATGATAAAGAAGTTTGGGCAAAACTAATTGGAGATTTTAATGCATATAATCTTCTGGCGATTTATGGTACCGCAGAATTAATGGGACTTGAAAGTGATGAGGTTTTAAGGCTAATAAGTTCACTTGAGAGTGTAAGTGGTCGTTTTCAGTATTTAATATCAAAGGAGAAAATTACAGCTATTGTTGATTATGCTCATACTCCAGATGCACTTAAGAATGTACTAGAAACAATAAATAGTATTCGGACTAAGAATGAAGAATTGATTACTGTGGTAGGATGTGGAGGAGATAGAGATAAAACCAAAAGGCCAAAAATGGCACATATTGCCTCAGCTTTAAGTACCAAGGTTATTTTTACGAGTGATAATCCGCGTTCGGAAATTCCTGAGGTAATTATTGAAGACATGGAAGCAGGGGTAGCGCCACAAAATTTCAAGAAAACAATGTCAATTGTAGATAGAAAGCAAGCTATAAAAACAGCTTGTCAGTTGGCTGAATCTAATGATATCATTTTAATAGCAGGGAAGGGGCATGAAACCTATCAAGAAATTAAAGGTGCAAGAGCAGATTTTAATGATTATGAAATAGTTGAAGATTTTTTAAAACGATTAGGAAAATAGTATGCTGTATTATTTATTTGAATATTTAGAAAAAGAGTTTCAATTTCCAGGCGCATCGCTTTTTGGATATCAATCCTTTAGGGCAGCAGTAGCAATGGTGTTGTCGTTGCTTATATCTACGATTTATGGAAGACGAATTATCAACTTTTTAAGGAATAAACAGGTTGGTGAAATTGTAAGAGACTTAGGATTAGAAGGTCAAAAAGAAAAGACTGGAACACCTACAATGGGGGGTATAATTATTATCCTGGCAACCTTAATTCCTGTATTGTTGTTAGCAAAATTGGATAATATATATATCATTTTACTTCTTGTGACAACTGTTTGGATGGGGATTATTGGATTTATTGATGACTATATCAAGAAATTCAAAAATGATAAGGAAGGCTTAAAAGGGAGGTTTAAAATACTTGGCCAGGTTGGTTTAGGAATCATTGTTGGAACCACCTTGTATTTTCATCAAGATGTGACGATAAAAGAGGGATTGCCTCAAATGTCACAACAAGAAATTGTAGCATCGAATACAGCTCAAGAAAATGTAGTTAATCCCGAAATAAAATCACTAAAAACAACAATTCCATTTGTAAAGGGCAATGAGTTTGATTATGCCGATTTAATAACATGGATTAGCCCTGATTTGCAAAAATATGGTTGGATTGTGTTTATCATCATTGTCATTTTTATTGTGACAGCTGTCTCTAACGGTGCAAATCTAACAGATGGTATTGATGGATTAGCCGCCGGGACTTCAGCTATAATTGTGCTAACCCTTGGTGTATTTACTTGGCTCTCAGGTCATATCATGTTTTCTGATTATCTCGATATAATGTATATCCCGAGAGTAGCGGAAATTAACATTTTTATTGCAGCATTCGTTGGTGCGCTTATTGGGTTCTTGTGGTATAATGCCTATCCAGCGCAAGTGTTTATGGGTGATACTGGTAGTTTGACGATCGGGGGAATTATTGCGGTTATTGCTATTGCTGTAAGAAAAGAGTGGATGATTCCTTTATTGTGTGGTATATTTTTCGTGGAAACCTTGTCTGTGATGATGCAGGTAAGTTGGTTTAAATATACCAGAAAAAAGTATGGAGAAGGACGCCGGATATTTAAGATGTCACCATTGCATCATCATTTTCAAAAATCGGGATATCATGAAAGTAAAATTGTAACTCGATTCTGGATTGTTGGAGTTTTACTTGCAATAGTAACAATAGTGACCTTGAAAATAAGATAAATGAAGCGGCTTGTTATTTTGGGGGGAGGAGAAAGTGGAGTAGGTACTGCACTCTTAGGAAAGGCGCAAGGATACCAAGTGTTTCTTTCTGATAAAGGAAAGATTAAAGATATATATAAAGAAGTTCTTATACATAATGAGATTGAATGGGAAGAGCAGCAACATACTGAAGCTAAGATTTTAATTGCTGATGTGGTTATGAAAAGCCCTGGAATTCCAGACAAAGTGCCTTTAGTTCAAAAGTTGATTAAAAATAATGTGTCTGTAGTTTCAGAAATTGAGTTTGCATCGCAATTTACTAAAGCAAATATTATTGCAATCACAGGAAGTAATGGTAAAACAACAACTACAATGTTGACGCATCATATTTTACAACATGGCGAATTAAATGTTGTAATGGGAGGAAACATAGGAGACAGTTTTGCAAAGCAAGTCACATCAGGTAGTTTTGATCACTACGTATTGGAACTGAGTAGTTTTCAGTTGGATGGTATTGAGAATTTCAAACCACATATTGCTGTGATTACTAATATTACTCCCGATCATTTGGATAGATATGACTATAAGTTTGAAAATTATATTGCATCAAAGTTTAGAGTTGCAATGAATCAAACTAAGGCAGATTATCTTATTTATGATGAAGATGATGAAGTAATAACCAATTATTTAAAATTACATCCAGTTCAATCAACATTATTGCCATTTTCTCTAACAAAGAAATTGGAACAAGGAGCGTATTTAGAAGATAATAATATAAAGTTAACAATTGATAATAGCCAAATAATTATGCCAACAGCAAATTTAACACTGAAAGGAAAACATAACGTCAAGAATGCCATGGCGGCATCTACTGTAGCACATTTGCTAAAAATTAGAAAACACACTATTCGTGAAAGTTTAGAGAATTTTCAAGGTGCAGAACACCGATTGGAAAACGTGCTTCGAATTAATAAGGTAGAATATATTAACGATTCTAAGGCAACAAATGTAAATGCTACTTATTATGCATTAGAGAGTATGTCTGCTCCAACAGTTTGGATTGTTGGTGGAGAGGATAAAGGCAATAATTATAAGGAGTTATTTCCTTTTGTAAACGAAAAAGTTAAAGCTATTATCTGTCTAGGAGTTGATAATAGAAAGTTGATGGACGCCTTTGGTAAAATGGTTGACATTATAGTGGAGACTCAATTTATGAGTGAGGCTGTCAAGATAGCCTATAAAATTGCTGAAGCCGGAGATAATGTATTGTTGTCGCCAGCTTGTGCAAGTTTTGATTTGTTTGAGAATTATGAAGATAGAGGGCGACAGTTTAAAAATGCTGTTAGAAATTTATAAAATATTATATAGAAGCTAGAAGAAAAGAGGCATGCAATTAGTGTTTAATAATATAAAGGGGGATCGTTTAATTTGGGCAATAGCTGCGTTATTGGCTATCTTCTCATTTCTTCCAGTATATAGTGCTGCAAGTAATTTGGCTAACATAAATGAAGGCGGAAATACCTTTAATTATTTTGTGAAGCACTTTTTACATTTATTCCTGGGTTTTGCAATAATGTATGGTGTTCATAAAATTCCATATAGGTTCTTTAGGGGCTTATCTATGGTCATGATTCCAGTAGTTTTGGTGTTGTTGCTCGCTACAATGTTTCAGGGAGCAACTATTGGAGGGGCTAATGCCAGTAGATGGATAAGAGTGCCTTTTGTTGGTTTTACTTTTCAGCCTTCCACCTTAGCTTCTGTTGTTTTGATGGTATACGTAGCGCGGTATTTGTCAAAAATAAAAGACACAAAAATCACATTTAAAGAGACTGTCTTGCCATTATGGATGCCAGTATTTTTTGTGCTTGCATTAATATTACCTGCAAATTTTTCGACGACGGCTATTATTTTTACTATGGTGATAATGTTGGCATTTCTAGGGGGTTATCCTATTAAGTATTTAGTATTAATATTAATTTCAGGTGTTGCTGCATTCGCAATATTTATTTTAATAGCAAGAGCTTTTCCAGATGCGATGCCTAATCGCGTTGATACTTGGGTGAGTAGAATCGAAAGTTTTACTAATAGTGAAGATACTGTAGCCGATTACCAAATTGAAAAAGCAAAAATAGCGATTGCTTCTGGCGAGATTTATGGACTTGGTCCGGGAAAAAGTATTCAAAAGAATTTTTTACCCCAATCATCTTCTGATTTTATTTTTGCAATTATAGTAGAAGAATATGGTCTTATAGGAGGATTGTTTTTAATGTTACTTTATATGTGGTTGCTTTTTAGGATAGTTATAGTATCACATAAAGCAGATACAATATTTGGAAAATTATTAGTAATCGGAGTAGGGTTGCCCATTGTGTTTCAGGCACTTATTAATATGGCAGTAGCTGTTGAGTTATTTCCTGTTACGGGACAAACATTACCATTAATTAGTAGTGGAGGAACATCTATTTGGATAACCTGTTTGGCGATTGGAATCATTTTAAGTGTGAGTTCTAAAAGACAAGAAATTAAAGAGCAAGAAGCATCTGATGATAATCCACTTGATATATTAAGTGAAACGATATAAGAGCTTAGAGTTAGGAAAATTATAAGAATTTGAGTTTTAATTTAGAACTCTTAAAAACAAATTAGAGAATTAGTGGCAAATAGTAAACAACATAGATTTATTTTATCCGGAGGTGGTACGGGGGGGCATATATACCCAGCGATCTCTATTGCAAACGAGCTTAAATCTCGTTACCCAAATGCTGAGTTTTTGTTTGTAGGGGCGAAAGATAAAATGGAAATGGAAAAGGTGCCTCAAGCGGGATATAGGATTAAAGGGCTGTGGATTTCGGGGATTCAACGTAAGTTAACAACCAAAAATTTATCCTTCCCTTTTAAGTTGATTAGTAGTTTGTTTGCGTCGCGAAAAATTCTGAAGAGTTTTAAGCCAGATGTTGCTATAGGTACTGGTGGTTTTGCTAGTGGGCCTTTATTACAAATGGCTGTTTTAAGAGGAGTTCCTAGTTTGATACAAGAACAAAATTCCTATCCAGGAATTACAAATAAAATTTTATCAAAAAAAGTAAATAAAATATGTGTGGCCTATGATAATTTAGAGCGCTTTTTTCCTTCAGATAAAATTGTAAAAACAGGAAACCCTGTGAGACAAGATCTATTGAGTATTGAAAATAAATCAATTGAAGCCAAAGATTTTTTCGAACTAAAGCACAATAAAATAACTGTGCTTGTATTAGGAGGAAGTTTAGGGGCACGACGAATAAATGAGCTTATAGAGGAGAAATTGGAATTTTTCCAAACTCAAAATGTTCAAATTATTTGGCAGTGTGGAAAATTATATCACAAGGCATATAGGTCGTGTAATAGCCTAGAGCATGTACAAGTGCATGCGTTTGTGAACGCTATGGATATGGCATATGCAGCCGCTGACATTGTTATTTCAAGAGCAGGTGCCAGTTCTGTGTCTGAGCTGTGTATCGTTGGTAAGCCAGTGATTTTTATTCCATCACCAAATGTAGCAGAAGATCATCAAACTAAAAATGCAAATGCCGTTATCGAGAGGCAAGGTGCATTATTGATAAAGGAAGTTGATTTAGAAATAGATTTTGAAAATAAATTTTCACAATTGGTCAATTCACATGAAAAGAGAGATGCTTTGGGTAAGAACATAAAGAAATTAGCATTGGAAAATGCAACTAAAGATATAGTAGACGAAGTTGAAAAACTTTTAAAGAAATGAATTTAAATAGTAGACATAATATTTATTTTATTGGAGTTGGGGGCATTGGTATGAGTGCCTTAGCTCGATATTTTGTTGCCAATAATAAAAATGTTGCGGGCTATGATAAAACACAAACAACTATTACAAAAGGATTAGAGTCTTTGGGCGTTCAAGTAAGCTATGAAGATGATGTAGCTGTTATTGGCGATTCATTTCTTGATCCGCAGGATACGCTAATAGTATACACTCCAGCTGTTCCAAATATGCATAAGCAATTGAATTACTTTAGAGGACATGGTTTTGATGTTTTGAAGCGCTCACAGGTATTGGGATTAATTACGGAAAGTACAGTTTGTTTGGCAGTAGCAGGAACCCATGGAAAAACTACCACAACAAGTATTTTAGGACATCTATTAAAAGAATGCAATGTTGAACTCACTGCGTTTTTAGGTGGGATTTCTGAAAATTATAATTCTAATCTTATTCTACATGGCACTAAAGTGTCTGTAGTAGAAGCTGATGAATATGATCGATCGTTTTTAACATTATCTCCAGATTTTGCATGTATTACATCAATGGATGCAGATCATTTAGATATATATGGAAAAGCCGAAGCTCTTGAGGAATCATTTAGAGAATTTTCAAGGCGACTTAAGCCAAATGGAACACTGTTTGTGAAAAAAGGATTGCCTATTAAGGGAGTTACATACGCGGTTGAAGAGGAAGCGGATTATATGGCAATCAATATTAAAATAGTAAATGGGGCTTACCTGTTTGATGTTAAAACACCTAATCAAAAAATTAAAGATTTTATATTTAACCTACCTGGTAGACATAATTTGTCGAATGCATTAATAGCACTTGCAATGGCTGTAGAGTTTGGGTGCCCTCCTGGCGGCCTTGCAAGTGCATTGGCATCTTATAAAGGTGTAAAACGTAGGTTTACCTATCACATTAAAACTGATGATTTAGTTTTTATTGATGATTATGCACATCACCCTGAGGAAATTAATGCCGTACATCAGGCTGTACGAGAAATGTATCCAGAACAAGAAGTGCTTGTTGTGTTTCAGCCGCATTTATTCACTAGAACCAGAGATTTTATTGATGAATTTGCCAAAAGTTTATCACAATTTGATTACATATTACTTTTAGACATATATCCAGCAAGGGAATTGCCTATTGATGGAGTAACTTCTGGCTGGTTATTGGATAAAATAAGTAATCCAAATAAAAAACTTATTCAAAAAACAGAAATAGTAACAGAAATAAAGAAACAAAATCAAAAAATAATACTGACCCTTGGTGCTGGGGATATAGGAGCGGAAGTAGAAAATATAAAAGAAAATTTGAACATTGCGAGTTAATTGGAATTACATAAAAGCCACGATTTTAGTAGGATTAGTTAGTCTGCTTTTTGCGTTTTCGTCATTTAAAAATAATCAGCGAAATGTGAAAAACATTGCAATTAATTTTAGTGGTGAAGTCAATTTATTTGTAACCGAAGAAACGGTTAATAAATTGTTAATACAAAAAAGTGCTGACCTTACGAAGGTGCCTAAAGAAATTTTAGATTTGAATAAGTTAGAGACTGCCCTCAAAACTAATCCAATGATAAAAACTGCGCAAGTGTATCTTACTGTAGATGGTAAGGTTAGAGCGGATGTTGTTCAACGTACCCCAATAGCAAGGGTTGCAACAAATACATCATATTATATTGATGAGGAAGGATTGTTAATGCCTTTGTCCTCAAATTATACTGCTCGAGTACCATTGGTGACTGGTTTTATTAATAAAGATAAGCTTGGCAATGTGTATAAAATGGCGAGCAAAGTTTATAATGATCAGTTTTTAAAGACTCATGTTGTTGAGATTTATCAACATCAGAATGGGCATATTGTTTTAAAAACAAGAGTTATAGATTTTGAAATTTTAATTGGACAATTAGAAAATTTAGATAAGAAAATTAGCAATCTGAAAGCTTTTTATCAAAAAGCAAGAAAAGATAAAACGCTAAATAAATATAGTAAAGTGAATTTACAATTTGAGAATCAAGTGGTATGCACTAAAAAGTAAACTATGGAAGGCAATAACATTTCAGTTGGATTAGACATTGGAACCACAAAAATTGTGGCTATGATTGGTCGTGAAAATGAATACGGT
>Ga0105356_10001075_pt1 | contig 26941 bp, 29 predicted proteins | sample GOMGulsemesocosm_3_FD_83502 | JGI IMG/M metagenome (GOLD analysis project Ga0105356, IMG submission 83502) | Methane-oxidizing microbial communities from mesocosms in the Gulf of Mexico - GOM9D Gulf of Mexico | ecosystem: Environmental > Aquatic > Marine > Cold seeps | place: Gulf of Mexico... | reverse complement strand
CCTGGAACTATGGCCCCCTGATTTAACTTAGGTTCTAACAACTGATAGATACGCGCACTTAAGCTACTGTCTTCACCTGGTATGGTTAATAAGTCAATCGGTGCACGACGTAAGAAGACCTGCAGCTCACGCTGACTCTTAATCAAGGGCTCGTGCAGATAGTTACGATGAAAGACCAGTCGATTATATTTACTCTTTAAATAGGTAGGACAACGGAACAGTAGATCGTATTCCGCTTTATCCAGCGGCGTGTAATTAATATAAGAGCCTAATAATTTAATAGGCTTACCAATATACCAACTAGCAAAGCGATGCCAAATGACATGCCAGTACTCTATATAGAAATGCTCAAAATCTAATTCAGGGCGGCGAAAGACCGTAGTGAAATAAACATGATCCCCTTCATACTCTAATGAGATCTGAACTTCGTCGGTAATCTGATTATAAAAGCGGATGCCCTTTTGTAATAACTCTTCGAGATTAGACGAATAACTCACCCAGTCAGCCATCAGAGCAAAGGTTCCTACCTTTAATGATTTCTCGGTAAAACCCATGAACTCATCATTAAGCTCTGCGGCAATTGAAGAATAGAGCTTAGCCACTAAGTCCACATGCACTCGTGCATTAGGGTCGTTCATTTGTTTGTCGGATATGCGAGCTTTTCTTAATAGCGCTCTCGTATCAATGCCTTTCGCTTTGGCACCACCTAGCGCCGTCTTAATATAGTGAGAACCTACCGTTGCCATGCTTTTATTACTCTACCTTTAATAGACGTCTACATCGTGCTGCAGCAGAAGCTTAGGCATTACATCATCTAATTGATTAAGGTCGTTTTCGTTTAATTCGATTAATTTTAAATTAGCCGCGTGATAAATCTCTTTACGCGCAAGCTTGTGCTGAATATCTGCTGGGCTTTTTTCTTGCCCCCAGTACTCTATATAGATGTGACCATTAGGCAGATAGAAATCACAACTGATGCTTTCTTTAATTTTCTCAGTGCCATGATCCAACTCTGTCGGAATTTCACGACGGTAAGCATGGCTAATACCCGCTATATATAACCAGTTATCTATTTCTGCTAATGCAGCAGACTCAACTTGATGACCATCTAAGCATTCACATAAACCACCATTGGCAATAAAGAAGTCAGCCTCTTTAGACAGATGCTCATTATGCTTGGATAGTTTTTCTAGCGTCGCTTTGAATTGCAAATTATGACGCACCTGTTCTGGCCACTGGGCGTAAGGCATACCAGTGCTCTCGTGTTCTACTTGCTGACCACCCACAGCCTGCCCCAAGAGAGTTAACTTCCAGCCATGATGGAAACGCTCAATCCAACCTAATTCAGATAGAATAAGATTCATTCGCTTAGCGGGAATTTTATACGATTTACCCAACTGAGAAGCGGTTAGAAAGATAAAACTTTCGCTATCAAATAAACGATGTTGCTTAATCTCTTCTGGCCATACGATATATTCACCAAACTTCTCATGCTGGGTATAGCGCCCACCTTCAAATTCACCCTTTGCAGTTAAACGCCATACCTTCCCTTCACGTTTAATCCAGCCACGATCAGACAACAAAGAAAAAACATCTTTAGCATCTCGATTCAGTTTTTTAGCCAGCTGTGTTGTGGAAAAAGAATTACTTTGCTTATCAACCATGGAGCGATGGATACCTTAATTATGAACAATTCAGCGATGAATAGTGAGTTAAGACCTATTATGCCGTGCAGTTAGGCCGCTGTATATTTACAATAGCTCATCAACCCAACCCTAGAGTCTTACATGACCAGTCCAAACGATCGTAATTTCGACGATTTAAGCAAACGCTTTAAGAAAAACATCTATGGAACCCCTAAGGGCATGTTGCGTTTATATGCTCTACGTGAAGACTTTGCTAAGTTTGAAATTAGTGATCAGCAGCCCCTATCTATTTTAGATGCAGGCGGCGGTATGGGCCAATTTAGTTCAGAGCTTGCTCAAAAGGGCCATAAGATTGAACTGTGTGACATATCCCAAGAGATGCTTGAAGGCGCAAGAGACCTATTTGCTGAAAAGGGACTAGAAGCACAATTAGGCTTAACCCACTGTGGCATTCAAGATATTCCAGATAAATTTAATCAGCAGTTTGACCTTGTGATGAACCATGCCGTGCTTGAATGGCTAGTTGATCCAGCTGAGGCGATCAACACCCTTTATAAACAGGTGAAACCTGGTGGTTGGCTGTCAATCATGTTTTACAACGTGCACGGTCGAACATGGCGTGGACTAATGAATGGCAAACTGCATGCTCCAGCCACCAGCACAGAACGTATGGCTAAAGAAGGCATTGCACCGCAACAGCCATTAGAGCCGCAATGGGTTCATGATCAATTAGTGGATCTTGGCTTAGAGGTTAAATCTTGGCGCGGTATTCGTTTTGTTTATGATCACATGCATCAAAAAATTCGTGATCGTGTTGGCTTGGAAGCAATAGCTGCCAGTGAATCTGAATTTGGTTATCAAGCGCCCTATAAAGACCTCGCTCGCTACGTACATATGCTGTGCTACAAACCTGACGAATAAATACACACTATGACTCAAATCACCAGTTAAGAAATATTCTCATTTAAATACTTGCAAACAATAATGATTCTCACTATCTTTAATATACCAATTAAAGATAGGCTTCTTTCTTAATAAGATGGGCCAAGAGGAGTTTTCATGATGGAAAGCAATATTCAACTAAGCCAAGCTGAGCAACTGGATCGTTTTCATCAACTGGAAGACTCCATCCGACATTGTCCCTGTAAAAAACAACAACTAGCATTGCAAGAAGCCAATCTTAATGAATATATCGACCTCGGGTTGGATATGGCGAACAAGGCTGGCCTCGCCAATCGTACGCAATTACAAGAAAGCTGGCTAAAGCGTGTTTATAAAACGTTATTTGAAACCACTCTAGACCTAGTTGAACCAGAATATTGGCGCGAGCTATGTTACGAATACCTATATCAGCCATTATTTGCTTTAAAACACCTCTATCGTAATCACCCTCAGGGTAAGCATAGAATTCGCATTCTTTATCAGGAACTTTCAGTCACTAGCCGCTATCTATATTAAGCGATAGTTAAAAACTAATGAGCTAATTAAATCAATTCATTTCACCAATTCAGTATCTTTGTCCATACTGAACTCAGTCAAAACAAACAACGAATTGATAACCCTAAATAGAGGCAAGAAAATGACGACATTAACAGACCGCACTGGCTTGACCGTTCCGCAAGTTACTTGGCCAACACGCCAAGGTGACGAATGGGTAAACGTTACTACAGATGACGTGTTCAAAGGTAAAACTGTCGCGGTATTTTCATTACCTGGTGCTTTTACACCGACTTGCTCTTCTACACACCTTCCACGCTATAACGAACTAGCAGGTGTTTTTAAAGACAACGGCGTAGATGAAATCGTTTGCATCAGCGTTAACGATACCTTTGTGATGAATGCTTGGCTAGCCGATCAAGAAGCTGGAAATATTCGAGTAATTCCTGATGGTACTGGTGCTTTCACTGATGGTATGGGTTTGTTAGTCGACAAATCTGACATAGGCTTTGGTAAGCGCAGCTGGCGCTATAGCATGCTAGTAAAAGATGGTGTTATCGATCAGATGTTTATCGAACCACAAAAGCCAGGGGACCCATTTGAGGTTTCAGATGCTGATACCATGCTTGCTTACATTAATGCTGATGCGAAGCCACCTGTATCTGTCAGCATTATCAGCAAGCCGGGCTGCCAATTCTGCGCCAAAGCGAAAGCAGACTTAACCGCTGCTGGATTAGGCTACGAAGAAATTTTGCTAGGCAAAGATGCAAGCATCACTTCTTTACGCGCTATGTCAGGTAAAGAAACTGCACCGCAGATCTTTATTGCTGGCCAGTACATTGGTGGTAGTGAAGAACTTAGCGCTTACTTAGCTAAGTAGTCTGGCTTTAAAAATAGTATAGAGCCCTATGTTCTCTGTGATGAAAAGAATATTCACCACGGAGAGCACAGAGTCGCTTCGCTACACGGAGAAGGGCAAAGAAAGAGATTCATACCTTTTCGCCCTTTCCTATAATTACAAGCTACTGCTTAGCTGCCAAATCCTTCTTCGCTTCCCCTAATTGATAATTGGCATCCGCTAATTTTTGCTTTAAGTCTTTATTCTGCTGCTGCTCTTCCTGATGCTTATCTGCCAAGTCATTAAGTGCAGATTTAACGTCTTCAACCTGTTCTTTCCAGCGCTTGGATAAAATCAAAGCTGCTAAAGCACCACCTAAAATCACGCCACCTAATGCGGCTAAAATAAATACCATGTCTCAATCCTTCTCTTTTAAATACTTAATTCTGTAATAAATCATCAAGTTGGCGAATCAGCTGAATAATACTTTGATCTGCCGCTTCATTACTATAAAACTGACTGGCCATCGGCTCAATGCCTTGGCCTTTTACGAAGCTAGGTAGCACCTGCTGAGCATCAATAAGTGCCTGCATCCGAGGAATAAAAACGAACTGTAGCCACTGACTAAAATTCATTGTATCTAAACAGAAAGGCTGCTGGCTATTCAACGCCTCATCACTAATACCGATAGCAGACCAATGCCCTGCAATACCCATTACCTGTGGTAAGGACTGTAGAACAATTCCTATCTGCATATGATTTTTCATACTATTTCTCTGAACTCTTCAATATCAGCATCTACTCAAATAAATAGAGCGACACCACAGCATTGTACGATATCTAGCAGGATATAAACATTCAGCTCTCGATACCCTAGAGCCAATCCGCTAGAATGGCGGCCATTATTTAACTATCTTGGGGTTCTCTTGTGAGTATCAGTAAATTCGTTGACGAAACTGGCGCACAAATGCGTATTTTTGATCTTGGCCGCCGTATTCAAAAGATCTCAAAGGCCGACTTTGCTGACATTGAAGACCTTAACAAGCCTTACCCTTCCCCCTATTTACAGCATGCTTGGATCGGTATTCTTACCTGGAATCCAAAAAAAGCAGGCAATCACAATATTTGGTTTTTAAAACTGCCATTGGATGAGCAAAACTTTATCCAGCCCGGTGACCGTGATGCCTTCTTAAATCATTGGTTAAGATGCTTGCAGTATCCAGATAAAGAACACGGCGAAGCGCCTTGCTATTACAAGCCAGATCAAAATCGTATGGCCTATTTCCATTCTTTGGCCCTTGCCACTCTAGGCCAATCTCATAGCGATTTTTACAATACGACGCGCGCTTATTTAAGTGGCGATATGGGCTGGCAGAATTGGCAGCAACTAGGCCTGCAAGGTATCGCCGAAGTCGTCGTTAGTATCGATAAAGATCATAATGCTAAGCTAGTCGCTCAAGGCATCGCCAATATGCCCGCGACTCCGCTAAACACGCTATTGGGTTTCTTAGAAAATATTGAGCCAGATTTTCCACTATCCGTTGCCATCAACGATAGACTCGCCAAGGTAATAGAAACTGGAGCTGAGCCAGCCGATTTAGCCGCGTTTGTACGCGCCTTGTCTCATAGCCAGAATATTGAGCAGCGCCAGATGCTGATAGAAGTGATTTTACTGCATCCAAAATCCATCAGTATTGAAGTACTGGCATCCATCGCCAGCCGCTGCTGGCAGGATCTTCAGGGTGATTTATTACTCGCCTTTTTAAATGTTCTCGCTAGTAATGAACAAGGCCAGCCTGCTTTTAATGCACTGGTTGCCGACCTAATGCCACTACCGAATAAGCGTGATCATATTCTGCAAGCTTTCCGTAGTGAGAAACGCAGTGAAGAGCTAATGGTAGCCATTGGTAATTTAATGAAGAGCGTGCAGCAAGCAGGATAATGACAATGACAATGACTGCTACTATCACTTGCCCCTGTGGATCAGAAAAGATCTATTCTGATTGCTGTGAACCTTTGCATAAAGGACAAGCAGCAGCCAGCGCAGAGGCACTTATGCGCTCCCGCTTTAGTGCGTTTGCTTTGCAATTAGAAGATTATTTACGTTCTAGCTGGCATCCAGATACTCGTCCGAATCAACTTCAATTAGAAGTGGATACTCAATGGAAACGTTTGGAACTAATTAGCGCTGATGATGACAAAGAGCAAGGCCATGTTCATTTCAAAGCCTATTATCGCGAACAAGATCAATGGCATTTATTAGAAGAAACATCAAAATTTATTTTTGAAAATGGCCATTGGTTTTATCATAGTGGCGATTATCAGCCACAGATATTAAAACCAAAGCGTAACGACCCCTGCCCTTGTGGCAGTGGCAAAAAACTAAAGAAATGCTGCCTATAAGCTGCATTTATAAAAATAGGAAGATCAATTGAAAAAGCAACAGGAAGTACAAGATTATTATGGTAAGCAACTGCAAGGCAGTGCTGACTTAAAAACCAATGCCTGTTGTGACCCCGCATTAATGCCTGAATATATCAAACCGATATTGGCTAAAATTCATGCCGAAGTAGACAGCCGTTATTACGGCTGTGGCTTAGTTATTCCGCCCTTGCTTGAAGGGCTAAAGATTTTAGACCTAGGTTCAGGGGCTGGGCGAGATGCTTATCTTTTATCGGCCTTAGTAGGCGAAAGTGGTCAAGTGATCGGAGTAGACATGACTCCTGAACAACTTGCGATTGCTAACGAATACAAACAATTTCACGCCGAACAATTTAATTACGCCAAGCCTAACGTTCAATTTATTCAGGGCTATTTAGAAACCTTAGATGAATTGAATCTAGCAGAAGGCAGTTTCGATATTATCGTCTCGAACTGCGTATTGAATTTATCCAGCGACAAACTCGCGGTACTTAAAAGTGCTTATAAATTATTAAAACCAGGCGGTGAGTTTTACTTCTCTGATGTATATGCCGATCGCCGTATTCCTCAAATATTACAAAATGATCCGGTGCTTTATGGTGAGTGCTTAAGCGGCGCATTGTATTGGAATGATTTTATTAATCTGAGCAAGCAAGCTGGTTTTCTAGATCCTAGACTCGTCACTGATCGTCCACTGACCATTGAAAATAGCAAGCTAGAAAGTAAGGTAAAACCGATCAAGTTTTACTCTGCGACTTATCGTTTATTTAAAATTGAAGAGCTTGAGTCTGATTGTGAAGATTATGGCCATGCGGTGAGATATTTAGGCGGAATTCCAGAGCATGAGGTTTTCTTCGATCTCGATGGTCACCACCGATTTGAGAAAGGTAAAGTTGAAGCCGTATGCGGTAATAGTTTAAGAATGCTTAGTAATACCCGCTTTCAACCCTACTTTGAATTTTATGGTGATTGGCAGCAGCATTTTGGTTTATTTAAAGGCTGTGGCAAAGACATACCATTTATCCAAGAAAATGACGATTTGAGCTGCTGTTAAGCAGCTCAAATTTAAACCTTTCAAGCTAAGCGCGAGATTAGTCGCGCTGCATGCCTCGCTGAATCATAGCGACCGTCATCATGATCGAGCCTACTACCGACAAAAGCAGCATGCTATTCACAAAAAAGGTATGGCGTGCGTAAAACGGAGATCTAATGTCTTGTTTTCCGTCAATGCACTGCTCAAGCTCAAAATTATAACTTAAGCCCTGATCGATACAGTCATTAACACTCGAAAGCTCCCAACCATATAGGCTCAAGAGCAAAATTGCTGGCAACGAAAAGATAATTGAACCCCAACGCATCATAACTTTTTACCTCTTTTCTCGTACTTTAACTTGACATTAAGCGCTATTTTTTTCATCTTAGGCTACCTCCAAAGTCGCTTTTACAATAACAAACAGGCACTTTTAGCTCTATGAAGCACATATTTATCGCCGCAGCCCTTATTCTTAGCATGAACAGTCATGCTGCCACACAAGACTTAGACCAGCTGCTGAACAAGATCGAAGCCGATATCAAGGCTCAAAGATTGGCAAAACCTACGGGTAATAACGCACTTGAAGGTATTGATGCATTTAGGGCTCAAGCGCCCTTTGATTACCGCATCACACCGCTGATCTATAAGTTCGGCGAATCGTACGTGTCTTTAGCAAATAAAGCTATTGCTAAAAAGAAGTACGGCCAAGCCCAAGGCTACCTCGATATTGCGTGGCAAGTTGCTTCGTTAACGCCAGGGTTAGAAGAGGCTCAAGCAAAGAATGACAAGCTTAGTTCTGGCAAGGCTAAACCTAAAGCAAAGAAAGGTCCTAGTGCTGCTGAACTTAAGCAACAAAAAGCATTAGCTGCCACTGCCGCTGCGGAAAAGAAGCGCCTTGATAATGAACGCAGAAATAAAGCTAAAGCAGATAAAAATGCCAAAATAGCCGCCAATAAAAAAGCACAGGCGGATAAAAAAGCTAAACAGCAAGCAGAAAAGAAGCGCCGCTTAGCCGCTGATAATGCTGCCAAGAAACAAAAGTTGAATAAACAACTCGCCGCCGCCGAGGCTGAAAAGGCACGACTTGAGGCATTGGCCAAAAAATCGAAAGCCAGCTCTGTTGCTAAAGCAGCACCGAAAGCAGCTACTGAAACTGCGATTGTCGCAACCACAGCGAAAGAGACATCCGCTCCGATTGCTAGCTATCCGTTAGCACAAGATAAAATTGCTAATCGTAATCGTGATATAAGTGCCGATCTTGAGCCTATCTGTAAAGCGATTCTCGATAATGATGCTTCAATTGTACTGCACACAGGCACTAAAGCCGATTACCGCTGGCTAACTGTACGTCTAACGCTCTGTACACGTCGCTTAGACTCTGGCTTCCGCCTACGTCACAGTTTCCAAGCAGAAACTAGTGAAGGGCCTTTCATGACCTTACACCCAGCACGAAATACTGCACTAATTGGTAGCACACTCGATTAATATTATATGAGCCCAGCCATTTTCTATGCGCTGGGCTATTTTCCTTTTCACTCCTAAGATCTCATTCCTCGGAATAGTCAGAAAACATCCCTAACAAAGCTTCTTTTTCATCACGACTAACCGCAGCTTCTGTTTTCTCTTCAATGCGGCCAAAGCACACCTGATTCCTGCCTTCGCTTTTCGCTCTATACAAACACTCATCAGCTTCTTTAATCAGACAAGACGCATTACCTTGCTCGTTAACTAAGCGCACAGATAAACCAATACTTGCAGTTACCGCTAAGGTTTCACCCTCGATATCAATCGATGCTTGCTCAATCAACTTACGTAAGCGCTCTGCGACTTGGCTGGCCAGTAATAAACTGGTTGATGGAAGTATTACCACAAACTCTTCGCCACCATAGCGGCATTGAATATCTAGCTGACGGGTCGCTTGACCAATTAAGCGCGCAGTCAGCTTCAGTACGCGATTCCCTACTTCATGACCCCATAGATCATTTACCTTCTTAAAATGGTCTAGATCGATCATCATCAAGGCGGTAGGCACACCACTACGCACTGTTCTCTCTAATTCAATATCCAAAGCACTACGGAAGTGACGAACATTGAATAAGCCAGTTAATGGATCGGTAATAACTTGTTCGCGCAATCCCATTAACTCATCAGCCAAAGGACTGTATAAACCACATTTTGGGCAGTCAAATGACGAGGTATTGGAGGTTGGCTGTAACGAGGGTGAATTTTGCGGCATCGAGTCCTCTGTTCTCCAGATCAAACTAAACATAATTGATTTACTTAAGTTTAGTGGAATCTAGAAAAAACAGAGGACTTTTTCAAAGATTGTATTAAGCGGTGTAAATAGACGAATTTAGGCTTTTGGTAAGCCTTGCTCTTTGATTGCACGCTGCCAGTTTTCATCAGTATTCAGCATGCTATAAACCTGATAATCGATCCATTGGCCTTCAAATTCAAGTACGCTATTTAATTGCCCTTCATGCTGAAAACCCATAATAGAAGCAAGCTCAACACTACCAGAGTCGCTTGCTTGCAAATGCCATTCAACTCGATGCAAAGAAAGATCTTCGTAGGCAATGGTTAATACCGCATAGAGAATCTCAGCAACTTTAGCTGAATCCTTATGCTCTGGAAAGATATCCAAAACCAACTGGCCACTGGCATTGATCCAGTTGAATTTTTGCAAACGAATACGAGCAATCACTTTACCCGTCGCTTTCTCTTCAACTAACCAAAAAGCTGCTTCTTTCGCTTCGAATTGCATCACCATACGGCGCGCTTCATCCATTGCTTGGGCTTCAACCACCATCGGGCTTTTAGGATGATGTTTAACCACGCCTTTAGTGCTTAACAAAGCATAGATATTAGGAATGTCTTCCTCATGAGCAAAACGCACTTCGTAATGATCGGTATTAAGATTCCAGTTCATTATTTTTCACCTTCTGCAGATTGAGCAAGAATCAAATTAAATACCAGAATATCGGAATATTCAGTTTGACTAATACGACGGAAATCTCGCAAGCGTGCTTGCTGCTCAAAACCCGCAAGTTTTATAACATCAACGATAGCGTCTTCACCTTCTGGCAAACACTGGAATGAGAAATTTCTAAGATGATATTTTTGTGCAAGATAATCAATGCCGCAGCGTAAAGCATCAACCTGTAATGGCTGAGTTAAACCTGGTAAAGCATCTAAACGCATTAGGGTTTTCAGCGCTGTTGGCTGCCAGTCATAAAGACTCAGCATCCCCATCATTGCGCCGTCGACTTCAATTGCCCACATGAGTCCACGTTGAGTTGCTGCCATTTGCACAGAAAGCTCAACCATACGTTCAGCGTGTTCTCTGCTAGCAGATTCACTTTGCCCAGCTAAGGTTTGTTTTTGATAAAGCTTAATAATGGAATCGACATCAGACTTGTCTAACGGGCGTAATTGACCACCGTTAAAATCGACATTAGCAACAAATTTCATGAGGGGTAATACCTAGAATGTGCATTTTAAGGCGCACATTCTAGCATTATGGCGACTATTTGGTCACCGTTAATTCACAGTACAGGTTGATGGAGATGGCTCTTCTATTGATACATCGCAGCTTTCATGACGTAAAAGATTTAAGCTATTGTCACCGTGATCTAAGGATATTACTCGATACTCAACCAAGCCATCACTGCAATCAGTTGTACAACTAATATCCCAGAATAAGCTTAAATTCTTAAACTGTGTTGTCATTGACGACCCTAGGATATTTCGTACAACGGCAGAAAAACTACTAGAGCCACCTGCGTTTATAAGTTCAGCTACATATTGCTGAGTTACATGGTTACTATAATTCCAAGCAATAACGCCATCTGCCTCTGTAGTAATTACCGAACCTTGCTTAATAAAGTACCAAACCTTTTCTAAATCGACAGCCGCAGCACCTGCTTCCAGTAAATAGTCTTCCTCTTCATCTGTGTCTATGGCACGATTGATTGATGTTCTAGCATCGACTTTTAGATACACTTTATTAGCAATCGAATGCCACTCTGTTTTTTGACTGCCAAGTTTTAGCTGATGATTAAACTCAGCAATAGAGTCCAAAGTATTCGTATTTAAGCTTAAGCGGGAATAACGACGGTGATATAAAGTTTCAGTCGCTGGCTTCGTTGTAAAGCGTGTTTCTAGCCAAACGGATTCATCATCTAGAATAACTTTTTCAAAGCCTACAATCGCTTTATCATTATCAGAACCTGAATATAACGATAGCTTCGCCTCCTGTGCTCCAGTGATTAGGTTAGCAACATACAGATCTGCATTTTGGATGACATCTAGCTCAGTAGCGGGATCTTCAATTACCTCTAAGCTAGTATAAAAAATATTGCTGGCATTTTTATCTAACCAAACAGCCTGATCCGTATTTGGTAAGGTAATTAAGCTTTCAGCAGGTAGAGTAAAGCTTGGCTCATCCGCAACCAAAGCAAGTAAATCAGCAGATGCTAAGTGATATACCTTAGCACCGACTTGTAATAATAAGCGGCCATCAAGAAATTGCTTTGCTGACCAAGCATCACCAACAGAATCAAATGTCAGCAGCTCATTTTGGCTGCAAAAATCAGGTTTCTGCAATACTAGCTTGGCAGTTCCTTGATCAATAATTTTGTAGAGTTGACCTAACCAGTTAGCATCACCATCATAAATGGCAGTACCTTCATGAATCGCAGGGTTTGGTATTTGAATAGCAGCATCGCTCGCCGACATATCTAAGTTAACCTTGCTGGTTAAAGAGCAGCTATCGCCATAACTAATATAAAATTCAGATAAACGATCAGTTGTGGGTTTAATCTGAGTAACCGAACAAACCTGATAACCAGCAAAATCAAAATTTGAAACCTGTCTTGCCTCACCTGTTAACGTATCTTTAAATATCAGATTTTTGGAATTAGTTTCAAACTGCCACTCACCATTATTAAAGCCGACTTGATCGGCTAACGAATCACCACTAATTGATTGATAAGGGAAAGTGAAACTAGTTGCACCAGAAGCTTCAACAGCCAAAGACTGACTAGTCCCTATCTCATAAGAGTGAAGTTTATCGATAGAAAACCCTGGATAAAACACAAAATTAGCACTGCTATTCGCAGCTTCTGCATCTTGAAATCCACTATGGGATTCTACACAGACTTTTGGTGCAGGCTTTGGTGGTATAGGAGGAATTATTGGACCTGGTGGTTCTGGCGGAACAGGGGGCTTTGGACCAGGTTCATCTGGTATAATTGGCCCTTCTGGATCTGGACGGTCAATGAGTTCATCTTTCTGACTATTGGCACCACAGGCAGTCAAAAATACAGCTAGAAGCAAGAAAATTATTTGAAAACGCATACAAATCTCGATTTTTATTGTTATATATCGTAAATATGAATGCTTAGATAATACCTTGAACAGCGAATTTATTCAGTAAAGAATCAGCAAAGAGCTACTTTGTAAGTGACTCTAATACTGACATTCTTACTCGCGTAATACTAAACGTATTGCGCTGCTGCCCAACCACTGGCCCAGGCCCACTGGAAATTAAATCCACCGAGATGCCCTGTCACATCCAGAACCTCGCCGATAAAATATAATCCTTGCTGGTTCTTAGCCATCATAGTTTTAGAGCTAACTTCATCAGTATCAATGCCACCCAGCGTTACTTCTGCGGTGCGATAGCCTTCTGTGCCTGATGGCATTAGCTGCCATGCATTAAAGTGGCTAGCGATTGCGTCCATCTGCTCAGCATTCAGCTCTGATAACGTTTGTGGCATGCCTTGCTTGAATAATTCAGTGGTTTTCAGTAAATCCTTTAAGAAGAACTCAACCAGCTGCTCTGACATTTTCTGTGTTAGCCACTGAGCGATAAACTTCTTCAAAGAAAGCTTAGGGCGCTCATGCTGAGTTTCTCGCAATACCTGGGCAAGTTCGATATCAGGTAATAGATTTATCGTTAAGCTATCACCAGCCTGCCAATAAGAAGAAATTTGTAAAACTGCTGGGCCACTTAAACCTCTATGCGTAAACAACATATTGCCACGAAAACTTTGGCCGTGGCACTCCATCGTAACTTCACAAGAACTGCCTGAAAGCTCAATACAAATATCTTTCAATTGATTGGTAATGGTAAAAGGCACTAAGCCTGCTCGGGTCTTGTAGGTTTTTAATTTGAATTGTTCAGCGATCTGATAACCAAAACCACTGGCACCTAATGTCGGGATGGATAAGCCACCTGTGGCAACCACTAGAGACTCACAACTATACTCACCTTCATTAGTCGATAATTTATAATGATTGCTTTCTGCTGCTAAAGATTGGATCGTATCAACTGATGTTTTAAGCTGAACCTTAACCCCTGCTTGATCACATTCGTTTAATAGCATTTCCAGAATATCGCTGGCTTTATTATCACAGAATAATTCCCCCAGCTGTTTCTCGTGATAAGGAATAGCATGCTTATCTACCAAGCTAATAAAATCCCATTGGCTATAGCGGCTCAAAGCACTTTTGCAAAAATGAGGATTGTGGCAAAGGTAGCGGTCGGGTTCGACATAATAATTGGTGAAGTTACAGCGCCCACCACCCGACATCAGAATTTTCTTACCTGCTTTATTCGCATGATCTAAAACTAACACTGAGCGGCCACGCTGACCTGCAATTGCTGCACACATTAGACCTGCCGCACCAGCGCCAATAATTATTACATCGTAATGCACAGCGTTCACCATCTGAATTTGATATGAGTATAAATATGAGGGAATAGAGGACTATTTGGCCGCTAACAATCTTTTAACTGGGCCAAAAGTTTTACGATAAATTTCACACGGACCGAGTTCTTCCAACGCTTCAATATGCGCTTTAGTAGGATAGCCTTTATGTTTGGCTAAGCCATAGCCTGGGTATTGCTCATCCAAAGCAATCATTTCATGATCGCGCTGAACTTTGGCCAAGATTGATGCGGCACTAATGGCTGCGACAAGAGCATCACCTTTAACAATCGCAGTGCCAGGCATGTCTAATTCAGGTAAGCGATTACCATCGATCAAAGCATATTCTGGCAGTTGTTTTAAACCATGAAGTTTTAATCCACGCACAGCACGAGTCATGGCCAGCATCCGAGCCTGCAGAATATTGATGGCATCAATTTCCTCTGCGCTGGCACGAGCAATACAATAACTTAAGGCTTTTTCTTTAATTTCAGGGAATAAAGCTTCACGCTTTTTTTCACTCAACTTTTTTGAATCATTTAACGCGGCAATTGGGTTATTAGGATCTAGAATTACTGCGGCGGCGACAACATCACCACACAAAGGCCCTGCACCCGCTTCATCGACACCACAATAAACAATAAGCTGTTCGATTAACTGGGCTTCAATTTCGGTGGCTACATCAATAGATTCAGTCATTAGCCTTATTATCTTCCAATAAATTAATCACCGCACTAGCTGCTTGTTCATTAGCATCGCGCTTAAGTTGCTTATGAATAAACAAGAATGTTTCTTGCAGTTGATGAATTAAATCTTCATCTTCAATACGTTCATTTACCGCTTTGGCTAAATTTTCAGCCGTGGCGTGTTCTTGCAATATTTCAGGAACCACTTCACGCCCTGCCAATAAATTGGGCAATGAAATAAAGTCTTGTTTCAATAAACGACGCATAATCATTGCTGTAATCGGCGATACGATATAACTCACAATCATTGGCTTTTTAAGCAGCATACCTTCTAGGGTCGCGGTACCTGATGCCAGTAAAATAACATCGGCCGCTTGCATACAGGTTTTAGAATTGCCATCAATAACATCGATTTTAACCGTAGGTTTCAATTCATCGATTAACTGCTCAATTTGGCGTTTGCGCGTATCGTTCGCAGCAGGAAGAATAAAACGAACATTCGAGTTGTGCTTAAAAACGAGTTCCGCTGTTTGAATAAACACAGGGCAAAGTTTTTCAACTTCACTGCCACGGCTTCCTGGCATTAAACAGACAACTTTTTCATTTTGTTCTATATGAAAAATATGACGCGCATCTTCAGCGTGATTTTCGAAAGGTATACTATCCGCTAGATTATGACCAACAAAGCTGACAGGAACATCATGACGTTGATAAAATTTGGCCTCAAAAGGAAATAGGGTCAACATTAAATCTACGGATTTTTTGATTTTATGAATACGCTTAGAACGCCACGCCCATACAGATGGGCTAACATAATGAACGGTTTTAATACCCGATTTTTTCAGCTTATATTCAAGTTGAGTATTAAATTCAGGTGCATCGATACCGATAAAAACATCGGGAGGATTTTTCAGCCAATGCTGAACGAGTTTTTTACGAACTTTTAGTAGCTCAAATAATCGACCTAATATTTCTACTAGGCCCATTACCGCAAGGCGTTCCATGGGCACAAAAGACTCAAAGCCTTCTGCTTCCATTAATGGACCACCAATACCTTCAAACGTCGCATCTGGGTATTGCTTCTTCAAGGCTTTCATCAAGCCTATTCCCAACATATCACCAGAGGTTTCACCAACAACGATTGCAATACGCATTAGCGAATAATACCGCGTGTCGCTTGCTCGATTGATTCTAATAAAACTTTTACCGCATCATCCTGCCTTGCCAGCTCTCTGACTTCAACCAAGGCTTCTTCTAACGTTAGTGCTTGGCGATAGAGTGCTTTATAAGCCTTACGCAATAGCTGTATGGAGGGTTTTTCAAAACCTCGGCGCTTCAGCCCTTCGATATTAATTCCATGTGGCTCGACTGGATATCCATTGCAAATAATGTAAGCAGGAATATCTTTTAATACTACAGATCCTGCGCCTGTCATCGCATGGCTACCAATTTTACAAAACTGATGTACCTGCGTTGCGCCACCTAGAATAACGTAATCACCAATGTGTACATGGCCTGCTACGTTAGTATCATTCGCCATAATACAGTTATCGCCCATCATTACGTCATGGGCAATATGGGTATTAACCATAAATAAGTTATTGCTGCCGACCTTAGTAATACCCTGGTCTTGTGTGGTACCACGATGAAAGGTACAAGCTTCTCGAATAATATTGTTATCGCCAATGATTAGCTGTGTAGGCTCATCGGCATATTTTTTATCTTGGCAATCTTCACCAATAGACGAAAATTGGAAGATTCTATTATTCTTACCAATTTTTGTCGGCCCCTTCACAATAACATGAGGGCCAATGACTGTTCCTTCGCCGATTTCTACACCTGCTCCAACCATGGACCAAGGACCAATCTCTACACCCTCTGCAATAATTGCACTTGGGTCGATTACGGCTCTGGGATCTATCATTTTTATATATCCTTCTCAGCACAGGTGATATCAGCACAACATACAACATCACCATCAACGCGGGCACGGCATGAGAACTTCCAAATTCCGCGCTTGTTATTAACATATTCAGCTTCTAAATTTAGCTGATCACCAGGGACTACTGGCTTTTTGAAACGCACATGATCAGCACCGGCAAAATAGTAACTGGTTTTCGCAGTACGCTTTTCGCCCAACATGTGCAATCCAAGAATCCCAGCGACTTGCGCCATAGATTCTACAATCAATACCCCTGGCATAATTGGATGCTGAGGAAAGTGGCCATTAAAAAATTCTTCATTAATCGTGACATTTTTTATTGCCTTAATACTACCAACATCAGGGCCGTCAATATCAATGCTATTCACACGATCGACCATTAAAAAAGGGTAACGATGAGGAAGTAGTTCTTTAATATCTTGAATATCCAAAACTGGCATCAGGATCACCTATTGATTCTTTTCTAATTTTTTTAATCGTCTAGCCATATCATCTAGCTGACGGAAACGCGTCGCACTTTTGCGCCACTCTTTTAACGGCATCATAGCGGTACCAGACGAGTAGGCTCCTGCCTCGGTGACTGATTTAGTAATCATCGTCATCCCCGTTACATGCACATCATCGGTTAATTCCAAATGCCCCGCGATACCTACTCCACCGGCAAGGGTACAGCGCTTACCCAACTTGGAACTACCTGCAATACCGACGGTGCCAGCAATTGCACAATCATCACCAATGATCACGTTATGAGCAATCATAATTTGATCATCTAGCTTCACACCATTACCAATTTCAGTATTGCCTAAGGCGCCACGGTCAATCGTGGTATTGGCACCGATTTCAACATTATTACCAATACGAACGCCACCGAGCTGCGCTATCTTCACCCAACGACCTGCATCAGGTGCAAAACCAAAACCATCCGCACCCAGTACACAGCCTGCATGGACAATACAATCATCGCCAATAATCACATCGTGATAGATCACGATATTGGCATGCAGTAAGGTGTTTTTACCGATAATGGAATGTTCGTTAATCACGCAGCCAGGGCCAATACGAGTATCGGCTCCGATTTGAACATGATCTGCAATAACCACATTGGCAGCAATTGATACGCCGTCAGCTATCTCAGCAGTATCTGCAATAATGGCAGTTGGGTGAATGCCAACCGCTTGTTTGGGCAGGTTATCAAAAAGTTGTGACAATTTAGCAAACCCCATATAGGGATTCTGCATCACTAATGCCGCTACAGGACATTCATCTAACATATCTGGATGAATAATAACCGCAGCTGCTTTTGTCAGCGCCAACTGCTTGCGATAGCTAGGGTTAGCTAAAAAAGAAATTTGTGAGGCTGTGGCATCGTCTAACGCACCGATGCCAGAAACCATCAATGAAAGAATAGGCTGACCATTACTTGCGACCAACTCTGCGCCAATTTGTTCAGCTATATCAGCCAAAGAGATCGCAATATTTGTCATACTATTATTCAGTCCTTATTTTGCAGAGTTTAAACGCTCAAGTAGCAGTTTAGTAATGTCCGTACCTGGGGCGTTATAAATCACCATCTCAGGGCGAACAACTAAATCAAATTTCTTTTCATCGATAATAGATTTAAGAGCTGCTTGCATTTTTGGCTCCATCGCTTGTGCCAAAGCTTGTAGCTCTTGCTGCTCAGCTTTTTGCATAGTTTGACGGTGGAATTTGTAGGTTGTCGCTTTTTCTTCGAAGCTATTCTTTAACTTGCGACGCTCGTCTTCACTCATAATATCGCCATCTTTAGCGATTTTATCCTGAATGCCTTTTAGCTCTAATTCCAATGTTGTAATGGTATCAATTTCGCCCTTTTTCTCTGCACGAAATTTTTCTACGGCAACCTTAGCTTCATCCGATGCTAATACTGCACGCTGCATATCAACGACGGCAATTTTAACTTCTGCTTGTGCAAAAGAAGCGGCCATGGCCAATAAAGCTACTTGTAAAAAACGCATAATATATCTTCCTAATTGTTATTGCTGTTTAATTTAAATTTTAAAAAACTTGCCCAAGAGAGAACTCAAACCCTTCAGTCTTATCGCCCTTCTTCTCATTAAGTGGGAAAGAATAAGTAAAGGTAAGCGGGCCAATGGCCGTTACCCAAGTCACACCCACACCGGTACTTACACGGAGTTCTTTTAAGTTAACCCCGTCATCACAATAAGGATGAGTCGTGAAGTTGGGAATTTCATTATCTTCAGGGGTATAACATTGACTGGTAAATACATTACCCACGTCTAAGAACACAACGCTACGCACAGAGCTTTGGTCTTCGATAAACGGTAATGGGAAAATTAGTTCAGTACTACCTTCGATCAAGATATTACCACCAATAGCTTGCTCCGATTCGACATAGGCTGGGGCTTTTACAACAGAACCGTTATTAGGATTCAACTCGTAGACAGGTACATAACCCGCATCATTTTCAGAGCGTACAATATTACCATCAGCATCGTAATAATAAACATTTGATGGTGCACTACCATCAGTAATTGGTCGGCCTAAATTATCTGTTTCAAAAACTGGATTGCCACTACTATCGGTTGCGACAACATCAACTAGGTTATATTCAGGTAAACCTTTTGGCCCCAATGAGCTAGTACGATAACCACGCACTGAACCAATACCACCGGCACGGAAGTTTTTATAGAAAGGTAAGGTATCTAAATCGCCATAACCGTCGCCATAACCCAGTTCGGTACGGAAACGCAGCGACCAATCTGGAACTATCGGGAAGTAGTAATCAGCTTTATAGCCTATTTTGTAGTAGGTTAAGTCACTACCTGGAATTGCTAAGTCAACAGAGATACTCTGCTGAGCACCTTCCGTCGGAAATAAACCTCGGTTCAAGTTAGACCACTTCCAACTCGACCCCAAAGAATACTCTCTGTATTGATCACCATATTCATCAATGAAACTTGAAATTTCAGCAGGTACAACGCTGCCTTCAAACATTTCAGTATCAGAAACACCTAAGGTAAAAGATAAACGTTCACGATTACTAATAGGATAACCAAAAGCGACGTTACCACCTAAGGTATTGGTTTGATAATCACTGGTAAAAGATTGATTGGAGAAATCTGTTTTACGATGATAGAAGTTAAAACCACGACTTACACCATCAACGGTGTAATAAGGATCCATAAACGAAAAGTTATACGATTGAACCGTATCGTTTTTCTGTAACGACAATGACATACGGTTACCGGTACCCAAAAAGTTATTTTGGCTGATACTTGTACCAATAATGAAACCACTATCGCCAGCATAACCAACGTTAAAGTTCAGACTACCACTAAGCTGCTCTTCGACGCTGTAATTCACATCGATTAAATCATCAGTACCGCCAACGGCAGGGGTTTCTACGTTTACGCCTTTAAAGAAGCCCAATTGGTTTAAACGTTTTTTACCCGCTTCAATTTTTTCTGTCGATGCCCAACCGCCTTCCATCTGCAACATTTCTCGGCGTAAAACTTCATCCAACGTTGTTTCGTTACCGGCAAAGTTCACACGACGTACATACGTTCTTTTACCTGGTTCAACAAAAAAGGTGACATCAACCTGTTTAGTTTCATCATCGATTTTTGGAATGCCATCAACTTTAGCAAAGGTATAACCATCGTTACCTAAGCGTTTAATCATAAGATCGCTGGTCAAGGTTACTTTTTGACGTGAGAAATCTTCGTTTTTACGAATGATATAAAAACGCTCCAAATCTTCTTCTGGGACAACGAGGTTACCCGCTAGCTTAATATCTCGAATAGTATAAATATCACCTTCACTAACATTAATGGTGATATAAACGCCTTTTTTATCTGGCGATACGGATACTTGGGTCGATTCTATATTAAAACGGATATAACCACGGTTGAGATAATACGAACGTAGAGTTTCTAAATCGCCCGATAGTTTTTCACGGGCATATTTATCATCGCTAGCATACCAAGACCAAAAGTTGCTGGTTTGCAGCTGGAAGATTTTTAACAACTCGTCATTTGAAAATACATGATTGCCAATAATATTGACATGCTGAATAGAGGCAACAGTACCTTCGTCAACGGTGATCACTAAGCCCACGCGGTTACGCGGTAATGCCGTTACTTCCGTTTTAATATTGGCATCATAACGCCCCTGAGCAACATACTGGCGTTCAAGTTCTAACGAAATACGCTCTAAGGTGGAGCGTTTAAAAACCAGTCCTTCTGCTAATCCTGATTGCTTTAAGCCATCTTTCAACGCATCACTGGTAATCGCTTCATTACCCTTAATTTCTAAGCCAGTAATCGTCGGTAGCTCGACCACATGAATTATAAGCACTGAACCATCACGCTTAAGAGTTATGTCATTAAATAAAGCTGTTTTGAATAATCGTTTTGAAGCAGAAGTCAAACGCTGGCTATCAACTTCATCACCCACGTTAATAGAAAAAGCTTCAAATACGCTACCCGCAGAGACCCGCTGTAAACCTTCAACGCGGATATCGCTCACCACGAATGTTTCAGCAATACTTACGCTGCTAAAAAATGCCAATAATAGTGTTAAATACAAAGCTCGCATATGCGATTCAATTCCAAAATAAGGTCAACTTACATACAGGTTGCGCGCTGCGCAGAACTATAAGCGACTGATGTCATTATAAAAAGCGATAACCATGAGGCCCAATAGCAGCGTCATCCCAACTTGAATAGCCATTATCTGAGTACGCTCAGATAAGGCTTTACCTCTAATGGCTTCGATGGCATAGAATAAAATATGGCCACCATCCAATACAGGTATCGGTAATAAATTTAATACTCCCAGCGATACGCTCAATAACGCTAAAAAGCCAATGAACGCTTGAATACCATGACTTACTGATGAGTCCGCTACTTTAGCAATGGTAATCGGTCCACTCAAGTTCTTAACGGAAACATCACCTAAAATCATCTTCCATAGTGAATCTAGAGTAAATACGATAAGTTGCTGCGTCTTTGCTACACCTTGAAGCAACGCATCTAGCGGGCCAAGCTTAACTTCGGTCAACCACTCTGGCGGTACCTCTGGAATTGCATCCTGATGTAAACCAACACCGACAAAACCGATGACCTTACCTGCTTCTATTTCTTTTTCTGCAGGTATTAGCTCCAACTCTAACTGCTGACCATCACGCTCAATAAATAATATAATTGATTGCAAAGGTCTTTCACGAACTAACTCAACCCACTGACCCCAACCGGTTACTGGGTTAGCATTAACAGATAAAATTACATCCCCTTTCAATAAGCCTGCTTTAGCTGCCGCGCCGCCAGCAACAACCTCGCCAATAATAGGTTCTAAATGCAAACGCCGCGGTTGAATTCCCAAAGCCTTCATCGGATTTGGCGATTCTTGTTGGGTTAGCCACTGCTGTACAGGGATAGTAACATTACGCGACTGATTATTAGAATCAACAACTGTTAATTCTATGTCGACTGTTTCACCAATATACGAAATTAGCTGCCAAGATACCTCTTGAAAACTATTAACCTCAGTACCTGCAATTGACTGAATACGATCACCAGTCTGCAAGCCTTGCTCATAGGCTGGGCTATCTTCAACAACATCGCCAATAACAGGTACATAACCAGAGATGCCCATCATAAAGAGCGACCAATAAGCCAAGATAGCAAACAGGAAGTTGGCAATAGGTCCTGCGCTAGCAATCGCAATACGCTGCCACACTGTTTTTTGATTAAACGCTTGCTGCAACTCTTCTGGCTTCACTGCGCCTTCGCGCTCATCCAGCATTTTTACATAGCCACCTAGCGGAATCGGGGCGATTGAATATTCAGTGCCCAACTTATCGGTATACGACCAAAGTGGCTTGCCAAACCCGACAGAGAAGCGCAAAACTTTAACCCCGCAGCGGCGAGCAACCCAAAAATGGCCAAACTCATGAATCACCACCAGAATACTAATGGCTAAAATAAAGGACAATAAGGTACTCATAGCTGGCCTACTGATTGATTATTATTTTTAAATTCAGCCAATATCATATTTGCTTGCTCACGCGCCCAGGAATCAGCGGCTAAGACATCATCTAGACATGTCACGGCTTTAGTTGGGCACAAGTGCATTACCTGCTGTATTAATTCTGGGATTGCTAAAAAGCCAATTTGTTCCGCTAAAAAAGCTTCAACCGCAATTTCGTTGGCTGCGTTCAATACCGCAGGATGAATACCACCCTGGTCAAAAGCATTTTTAGCCAAGTTTAAACAAGGAAAGGTATCATGATCAGGCTCGACAAAATCCAAACGCGCGATATCAAATAAATCGAGATGCTTAACCCCCGCATCAATACGCTCTGGCCAAGCCATACCATAAGCAATAGGGGTGCGCATGTCAGGCTGTCCTAACTCTGCGATCACCGAACCATCGTTATATTGCACCATCGAATGAATAACACTCTGGGGATGAACGACTACCTGAATCTGATCTGCCTGACAGTTGAATAAAAAACAGGCTTCGATTAATTCCAGGCCCTTATTCATCAAGGTCGCGGAATCAACAGAAATTTTAGCGCCCATTGACCAATTGGGATGAGCGACGGCTTGAGCGGGTGTAACGTTTATTAATTCAGCTTTGGTTTTATTACGGAAAGGACCGCCCGAGGCAGTTAATAAAATTTTCTCTATGCCGTGGTTCGAAAACTCACCATCGTAGTGTGCAGGCAGGCTTTGAAAAATAGCATTATGTTCGCTATCTATCGGTAGAAGCTCTGCATTATTATCACGAATAGCCTGCATAAATAGCGGGCCAGCCATGACAAGGGCTTCTTTATTCGCCAATAAAACGCGCTTGCCTGCATTTGCTGCGGCCAGGGTTGGTAATAAGCCAGCAGCTCCGACAATTGACGCCATAACCATATCGACATCCACCGCTGACGCAACCTGCTCTAATGCTTTGGCTCCGTGCAAGACACAACAAGCACTATCCGCTTCGGTTAAGAGCTGCTGAGCCGTTAAAGCTGATTCCTCTGTAGGAACAACAATGTATTTCGGAGCAAACTCAATCGCCGCAGCAACCAGTTCTTTAATACGCGAAAATCCCGTTAACGCATAGGTGCGGTAACGAGTCGGATGACGACGAATTACATCAAGGGTACTGCTACCGATAGAGCCTGTTGCTCCCAGAACGGTAATCCACTGACTCATACTAGTTGGCTCATGCTAAGTAGCTCATGTTAATTGCCAACCTAATAATACAATTAAAAATGCAAACACAGGAACGGCAGCAGCCATACTATCAATACGGTCTAAAACACCACCATGGCCTGGCAACAATTGAGAACTATCTTTAATACCACGATGGCGCTTCATCATGCTTTCGACCAAGTCGCCCATCACAGAGATAATTGCAGTGATAAACGTAATGATGGCCAACAATGCAAAGTCATCAATACTCATCGCGCCTAACCACTTATTAACACACAGTGAGAAAATGACAGCAATTAAGCCCGTAGTTGAAAGGCCGCCCCAGAAGCCAGCCCAAGATTTACCAGGGCTCACATTCGGTGCGAGCTTAGCTTTGCCCCAAGTTTTACCCGCGAAATAGGCACCGGTATCTGCACCCCAAATAAGCAACATTACATACACAATAATCAAAGCACTATGTTCTTGGCTTTTCAGGGTCATAAAGCCAACCCACATAGGAATCAAAACTAGAAAACCCAATACCGCTCGCACAGATTTTGCCTGCCAAAGCGCTACTTTCTTGGGGTATTGCACCACAAGGAAACAAGCAATCAACCACCAAGCAGCACCGACAGTTAAAATTACAAAACTGATTTCTGCATTAGAATCGATGAAATAAGCGGCAACAAAAGTACTTGCAGCAATAATAGCAGCATAAGCAATGCGAATTACTGGAGAACTATAACCTGATAAATTCGCCCATTCCCAAGCAGCTACGGTAACGATAGCGCCAATAAAATAGGCAAATTGTTCAATCGGTAAAAAGAAAATACCGCCAATCATCAATGGCGCTAAAATTAATGCTGTAATGATACGTTGCTTAAGCAATCTACTACCCTTTTGTTAACTGATCATCGGTCCGGCCAAAGCGTCTCACTCGGTTAGCGAAGGCGGCCAATGCTTTTTTATATTCTTGTTGTTTGAAATCAGGCCAAAGCGCATCTGAAAAATAGAATTCAGAATAAGCAGTCTGCCATATCATAAAATTACTAATACGCTCTTCACCACCAGTACGAATCATTAAATCTGGTGCTGGAAATTCATTGAGCCAAGTATATTTATGAAATACTTGTTCATTAATCTCTTCGGCTTTTAGCTTACCTGCTTCTACATCTTGAGCAATGCGTTTTGCCGCTTGAGCAATATCCCATTGACCGCCGTAATTAGCCGCAATGACCAAGGTCATACGGTCATTATCCGCAGTCAACTGCTCTGCTTCTGCAATAAGATCTTGAATCTTCTGCTGAAATGCCGACTTATCACCCATAACAACTAGGCGAATATTGTTCTTATGCAATTTTTTCACTTCGCGCTCTAAAGCGACAATGAAAAGCTTCATCAAGGCATTAACTTCTACCTCTGGGCGACGCCAGTTTTCGCTACTAAAAGCGAACAGAGTTAAGACTTCGATACCTTGCTCAGCGGAAGTTTCCACCACCGCACGAACAGCATCAACACCCGCTTTATGCCCAGCAACACCAGGCATAAAACGTTTTTTAGCCCAACGGTTATTACCATCCATGATCACAGCAACGTGGCGGGGAATCCCCCCCTCCACGGCTTCTTTATCCGAAATACTTGTCGACATACCGTGTCCTGCAGGTTAAACCTGCATTAGGTCCTTTTCTTTGCCCGCTAATACAGAGTCTATCTCTGTAATGCTTTGGTCAGTAATTTTTTGAATTTGATCTTGGCCAGAACGCTCTTCATCTTCAGAAATTTCTTTCTCTTTTAGAAGATCTTTAATCATGCCATTGGCATCACGACGAATGTTACGAATCGAGATACGGCCTTTTTCAGCTTCTGCTTTCGCTTGCTTAATAAACTGTTTACGCGTCTCTTCAGTCAAAGCTGGCATAGGAACACGAATTTTGTCCCCTGTTGTAGACGGGTTAAGGCCTAAGTCAGACTTCATAATGGCTTTTTCAATCGCTGGCACCAAAGGTTTTTCCCAAGGAACAATTGCCAAACAACGACCATCTTCAACGTTAATATTGGCAAGCTGTGCCAATGGCGTTGGAGAACCATAATAATCAACCATCACACCTTCTAAAATAGAAGGGTGAGCACGACCTGTACGAATTTTTTTAAAGGCATCAACCATTGCACCAATGCTTTTTACCATACGCTCTTGCGCATCAGTTTTAATATCATTAATCATTTTTGACCTTCCTCATTGACAATTAGGGTGCCTAACTCGCTACCCATGATGATCTTAGCTAGATTACCGCTTTCATGCATATCATAAACACGCAAAGGCATATTGTGGTCTTGCGCTAAACAAATAGCCGTCAAATCCATCACGCCCAACTGTTTTTCTAATACTTCGGTATACGTTAACGTATCGTACTTTACTGCGTCAGGGTCTTTCTTAGGATCGGCAGTATAAACCCCATCCACATTGGTTCCCTTAAGAACGACTTCCGCTTTAATCTCAATACCACGTAAACAAGCAGCCGAATCGGTAGTAAAAAATGGATTACCCGTTCCCGCTGAAAAAATAACAACCTGACCATTACTTAAGCCACGCATTGCTTCACGTCGATCGTAATGTTCAACAATACCACTCATAGGAATCGCCGACATAACACGGGTAGTAATATTTGAACGCTCCAATGCATCACGCACCGCTAAAGCATTCATCACTGTCGCAAGCATTCCCATGTGATCACCTGCCACACGATCTAAACCCGCTTCACTCAGTGCTTTACCACGGAATAAATTACCACCACCAATCACTATGCCTACCTGCACACCAATGCCCACAAGCTGACCAATTTCTAACGCAATACGGTCTAGAACTCTCGGGTCGATACCAAAATCCATACTCCCCATTAGCGCTTCACCGCTTAATTTAAGAAGAATGCGTTTGTATCTAGGGGTGCTTTGTTCAGCCATAGCCAACTCCAGTGGATGTAATCAATATAATTTGGGGGTGACAAAAACCATTTCAGGCTTTCAAAAAAATGCCGGGT
>Ga0105356_10001065_pt1 | contig 27002 bp, 22 predicted proteins | sample GOMGulsemesocosm_3_FD_83502 | JGI IMG/M metagenome (GOLD analysis project Ga0105356, IMG submission 83502) | Methane-oxidizing microbial communities from mesocosms in the Gulf of Mexico - GOM9D Gulf of Mexico | ecosystem: Environmental > Aquatic > Marine > Cold seeps | place: Gulf of Mexico... | reverse complement strand
CTAGGGCATAAAAGTGTTGGCTGCGAGAGGAGCTGGCTGTTAATGCGCTACATACGGCAATTTGAAAGCTGGGGTAACGAGTCGCTAGCTCATAGGCCAAAAACATGACTTTAGCCTCTGTCCATACACCGGTAATGCCCACTCTGATGCCAGAGCCTTTGTGTTCATCCAATAAAGCGGCTAGATCAGTATTGTCAAAGTCATTCAGTGTCGTGCTGTTTATGATGTGGTGGCCAGTATCTGATTTGTGGCTAAAGACAAACTCAGCCCCTGCTGTATTGGCAATACAGTGCTGACCAAATTGCTCTAGGTGTGGCTGCTGGTGAACATCTGACTCGTCATGCCAGTCCCGAATGTGAATGAATTGAATACTGTCGGAAGGCTGTTCTTCTGCCCAGCTGATCATGCGGGCGACGGGGTTGTTGTCTCCCTCTCCCATAAGCCGCTGAGACTCTACATGCCCAATATGCAATAAATTAGGTAGCGCCTCTCCTGGAGCAATAGGTGCTACAAAGTCCCTTTGCAGGCACTGCGTGATTAAAACTGATTTTGTCATCGTGACTTTTTCATCATTATCCAATTCCTCGTAATATACCCAATACATTTCCGTATTTAAATAAAATTCAGGTATTTGCAACGATGGATTAATGAAGAATGCAAAGGTTGTTAGTGTAATTAAAAGGGGGGAGTTCAACATAAATAATGTTTATAAATATTTAAGTCTAGCTAAAAAATGGATATCGCCTGCTCAGGCTCAACGGTCTTTCGCGTCCCAGACCCAACCAGAATATAAAAGGTATTACGTGTCTCAAACACATAATCATCATGCAGTTCTATCAGCGCAGTAGATCGCACCCATGAGCCTTCTTTGTACTTTCCGTCTGATGAATTGAGAATGTATTGGGAGTAGAGAAGCGTGGGTTTAATGCCAGGTGGAAGCTCCACACCTTCTGGTATTCTCAAGTCCCACCAGCACCAGTCCTTTACTGCTCTAACTCGCTTGGTTGAAGTTTTTTTCAGCCAGTGTTCGAATATTTCGGGGTACTTTTCGGTAGTACACCCAATATCAAAGGCTTCGCCTTTTTCGTAAAGAAGGCTGCCGATTTGGTTTAATTGGTCTTCTAATGCTGATGTCATGAGAGCTGGCTATAGAGTGCTTGAAAGTGATTGCTTGATTTATTCAATGACGATCAGAAGCTGCGGCCTATAGCCGGTATAACCCCACTCGCTACGATAACCATATTGGTTGGAGTAAATATGGGTTTTCCCTATGAAGGTGTCGACGCAATGATGGGTGTGGCCATACAGCCAGAAATCAGGCTGGTACTGCTTGATAATGGCGTCGCAGTTTGCGTTGAAATATGGTGATACTTCAGATCCCTTATATTTAGGATCCTCTAGTGTGATGGAAGGACAGAAGTGAGATACCACCACCGTCTTTCCTGCAAAAGGCTGCGCTAGCTGTTGACTGAAGTAGCTACAGCTATTCTCAAAGAACTTCATTACGTGGCCTGGGCGAAGCCGTCCTCGGCTACTGTCTGGCATGCGGATAACCCGAAAGTCGTTGATATACCTTGCAGCTACTCGTTGGTTACGGTGAATCCAGCCTTCATTTCCCCCTGTGCCTGCAGAGAAATCTGTCCACAAGGTCGCGCCAATAAAACGTACTCCATCAATGACTACGGTGTCATCCATAAGCACATGCACTGCAGGGTCGGTATAACTGCGCGCATATGCGGATAGCTCAGTGTAATCGCCTTTATAGTATTCATGGTTACCTGGTACAAAGATCACAGGCACTCCCTGACGCTGAGCAACCTCAGAGCAATAGCTTAGGGCGTCCTTCATACCGCTGATGTCCCCTGCAAGTACCACGACATCACAGCTCGGTATATCTAGTTCAGGAGGCATTACGTGGCACTCACGGTGTAAGTCACTAGCAAGAAATAACTTCATAGGCTTAGGGTAAGACTCTTTGCAAATTCACACAAATAGGGATTATAGTCCTCAATTGTAAGTGCAAAGCCGCCATAAGCCAAGGTAATACGTTGTGAAGCCAATTCAGCTAGAAAAAGAATATATACAAGATAATGTCGATGAATTTATTGAATTGGCCTCCCGCCAAGTCGTAGCGGTCTGCGAAGGCGGACAACCGATTGTCTACGCCATCCCCGCAAGTCTCTACGAAGCCTATCAAGAGCTGATTAACGCCGAGGCAGAGCAATGAAAATAACACTCATCAGACACGGCGAGTCCCAAGCGAATACAGGAGAGGTGAGCCCTATCGAGATGGGCGATGCTTATATTCCACTAACCGAGAAGGGGCGTAGGCAGGCCGAAGCGACAGGAGCAATATTAGGAACCTCTGCTTTTAATTATGCTCAAATTTACTGCTCCCCGTATGTACGCACACGTATGACGCTCGAAGGCCTGCTCAAAGGCGCCAACCTGAATAAAGAAGGCCTAGACGTATATGAAGACCCTAGATTACGCGAAGAGGAGCGTGGCTTTGCACCGCCAAACGAGCAAATGCCTTTGCGAGAACGCCACGGCTGGTTTTACTATCGGCATCACGGCGGTGAAAGCTCAGCTGATTGCTACGACCGCGTCTCAAGCTTTATAGATTCAATGTATAGGGAGATAGGTCGGCAGGGAGAAACGAATGTACTGATAGTGGCTCATGGTGCTGTGATCCGCCTTTTTGTGATGCGCTTCTTACACCTTACGGTCGAACAGTTTGAAAGCCTAAAAAACCCCGCTAATGGCAGTGTTGTTACCATTGGGCTTACAGAGAGTATTGATGCCCCTGTCTTTAGTAGCGGTAAATGGTCTGTTGAAGGGTTAGAGCTGAGAGGTTGAATTATCAACTTTACTGCTTTATCTATTGCCAACCCGAGCCTGCCTCAATATGATCTATCCACTGCACCACGCCTATATATAGATAAGAATAAGGCAGAGGGGATATACCGCACTGAACTGCATTAAAGCAGCCAGTACCACTGGATGGTTTTTATACTCCTATCTCTACTGTTTCTAAAAATTAGGCTGGCCAATATTTTATACAAGGCTAGATGATGTCCGCTACCAAGCTAACACTGAACAAACTCGAAACACTGCTATTTCAAGCCTGCGACATTTTGCGCGGCAAGATGGATGCTTCCGAATACAAGGAGTACATCTTTGGCATGCTGTTCTTAAAGCGCATGTCTGATCAATTTGATGCGGATAAGGCCGCAATACGTGCTCGCTTAGAGGGTGAAGGCAAGCCAGAGGCTGTCATTGAGCGCTTGTTATCACTACCTGCACAGTTTGATTACTTTGTGCCTGAGGCAGCCTCATGGGCGATCATCAAGCACATCAAAGGCAATGTGGGCACCGAGCTCAATAAAGCCCTAGCAGCACTGGAAGATGCCAATACCACTAAAGGCTTAGAAGACGTACTCAAGCACATCAATTTCAACAAGAAGATCGGTAAAAAGCCGATGGAAGATAGTGTGCTGGTGCGCTTTATTCAGCACTTCAACACCATTCCGCTCACCAATGACGACTTTGAATTTCCTGACCTACTCGGTGCTGCCTACGAATATCTGATCAAGTTCTTTGCCGATAGCGCGGGAAAGAAAGGCGGCGAGTTCTATACGCCCAGTGAAGTGGTGCGTTTACTGGTGGAATTATTGCAGCCTGGTGAAGGTATGGAGGTTTACGATCCTACCGTGGGTTCTGGCGGTATGCTGATTCAAAGCAAACAGTACGTAGAAGAATCGGGTGGCGATGTTAGTAAGATAGAGCTTCTCGGCCAGGAAGACAGCGGTACTACATGGTCTATCTGTAAAATGAATATGATTTTGCACGGCGCTGGTGGTGCGGACATCCGCAATGAAGACACTTTAGCTAAGCCACAGCACCTAACAGCCAACGGTGAAATCCGCAGTTTTGACCGTGTTATCGCCAATCCTCCTTTTTCTCAAAACTACACTCGGTTAGGTATGGAGCAAGCCAGCCGCTTCCATACTTGGCTGCCTGAAGGCGGAAAAAAAGCTGACTTTATGTTTGTGCAGCACATGGTTGCCTCGCTCAAGCAAAACGGCAAGATGGCCGTGGTCATGCCACATGGCGTGCTATTTCGTGGAGGGGAGGAGAAAACCTGCCGCCAACGCTTTATCCAAGAAGGCATTTTAGAAGCCGTCATCGGTTTACCCCAAGGCCTGTTCTATGGCACGGGCATACCCGCGTGCGTGCTTATCATGAATAAGGCCAATGCGGCCCAGCGCAAACACGTCGTCTTTATTAATGCCGACCGTGAATACAAGGAAGGTAAAAACCAAAACAGCCTGCGCCCAGAGGACATAGAGAAAATCACCCATGTCTATAAGGCACTAAGCACTGACACAAGCCAGGAAATCAGCAAGTATGCACGAGCGGTTCCCGCCGATGAACTGGCTGAAGAAGGCTACAACCTTAATATCCGTCGCTATGTCGATAACAGCCCCGCACCAGAGCCACAGGATGTAAAAGCCCACCTTAACGGCGGCATTCCAGTGACAGAAGTCAACGCCCTAGAACAACACTGGCAAAACTACCCAGACCTAAAGGCAGCGCTATTTGGGGAATCAAATAGCTTAAAAAACACAGCGGGATACATGGCGTTCACTCCAGCTATTGCTGACAAAGCGGCCATCAAGCCCTGCATAGAAAACAACCCAAGCCTGCTGCAAAAGCACCAAGCCTTTACTGATGCCCTCAATGGGTGGTGGACACAGCACTTTATCCCCAGCTTCCATAAGCTGGGTGATAATACGCAAGGCGCTGCCGGTGTTATTGAACTGCGCAGCAATGCACTCAATAGCCTAGTTGATAGCCTATTACCTCAGGGCTTGTTAGATATTTATAAACTGCGTGGCGCTACCGCTAGCTACTTTAAGCAGCAAGAGGCGGATTTAAAGTCCATCGCCAATTCCGGCTGGAATGCAGAACTCATCCCCGATGAGGAAATACTGCAATCACAATTCCCTGAGGTGCTGGAAGACTTGAAAAAAGACCAAGCTCGTATCAACGAGTTAGAAGCCTTGTTTGCAGCAGCGAATGAAGTTTCAGAAGATGATGAAGCCGGCGATAGTGATGGTGAAGGCGAAGTGCTGCCCAAGGCACAGGTCAAACAACTCAAAGGCACTAAAAAAGAAAATAGCGCACAAATCACTAGCCTAAAGAAAGAACTTAAATTCGCCAAAAAAGAAAACCCCGCCCGTGCTACAAAGCTAGAGGCACAAATAGCCAGCTTCACTGAGGCCAATAGTAGTATCGATGCAACCCTCTCTCAGCACACAGCCCTAGAGAAAGAGCTAAAGGATAAAAAGGCGGGCATCAAAGAAGCGGAAAAGAAAAAAGACGAGTTAGTACAGGCCGCCCGCGAAAAAATCAGCCCAGAAGAAGCCAAGGCCCTAATCGAAGCGCGCTTTAAGCAGCAGCTACAAGATGGCTTTAATCAATACCTACGCCAGTTCATCAGTCACTTAGTCAAAGCAGTAGAAAACCTGCACAACAAATATGCGGTCACCGTGAAAGATATATTGGCAGAGCGTGATGAGCAGGCTGCGCTGTTGGATGGGTTTTTGATGGAGTTGGGGTATGAGTGATTTCATTACTCTTGGAGAAGTTAGCGACATCAAGGGAGGGAGTGGCTTTCCTGAAGTTTACCAAGGTTTAAAGTCGGGGGATTACCCATTTATTAAAGTTAGTGATATGAATTTGCTTGCAAATAGCCGCTATATATTTAATGCAAATAACTATGTGAATATGGAAACGGTTCAAACTCTGAATTTATCGATATTCCCCAAGGATACGTTAGTTTTTGCGAAAGTTGGAGCCGCAGTTTACTTGAATAAACGACGATTACTGACTAAAAAAACAATCATTGATAACAATATGATGGGAATTACCCCTCGAAATATTGATTCAGAGTTTTTATATCAAGTAATGCTTAGCATTGATCTGGCCGAGTTTGTGCAGCCAGGTGCGTTGCCATCAATAAATCAAGAAATAGTCAGTAAAATATCCATACCGGTATTCACACTGAAGCAACAAAAAAAAATCGCCAACATCCTAAGCACCGTCGATAAGCTGATCGAAAACACTCAAACCCTGATCGACAAATACACTGACATCAAACAAGGAATGATTGCTGACCTGTTCGCCCGTGGTATAGATTTAAGCTTCGGTCCCGATGGCACTACAGCTAGCAACCCTAATTATGGTCAACTTCGCCCCAGCGTCGAAGATGCTCCTGAGCTGTATAAAGAAACGGAACTTGGCTGGGTGCCGAGTGGGTGGGAGGTGCTCTCATTCGGTGAGCTGGCGGATTATAAAAATGGTAATTCGTTCTCAGCCAATGACTGGAAAGAAGAAGGCCACCCAATCATCCGAATTCAAAATCTTAACGGTTCTAACGAGTACAACTATTACACAGGGGCGTTAAAAGAAAATTGGCATATTCTTCCAGGAGACTTGTTGTTCGCATGGTCTGGTCAAAAAGGAGTCTCTTTTGGCGCGCGAATTTGGAATGGTCCGGAAGGTGTTTTAAATCAACACATTTTTAAGGTCTACGAAAACTCGAAAATATTAAGTCGACAATTCCTATTCTATCTATTCAAGATAAATGTAGGCCGCATTGAAGATAATGCTCATGGTTTTAAGGACTCTTTTGTTCATGTTACTCGATCTGAGCTGACAGAAGTACTAGTTAAAGTTCCGGAAAAAAATGAACAGAAAATTATTGAAAAGCGTGTGATTGCTTTAGAAGAAAACATCGCATTAGAAGAAGCTGATCTGAATAAGCACAAAGCAATGAAAAAAGGCCTGATGCAAGATCTTTTAATAGGCAGGGTAAAGGTAGCTTAAATGAAATCAGGAACAGTAGAAGATGCGTATCTTCGGTTAAAGAGCTACACCTATTATGACTCAAGTAGTCTGAATATAAGGAAAAAAATAGTAGAGTTTGAAAGATCAGAAGTTTATTTAAAAAGAAAATTAAATAATCTTTCGAAAGCCATTACTAAAGGTGATATAGAGTCGAGTTACTGGGGTGAGCTGTTTGATAAGATAGACTATTCTTTAGCAGTAAAAAAATTCAAAACATCAGGAAATATTGATGCTGAGATAATTCACAGCCAATTTAAGAACAAAACTTTTAAATCCAGCCGTGAAGTACATTTCGCTGAAATCCCTATTGAGTTACAGGTGATGGCGACTATTTTTGTAAAATTGTTTGGTTGCAAAATAGAGCGATCTTTATCAGTTACTCCATACGGTCATAAATTAGATAGTTTTGAACACTTTGATGGTGCCTCTATATCACCAGGTTTAAAGCTATATGAACCTTATTTTTATAAGTACCAAGACTGGCGCAATAATGCGGTAGAAGCCGTAAAAAATTTGAATGAACGCGGTAAAAACTCGATCCTTATTAGCATGGATTTAAAGGATTTTTACCATTCGTCAAGGGTGGATTTTGATAAGTTAAAAAACTTTTTATCTGAGCACTTTGAATTAGATGGGTTTGATTTTGGTGGATTAACCTTTAAGCCTGAGGAGAAATTCGTCTTTGAAGTGGTTAAAGAGATTCATCGCCGGTATATGAAATGTTGTGGACTTGATGTAGTAGATAACAGGTATCTACTTCCGATTGGCTTGATAAGCTCTGGTGTTATTGCGAACTGGTATCTAGATCCCCTTGACAAGGCAATACAGAATGATCTTTCTCCAGATTATTTTGGACGCTATGTTGATGATGTTCTCATTGTTCTTCCACTTAAAAATGGAAGTAAATTACCACCTAAAAATGAGCTGATAGACAACATATTCTGCAACAATGATTTGTTGTCAAAAGAAAATGACGATTATAAAATTTTAGTAGATGGTTTAACTTGTTTGAAGGTGCAAACTAAAAAATTCCAAATAATACACTTTGTTTCAGATGAGCTGACTAGCTTGCTAGATAAATACATAAACGATGCAAAGAAGAAAAGTAGTGAGTATAGGCTGTTACCTGACGAAGAAGCAATTAGTTCAGATTTTGATGAATGTGCGTTTAATTTAGAATATTCAGGTGAAGGGCGTGGTTTAACAGAAATAAAAGGATTTTCAGATTCGAAGTATGGTATTTCTGGTTTTCTAGCTAAAAAATTAACACTGTCATTACAAGGTGAAAAAATAAATGAGGCTGAAGCTAATCTTAAACTACTTCGGTTGTTCAAGGGCCCTATGGCTATTGATCTATACCGGCTGTGGGAAAAGTTATTCACCTATTTGTTAATCAGTAAAGACATGAAGTCTTTTCATAAGTTACACAAACAAATAATCGTTGCGATTGAAGAGCTAGTCGAAGCGAACCATGATAAAGAACCTCATAGGTTAAAGTCTTTTTATACGGATAATTTTTTAATGGCTATGGGTATGGCTTATGCGTTAAAGCCTTCTTTGCTGGAAAAATCTGCCGAAGTTAAGAAGCTGGAGAAGTCTCTTGGACGTACCTGATTTTAAAAATTTAGTTGGCTTTATAAAAAACTCCAACATGGCCAGGCATAAATATATGCAAATTCCGCTGCTGAATTACCTGGGTGATAAGGAAGAAAGAAATCTCGATCTTGTGCATCATGATGCTTATTTCAATAATATTAAATCAGACTTAACGCTTTCTAAATATAAGAAAAAATATTCGCCGAGGTTTGTGAATTTTGATGAAGTTACTGGGTTTTATTTTCTCAATCGGATTAAACAGATTAGCGAAAATGGTGATCTGCCAAAATTAAACGAAGACAATTATATAAATGATGCTTACAAAGACTACATGGGCATTAATGCGGCTTCTTTAAAGAGCACGAAAGATGAAGGTGTAGCTTCATTATTCGATTCTCGTGTAAAAAGGCCTAGAGGGAAGAAGTTTTATATTCATGATCTAGAAATAAAAGATCAAGCGTACATGGAAAACCTGAAAGTTGGGCTAGTTAGCATGCATATACCAGACGAGGTGCTTACACCCAAGTATATGAGAAAGCCTAAAGTCACACCTGATAGGATGATGCGTTTAAGGAAAGTATTGGATCATGCTGAACAAGAAGAGGTTGATTTATTAGTGTTTCCAGAAATTTCTATACCAGTATCTTCTTTGTTTTGGGTTGCGGAATACGCTAGAAATAAACAGCGTGCAATGATATTCGGTCTTGAACACTGGGTAGTGGGTGATAAAGCATTAAATTTGGTTGTAACGTTATTACCTCTGAAAGTTAATGGATACTCTTCTCTAGTAATGAATCTGAGGCTCAAAAACCACTATTCACCGGAAGAAGAGGCTATTCTTAAAAGCTATCATTATGACATCCCTAAAAATGAAAGCACTTACTATGACCTTGTGACATGGAAAGGGGTGAAGTTTACCGTCTTCAATTGCTATGAGTTATGTAACGTAGAGCATCGTTCTCATTTTCGCTCAAAAGTAGACGTGCTTTTTGCTAGTGAATTTAATAAAGATATAATTCATTTTTCAAACTTAGTCGAGTCAACATCACGTGATTTACACTGTTATGTTGTTCAATCAAACGATTCTAGATTTGGTGATAGCAGGGTAGTGCAGCCTGCAAATACTAATAAGAAAGATTTATTGAAGCTAAAAGGTGGTATAAATCCGTTTGTAATAGTAGGTGACTTGGATCTTGTCAGCTTAAGAGAATTTCAGGTTAAAGATTATCATGGGCAGAAAGCTCATAGTTATTTCAAACCAACACCACCTGACTTCGATTACAAGGAAGTAAAAAAAAGGATCAAGGATTAATGTCTGAATACACCACCGTAGAAAAACCCTTCCTAAACCAACTCGACAGCATGGGCTGGCGGGTAGTTGAGCAAGCTCCAGGCATCCCCAAAGACCCAGCTAAAAGCCTGCGTACTAGCTTTTGTGAGGTGGTGATCAAGGAGCAGTTTGTTCAGGCTGTGCGGTCTATCAACTTGCATAAGAACTCACCTTGGCTTACGGACGAACAGTTAGAAGGCTTGTATGAGGACTTTACGGATTTTGGTGAACGTAGCTTGTTAGAAAATAATCAGGCCTTTATTGAGCGTCTGATGAAGTGGCAGGTGGATGAGAATGTTGTTACGGGTGAGCAAAGCCCTGTAGTCAAGATCGTTGATTTTGATAATTGGAAGGCAAATAGCTTTGTTGCTATTAACCAGTACCGCATTGATACACCGGGCGGCGTAAAGGAATGCATTATTCCGGATGTGGTGCTGCTGGTGAATGGATTGCCGCTGGTGGTGATTGAGTGCAAGGATGCGAATAGCTTTACCTCTGACCCTATGCACCAAGCCGTAGAGCAGATGCGCCGCTATGCAGATTTACGTGAGCCGCAAGGTTCAGCTCTGAAGGAAGGTGAGCCTAAGCTGTTCTATACCAATCAACTGATGGTGGCGACCCATGGAGATGATTGTAAGTTCGGCAGCATTACTTCTACCGAAGAGTATTACTTTAACTGGAAAACAATTTATCCCGATACCGTGCCTTATGCGGATGACTCCGCTGATGCAGTAATACGCGAGCATAGAAAACAAGAACAGCTAGTACAAGGCATGTTACAGCCGCAGCGGCTACTGGATATTACCCGTTCTTTTACCTTGTTTATGGATGCGGGAAAGCAACGTATTAAGATTATTGCTCGTTACCAGCAGTACCGAGCTGTGAATAAAATTATTCAACGCATTCAAAATGGCGAAAGCGCCATGGATAGGTCGGGCGTGGTGTGGCACACCCAGGGCAGCGGAAAATCACTCACCATGGTGTTTTTGGTGCGCAAGATGCGTAGCTTGGATGACCTGAAAGGCTATAAGATTTTAATGGTCAATGACCGTAAAGATTTGGATAAGCAGTTAGGTGAAACGGCGGCGTTAACCGGCGAGACGGTGTATCGCATTAATAGCAGTGATGATGTTAAGAGCAAGCTAAACGACGATTCGTCTACCTTGAATATGGTGATGATCCATAAATTCCGTGAGGCAGACGACAGTCATACGCCGGAGTATCTTATCTATGCCTTAGCGGATATGGCCAAGGTTGCAGAAAAATCGTCTACATATAAAGCAGGGACAGCGCAGAATGATGCTGTGGTATTTGAAAGCTTTGGTGAGGTGAATGCCTCGGAAAAGGTTTTAATCATGATTGATGAGGCGCACCGTACGCAGCGTAGTGGCCAAGAAAAGGCTAGTCTCTCGGATAATATGTTTGATGCCTTTCCCAATGCCACACGCTTAGCATTTACTGGGACGCCGTTGATTGCAGATCACCATGATGATCCTACGTGGAAGCGCTTTGGCAGTAACCCTGATGCACCCTATATTGACGAGTACAAGCTGCAGGATGCAGTGGATGATGGTGCTACCTTACAAATTTTGTATGAAGGCAAAACTGCAGAAACCGCTATTTATGATAAACACGGCTTTGATACTAAGTTTGAGGATTTGTTTAAAGATCGTAGTGATGCAGAGATTGCGGCGATTCGACAGAAATATGGGGCTACCGGTGACATTTTAGAGGCCGAAGACCGCATTGAAGAAATCGCCAACGATTTGGTACAGCATTATGTGCAGAAGGTTTTACCCAGTGGCTACAAGGCCCAAGTGGTGTGCTCCTCTAAGCAAGCCGCTTTGCATTATCAAACCTATATTCGCAAGGCGTTGAAGAGATGGGTGAATAATGAATTGGCCAAACCCAATGCATCCCAAGACCATGAGCTGTTGAAACAGGTCGAATTTATTGATGCCATGGTGGTCATTTCATCCGATGGTACGAACGAAAAAGCGGCTTATGTACATGCGCGCAATGAGTCACGCAGCAGGGAAGCTGTAGAGAACTTTAAGAAGAAGTTTGATGCGGATAAGCCAGGTACGGGCATTGCCTTCTTGATTGTCTGCGATATGTTGCTGACGGGCTTTGATGCACCGATTGAGCAAGTGATGTATATCGACAAGAAGCTTAAAGAGCACAACCTGCTGCAAACTATTGCGCGGGTTAATCGCACATACCCTGGGAAAACGGTGGGTTATGTTGTTGACTACATTGGCTTGACCGAGAATTTGAAAGGCGCGCTGTCTCTGTATTCAGGCAAGGATCAACAAGATATTCTGAACACCTTTAAATCGGTGGAATCAGAGATGCCAGTATTGGATAGCCGCTTTAATCGACTGTTGCAGCTTTTCCAAGATCAGAAGGTTGATGGAATTGAGGCCCTGGTTAAGCAAGCACTGGATTCTGACCGAGAGCGCTATGAGGTTATGGAGGCGGGAATACGGGTATTGGAAGACATTAAAACTCGCGATAGCTTTAATGTGTATTTAAAGATGTTTATGCAGAGCATGGACATTATTCTGCCGAATAAGCTGGCCGACCCGTATAAAACCCCTATGTATCAATTCACTCATTTGCAGGCCAAAGCTAGAGAGCGCTATAAGGATGACTCCATCAATATTAGCGGTGCGGGTGAAAAGGTACGCAAGTTGGTGAATGAGCACTTAGTCAGTATGGGGATAAATCCGAAAGTGCCTCCTGTTGAACTATTCTCTGATAAATTTATTGCTGCACTCAAGGAACAGCAGGACCCGCGTGCAACAGCCTCTGAAATGGAGCATGCCATACGTAAGCATTGTAAGGTGAATGAGGCGGATGACCCTGTGCTTTACAAGCGCTTCAGTGAGAAGCTGGAAGAGGTGCTAAAGAAATACAACGAGAACTGGGATCAAATGCTGCTAGAGCTGGAGAGCTTGCGTGAAGAAATTGACGTAGGCCGTGGTAACGATGCTGGCAGTGGAGACCCGTTTAGTGATTTGCTTATTGCCATTGCCTTTGCGGGTGAGTGTCCAGCTGAGTATAAGAATGCTATTGCAGATGTAGTGAGTCAAATAATTGAGGTGTTTGCAGAAAAAATTGAAGGTTTGAATTTCTGGAATAGACCTAAGATGGTGACTGAATTGGAGGGCAAGTTACAGGAAGTATTCATACTTAGTGGCATACCTGCTTTGGACAGCCACTTGGAGCATCTTACTACAGAAATGATGGATTTAGCCCGGAGGCGGGAGGCTGACTTATTACGCCCCAGCAATACAAAGGCGACTAATTGATGTCTGTAGCTGATACCACACACCGGTATAAGGACATTGACTATAGGCTTAAGAAGAGCGACCGCAAAACGACCAGTATTTATATCGAACGCGATGGGAGCGTCTCTGTTTTAGCCCCAGCGCCGTTTGAGCTGGATAAAATTGAACAAATCATCGAAAAAAAACGCAGCTGGGTTTATCGCAATTTAGCCGAATGGGAAGACTTAAATCGCACCCGAGTTCACAGGCAATATGTGAATGGTGAGAGCTTTATGTATTTGGGCAGACAATACCGGTTACAGCTGGTTGATGAGCAAGACGTGCCTTTGACGTTTAAGAACGGGCAGTTCTTCTTATTGAAATCTGCCGTGGAGTGCGCGCCGGAGCACTTTAAACAGTTCTATAAAACCAAACTGCAGAAGAAGCTGCAAGAGCGCTTGAACATTTATTCTCCCAAGGTGGCCAAGCAGCCTGCGGTGGTAAAGGTCATGGAGCTTAAGAGCCGCTGGGGATCATGTTCTGCCAAGGGTGTTATTAACTTTAACTGGAAGTGTGCGATGTTGCCGACGACGGTATTGGACTATGTGGTTGTACATGAGCTGGCTCATATCGACCAGCCCGATCATTCAGCTGCGTTCTGGCGAGCGGTTGAGAAAGTGATTCCGGGTTATGAAGAGCAGAAGGCTTGGTTGAAGTTTAATGGGGCTGGGATGGCCTTGTAGGGTGGCTTACAGGACCCTGCTTGACTTGTAAGGTTAAGGCAGCAGATCTTGGGCAGAGCACTCTAGTATTTTTGCTAATTGATACACTTTTTCCAAGGTGATATTAACCTCTCCACGCTCGATTCGGCCTATATAGCTGCGGTCTATATCTGCCTGAGTGGCTAGGTCGTCTTGAGATATTCCTTGAGCTTTGCGAGCTATGCGTAGCTTCTTGCCAAATTGTATTGCTAAGTCGTTCATTGCTTACCTTGTTTAGGTAGGCAATATCCCGAGTTGTTGTCTTTCTCGCAACGGACTATAATCCGCATTTATGCTTTAATGGCGGAGTAAGCGCCATAGCGAGACTCTTGTGCCGAAGAAAGTAATGAAACTAGACCATCAAGCTTATCGTTCACTGGTGGAGCAGCTGCCAGATGGTTTTAATATGCCGCAAATGCGCGATAGTTATATTGAGCAGAACGGCTTGGCTCAGCAGTTTGATAAAACGCAGCTGACTTTACGTGTTCGCTATGTACTGGATGTAATGTTGGCTGAGGGCTTACTGGAAAAACGAGTCAAGGAAGGCTCTAACCGAGTTTTCTATTATCGGACTTCTCTATTTAGCTCTGCAAAAAACATCGTCAACGAAGCATCAACAGAAAAAACCAATAACTCTATTGCTCAGAAGCCTTCTAGCTTAGAAGCACTGTCGCAGCAAGCAAAGGAATATAAAGTGGACTTGATGGCGTGCATTGGAGAATCTGAAGAGTATAAGCGGCTCTTCGACTGTTACCCAGAAATGAAGGCGGGTTTATATAATGAGTATGTTCAAGCGCGGGATAACAGCTCTAAGCTTCTGGGTAAGCTCAAGGCAGTAGAGTCTGCAATTCGTCAATATTCTGCGGTGCTAGAGTGATGCGGTTGCGACAGTGGCAGGCGGAGTGTATCGAGGCAGTGCTTGCACACTATCAAGTTAATAGTCATTTCCTGTGTTTGGCCACCCCAGGGGCGGGCAAGACGGTAATGTCTGCAAATGTGGCAGCGCGATTACTGGCTGCGGGTCATATTGACTATGTACTTTGCTTCTCACCCTCTATTGAGATAGCAGGCGGTCTGCAGGCCGCCTTCGAAAGAACCTTAGGGAGACGCTTTGATGGCCTTGTAGGCTCACTGGGTGGGTCTTATACGTATCAATCACTGCAAACCTTGCAGGCCGATTTCTGGGAGCTGTTCGACCACCATAAAGTGCTCGTGGTGTTTGATGAAGTTCACCATTGCTCTGGCGTTGAGCTAGGTGCAACGAATGCCTGGGGCCGCGCAATCATCGAGAATATACAAAGCCGCGCACGCTATACCTTAGCGCTGAGCGGTACTCCTTGGCGCTCTGATCGCACGCCAATCACTCTTTCTCAATACGGGGGGAGTGATCGGTCTATTAACTGTGATTATGTATATGGCCTGCGTGAGGCTGTAAATGACGGTGTGTGCCGTAAACCAAAGATAGTCTTAGTGGATAATGCCGGTATTAAGCTGCAGAGCAGTGACGGGGAGCGTCAATCCTTTGGCAGCTTCAAAGAGTTGTTGGCAACACCGCTAGTGTCATATCAGTCGATTTTAAACAATGATCGGGCGATGACCCACTTACTCGGATTAGGTGTGGCTAAGCTTATTAGTATCCGCCAAGCCAGTCCTGCCGCTGGAGGCCTAGTCGTTGCTTCTTCTGTGAGCCATGCACGACAACTGCTTAGCGTATTACGAGATACTTACCAGCAGAGTGCTGTACTGGTAAGCCATAAAAACCCAGATGCGCATCAGATTATAAAAAATTTCAGAACAAGCTCAACAGAATGGATAGTCAGTGTAGGGATGGTGAGCGAGGGAACGGATATTCCTAGGCTACAAATTTGCTGCCACCTGAGCTGGGTGAAGACCGAGCTGTACTTCAGGCAAGTGATGGGGCGGATTCTGCGCGTGAACGGGGCTGCTGATGAGGAAGCGTGGCTTTATACCTTGGCTGAACCCAGTTTGGCTGAGTATGCCCATAGAGTAGACGAAGACTTGCCAGAGCATAGAGTGATATTTGACGCGCCCAAAGAAGATGCTTCAGGGCCGCCACTTGCTATTTGCCTAGAAACTCCAGCGGTTGGCACAGGGAGTGATAGCGGTGAATTAGGTATGAGCTTCCCAGGTATTTTTGCAGAGGCTGCGGGCTCTGGTGCTACTGGAGTACTTATAGGAGAACCCGAGTATACCGTGTCTATCGATCTGCTCGGGCAGTATAGGCAGCAGGTGATCGATGTGTTTGACTCAAGTGAATTATTGGCGTGATGCTAGTCTTTCCGTCGAAACGCTGTAATATTATCGTTGTTGATAATGGCTCGTAACTGTTTAAGCTCAATCGTCAATGATGCATTAATGGATGCTAGAGTTTGGTTTTCTTTGACTACCTCTTTAAGTTCATCACGCAGCTTCCTGTTCTTTACGCGTTCATTTTTCAGGTCTCTATTTTTGTCGTCGCGTTGAGAGCGTGTGGTTTTCCCCCTGAGAGCATTAATTTGGTCTATAAATTCAGGATAGTCTTTATGTATGGCTGATCGACTAATACCGCATTCTTCAGCAACTGCAGAAACACTCAACTTTCGTGCTTTAGTAACAAGCTTCGGGCGCCCTTTTTCTATGCGCAATATAGCTAATCTTATCTGTTTAGCAGTTTCGTTACCCTTGTTTGTTCTTCCAGTCATGCTGAAACAGCCTTTTTTAATTGGTCAATATCAGCCCCAAGCTCAGTTAAAACTTTTTCACAGCGGATTAATGCTTTCCGAGCAGTAGCATTTCCTGTTTCCCCTATATCATTCATGTTAATAAGCTCTAGTTGTTGAGCATAAATAGCTTCCCACAATGATTGCTGTTTATCATCAATAATAGAGCCGTCACAATCTCCACATTTCGTTCTATCTACTCCGTAACCACCATTGCATCCTCCTCGGTCCGATGTGCACCAAGCGACACCGGTGGCGCGAATTGAAATGGTGTCAGACACACCTTTGAGCATGTCTGCGCGAGTATTATATGTTCTGACATGCTCCCCTTTACTGCGGAATACCTTGATTCTTTCACCCATTCCCCCGGCTATTGAAGTTTCAGGGTCGAGCCAATGAGAAACTTTAGCCTGCTTTTTATTTGTCATGGCAATATAAATTTCATCATATAGCTCTCGGTCCTGTGCTTGAGAAGCTGCGTACATTGCTGTCATATCTAGAGACCAGTGCTTATAATGATCACGCAAGTAGCGTAAGTCGCCTAGTATATGGCGGACAACATAGGCTGCAAATGTGCGGCGGCATTGATGTGATGAAAAATCCCAGTTCGTACCACATCCATGAACGAACTTTTTAAGTCTGCTATTAATGTGAGTACTTGTTAATGTTGAAATTATGCTTCCTTCACGAAAGTATATCCCCAAAAATAAGCGGCTTTGTTCTTCTTGTTGCTTATATTTTTGAGCGGTATTTTTGTTACAGGCAATATCTCGTGTCAAGCGTGTTTGTATTGGTTTTGCTATTCGTTCAGCGACAATGACTGCTCGATGACATATTTCGGGGCAAATCCATTCGGCGGTCCCCTCTTTAGTTTTTTCTGAGATGCTTTTAATCCAATGCTGGCGTTCACCGTCATTATTGATGCGAGAAAAAGAGCTTCCTGTTTCTAGGTTTAACAACTCATGAATACGTATCGCTGTTGTCATAAGAATTATGAAGATACACGCATCTTGTAGTGCGGATATATCTCTAGATAAAGCTCTTAAACCACCGTTGTAACCGGCGGCTACTAGCTTCTCTTTTATTTCTAGATATGGAATGCTGTCAGATTTTGCTGTGTATACTATTTCAGAACAAGATAAATAGTATTCAGACTTTCCTAGCAGCCAAGAGCACTTCTTCATAACTAGCTGAGCCACCTCGTCTGGAATGATGGGGGTTTTTCCTTCAGTAGAATTAGTGTGCTGTGCAAGTGTAAATGCTGAACTTTCTGGCCATGGATGCTCAAATGAATAATTAGTGTTTTTGAGTAATATTTGCAAATTTTCAACTGCCCAAAATCGACCAACTAATAAAGCAGTAGATGCATAATTTCCTTTTTTGTTAGGTTTTTTTTTGCAATAACTAACATAGTTAGCACAAATCATAGTGTTTATTTTTCTGATGTCAGTTATATTTATTGATGAAAGGTAGTCGAGAAAAAATCTAGCATTAAAGTAAAAATTAAAAATTGTATTGGCTCTAGGCCTTGCACGCCCTGGAGCTCCGTTTAAGTAATAACGGCTAATGGCTATTTTCATTGGGTCAATATGATTTGAGCAATCTAGAAGCTGGAATTTCAGGGTTTTTTTTCTTTTACAGAGGCCTGTAGAGCAAATCGCATCCGGAAGTACCCATTCTATATCTCCATAACGCGCAAGTATCTCTTGCTTATTGTTGGGCAGCTGGTTGGACATTAATACCCAGTTTGGGTCAACGTCATTATTGGATTGTAGATTAACTAATATATTATTCTTATCTGATTCAGTTCTAAGTGATGTTGTTATAGTCATACCGCTAATCCCTCCAGTGCTTCCGTTTTTTTCCAGTATGGATGAGGATTTTTCTTTGCATTGGCTTTCGCGATAGCAACGGTGGTGGCGTCAAATTGAGGTGTAATGTCATCGTCAATAATACGGGTTATATGCGCATAAAAACGGTTCCATCGTTTTGCTCCAATGAGGTTTCTCTCAATAACTAATAACCAATACAAACTAAATACACGATATAAATCACCTTCTGTCACGACAAAGCTTTTGCAACGGAAGCAGTCTAAAAATTCAGTACAATGTTGACCATTTTTAGGTGCTCTATGTCCATATAAAGAGTCTTTGCACTTTGCGATAGGGGTGTTTTCTGCGGGAGTCTTAGTATTTTTCCCCAATAACTCATTTACTCGTATTTCGCCGAGCAAGCTGAAGTTTTTTTCTGCCTCGGGAGGGGCTTCTAAATAATGATTATTTGAAACGGTTATACTGTGGTTTCCCATAGCTGCAGTCACAATAGGGTCTTGGCCTGAAAGCTCCCAAATGCGATTAATAAATGTTTTTCTGAGTCGACTAAGGTTTAGCTTTAAGGTTTTTCCATCGTCATCAGATAATTCGTTACGCTCAGTGAATGCGTTAATAAGTGAGGGAAGAGCACTTGTTTGTATAATAGTGTCAGCTCTTTTGTTGTAAACGCTAGTGCAGGCCCAGAGGCGCGAGCTTTTCATGGCGTCTCGTACCGCTTTGTTGCGCTCCAGCACTAAGTCAATAATAGCTGCAATATCTAGCATTACGGTACTAAAAAGAGATACTTCTTCGCTTTTACGAAGAGAGGTTATATGTGTTGCATTACCTCGGCGCTTAAAACTCACTAATAGCCTGCGGTCAGGCTTTAGGGGGTGTGGTTGTAAACAATCTACAGGCAACTCAAGTAGAGGTGTTGGGTTTATACCGGTACGCATGCTGATCGCTAGTATACAGATTATGCAATCATAGCTGTTGAGTGCCCCCGGTGACTCTTTGATACGAAGCAATTCTTTCGCAAGAGCGCGAGATACTTTGCGCATTTCAAGTTGTGATAGAGGCTTTTGTCCTTTGCATAAGAGATTAGATTTTGGATAAGGATTCCTCGGAAAGATATGCCGTTGGCTTTTATCAAGCCAGCCTTGTTTTTCCATTGCTACTAAGGTTGACTTAGTGGCAGTGTAGATTGATTTTTGACCTCCTATGGACAGCTTGGTCTCAGATAGATAACTAATATATCGAATAATCAGGTCTTGGTTGAGGTCAGCCAATAACAAGTTTCGCTCTAAATTTACTGACATTAATTGGCAGAAGGATATGAAATGTTTAGAACCTGAATGGCAATAGTGGGAAATTGTTGCGAGAGATAGTTTATTAGAATGGATGCTTTCATGGGTCAACTGCTCAATGGTACGTTGGATCGCAAACACCACTTCGTCGCAGTCTTTTCCATATAAGCAAGAGAAGTCGAAGCGTCTATGATAGCTGGCATTATTATTGGAAGGAAACTGAAGTACGGTTTTTGTTGGTGGGATTTTTTCGATGTTGACTTTACGTCTTCCTGTATTGCTAACTGTCTCGACTTTTATATCAATGTTTTCAAATGTTTTTTTCACTGGTTTTTCCTCCCATTGATAGTTCATCAATTTCTCTCTGAAAGTCATTCATCAAGTCGTCTTCTATTTGATGCAGAAAGTGTAAATATTTTTCCGTGGTTATTATGCTGCTGTGGCCAAGGCGGTCTCGAACATACATGAGAGGGTCAATAGCAACCTTCTTTTTTCTTAACTCGTGAAGGGTGTGGGTGGCGTATGTATGCCTAAGGATATGCGGTGTAACTTTGAAAGGTAGGCCTAGTCTAGACCACAGGCTGTTTAGTGATGTTTCGCTGTACATTGCCCCGTGGCGACTTAAAAATAATTTATTTTGTTTGGTGTTAGAAAGAGTTTGAAGCTGGTTTCGTTCATGTAAGACGTATTGGTAAAGGTCAGACATTAAGCGTAAAGGAACATCTATTGTTCTTGCTTTACAGCCCTTCAGCTTCATGTCGCGTGGGTCAAGTGTAATAGAAACCTGGCTAGACAAGTTTTTGTAGGATTGATGGTCTTGAATATATTTGACAGGGAAGCTACAAAGCTCAGATTTTCTCAAGCCTGTTTGCAGTGCAAGCCTTGCCATTAGGTGTTGTGTGGGGTTTTGAACCTTAGCGAGGAAGACTTTAATCTGACTTTTGTTTAAAACTTTGATCTGGACATGTTTTTGTTTGAGCATGACATCAGGGGTGGCTTTTATGCCACCACTTGCGTCTGTATGGGCCAAAAATCCTTTGGGCGGGGAAACGTGAACATCTTCTAGCTGGTAGGGTAGGCTATCAACCCAGCCTTGCTTTAGAGCATATTGATAAAACTTAATTATTATTCGTAAGCGGTAATTAATAGTTGTAAGGCTTAGCGCTAAATTACCTAAAGACCAGTCGCGGTAGACGGCTAATAGAGTTTCCTCACGATTTGCATTGATGTTTCGCCAATCCAAGCCCTGAGCTTCAACAAACCCAAGGAAGTCATATATGCTTTGTCCATAGGCGCGCCATGATGCCGTGCTTTGCACACGGCCACGTTGGATGCACTGGTAAAGGAGAAAATCGAAGGCTTCTTCGACAATTTCTAGGGCATTATTAACGATGATAGGAAAGCCAGGGTAAGCAGTTCCTTTGATGTTGAAGTCTTCAGTGGCTAGATATAGCTTCATGAAATCCCCTTATTATTCTTGTTTGGAACAATATCAGGGTTTAAATCATTATTGTAGAATGGTTGCACTTTTAGGTGCAGATAACATGATTAGTCTTTCAATTTAAATAGTTGTCGCGCAGCTTTTAATAGGGATTTATCGCCCTCAGCTGCAGCGTCGCGTAGTTGTACGCTGGGTGTGTGGAGTAGCTTGTTGCTTAGTGTGCGCCCTAAGAAGTTTAATGCTTCTTCGGGACTTTTACCTTGCTCAAGTAGGCGCATGGCTTTGCCTAGTGCCTCTTGGTTAATGCTTTCAACCTGCTGGCGCAACTGGGTAATGGTGCTGCCAGCGTCTAATGAGCGCTGCCAGTCTAAAAACTCGGTCGTTTTTATACGGATGATTTGCTCAGCATCTTCGGCGGCGGCCTGGCGCGAGCGACGATTTTCTTCGATCACCGATTCTAGGTCATCGACAGTATATAGGTAGACGTCGTCTAGCTCGCCAACTTCGGGCTCGATGTCGCGGGGAACGGCGATATCGACCATAAAGAAGGGGCGGTGTTTGCGCGCCTTCAGTGCTGTCTCCACCGTGCCCTTGCCAACTAGGGGCAGGGAGCTGGCGGTCGAGGAGATGATAATGTCGGCGTCAATTAAGGAGTTGGGTATGTCGGGGATGCCCACACCCTTGCCATCAAATTGTTTAGCGAGCTTGTTTGCCTTGTCGATACTGCGGTTGGCTATGCTGATGCCGCCAATATTCTGGCTGCTGAGGTGGCGGGCGGTGAGTTCTATGGTCTCTCCTGCTCCAATCAGTAGGGCTTTGCTGTTCTCTAAGCTACCAAAAATCTGCTGGGCGAGGCGCACTGCGGCATAGGCTACAGAAATAGGGTTGGCGCCGATGGCTGTTTCGCTGCGCACTAGCTTGGCCACAGAGAAGCTTTGCTCGAACAGCCTGTTCAGTTGGGGGCCGCTGCTGCCACAGTCCTTGGCGGTCTGGTAGGCGCTCTTTAGCTGCCCGAGTATTTGCGGTTCGCCCAGCACAAGGGAGTCTAGGCCGCTGGCGACACGAAACAAGTGCGTGATAGCTGCTTCACCCTGGTGTTGATAAAAGTGTTTCTGGGGGGCAATGCCGGCAATGTTCTGTGCTTGCAGCCACTGTAGCAGGTCGTCCGCATGCTCGGCTTGGCAGTAGAACTCTGAGCGGTTGCAGGTAGAGATAACCACTGCCTCGCTGACACCTTGTTGCGCGCACAGTTCAGTCAGCACGTTATGTAGCGCTTCTCCCTCGTAGGAGATGCGCTCACGTACTTTAACCGGAGCTGATTTGTGGTTAAGGCCAAGGATGTGTAGAGGCATGCATACAGTCGTTTTCTATGGTGGCGGCATTTTACCCTTTTTGGGAACAAAAGGCTTGGGATTCGAACTATCTAATGTATAGTTCTGAAGTATATAGGTAAAAATTGATATCAATGCGTATAAAAATTAAGCAATTATTGCTCGGCAGCATGTTACTGGGCCTTACTGCCTGCGCTAGTATGCAGCAGACTAGCAGCAGTGATTTAGTACAAGTTTCGCAACAACAAAAGGCTCAGCTAAACCCCGAGGGTCGCACGATGTATAGTTATTTGCTGGGGCAAATAGCCGGTGTGCACTCCACTCTAGCAGAGCAGGATCGTGATGCGAAAAAGGTCGGTACGTATTTAGACGTAGCGGTACCTAACTTGGTTGAAGCATCTGGCAGCCTAGATGACGTAGCCCTAGCTGAGCATGCCACTAAGGCGGCAACCTTTGCTCGCAATTACCCTATGGCGCTAACGGCAGCGCAGCGCTGGGCCGACTTACAGCCTAACGAAAGCCGCGCCCATCAATATGCGGCCATAGCCGCACTGCGTGATGGCCAGCAAGAGGATGCGCTCACCCATTTTAGCTATGTGGTTGAACTGGCGCCCAGTATTGATGACGGTCTGCTTGATGTAGGTGCGCTGCTGGCTCGTGAAGGTGAAAAAGACAATGCGCTGGCTATGACGCAAAGCATAGTCGATACCTATGCGGATTCTGCCACGGCTCTCTATGTAAGGGCTTCGGTACAAGCACGCTTTGATGAGAAGACCTTGGCCCTGGCAACCTTGGGCGAGGCTTTGGTAGTGAAGCCTGACTATCGCAGTGCAAAGCTGCTAAAGGCTTCGGTGCTACAGGGCTTAGGCCGAAGTTCGGAAGCACTGACTTTGCTCGAGGAGCAAATGGCATCGGACCCAGATGATATAGAGATTCGCACATCCTATGCTCAACTGCTGATTGCTGAGCGGCGCTATGCGGATGCACGGGACCAATACGAAACACTGTTTAAATCTAAGCCCAATGATGTGAGTTTGGCATATCGTTTGGCGATGTTGACTCTAGAATTGCAGCAGCTGGATTTGGCTGAAAAGTATTTTATGCATGTTTTGAAGTCAGGCAAGCGTAGCTTTGAATCCTTCTATCACTTGGGCCGTATTGCAGAGCAGCGCAAAGAGTATAAAAAAGCCCTGCAATACTATATGCGCGTCAGCGAAGGGGAGTATCGCTTGGATGCCTTATTGCGTGAAGCCAAGATGATGTCCTCTTTGGGCCACTTGGAAGATGGTTTGGCAGTGGTAGAAAAAATGCAGGCCTCGAATAATGACGCCAGCTTGGATGTGCGCTTCTACCTGGCAAAAATCGACATATTGGTTCACCACAAGGATTACTCGCGCTCTTATGCAGTGGCCTCTGAGGCGCTGAAAAAGCACCCGAAAGACTTTAATATGCTGTTTACACGCTCAATGTTGTCAGAAAAACTGGGGGATATAGACGGATCGATCAAAGATTTAGAGGTTTTGGTCGCGCAGCAGCCGGAAAACCCTGATATTTTAAATGCGCTGGGCTATACCCTGGCCAATCGCACCGAACAATATGCCCGGGCACGTGGATTACTAGATAAGGCTATGCAGCTGAAGCCCGATAATGCGGCGATTTCAGACAGTATGGGCTGGGTTTTGTATAAGCAGGGTGAGATGCAAGAGGCGGAGCGCTTTATTCGCAAAGCTTACGCCATGGACCCGGACCCTGAGATCGCTGCGCACTTAGGTGAAGTGCTGTGGGTGCAGGGTGACCGGCAGCAGGCTGAAAAAGTGTGGCAAAAAGCGCTGCAGGACCATCCCGATCACGAGGCATTAAATACTGTTATTCAGCAGTACCAAGATAAGAAGTAATTATGTTGACTAAAAAAATTACGCTAGCACTGATAGTGCTAGCGCTCTCCGGCTGTGGCTCTGTGTCCCGCAAACCCGTTGTAGTGCTGGATGCTCAGCAGTTGCGTAGCCAGTGGCTGCAGAACCAAGAAAAGCTCAGCCGCCTAGATACCTGGGCTATTAAAGGCAAGGCTGTCGTGCGCTCACCGGCTGAGTCCGGCACGGTCAGTATGTTCTGGCAGCAAGCGCCGAATGATTTTCAACTTAAGCTGGTGGCGCCCTTTGGGCGCGGCACGCTGGACATTCAAAGTGATGAGCGCGGCGTGAAAATGCTAGACGTAAAGGGCAGGGAGCATCGCGCAGCGACAGCACAGGGTTTGGTATGGATGAAGACCGGCTGGGAAATCCCCTTTGAAGACATGCAGGGTTGGGTGCTGGGTTTGGCCGACGACCCAGCTAATAGCACGATCAAAGTAGATGCTCAGGCGCGCACCTTGGGTTTTACCAGCAAAGGCTGGAAAGTAACCTATCCCGCCTACCGACAGGTTAACACGCCGGCTGGCAAAATAGACTTGCCGCGCAAGGTGTACATCAGCTCTAAAGACTTGGTGGTAAAGCTTTCTATTAGTCAGTGGGCAGTCAGCGCGAGCGCGCAGCCATGATTCTCGCTGCTCCGGCGAAGTTGAATCTTTTTTTGCATATCACGGGGCGCCGCGCCGATGGCTACCACTTGTTGCAAACGGTGTTTCAGTTTGTTGATTACGGAGACGAAGTAGAAGTTTCTCTGCGCGATGATGGGGCCATTAATAGACTGTCTTGCTTGGCGGGTGTAGAGCCAGAGCAAGATTTAGTCGTGCGTGCAGCACGGGCGCTACAGCAGGTTAGTGGCACAAAGCTGGGCGCAGATATTAGCGTGACTAAAAACTTGCCTATGGGCGGCGGCTTAGGTGGCGGCTCTTCTGATGCGGCAACAGTTTTGCTGGCACTGAATAAAATATGGAAGACGGGTTTAAATTTAGACCAGCTAGCTGAAGTGGGTTTGGCGCTGGGCGCCGACGTGCCTGTTTTTGTGCGGGGGCAAGCTTGCTGGGCAGAGGGTGTGGGTGACATTATTACGCCGATAGAACTCGCCGAGCCTTGGTATGTTGTTTTGTCGCCGGCGGTGGAAGTAAACACCGCAAAACTTTTTTCACATTCTAGATTGACAAGAGACTGCAGTCCTTGCAAAATACGCCACCTCGAAACAGGGCTGGCCAACAAACAGTTTGGCAATGTATTTCAACCCTTGGTTCGTGAGATGTACGCAGAAGTTGATCAGGCTTTAAACTATTTAGGCCAGTTTACAGAAGCTAAACTCACAGGAACCGGCGCTTGTGTCTTCGGTGCGTTTGAGAATGAAGGATTGGCTCGTGAAGCACTTGCTAAACGGCCAAAAGAGATAGCAGGATTTGTCGCAAAAGGGCAGAATAAGTCTTCTGCACATGCTAATCTCTAGAACACAATTGGGGTATCGCCAAGCGGTAAGGCACCAGGTTTTGATCCTGGCATTCGTAGGTTCAAATCCTGCTACCCCAGCCATATTATTCGAGATCCGCTCAATTTTTAATTGAGCGGATTTTTTGTTAAAGTCCTACCAACTTATCAATGGCTAAGGTATCTACTGTGGCAGAGTTTGACCAACCCCTAATGCTTTTTACTGGCAACGCGAATCCTGCGCTTGCACAATCTATCGCCGAGTACTTAAAGCTGCCTATGGGTAAAGCTTCAGTGGGTCGCTTCAGCGATGGTGAAGTGGCTATTGAGCTGCAAGAGAATGTGCGCGGCAAGGATATCTTTATTGTCCAGTCTACTTGCGCTCCCACCAATGATAACTTGATGGAAATTCTAGTGATGACTGACGCCTTGCGTCGAGCATCAGCGGGGCGTATCACTGCGGTAATCCCCTATATGGGTTACTCGCGCCAAGATCGCCGTGTGCGCTCTGCACGTGTACCGATTACTGCTAAAGTTGTAGCTAACATGCTACAGGCGGTGGGAGTGGATCGTGTCTTGACTGTTGATCTGCATGCCGACCAGATTCAAGGCTTCTTTGATGTGCCAGTAGACAACGTCTATGGATCACCAATCTTGCTGAATGATATTCAGCAGAAAAATTATGAAAATTTAGTGGTAGTGTCTCCTGATGTTGGTGGTGTAGTGCGTGCACGTGCGGTGGCCAAGCAGTTGGATGATGCAGACCTAGCTATTATCGATAAGCGTCGCCCTGAGGCTAATGTGTCTGAAGTAATGCACATTATTGGTGAGGTGGAAGGTCGCACCTGTATTATTGTCGACGATATGGTTGATACAGCCGGTACCCTGTGCAAGGCGGCCGCCGCATTGAAAAAGCATGGCGCAACCCGCGTTGTGGCTTATGTAACCCACCCTGTGTTATCGGGCCCGGCTGTTGATAATATCAACAATTCGGAGCTGGACGAGCTAGTGGTGACGGATACTATTCCTCCTTCTGATGCGGTTGCGGCCTGTAGTAAGGTTCGCTCGTTGACTGTTGCGGATATGCTGGCAGAGACTAGTTATCGCGTTCACAACGAAGAGACAGTTAGCTCCCTATTTGACTAGGACTGACGGCAGTATTGCGAGACAT
>Ga0105356_10001064_pt1 | contig 27005 bp, 25 predicted proteins | sample GOMGulsemesocosm_3_FD_83502 | JGI IMG/M metagenome (GOLD analysis project Ga0105356, IMG submission 83502) | Methane-oxidizing microbial communities from mesocosms in the Gulf of Mexico - GOM9D Gulf of Mexico | ecosystem: Environmental > Aquatic > Marine > Cold seeps | place: Gulf of Mexico... | reverse complement strand
TCCAGACATTTTAGTGGCGAAGCACAAATTGGTCAGGAACCAATTTGAACAGCCGTAGGCTGGCCCGAAGGGGGAAATACAAGGATGTATTTCATAAAGAAAAGCAACTGGTGTGCAAGCTATAAAATTGATTGGCAGCATTAACCTAATGAGCACATCAAATATCCACCCTCACTAGATGAGTAGCATCAATTAACTAAGACATAGCCAATGTAATTGGTATAACACTGCAAGTCACTTCATTGTTTTTCAAAGCGCAATGAAATAATCACCGGATCATGATCAGATGAGCGATAAGGATCGTTAAACTTTTGCATTTTTCCGGTGTATTTACTGGGGTATTCGAGCAACGTTGATTCGGGGGAATTAATGTTCCATTCGATGGCATCGACGATATGCGCCTTTAAAGATGGCGACGCAAGAATATAATCTAGGGTGCCGACCACGTTTTTATAGGAATACCCAAAAGCCTGTGGGTGTTTGGCGAGTACGGTATTAATATAACCAAATGACTGCTCGATGACGCCGCCCTTGGCTCCATGCAGCGATTTTTTATTGATAAAGGTATCGCGTGCGGCATCGACAATATAGTTATTACCCACGTTGTCGCGATTGGTTAACACTAATAGCGGGTCTTCATAGGCGTAGGAATTAAGGTCGCCAATAATCAGTTTATGCCCCTCAATTTTTGCCAGTTGTTGCCCTAAATGATAAGCACCGGACACGCGGAAATGTTCACAGTTACCTTGACCATCAACATCACCTTGTTGTAGCGCCACATCTTCCCAGCAGGTCGAACCTTTGGATTTAAAGTGATTGATTGAGACGGTTAACTTCTCGCTACTACCGTTTATCTGGAATGTTGGTGTTAGGGCATCGCGCATAAAGTTAATCCCTGACTCTTTACCAACTTCTGGCGCACGTTGCGTCGGCATCGTAATAAGCTCAATAGCACTCAGGGTAACGCTGCTTGGACGATAGATCACTTGGTTGGTGATTGCGCCACTACCGACAAAGTCCTTGTTGGCTAATTTTGCATACTTATAGTGTTGATGTTGGGGTAACTGCTCATTAAGTCGAGTCACTAAGTCCATTAATGCGGAGTTCTTGCCATAACCATTGTTCTCAATTTCCATTAAGCCGATGATGTCCGCATTCAGCGCCACGATTGCGCTGACTACCTTTTGCGATTGTATGGTAAACTCACGCTTGTTACTCGCGCCTCTACTATGCTTGGTGGGGTTTTGTGCGCCGCCAAACGGCGAGTTAAAATAATTAAGTACGTTAAAAGTAGCGACACTAATATCGCCCTTGATTAAGTTCGGCTTGGTGGTACGAGGATTACGATGAATAAAGCTATTTACCGTGGCCTGTTCGGTTACGTATAAGCGATATTCACCATGGGAGTACCCGATAACTCCGGTCAGCTGATTGATGTCATCGCCGATACGAATATGATTCGCTGTGGTACTCGCGAAGTTTTGATACCAAGGGATGGTTCCACTAGGCGCTTTAACGGCCGACTCTACGGTTAGGTTGCGGTCTAGGTTTGAATGGAATTGATTGATAGATGCCTTAGATGACGGTCTATGGGCTTGGTTTTGTTGATAGTTTATGTTGCCATAGGCTAGCGCCATATTATTGCGACGTGCCTTACGATCATAGCCAAAGCTACGAGAGACCAGCATCTTACTCAGCGGTGTGATGGTCACTAACATGCCTTCGTGACGTTCTAGCGTAGCCTTGAAGTCTTTATCACTCGCATGAGTTGTTAAAACGATGGGCTTTAGGAGGCCGGTATGTATCGGGTTGCTTATCGTATCGGCATTGAGCTGTGTTAAGCCATGGTTCTCGATTACTCGACCGGTCACTGTGACTTTATCGCCGACCTTAAGTTGCGAAGGATTGACGGCAACAAAAATCCCATCGGAAGTCAGCGGATTATTATCTCCGTCAGCGTTTTGTAAATAAAATCCCGCAACAATATCCTTATCCAGCGCCTTGTGCTGTATTGCAGTAATGACCCCATGGACAGTAACTTGTGATGTGTGTGTGCTGCTAACGACTAATGGCGATTTTTGTGCATTGCCTTGAATTTCCATGATAGTAGTGGTCTTTGCCATCACTGTAGTCACCATCAGCCCGCCGATTAGGGTCAGTGAAAGGTTTTTAATCGTCATCGAAAACTCTGTTATTGTTATTAATTAGGGCGTTAGATTAACACGGATCATTTGACGCACGGTTGAATAATTTTAGTGATTTGTGAGTTAGGTGGCATCGCCGCAACTTGCCATCCATGGCACTGCGGCTATGTGGAGATATGTCTGTTAGATACGTGCTGCTAATTCAGCCGCCTGACGAATTGCTCGCTTGGCATCGAGTTCACCGGCAAAATCAGCCCCGCCGATTAAGTGCACGCTGACACCTGCTGTTTCTAACCCTTGGTGTAGCGACTTTTCAGACTCCTGACCAGTACAGATAACCACGTTGTCTACTTCAAGTAAGCGTGGCTCACCGTTTTCCTTAATATGTAGACCAGTATCATCAATTTTTACGTATTCGACGCCGCCAATCATATCAACCGTACGTTTCTTTAGTGCGGCCCGATGTATCCAACCTGTAGTCGGCTGTAATGTCTTACCAAAACGTTGTGCTTTACGTTGCAGTAGGTAGATATGGCGTGCTGATTCAGGTTTAACTCTTTTGACACCTTCGATCCCTCCTGGATGTTTAACCTCGGTGTCAATACCCCATTCTTTTATCCATAAGTCGAGATTTACTGTGTGGGACTCACCGGCCTCGGTCAAGTATTCACTAACATCATAGCCAATACCGCCGGCGCCAAGTACCGCGACACGTTTACCTATTTGTGCATCACCTTTGAGGACTTGCTGGTAGTTGTAAACCATTGGGTTGTCGATGCCATCGATCGTTGGAATGCGTGGTGTAACGCCGGTGGCAAGTATTACCTCATCAAATTCAGCGTCGGTTAACTGCTCAACAGTTTGTTGGCTGTTTAACGAGACGGTGATGTCTTGACGCGTTAGTTCACTGGTAAAATAGCGTAGAGAGTCGATAAACTCTTCTTTGCCAGGGACGTTTTTAGCCAGGTTGAATTGGCCACCTAGATGATCTTTTGCTTCGAATAGGCTCACTTGATGGCCTCGTTGCGCGGCATAAATAGCGAAGGCCATGCCAGCCATTCCGCCACCTATCACTGCGAGTTTTTTGGCGGCGCGTGTTTTATCGAAGTTTAGTTCAGTTTCATAGCAGGCGCGGGGGTTAACTAAACAACTAGCGCGCTTTTGTTTAAACACATGGTCAAGACAAGCCTGATTACAAGCGATACAGGTATTGATATGATCACTATGGCCAGCCGCTGCCTTATTAACAAAGTCTGCATCAGCGAGCATCGGGCGCGCCATAGATACCATGTCGGCATCGCCGCTCGCTAGGATATCTTCAGCCACTTCCGGCGTGTTAATGCGGTTGGTGGTAATTAGCGGTATTGAAACCTCTTTCTTCATCTTAGCCGTTACCCAGCTAAATGCACCGCGCGGTACAGACGTCGCTATTGTTGGAATACGTGCTTCGTGCCAGCCGATACCTGTATTAATAATAGTTACACCAGCACTTTCAAGCGCTTTGGCAAGTTCGACCACTTCATCCCATGTACTGCCTTCTTCAACTAAATCAAGCATTGATAGGCGGAAAATAATAATGAAATCTTTGCCGACTTTCTTGCGTGAGGCGTTGACAATTTCTAACGCAAAACGCATTCGATTTTGGTAGCCGCCGCCCCACTTATCCTGACGTTTGTTGGTGCGAACACATAGAAATTGATTAATAAGGTAGCCTTCAGAACCCATTATTTCAACGCCATCGTAGCCGGCTTTTTGTGATAGAGAACAGGTTGACGCGAAGTCTTTAATCGTCTTTTTGATCTGACGTTCGCTCATTTGGCGTGGCTTGAACGGGTTTATAGGAGCCTTGATATTTGACGCACTGATGTTAAATGGGTGGTACGCGTAGCGACCTGTATGTAATATCTGGAGACAAATTTTCCCGCCTTCATTATGCACGGCTTCGGTAATTATTTTATGCTTACTCGTTTGCCATGAAAAGCTCAATTGTGAGCCATGAGGTGAAATTCGTCCGCGAAAATTTGGCGCAATACCGCCAGTTACGATTAAGCCAACACCGCCACGGGCACGCTCTGCATAGAAGGCCGCTAGTTTATGGAAACCGCCTTTTTCTTCTTCAAGCCCTGTGTGCATTGAGCCCATTAGTACGCGATTTTTTAGCGTCGTAAACCCTAAATCTAGCGGGCTTAACATTAATGGGAAGTGTTGGTTTTGTGCGGTATTACTCGACATATTAGCTCCAATATTACCGGCCAATAAAAAGATTGTCACCGGTACAAATATTACTCCCTGTATCGGGAATTTCAGATTCAAACGCTAGTTTAACTCTACGCTAAGTTGCGCTTCAATACAACTGGTCGGATGTTGAGGCTTCTAAGCCAATCCAAATTGTTGCTTGAGTAGATGATGGGTGAAATTTATTTTTAAATAAAATCCCCGCGGTAGTGTTTTAATGCGTTGACCATCTTGACCGATAGCGTCGGTTAGCGCTTTTGAGTTAGCGCCTTTTGGGCGAAGTTGAATCACTTGTCCGGTGCGGGCAGTCACTTTTTCAACCTGTCCCAATGCGATCATTTCCATGATCTCTTCCCAATCGGTTTGTAATAAGTGTTCCTCCTCAGCTGAGGGGTGCCACAGGAAAGGGCTCCCAATAACGCGGTCTTTCACCGCGAGCCCCTTTTCTGCAAGGATCGGTACCCACAACACTCGAGACAGTTTGTTTCGGACATTACTTTGTTGCCAAGTCAACCCGGTAATACCAATGAGCGGAGTGACACAGACAAAGGTCGTTTCTAGTGGTTTGCCGAAACGATCAATTGGGATCGTTTTTAGTTCAACGCCCAGCTGAGGAAAGTCTTGCTCGGGCTTTGAGCCTGCACTGGCACCAAGTGAAATCTCTAGCAGGTTCCCTATCCATCCTTTGTGTCGAACTAACGACTCAGGAACGCTTACTCCTTGCAGTGTTGCAAGTTGGGATACATTTAATCCGGCGATATTGCTAGCGCGCGCGAGCAATTCATTTAAATCTGTAGGGGGCGTGATCATTGGAACTATCTTATTTTGGGCCGGATCATAATTGTACGTTAGTTTGGTGCTAAACAGCAATATTACACATTTGTTCATTTTTTATTCTGTTGAGTCTGCTGGAATTCAACGATATTTTATTATGTTGATTTGGTTGGTTTTTTTGATCTGATTTTTGGCTTTTACATCTTGCAATCGCATGGAAATGAACTAAAAATCGACGCTTTAATAGGAAACTCACATAGATATCCACAGAAAGCTTGGATAAGTATTGAAGAGTTGTTAAATTATGCTAAAAAAGTGTTGATAAATGAATTTTATCCCATTTTAGCGTTATAAATAGCCGTAATTATGACTTGGTTGTGGATATGTTAATGTGGTGATTAAAAATCGTACAGCTTGTTTTGCCGTGGCTTGACGCTCGAAATGATCATTTTAAAACACATGTTAAATCCCGACGTTAACTTGTGGGTAACTTATCTATCTATTTGATTTTAATGTTCGTTTGTTGGGTGTTGTTTTCTTGCTAGTGCTTTGGGCGTCTCAGTTTTTGACGTAGTTTTTTCATTGTTCTACTACTTTATTATTGGTTATTCGGAACATATCCACAGAATCCGTGCATAAAATTATGATGCTCTGTCAAAAATAATCTTCTTTTGTTAATAAAGTTAATTAAGTGGGATACTTATTCATATTTCGGCGTTGAATTTGACGCGGTGATTGGTGTTATTCATTTATCAAGCGCTTGTCTCAAGCACCTGCTTTGCGGGTTGATTTCGGCTCTTTAAATAAAGCTGGGTATTTGTTATGCGATAGGCAGGGTATAAGTATCAATTTAGCACTCAGTCTGATATAAGAATGTAAATAATTATATTCCCCTGAATTTAAGGTAATGCATGATAGATGCTGATGGTTATCGTCCCAATGTAGGCATTATAATATGTAATGGGCATGGACAAGTGATGTGGGCAAGACGCTACCGCCAACATTCATGGCAATTTCCCCAAGGTGGCATTGATAAGGGAGAGACTCCTGAGCAAGCCATGTATCGTGAATTGCATGAAGAGGTAGGCTTGAAGCCACAAGATGTCAAAATTTTAGGGTCGACTCGTTCGTGGCTGCACTATAAATTACCGAGTCGAATGATTCGTCATGACAGTCAGCCGGTTTGTATTGGTCAGAAGCAACGCTGGTTTTTACTCAAGTTGGTCAGTCCAGAGTCGAGCATCGATTTGTTACATACTAATCATCCTGAGTTTGATGATTGGCGTTGGGTTAGTTACTGGTATCCTGTGCGCCAAGTGATTTCGTTTAAACGCGATGTGTATCGCCGTGCAATGAAAGAGTTAGTCGGGCACTGTATGCCGATCTCTAAAAAAGAAACCATGCATCGAAATTAGCGTAGCTTAAGCGATAAATCGATTAACTCATCGTTTATATCAGGCTATTCTTGTACAATAGCCATTTATTTTTTTGCTTGGAGTCCTCGTTGGATATCGCGTTACAAATATTGGCTTTTTGCATGTTGCTAGGAGCTGTTGTCGGCTTCTTAGCCGGCTTGCTTGGTATCGGTGGCGGCTTGGTTATTGTGCCTGTGCTATTGGTGTTGTTACCGTTGGCTGAGGTGGCTGATCAAGCGCTAATGCCAATGATCTTAGGTACTTCCCTAGCCGCTATTCTTTTGACGTCTATTTCTACGTTGTTTGCTCATCGCCGTTTAGGCAATATCCCCGTGTCAATACTGCCTTTTATTCTTAGCGGTATTGGTTTCGGCGCTTTGGTTGGCAGCTATTTTGCTGATACCATTCCAAGTCACCTACTTAAGTTGTTTTTTGCTTGCTTCGTTATCGTGATGTCTCTACAAATGTGGCTAGGTTCAAAAAAAGCTGAGGGCGAGGCTGCACGGTCGTCATTACCTCGTGGCAAGGTCGTGGTCGTTAGCTCGGTTATAGGCACACTATCGAGTTTATTAGGCATTGGTGGTGGCGTGATGTTAGTACCGTATTTGACCTCGGTCGAGAATCTCGATATGCGTCGAGCCATCGGTGCTTCTGCGTGTGGTGGTGTAATGGTGGCGTTAATGGGATCGTTAGGCTATTTGTGGGCTGGAATGCATACGACTCAGAGCCTGCCACCTTGGAGTGTCGGTTATATTTACCTACCGGCATTCATCGGAATTATTAGCCTATCATTGTTCACGGCTCCCATCGGCGTTAAAGTAGCGAAAAAACTTCCGGTAAAGATATTAAAACGCATCTTTGCGGTGCTATTATTTGTTGTTGGTACAAAAATTTTAATTGGTTAAGGACATTCAAGTGCAAGAGTATTTACAGTTTCCCGTGATAGATCCCATTATCTTTAGTATTGGTCCCATCGCACTGCGCTGGTACGGCTTAATGTATCTGTTAGGATTCGTTGGAGCGATGATGCTGGGGAACGCAAGGGCGGATCGCCCAAATTCTGGCTGGACCCGAGATCAGGTCAGTGATCTGTTATTTTATGGCTTTTTAGGCGTGATTATTGGTGGCCGTGTTGGCTATGTGCTGTTTTATCATTTCGACTACTTTATGGCCGATCCACTTTACTTGTTTAAAGTGTGGGAAGGGGGGATGTCATTCCACGGCGGCTTAATAGGTGTGATTTTTTCTCTGTTTATGTTTGCACGTTCGACCAATAAAAAATTGTTAGAACTAGGTGACTTCGTTGCCCCTTTAGTTCCACTGGGACTGGGCTTTGGGCGCATCGGGAACTTCATTAATGGGGAACTTTGGGGACGGGTAAGCGATGTGCCTTGGGCGATGGTTTTTCCTAATGGTGGGCCGCTGGCACGCCATCCTTCTCAGTTATATCAGGCGGCACTTGAAGGGTTCTGTTTGTTCTTAATTCTCTTTTTGTTCAGCCGAAAACCGCGCCCATTGGGAATGGTTAGTGGGGTATTCTTACTTGGTTATGGTGTTTGTCGCTTTATTATTGAATTCTTCCGTGAGCCTGATGCACATCTAGGATTACTGACATTGAATTTAAGCATGGGGCAGCTATTAACGATTCCAATGTTATTGGTCGGCGCATTTTTAATTTTCCGCGGTGTTAAAAATCCGCTACCAGCAGCGAAATAAGAAGAGAAACAATGAAACAATATTTAGAACTGTTAAATGATGTTCTCGAAAATGGTGCGCTTAAAGGTGACCGTACTGGTACTGGTACGTTATCGGTTTTTGGGCGTCAATTTCGTTGTGATTTAGCGAAAGGATTTCCGCTGCTAACCACTAAAAAAGTTCACTTTAAATCTATCGTCAATGAGTTGTTGTGGTTTATTTCAGGTAGCACCAATATCAATGAACTCGATGCTAAGATTTGGAATGAATGGGCACTCGAAGATGGCTCTTTAGGACCTGTCTACGGTAAACAGTGGACTGCGTGGGAAGCCAAAGATGGCACCACCATTAATCAAATTGATTATGTTGTCGATCTGCTAAAAAACAACCCCAATTCGCGCCGTATTCTCTTTCACGGCTGGAATGTTGCGGATCTGCCTAGTGAAAAAATGTCACCCCATGATAATGTGCGAGCAGGAAAGATGGCGTTGCCACCTTGTCACCTGTTGTATCAGTTTCAGGTGATCGATAATAAACTTAACCTGATGTGCACGGTACGCTCAAACGATATGTTTTTGGGCAATCCATTTAATACAGCGCAGGCGGCGCTATGGGTTTATATGCTGGCACAGCAATGTGACTTGGAGGTCGGTGAACTGGTGATGTCAATTGGTGACTGTCACATCTATTCCAATCATATTGAGCAAGTTAAAACGCAATTGACTAGAGAGCCACGGGTTTTGTCGCAACTAAACCTTAAGCGTAAACCGGCATCAATTTACGATTATAGGCTCGAAGACTTTGAGATAGTCGGTTACCAGCCGCATGATGCTATTAAGGCGTCAGTTGCTATTTAGCATATTAAGTTAGTTGATCTAAGTTTGAATTATTTGCCGCCCGTTAGCGTATAATAGTCGCATTAAGTTTTAAGGAAATTAAAAGAATGAACAATAACCCGAGCACCAAGGCGCATACCGCGCTGGACAAGCCACGACTACGTTGGGCTTGTCGCCGCGGTATGCTAGAGCTTGATGTCTTATTTATGCCATTTGTCGAAGATGCGTGGGATGAGCTCAATGATACCGATAAGTTGACCTTCGAGCGCCTATTAGAGTGTGATGATCCCGACCTGTTTGCATGGGCGATGGGGCATGATAAGAGTAAAGATCCTGCACTACAAGCGATGATGATTTTCATCGTTAATAGGGTTAAGGTTTAAGGACGATTAACGATTCAGCCTACATATCAGATCAATGTAACGGGCACGTCGCACTTTGCTAAGGCATTATTAGCGATAACGATATTAGCCAGTGGTGTCGCTGGCTATTTTCTTGCCCGCAGCCTCTCTTATCCGATATTTCCTAGTCTTATTTTTTGCCTGTTGTTTAGTAGTGGACTCCTCGCTTTTAATCGAACCCGTAACGAGAGCTTTTCGCTTTTAATCAATGACAACGGTGAAATAAGCCAATGGTTTAATCACCGAGCTGAAGAGCGCCTTGCGGGGCAGGTTAGTGCGAGAAGTTATAGTACCGCCTTATTTTGCCTACTTGAAATTAATAATCCTAGCACGGCATCCATACGTCGTTTTATCATTTGGCAAGACAGTGTCGACGGCACTGGTTTTCGCCGTCTCTCCAGAGTTATCCGCATAACCCGTCATCAAATTTAGGAATTAATAAGTATTTAGCGAAAAAAACCAATTAATGGTCGGCAGTTTAGTTTTTTGTAATTCTGTCTAGGTTAACTTATTGTTAATAAATGATTTGTTGTTTTGGCGCAGTTGTTGCTTTATTGAGGTTAAAACTAACCAATAACGGAATGAATATCATGAAAAAATCACTAATTGCTTTAATCGTTAGCGCCCCTTTGGTGCTTGGTCTGTCGGGTTGTGTTATCGCTATCGATGGCGACAATGACGATTATCACCTTAGTAGCCACGACAGAGCAACGAACAATCGTCAGCATATAGCGACGTTATTACCGCAAATGAGTATTAGTGATGTCACTACGCGATTCGGTATAGCGGACTTTAATGAAAGTTATAACAAGGATGGCGAGAATATTAATGTACTTTTTTATCGTACCCATCGTGTCCATAAAGATGACTTAACCACCAAGGATGAATGTACAGCCTTAATCTTCAAAGGCGGCGCACTAGTTAGCTGGGGCGAGCAGGCACTCACCCAGCTTTAATCTGTCACGCTAATGCCTAATATCGATTAGGCATTATTCTTTATTGGGTATTAGTATGGTGGGTTTACTATCCGGCAAGGTTTCTGGGTGATCTAAATTGTAATGTAAGCCTATGCTTTCTTTGCGCGTCATTGCACAATCTATTATTAACTCAGCAACTTGTACAAGGTTTCGTAACTCGAGAAGATTATTAGAAACCTTAAAGTATTTGTAATACTCCTTGATCTCACATTGCAACATTTCGACCCGACGTTTGGCGCGCGCTAAGCGCTTATCGGTACGAACAATGCCGACATAATCCCACATAAACAAGCGCAGTTCATGCCAGTTGTGTTGGATCACCACTTCTTCATCTGAGTCGGTGACCTGTGATTCATCCCATGGCGCAATTGACTGATGCTGGTATGTTTGGTCCAGATGTAACTTAATATCATCGGCAGCGTTTTTTGCAAAAACTAAACACTCAAGTAATGAATTACTCGCCATGCGGTTTGCGCCATGAAGACCGGTATAGGCGACTTCTCCAATGGCATAGAGCCCTCTGATATTAGTGGCCCCTTGTTTGTCGGTGGCAACCCCCCCACAAGTGTAATGAGCGGCTGGCACAACGGGCATCGCCTCTTTGGTAATGTCGATACCCAATTCAAGGCAATGTTGGTAGATAGTTGGGAAGTGCGAGGTAATAAATTCAGCATTTTTATGACTGATGTCTAGATAAAGGCAGTCAACCCCGAGTCGTTTCATCTCATAATCGATCGCACGTGCCACGACATCGCGGGGCGCAAGCTCGCCACGACTGTCAAAATCATCCATAAAGCGTGAACCATCAGGGCGTTTTAAGAGTGCGCCTTCACCACGCAGGGCTTCAGAAAGTAGGAAGTTATTTGATTGTGGGTGGTATAAACTGGTGGGATGAAACTGATTAAACTCTAGGTTGGCGACACTACAGCCTGCGCGCCATGCCATGGCAATTCCATCGCCGCTGGCAACATCGGGATTACTCGTGTATTGATAAACTTTACTGGCGCCGCCGGTGGCTAATGCCACGTTATTGGCGTAGATCGTCTCCACATGTTTACGATCTCTATTCCATACATAAGCACCGATGACCCGTTTACTGCGTGAGCAGGTGACCAAATCGATGGCGTTATAGCGTTCGAGGATCTTAATGTTTGGATGTTTTAACACTTGAGCCTGGAGTGTGGTTTGTACTTCTTTACCGGTGGCATCGGCAGCATGCAAGATGCGGCGATGGCTATGGCCACCCTCTTGAGTGAGGTGATAGCGTTGTTCGCCTTTAGGAGAAAGTTCTCGATCAAAATCGGCACCACATTCGATTAGCCACTCCAATGAAGACTTGGCTTGCTCGGCGGTCATTTCAACGACACTGCGGTCACACAAATTTGCCCCAGCGATTAAGGTATCATTGACGTGAGACTCGATACTGTCTTTCTTATCAAATACAGCCGCGATGCCGCCCTGTGCATAAAAGGTCGAACCGTCGTTAAGTTTGGCTTTACTGAGCACGGTAACTTTTGCAAATTTAGCGACTTGTAACGCCAAAGTTAGTCCAGCAGCACCACTGCCAATAATTAAAATGTCACAAGAATGTTCGATAGCGTTCGTCATGTTCTGCATTGCTAGGGGGGGAATCACTCGATTCTAGCTAATAATGCCCTATTAGCCTAGAAAAAAGTCGTGACAACACGTGCTATTTTGTCGATAAGCAAATAAAATGTAAAAACTATTACAACAAATGAACTTTATTGAAACACCCTAGTCTATGGTTATGCGCTTAGGTTAAGCATCCGGTTTGATACCGAGAGTAATAATGAAGTTGGAGAAGATGCTTAAATGAGCGAGCAAAAGACAGATCAACAATTAGTTGAGTTGGTTCAGCAAGGCAATAAAGCCGCGTTTGATCTATTGGTGCGTAAGTACCAAAACAAAGTGATGAGTTTAATTAGTCGCTTCGTTAAGAATCAAGGTGATGTGCCTGATGTAGCCCAAGAGGCCTTTATAAAGGCTTATCGTGCATTACCCAACTTTCGTGGTGATAGTGCTTTTTATACTTGGTTATATCGCATCGCGGTTAACACGGCGAAGAACCACTTGGCGGCGCAAAAGCGTAGACCATCGAGCAGTGATCTTGATATCGAAGAGAGCGAGTACTTCGATGATGCCGATCAACTAAGAGATAGTGCATCTCCAGAACGTTTACTCTTGACGAGTGAATTAAGAGATGCAGTAATAAACACATTAGAGGCTTTGCCCGAAGATTTACGCACCGCGATTTCATTGCGTGAGCTAGATGGGTTAAGCTATGAAGATATCGCTAATGTAATGGAATGTCCTGTTGGGACGGTTCGTTCGCGTATTTTTAGGGCACGAGAAGCTTTAGATAAGCAAATCGAACCACTAATGCAACGATAGAAGGTATTTTATAGTGGCACATAGTAACGAAACATTATCATCGTTTATCGATGGTGAAGAGTTATCAAGTAAGTCGATACTTGATCAACTTGCACAAGAGCCTGAATTGGCGAAAACATTTGAGCGCTATCATACTATCGGTGATGCAATGCGTGATGAAGTGTCTCCAGCATTTTCACTCGACTTTGCCGATAAAGTGGCGGCAGCGATTGATGCTGAACCGACTATTATAGCTCCCGCGCAAATTAGCGAGCCCCATACAAACAAGACTGCTAAGCCCAAAACGGCTGAAGTCATTCCATTTTTCGGAAAGCTTGGTCAATATGGTATCGCCGCATCGGTTGCCGCTGCGATGGTCATTGGTGTGCAGCAGCTTAATAATAGCGCTGTCGATGGCCAGCAGGACTTTCCGGTATTGCAAACCATTCCAACCGGTGGTTATGCGTCGCCAGTGAGTTTTCAAGCCGCTCCGCAAAATGAGTTACGCCAAGAGCTTAAGCAACAACGTATTGAACAACAACGTCGTATGAATGCGTATATTAAAGACCATTTATTACAACAACGTTTAAAGTCTCAAAACGAAGTTCAACAGCCACAATAGGGGGAGCCTCTTGCAAGCGCATCACTTGATTATTGGTGTTTTTTCACTGTTAACATCGTTAACGTCTTTTGCTGAAAAAACACCGCAACAATGGCTGACAAGCATGGAACAAGCTCATCAGCAACTCAACTTTAAACTCCCTCTGGTTCATCTTGAAAGAGATCATGTGCAAACCTATGCGTTTGAACATGGTCTAGTCGATGAGCAGGAAGTTGTCTATATAGCGTCTCTTAGTGGCCCGATTCGTCACAGTTATCGGGTCGATGATGTCGTGACCTATGTTGAGCCAGAAACTAAGCCTTATAGTATTAATGGACCGAAAATTGTTGGCCCTTCACCGATGAAATTTGTCGGTAAATTAAGTCAGATTGAGCAAAACTATTCACTAACTGCCTTAGGGAAAGGACGAATTGCTGGGCGTATAACTCAGCTAATACGCCTCAAGTCCAAGGATAAACACCGCTTTAACTACATATTATGGCTCGACCAACAAACGTCGATAGTGTTGCGCTATGATCTGTTTGACTTAGAGAATAACCTGCTTGAACAGGTACAAGCTGTAGGGCTAAGCGTTAGTGAACAACCGAGCGCTAATCTGGTTAAGCTAAAAAATGCCAGTAAATTTGATGTTAGCACGGCGGCGAAAAATCCCCCTCAACGCTGGTCGCTGTCATGGACACCTTCCGGCTATACGCCGCAAAGCCGCGATAATCATCGTTTGATGATCACCTCAAAACATGTTGATTACTTATTGCTTAGTGATGGCTTGTCAGACGTCTCTGTGTATGTGTCAAAGGCAGGAGAATTGCCATTACCTGAAAAGGCCATCACTAAGAACGGAATAGCGATGGCTAATCACCACCAGGGCAATATCGATATTACCGTGGTCGGACGTATTCCTTATGACACGGCATTACGACTATCTCGCTCAGTAACAGCTAACTAAGGTGCGCACGTGATAAAACAACAGGCGCGAGTGACTCAGGTATTGGAGCATCAAGTAGAGCTCGAATGCGCACTAAACTCTACATGCAGTGGCTGTTCTAATGAATCTAGCTGCGGTGTTGGTACAGTCGCGAAGGCTTTTGCTGGAAAAACACAGCTCGTGCGAGTAGATACTTCACTTATTTTAAGTCCCGGTCAGTGGGTAACTATTGGCACGGCGGAAGGCAACCTACTGTTTCAGGCATTCATTACCTATTTCTTCCCCTTGTTTGGTTTGCTTGGCGCTGGCTTAATCGGGCAATTTCTATTGGTCGATTATATGGAACTACCAGGGTACAACGCTATATTATGTGCCTTTGCTGGCGGATACTTCTGTTATCTGGTCGCTAAGCAAGCCATTTCCCGTCTTGATGATCACTCCCCAAATATTGAAATCATTGCCGTCGATTATTAGGCGCGTTGCTGTTGAAGGTTCGCCTTATTATCGCATTTTTGAATGTTCTTACATTGCTAATGCCGATTAACTTTGGCAGCGCCGCTTATTTACGGTAGAATTGCGACAATTTTTATGTTTGCACCGAAAACCTTTGTAATGACGATAAATGGTTTGGGTCTCTAATTTTTTAAGTTGGCTATTCTTTACATGAAACATATACGTAATTTTTCTATTATTGCTCACATCGATCACGGTAAATCAACACTGTCAGATCGACTAATTCAGTTTTGTGGCGGCTTATCCGACCGCGAAATGGAATCACAAGTACTCGATTCGATGGATATTGAGCGCGAGCGCGGTATTACCATCAAATCACAGAGTGTGACCCTTGATTACAAGGCGCATGATGGTGAGACTTATCAGTTAAACTTCATCGACACTCCCGGGCATGTTGACTTCACCTACGAGGTATCTCGATCGCTAGCGGCCTGTGAAGGTGCGTTATTGGTGGTTGATGCGGCGCAGGGCGTAGAAGCACAAACTTTAGCTAATTGTTATACCGCTATCGAAATGGATCTTGAAGTGGTGCCGGTATTAAACAAAATTGACCTGCCTTCTGCCGATCCTGACTCGGCAGCTGAAGAAATTGAAGACCTTGTTGGTATCGATGCGATGGAAGCGGTGCGTTGTAGTGCTAAAACAGGACTCGGTATTGAAGATGTGCTTGAAGAAATTGTCAAGAAAGTGCCTGCCCCGCTGGGCGACCTAGAACATGATACGCCGTTACAAGCATTAATCATCGATTCATGGTTTGACAACTACCAGGGTGTGGTCAGCCTCGTACGCGTTAAGCACGGCCAAATTAAGGTCGGCGATAAAATGAAAGTAATGTCTACTGGCGATATTCATATCATTGATAAAGTCGGCATATTTACCCCTAAACAAACTGAAACTGGCATCCTAAAAGCCGGTGAAGTTGGGTACGTAATTGCTGGCATTAAAGAGATCCATGGCGCACCTGTAGGTGACACATTGACGTTTGCTCGTAATTCGGCTCAAGAACCACTGTCTGGTTTTAAGCGTGTTACGCCGCAGGTATACGCGGGGCTATTCCCAATTAGTTCTGATGATTATGAAAACTTTCGTGATGCGCTAAACAAATTAAGTCTCAATGATGCGTCGTTGCAATTTGAACCTGAAACCTCGAGTGCGTTAGGATTTGGTTTTCGCATCGGGTTCCTTGGCATGTTACACATGGAAATAATTCAGGAACGCTTAGAGCGTGAATACAACCTCGACTTAATTACTACCGCTCCAACGGTAAACTATGAAGTATTGACCACCAGTGGTGAGACGCTTAAAGTCGATAATCCGTCGGATTTGCCTCCAGTACAAAGCATCGAAGAAATTCGAGAGCCTATGGTTGAAGCCAATATTTTGGTACCACAGGAATACCTTGGTTCAGTTATTACGTTATGTATTCAAAAACGTGGTACTCAAACCGATTTAGTTTATCACGGTAAGCAAGTGGCATTGACGTATGAGTTACCGATGGCGGAAGTGGTGTTAGATTTTTTCGATCGTCTTAAGTCGACATCTCGCGGTTATGCCTCACTCGACTACAACTTTAAGTACTTCCAAGTCTCTGACATGGTACGGGTTGATATGTTGGTCAATGGCGAACGTGTCGATGCACTCGCGATGATCACGCACCGTGAAGGCGCACAACGTCGTGGCCGCGCAGTCGTCGAGAAGATGAAAGAATTGATCCCACGTCAGATGTTTGATATTGCTGTGCAATCAGCCATCGGAGGCCAAATCATCGCTCGTACTAATATCAAGGCATTACGTAAAGATGTAACGGCAAAATGTTACGGCGGCGATATCAGCCGTAAGAAAAAATTGCTTCAGAAACAAAAAGCCGGTAAGAAACGCATGAAGTCGGTAGGTAACGTCGAGTTACCACAAGAAGCTTTCTTAGCCGTTCTAAAAGTCGGGGATTGATTAATGGCTAGTCATTTCGAATTGTTGCTTGTACTTGCCTCGCTATTTACTGGCGTGGTTTGGGCTGTCGATCATTTTGTCTTTTTACCTAAACGGCAGCTAGTTGCAGACGGCTTACCAGAAACGGTGGAGCTGGCCGCGAAAGAGACCCTGTTGCGAGAGTCTGGATTGGTCGAAAATTGTCGCGGAATTTTTCCAGTGATTACTTTCGTTTTGGTATTGCGTTCATTTTTATATGAACCGTTTCAGATCCCATCGGGTTCGATGATGCCAACGTTATTGGTCGGTGATTTTATTCTGGTGGAAAAATATGCCTATGGCGTGAAACTACCTGTATTGCGTAATACGGTCATTGAGACAGGCAAACCACAACGTGGTGATGCAGTGGTATTTAAATACCCGCCGCAACCAGATGTAGACTATATTAAGAGAGTGGTTGGCTTGCCTGGCGATACAGTGCTTTATCGCAATAAGAAACTCTATATAAAGCGTGCTTGTGTTAGCCAGCATGGCGTCGAAAATAGCGATTGTAAAACCTTTAAACCAGTGGACATTGATATTGTGTCACAGGGCGATTTCATTCAAGATTCGTATCCGCTCACTGAAGCACAAGAAGATTTGATGGGGGTGAAACATAATATTTTGTTTAACCCTGCTTTTGCGGGTCGCTCTGAATACTTTAGTCAGCAGGGCATTCGTCAAGGTGAATGGTTAGTCCCACAAGGTCAATACTTTGTGATGGGCGATAATAGAGATAATAGTTTGGATAGTCGCTTCTGGGGCTTTGTGCCAGAGCAAAATATGGTCGGTAAAGCAGTGTATATTTGGACAAGTTTTGAATTTTCACACTCTACTGATAGTTGGATCCCGTCATGGATCCCGTCGGGAATTAGAACCCAGCGTATTGGAAAAATTGGACAAGAACAATAATGAGAAATATTGCGTACGATAAACTGGAACGTAAGATTGGCTATCAATTTAATGCCCCTGATTACTTAATACAAGCACTAACCCATCGTAGTATGGGTGGAGAACACAATGAACGCCTTGAGTTTCTAGGTGATTCATTACTCGGCATGTTTATCGCTGAAGCGCTTTACATGCAATTTCCAAAAGTTTCCGAAGGTGATTTAAGTCGCATGCGCGCTACGTTAGTCCGTGGACAAACATTGGCAGAGGTCGCGCGTGATTTTTCTCTCGGAGATTATTTACGCTTAGGGCCTGGCGAATTGAAGAGTGGTGGTTTTCGCCGAGAGTCGATTCTCGCCGATGCGGTAGAAGCTATCATTGCGGCTGTATTTCTTGATAGTGGTATGGAACGTTGTAAAGAATTGGTACTAGCCTGGTATCAAACACGCTTAAATAGCATTGAACCGGGCGTGAGTCAGAAAGATCCCAAGACTCAATTACAAGAATGGTTGCAAGGCCGTCGCCTTCCGCTACCAGCATATGAAGTGATTGAGGTTACCGGTCAGGCACACAATCAGCGTTTCACTATGTCTTGTCGTGTCGAGGGAATATCAGACAAGGCGATTGGTGTTGGCACCTCTCGTCGTAAAGCAGAACAAGATGCAGCGCAAAAAGCGCTAGAGGCAATACATGCAACAACCAAATAATGATCAGATGCGCTGTGGCTTCGTCGCTATCGTCGGACGTCCTAATGTCGGCAAATCGACCCTACTTAATAAAATTCTAGGGCAAAAGGTCAGTATTACCTCACGTAAGCCACAAACCACTCGCCATCGTGTGATGGGGATTGATACTGTGGGGGACTATCAAACAATATATGTTGATACGCCTGGGCTGCATAGTGATGAAAAGCGTGCGATCAATCGCCTCATGAATCGTGCGGCGGCTACTTCAATCGGTAACGTTGAGATGGTCTTCTTCTTGCTCGAAGGGACACAGTGGACCGGCGACGATGAGATGATTTTAAATAAGTTACGCAAGGCGTGCCAAGACACCCCAGTCATCTGTGTGGTCAATAAAGAAGACAATGTTCAGATCCGTTCTGAACTATTGCCGCATCTGCGTTGGCTTGGTGAACAGTATGATTTCGCACAAATCATACCTATCTCAGCGAAACACGGTGATGGAGTTGACAAGTTAACATCATTGGCTAAGGCGGCTTTGCCGCTGGGACAGCATCATTTCCCAGAAGACTATATTACCGATAGATCGCAACGTTTCATGGCGTCGGAAATTATCCGTGAAAAGCTGATGCGCTTCACCGGTGACGAAATTCCTTATTCGGTAACCGTCGAGATTGAAGCTTTTACCATGCAACCCAACGGTGTGTTCAATGTTAGCGCACTAATATTGGTTGAGCGAGAAGGCCAAAAGCGCATGATCATCGGTAAGAAGGGTGAGAAACTTAAGCAAATTGGCCGTGAAGCACGTAAAGATATGGAAGAGATGTTTGATAATAAAGTCTTCCTAGAGCTTTGGGTCAAGGTTAAATCAGGTTGGGCCGATGATGAACGCGCGCTCAATAGCCTAGGTTACGGTGATTAGTATACCCCTGACCAATGAGAATGCATGATTTCAGCAAGTCGAGAAGCGTGCCAAATGCTGGACATAATATGTGTCGTTTAGTCATTCTAAATAAATATATTATAACGACGCAGTTGGTCGCTTATCGGCTTGGCCTACGGGAGATTGGGGAGAAAACGATTACCGCGTTATGATTCATAATTAGGGAATAACCATTAATTACAAATCATGCCTTGTACTCGACTCCTACCCAAACTCTGAAACAAGCATTTCCAATGATCACGGGTATAAACACTATGGGCAGCAACGACAATTACACTACGCTCTGCGCCGCCTATTTGCTCCATTCCCGTCCTTTTAGCGAAACCAGCCTAATCGTTGAGCTCTTTACAGAAAGTCATGGTCGCATTGCGGCGGTAGCTAAAGGAGTAAAACGTAAAAATAATGTCAACAAAAGCTTATTGCAGCCTTTCCGACCATTATTGGTTAGTTGGGGCGGTAATGGCGACCTCAAAACGCTGACCAAAATAGACTCACCAACTTTGGCGCTGCCACTGAGCCGTAACTTCCTCTATAGCGGGCTTTATCTTAACGAACTAAGTATTCGCCTGTTAGCTAAAGAAGTGTGTCACCCGCAGATCTATAGTGCATATCATGCGACGTTAATTGCATTGTCCAAACAAAAAGATTTAGAAACCAGCCTCCGCGAATTTGAACTGTCTCTGCTTGCCGAGTTGGGTCATGGGACATCCTTTTCTCATGACGTTGATGGTGGACTATTGGAACCTAATTGGCGCTATGATTATTTACCCGAGCAAGGCTTCATCGCTCGGGTAGATGGTCAATTTTTAGGACAGGCGCTAATTAATATTGCAAAGCACGATTATTGTGACAAGATAACCAAAATTCAAGCCAAGCAATATACGCGCTTAGCGCTTGCTCCATTGCTCGGCACTAAACCATTACACAGCCGAGAGTTATTTAGTCGGCGTAAAAATAAAGATTAATATAGGAATTGTTTATGAATCCAATTTATCTCGGGGTCAATATCGACCATATCGCAACCCTTCGTCAGGCACGCGGCACTAATTATCCAGATCCTGTTCATGCTGCCGCTATCGCAGAACTTGCAGGGGCAGATGGTATTACCATTCACCTTCGAGAAGACCGTCGTCATATTCAAGATCGCGACGTTTATACGTTGGCGAAAACGTTACAGACTCGAATGAATTTAGAGATGGCTGTCACCGAAGAAATGCTTGCCATCGCTTGCGAAGTCAAACCTGAATATGTCTGCTTAGTGCCGGAAAAGCGTGAAGAGCTAACTACTGAAGGGGGACTTGATGTTGCCGGTCAACTCGATACCATGCTTGAGGCTATTGCCCAACTAAAGGGTGCTGGGATTAAGGTATCTTTGTTTATAGATGCTGACAAAGAGCAAATCGACGCCGCAGTTAAAGTGGGTGCACCATATATCGAGCTACATACAGGCTGCTACGCAGATGCGGATAATTCGATTGAGCAACAGGTCGAATTAGAACGTATCACTGCGATGGCGAAATACGCCCACGGTCGTGGTTTGGTGGTCAATGCCGGTCACGGTCTGCATTATCATAACGTTGAAGCCATCGCGGCAATTCCTGAGATATATGAGCTAAATATCGGCCATTCGATTATTGCGCGCGCGTCAATGATTGGTCTCGAGCAAGCGGTTCGCGATATTAGAGCTAAGATGGTTCACGCCAGATCGATGAACTAATACAAACCATTTTCTATTACTTTAAGCCGATGCTCGTTAGCCAGCCATAAATGGATTTACTCGCGGCAACGTAATTGTCGCGGGCTAAAAACTTAACTTGGCGATAATTTGGATGTTGCTGTTTGGCGGCCAATGCAGCGCGCAAAGGCAGATGCGGTGTGGTCCCGCTACGATCTGTTTGGTTGATATCGAGCAGCGGTACGTTGAGGGCAGTCAATTGCTCCGATAGTGAACGTTGCTGGTCGGGAAACTGTTTGCTTAAGGCTGTCGTTGCCTGTGTGAAAGCTGGCTTGGCGTTGATTAAAACAATGGCATCGATGGGCTGTAGATGTTGTTTGGTTTGTGACTCAATTAAATAAGCCATTTGCCGTCCCTGCACAATCAGTACGCTATATCGATAATTCTTTTTCCCCCACGTCAGTGCGGCATTAACTCGCTCCACTAGCGCATTAGTATAATCCGACGCGCTATCCTTGCTCTGCAATAGTTGTTGCGGCGCAGGCATCACAGAGACTGTCCCCCAGCCAACGCTATTTAGGCTGTGGCGCAATGGTTCGATATAATCTGGATTAATTATGCTGGTCGCGATGTCCGGCAATAGGATGGCTATTCCTCGCCGCTCTTTCGCTAAATGTCCCCGTTGCAGTGACAAAAACTTGCCACTGTCACCAGTGAGCCACAATACTTCATCTTTTGGTAATGATGTCGCCAATGCCAGTTCATTGTTTGATGCGGTATCTTCATCAACCGCCATGACGGGGATTGTGATGGTGAAAAGCATTAGTGCAACGATTAAAAACTTGGGCATTTATGAGGCCATCCTATGGGTTAAGTTGTCGTACCTTTAGCAATTGATATGCCAAAGGGACAGTGTGCCTCAAATGTTAGGGGGTGACCATGGATCGGGTGGTCGATGCTGAGACTAAAGGCATGCAAGTTTAAACGTGGCGCCATGCGAACAGCATCTGGCTTGCCATAGAATCTATCGCCAAGAATTGGATGGCCTATTTGTTGCATATGTACTCGTAATTGATGAGAACGACCGGTAATTGGCGTTAACTCAAGCAGTGCTGAATCTTTATCGCGACGAAGTACCTGCCAATGAGTCAGCGAGGGCTTTCCGACCTCATGGTCGACCATTTGCAGCGGACGGTTAGGCCAATCACAGATCAGAGGTAAGTCGACACTGCCTGTGTCTGTTGCTGGATTACGGTGGACTCGCGCTAAATATTTTTTTGAGGTAGTGCGCGCCTGAAACTGTTTTGAGAGACTGCTCTGTGCGGCTTTGTTTAACGCAAAAAGCATGATGCCTGAGGTGTCCATATCGAGACGGTGGACTACGAGTGTGGTGGGCAGAACCCGCATTAAACGGGTGGTGGCGCTGTCACGATGATGCAATTCGCGCCCAGGGACCGACAAAAGCCCACTGGGTTTATCGATAACTACAATGTCGTTATCTTGATAAATAATTGAAAGCCACGGCGTGGTGGGCGGATTATAGACAAATGCCACTTAAATACCTTCATAAAATGGGTGGGGGATATGGGGCTTATTGTACCGATTTTATCACGATTGATAAAACCCTATTCAGAGATTAACTTGGTGGCCGATAAACATTTATCGACTAAATTTAAATAGCGATTAGGTAGTCATATTTATGTTAAAAATACAGTTTGTACTTTTATTGCTTATCCTCACTCTGGTTAGTCCACTGACTAAGGCGGAGGAGGATGGCGTGATTCAGCTCTACTCACAGCGCGAGCTGTTGGCATTGATTGCCAGTAACACCCATTTACAGCGGGTTAAAAAAGATCAGTGCCAGCTGGTTGAAGATATAAAAGCGCGCGCAGAAATTGTTAAATTGCCCAGTTACCAGTTTCTCTATGGCGACATGCTTGCTTACGGCGTGTGTGTACCGAGGGATGAACAACATGGTATTTATATGATGGAGCAAAGTGCTCATCAGGGCTTAATCGAAGCCATCGAACAACTGGGACGTTATTACCATATCGGTAAATTTTTCCAACCTGATCTTAAGCGGGCTCTGCGCTACATCACTGAGGCGGCTAGCCTTGGTAATGTTAATGCGCAGCTGCGCCTCGTCGATATATTGTCGCGGGAACAGGGCAGCCCCGTGGATTATGAAAATGCGTATCACTGGCTGCATAACTCAATCATTGCTGATCACAATAAGCGTGAAAAGGCCACTATGTTATTGGCGAAATTGGCACGCGTGATGCCAAAAAGTGTGATTGAACGCGCCAAGCGCCCATTATTAAAGTAGTTATTGCGCTAGGCATGATTCATTTTTAGGCAGTACCAGTTAAATCTGTTATACTGCCGCCAATTTTTCAATAATGACGATAATTAATGTCTAAAAACTTCCAAGCCGGTCAAGATCCACATTTTGAACGCGAACAACAAAAATACGATAATCCTATTGCTTCTCGCGAGTTGATCCTTGAACTGCTAAAAAATTCAGATGCGCCACTTAAGCGCGAGCAGATAGCAGAGGCCTTTAGCATCACCGACGAAGATTCCCTCGAAGGCTTACGTCGTCGACTACGCGCGATGGAGCGTGATGGCCAGGCGGTGTATATCCGTAATGGTAGTTACGGCTTACCTGAGCGCATGGATCTGATGAAAGGTAAAATCCTTGGCCACCGAGATGGCTTTGGTTTCTTCCGCCCGGAAGAAGGTGGCAAAGACTTATTTGTCGACCAAAAACAAATGCATACCGTGTTCCACGGCGATACGGTGCTTGCACAGCATTCCACTTTTGGTCGCGGCAAGCGTGATGCACGCATCGTCCGCGTGGTTGAATTTGGTAAGACGGAATATGTTGGTCGTTTCTTCGTTGATGGTGACATTTCATTTGTTGTGCCCGATGAAGCCCGTATCGCCCAAGATATTATCATTCCTACAGAGAGTGTTAACGGCGCGCGCAATGGCCAGGTAGTAATTGTTTCTATCACGAAGCGTCCATCGCGTAATCAGAGTCCACTTGGGGTTATCTCACAAGTGATGGGTGATGAAATGGACCCTGGTATGGAAATTGAAATGGCGTTGCGTAACCACGACTTGCCGCATCAGTTTTCAGACAAGGTTAATCAGGAAATTGCTCACCTGACCGAGGACGTCCCTGAAGAAGCTAAAGAAGGTCGAATCGATCTACGTAAGCTGCCATTGGTCACTATTGATGGTGCCGATGCACGTGATTTTGATGATGCTGTTTATTGTGAACCAAAGAAAAGCGGCGGTTGGCGCCTTTGGGTCGCTATCGCTGACGTTAGTAGCTACGTTAAAATGGGCACAGCACTCGACGAAGAAGCGGTTGAACGTGGTAACTCGGTCTATTTCCCTGCTAACGTAATACCGATGCTGCCTGAAGTATTATCTAATGGGTTGTGTTCGCTCAATCCTAACGTCGATCGCCTATGCATGGTCTGTGAAATGACTATTAGCGCGGCGGGTAATTTATCCGGCTATAAATTTTATCCAGCATTGATGAATTCGCATGCTCGCTTTACCTATGACAAAGTGGCTGCCATTCTTGATGGTGACCAGGCATTGCGTGAAGAATACGCACCTCGCGTCCCAGAACTTGAGAATCTTCATAACCTCTATACTGCGCTAAACGCTCGCCGTTTAGAGCGTGGTGCCATTGCCTTTGAAAGCAGTGAAACCCAGTTTATCTTTAATGATCAACGTAAAATCGAAAAGATTGTGCCATTGCTGCGTAATGACGCGCATAAGATGATCGAAGAATGCATGATCTTGGCTAACGTTGCTTCGGCTAAGTTTGTCGAAAAGCACGAAGGTGTGGCGCTATTCCGTGTCCATGATACGCCTGGCGATGAGAAACTATCGAACTTCCGTGCCTTCCTCGGTGAGTTAGGTCTACAACTCGGTGGTGGTGAAAAGCCTAAACCGGCGGAGTATGCTAAATTACTCGAAGTGGTTAAACTGCGTGATGACAGCGAATTGATTCAAATTATGCTGTTACGTTCGATGAAGCAGGCCGTTTATGCGCCACAAAATGATGGTCACTTTGGTCTGGCACTAGAACATTACAGTCACTTTACCTCGCCTATTCGTCGCTACCCTGATTTGATCTTGCATCGCACGATTAAATCATTGTTGGTTAAGCAAAAAAGAATTAGCAAAGAGCAAGGCAGCAAGATCGGTGCTTATCCATACGAGAGTGAACAGGTGGCTAATTTAGGCGACCATTGCTCGATGACGGAGCGTCGTGCCGATGATGCGACCCGTGATGTGGCTGACTGGCTCAAATGTGAATATATGCTTGAGCATGTTGGTGACACTTTCTCAGGGACTATCAGCACAGTAACTAGCTTTGGTTGTTTTGTACGTCTCGATGACGTAAACATCGAAGGGTTACTGCACATTAGTGCCTTGGCTGAAGACTACTATCACTTTGATCAAGTCAAAGCGCGCTTAGTGGCAGAGCACAGTAACGTGACTTATCACATGGGAGATCGTATCGAAGTTAAGGTGGCCTCGGTTAACCTTGATGATAAGAAAATTGATCTGACCTTAAGTGATTTCAAGCCGAAAAAACGTCGTGCTAGTCGCAGCAGCAAAGATCATGGTGACAAGCCAAATAAGCGTTCTGCTGGCGCTAATAAAGGCAATTCAAAATCTGATAAATCTAAATCCGGTGCGAACAAGCCTAGCGGCAATAAATCACGTGCTGGACAAAGCAATCGTAAGAAAAAAGAACAAGGTAAGAAGTAATTAATGAGCAAGCATGATTTATTATTCGGCATTCACAGTATTCAAGCCGTCTTAAATAACGAACCAGAACGTATCCTAGAAATATTCGCGCTTAAAGGGCGCGATGACGACCGGATGCATAAGGTGATTAGTTTGGCGCGTAAGCATGGCATAAGCGTATCTTTCGTCGCTAAGAAGACCCTAGAAGATCGTGCCGTTGGTGAGTCTCACCAAGGTATTATCGCTAATGCTCGCTCTGCGCGTGTTAAGAATGAAGCCGATCTGGATGAGATTATTGCCGCCAATGAGCAACCATTCTTGTTAATTCTAGATGGTGTTACCGATCCTCATAACTTAGGCGCCTGTATTCGTAGCGCCGATGCGGCTGGTGTTCACGCAGTAATTGTCCCTAAAGATAATGCTGCATCATTAACGCCTGTCGTCCGTAAAGTTGCTTGTGGCGCCGCAGAAACGATGCCGCTTATCCAGATCACTAATCTGGCGCGTACCATGCGTGAGATTCAAGAGAAGGGTATCTGGATCTATGGCACAGCAGGTGAAGCGACTCAAGAGTTGTATGAAACCAAACTGACTGGTCCTATCGCTATCGTAATGGGCGCAGAGGGGAGTGGCATGCGCCGCCTCACACGTGAACATTGTGACACCTTGGTCTCGTTACCAATGGCCGGTAGCGTGTCGAGCCTTAATGTCTCGGTGACGACAGGCATCTGTCTGTTTGAAGTCGTGCGTCAACGCGGGCTGTAAGCACCGATAAGTTCCATAAATTGAGCTGCTAATTGAAAAGTTGGCAGTTTTTTTGTGCGTAAGTTAATAGTTTTAGTTATTTTAGCGCAGTACTCTTGCGCCAAGCGGATTAGTGAATTATAATTCGCGTCCAAATTCGGCCATCCATAGTTCCTTGCCCTCAGACTGGTCTAGCCGAGCCACGTACGGGCTAATAAACCGTAAGGAAATATAAATGCGTCATTACGAAATCGTATTTATGGTTCACCCTGATCAGAGTGAACAAGTACCTGCAATGATTGAGCGTTACAGTGCGTCTATCAAAGATTCTGGTGGTGAAATTCACCGTCTAGAAGATTGGGGCCGTCGTCAATTAGCATACCCAATCGAAAAGCTT